>Ga0068855_100009072_pt1 | contig 12020 bp, 20 predicted proteins | sample KBSCornC52_FD_66592 | JGI IMG/M metagenome (GOLD analysis project Ga0068855, IMG submission 66592) | Corn rhizosphere microbial communities from Kellogg Biological Station, Michigan, USA - KBS Corn C5-2 | ecosystem: Host-associated > Plants > Roots > Rhizosphere > Soil ...
TGAGTCGGCTATCCACTTGTCAAAGCGCGCGGCGGTCATACCTGACGGCGACAGCGAACCTTCGCGCGCCAGCCGCAGCAGCCATTTCGAGTTCAATGGGTAAAACAACAAACGAGGAAATTCACGCAAGTCAACGGCGACGACAACCTCGACTTTCTCCAGAGACTCCAACAAATTCTCCTGAGTACACTTCCGACCCTTCCCCATGAACTTCGATTGCTGGAACTGCAAGCGTTTGTAAAACGACCGAACACTGATGCGGTAGTGCCCAATCGGTCCGATCATGATACTGGCATCCGATCCGGGGAAATTGCTGTTCGCGTGTTTCTTATAGCCGAACAGCCGCGTACCCCACACTTCGGCCAGACGCCCGGTCAGTCGAGAGTCGCGAAACTCCTTAAGCACCTCGATCGACGACAAACCCAACGCCTTCGCAAGATCGTCCAGCGGCAGAACCCATTCAGGGACGTGAATTGTCTCCATCATGCTGCTTTCTGTCCGAGCCGCATTGACGCGATCCTGGCGTAATTGCTGTCCAGTTCGACACCTGTGCCGACCAGTCCAAGCCGCTCGGCCGCAACCAGTGTGGTCCCGGTTCCCATGAACGGATCGAATACGGTCGGGCCGCCGCGCAGGCCGTGAAGTTTAATACAGCGCTCGGCCAACTCAACCGGATACCCCGCAGGATGATGGAACTTCTCGGTCTTCGACTGCACGGTTTCGTAGGGGATGAACCAGACATTGCCGCCGCAGTGCCGGTCGATCCCATGCCCGCGGCGCTCGATGTTGGATTTATCGGCAAACGGTACACCCACTGCGAGCCGGTCTATCTCCACGTCACCATTCAAAGTGAAGTGGAACACCGACTCATACGCCTGATCGATGAAACGCCCGCTGGTGATCGGCTTGTAGTGACCCTGCATCACACCGTCGATCGCGATGGCCTTGATCCAGACAATGTGATTCTGCAAGCAAAACAGGCCGCGCATAGCCTGCGCTACATCGAACTCGATCCACGGATCCTTGCCGGTGCTGCCGATGTTGAGGAAGAACGATCCTTTCGGTGTCAGCGCCCGTTTGATCTCTTTGCCGATCTCGGTCAGCCACACCAGATAGGCCGCGCGCTCGACGTTGTCTCGATAGGTGCGATACTCGGTGCCAATGTTGTATGGCGGCGAGGTCACGACGATGTCGAACGATGCCGCGTCGGTCTCCCGCAGATAGGCCAGACAATCGCCCAGAATGACGAACTGGTTGCCGGTCTTGGGTTCACCGCCATGTTCAACGGCCGCCTCGAACTCGGCCTGGCGCTTGACCGACTGCACGGCCTTGTAGGCGCTGTCGACCTTGCCGGTGCGGTCCATGTCCGCCTTGATCTTGGCGAACAGTCCCGGTGACGTCTTCGCGGCCTCCACGACCTCCCGCGCCTTGGTAATCGTCTTGCGATCCTTGCCGACCGCCTTCGCAACGTGATCAAGGGCCTGGCCATTCAAACCCTCAGGGAATTTCCCTGGGGGTTTTGTCTTGCCTCTCCCACCACTGCCGCCCTCTCCTTTACCGGCAATCATCCTCTCCTTGGCCTTCGCACGCTCCAGCGGCTCGATCGCCTCGGTGATGGCGACGATCTCTGACGGCGAGAATGCCTTGCGGAAAAAGTTCTCGGCGTACTCGCCACGCACAATCTTCACGAGATCGACTGTGGTGTGCGGGATGGTCTTTCGGCCGAGCTTCTGAAAGGCGAGGATGCGCCGCTCGCCGGCAATCAGTTTGCCATCGGGCGTGACGACGATCGGATGAAGTAAACCAAGTTCGGTGATGCTCGCCGCCAGGCCGTCGATGTCGCCCATGTCTTGCCGATGGCGCTTGCCGATCTTGATGGCGTCGAGGTTCATGTTGCCTCCTCACGGTGCGCGTGAAATGTGCCGGTGAAGTTCCGGCACCACCGCTTTACTGTACAGTCGGGCGCGTAGTCAACCACCAGAATTGCCTGGTTACTTTACACATTTAGACAATAGAGACGGTATGTTTGACGCTGATGTAACACTACATTCTTGTCATATTTTACAAGGAAACTCGCGCGCCGGAGCATTACTTACGTGACGAACTTTGCACACTTCACCAACTTTACAAGCATGACATCCTTCGAGACTTGAATATGTCTTTCTGAAATGCTCATTTTTGCGGGATAAAAGGAGCAAAAAATGGCGTTCATTCTTGAGAGAAATCACAAACTCGAAACACTTCAAAGTGCTGATTAACCTCTAAGACCCTCACCTATTATTTGTGATTTTTTCTAATCTTGAGTATTTCCCAGTGATATGCCAGATTGCGAGGCAGTCTGAAAGCCAGGAGCAATCTGGCGATTACATTGGAAAATTTCACAAGCTAGATGGTCCTTCACGCGCGTATACGCGTACGCGCCCGCGCGCGACTATAAGTACTTTAAGGGAAAAGAGGAATTTGAAGCCTCTCGCTGTCTGACCCCTTTTGTTACTGAACGGAAAATTCCCTCTACGGGGATAAACCCACGGGAATTTTCCATTCCAGATGAAAAGTTCTCAAGCAACGAAGTAGATCAAGAAACGAGAGGCATAAACTGGGCCGCAGGCCGAACAAATCGTGAACGCAAATGCCGGTGCTTGGAGGGGGTGCCAGCGGCTTCGAGGGCATGGCCGCTACCACCCTAGCGGGGCACCTGCTGGACCGGCCCCAGCGGCCACCGCAGGGGCGGCAAATGGCATGTCAGATCGCGGGGTGGAGGATAGGTGGCTGACGGGGAGCGAGTGGGGTGTCAGAGAGCGTAGAGGGTCTGGTTGATCCAGATCAATGCGGCCACCCTCGAACTGTACATTGCTGGGCGTCCGCTGCCGGCCCGAGACGTTTGTCAGAAATGACAAATGCTCCCAGCCGGCGTGCGAGGCGCAGGGCGGTCTGGGTCGCTAGTGCGGGCCGCCTTGCGTTCTGATTCCCGCAGCAAAATATCCACATCGATGCGCAACGAAACACCGGTTTTCATTGACGGTGGTTTAACGCCGATTTAGCACAGAACTACCTGTAAACATTGGCTTTTGTGCTTGCCGGGCCGGTTTGCGATGTGCTCTCGTGCGCTGGCAACTCAAATGCAGGCGAGACGGCCCTGATGGGAAATGAACGCAACGCTGCCTATGTCGGACAGTTTGACATGCCGGGCGGCGGCAAGGTGCGGGTGGTCTACTTCGACTTCGCCGCGACCAAGGCGCAACTGAACCAAGGTCTGCGTCGCGACGATGAGAGATACCGTGGCGTCGGCTGGTTCTGGTCCGCCTGTCAGGGTCGCCTACCGGCGAGTGCGGCGATCTGGCACGGACCGTTCACCAGTTCCGGTAGCGCGTTGTCCAATGCATTTTTGCTCGCCGCTGGCAGGGTTCCACGTGGGCGGAAACGTCGGCGGGCCGAGGCGGTGGCGGATGTGCCAGTGTGATCCGTCGCAAATTGCGAGTCACCAAAACGAAAGCGATTAACCCCGCACGTCAACCACAAGGAGATTTTCCCGACATGGCAAACATCCCGGCATCAGACTCCCCATCAACAAACGGATCGGCGTCGGCGAGCAATCAGCAACTTACTCGGCCCCTGCCTGCTACGCATCAAGAACTGCTTGCTAGGCGTAAGCATCGGCGCAATCTCACGTTGACCGATCTCATCCAGCCACATCACGAAGCTCTGTGGGATATTCCAGCATATCAAGGCTGGTGGAAGGCGCACACCGACGCCGAAGCAATCTCGGGAAAGAGAGAAGTGGATGATTACGAAATTGCCAAAATGATTCGTGAACGTGCAACTGATGTCAACGACAACGCTGTCATGAACGAGAAGCCGCTGGTGATTGCTCAGGCGGTGCGGCGCATGGCCAGGCGGTACGAGGGTCTCCATCGCGATGATCGAGCATTGCCGACAGCGGCTGAGTAACCACCCAAAAGCGAGGCACGCACTATGAAAGTGCTCCCTTTCATGCGTGGTGGCATGGACGCGACAGAATACAAGCGCGAACGCCAGCGATTGCTAGACATGTACGGCAACCCGAACGACAAGTCGGGTGTCGTAATGGCCAAACGCGACCAAGCGTTTGCTACATTGTTTTACAGCAGTGGTTGGACTCAGGAACGGTTGGCCGAAGTCGAAAACAAGAGCCAGAATTGGGTAAGCAAGCGGCTGCGATTTGGTAGATTTATCGCTTATGCAACGAATAAACCAGATGGTTTATTCGTTGCGATGACAGAAGGACGTTTCCGCGCTTATTGGGATTGCACTCACAGCATCGGCGATGAGAAAGCGCGTTTCGCCGCTGTGTTGCATTCAATGCAAGATGGCAAGAGCCAACCGGCACGTAAAACTAAGAAAATCGTTCCAAAACCCCAGCTCGCCAAGGCACGTGAACTTGTCCGTCCTTTCGTCGAAGCTAACCTCTCTGTCAGCCGAGATGATATCGTTATCGCTGCCGAAGTTTCACACTACACGGTCGACGTGGCAGTGCAATGCGAAGAGGTTCGCTTAGAGACACTTCGGGAAATCCAAACCGCACCCATTGATACGTCGATCCTCGATAAATCGGCGCAGGATAGACTCGCCGCACTGGAGAGCCGATTGCGCGCTAAACACGAAGCGGAATTCAACGAACGACTACGTCGAGGGATCGAGAAACACATCGACGAAGTCCTCATGCCGAGATGGGGCGAGCGTTTAGCGAAGGCCGACCGATTGATGCAGGGCGGCAAGCCGTTTAGCCACGCCGAATTTCGAATTCTGCTACGAGCGTTGCATCCAGACAGCGCCAATTACGACACTGATGGCAAGCTCCGTGATGTTGCCTTCGGTCTATTGATGGAGAAAGAATATCTGTTGCGGTCGGAGGAAAAGGCGCATCCGTTGAGCAGTGGCCTGCCGACCTCTTTGGCGGAGTTGCAGGCGAGGAGGAAGAACTGATGCCAGCGCCGCCTTATGTACGCGACAGCGACACATCGGCCGCGGCAGCCGATCAGATCGCCCCACACACTGCCGGCCTACGCGCCGAGGTGTTCAGTTACATCAAGCGTCGAGGCAGCAAGGGTGCGACGTGTTGGGAAACCGAAGTCGCACTAGGCATGCAGCACCAAACCGCTTCGGCACGCATTCGCGAACTTTTCCTGTCCAACGATCTGTTTGACAGCGGCGATCGTCGCAACACTGGGACCGGCAGGAAGGCCGTCGTGTGGCGAACACCAAGCGCGTGATGAGGATGAATGAACACCTTTTCTACCGAATGGCAAAGCTTCCGCGCCACCGTCCTGCGCGACCTCACAGACGACGAGGCCGAACTGGCACGCGACATTTTTTATTCCGGTGCGTTAGCGACTTTTGACCTCCTCGTGCTGTCTGACTCATCAGTCGGTGAGCGGCTGAAAACGATTGTCGAGTTGCGGCGCGAACTGGTACAATTCATGAGCGAACTGTGCACAGCCGCGGCAACCAAACCCCATTGAAAGGATACGTTTATGCAACTTCCCGACATCGCGTCTCTCAACATCGACAAGTCGTCTGTCCTCGCCCTTGCCGCAATGGCACTCCCGTCGATCTACACCACCAACCATGACCCGGCCTACCGCGCCCGACTGAGTGCGACCAGAGCCTATCGAGAGCACGCCACGGTCGCGCTGGCCGGAATGATTTCGCAACAACTCTCCGATCTCTACCGCTCGCATGAGATCGTCAACGAGCCACGCGACGAGATCGACGAGACATACCAGGCGACGTGGGATGAAAGCCTCTCCTTCGCCATCGAGCAGGATCTGTCGCAGATCCGCGAGATGATCGGTTCCGATGTGTTCGAGGAACTGGCCGGCAGCGAGGTCGGCTACCACCAGGTCGGCCGGATCGAGGAGATAGCGGCCGAACTCGCCAAGTGCGTCACCCGTCATTACATCAACGTGCCGGATGACAGTGCCGGCAAGTTTCTCAGCAAAATCGGCATCGGCGCGCGTGATCTGAAGGCAATCATCGCTCTGGCCAAGGCGACACCGCTGCCCGACAAGCCGGCGCCCGAGAACGAGGATGACGACGGTGCGGCCGAGCCAGTTCCCGAGGAAGAAGAGTTGCCAGCGGCAGCCAGCGGGAATGGCAGCGGCACTCCTTCCAAGCAGGAACTCTCCGAGGCGTTCCAGGCATGGGCCGCGGCCTCCGGTCCGGACTTCGCCGACTTCGCCAAACGGCTCGACATCAGCGGCGGCACGGTGCGCAACTACTCCAACGGCAAGACCCTGCCGAAGCTCACCGTGGCGCAGGCGGCGGTGATGGCACAGGACTGCGACGACTGTATCGGCAAGCTGAGCCGCGCCTTCAAGGTGTTCAGCCGGATGCGGCTGCACAACGGTAGTGCCGCATGAAGGAGATGGCACCGGCCCTCGGCGGCGTGATCGCGACGATCTGCTTCCTGTCGATCGTTGCCGCCATCACCTACGGTTGCCAGCGATCGGACGCGCAGTATTACGAGTCGATGCATAACTGTGTCGACCGCGGCGGCACCTGGATTCCGACAAACGCTACAAACTCTGCTGCCTGTGTCGCCGGCCCGCTCAAGTGAGCGCCGACCCGATCGTCATCATCCATGACGGTATGCGCCGCTTCGTCTGGCCGTGCAGCATCGACCGCTGCCCCAACCACTGTGACCCGGACGGCGACGTGGCGCTCCTGTGCGTCGCGCATATCGCGATGGTGCCGGGTGAGATGCTCGACGTGCTCGACACTGCCGAGGACTGGCGGGCCTATGCGGCAGGATGCCAGGCGGTGGTGCGGTATGTCGAGGCGGCGGATGCCGTGATCAACGGCTGAGTAAGTTAAACTGTTTGGGAGGAACCAATGCCAAGCCTGTTCGATAGAATCCTGACGCTGAAGAAGCACTCCATCGAAGGCATAAACCTCATCGACGATCTGCGACTTTGGCAGGCCGCACTGAATTCTGCACAATGTTTCCTGATCAACGATGATGTTATGCGGATTGCCGACAGCATTGCCCAGTCTGATGGCAAGCGGCTTTTGGATGTGCGTCGGTTCGTACGTCTTCCTTATCGGACTTGCTGGATAGAATACAACCATCTGTTTAATGGCGGCGGTGGTGGGACTGGCGTTTTGCCTAGTCAAATTGGTTGCTTACTTCAGGGCGAAGGACGTGAAGATCAAGGCGTTATGTCGTTCGCTTGGTACAGCCACGAAGACGGGCTAACGCTCGCACCAATGGGATTTTTGTTCGATTATTCAGATAACTTGAGTCTCGCCGAACGTTATCTTAACACGCTCGGCACGACTCGAAAGCAGCATTTCGCTGCGGCTTCCGCATACACCGCTACGATAATGCAAGAACAAGGCAAGGGGAAGTTCTATGATCGCCGGATATCTGGACTGGAACGCGAAGAGCATGCGAAACTGCACGGATCACTCTTGAGCGTAAAGTCTCCGCTGTCCCCCATCCTCACCTCCTATCCGATGGCGGCCATGGCTGCGCGAGATGTAGTTTACGAAGGTCAAGTGATGTCCGCGCTGCTGTCAGCGCTGAATTCCAAGAATCTTACTGCGGCGGTCATTGATGATCGTGACTTGACCAAGCTCAACAAACATCGCACCCGATCCGGCAAGCCGCTTTTGCGCAACTTCACTGTGATCAAACTTAACCTATCTCGCGCTATGCAGCGCAAGATCGAAGCAGCCGGCGGAGAAGCAGCTTACCGGCAACATCTCGTGCGCGGCCACTACAAGGTTCGCAAGACTGGTATCTTTTGGTGGTCGCCCTTCAACCGAGGTGCCGCAGGGGACGATAACAGTCCGCCACCCGTCAAACGCCATCACTACGAGTTGAGGGTCTGACGCAGTGGGCGTCTGGCTCAGTTCGCTGTTCGGCTGGCGCGAGGTTAAGCGGACCGAGGTCTGGACCTATTACCAGAACCGGGTCACCGGCCGGCGCAAGGCTGTGTGGTCCGGCTTCGGCTATCACTCGCTGGACCCTGAGTGGCAGCGCAAGGGCGACATTGTCGTGCGCGAAGGCCGTCACTCTGTATGTGACGGCAAGCGATGACGGTCCGCATCGCCGCGCCTCTCGTTCTCCTCCTGCTCGCCGCAGCGCCCGCGCCTGATCCAGTCCTCACGCCCGGTGCGGTGCGCCCCGATTTCACCACAGCCCGACAGACGTGCGCGGTGCACTGGAGCCTCGACGAACGCGCCGTGACCACAGCGATGAAGCGCGCGGTCTATCAGTCCTACGGTTATCCAGCCGGCTCGCATGACCCGCGCTGCCCGTGCGTTGTCGATCACCTCGTGCCACGCGAGGCGGCCGGTGCCGACAAGGTGGTAAACCTCTGGGTGCAGACGCGGCAGGACGCACGCACCAAGGATCGCCTGGAGAACAAGGTGCACCACGAGATGTGCGCCGGCCGACTAACGTTGCGCCAGGCGCAGGCGGTCTTCCTGCACGACTGGCGGGACGGCTACCGGCACTACTTCGGAGAAGATCCGTGACGGACGGCAGGGTTGATCCACCGCTTGGCCTCGACAGCTTCGAGGCGCATGTCAGCGCATCGGAAGCACCTGCCATCGTGATGATCGACCGACCGTTTGTCCGTCGCCTGCTGGCCTACTTGCGCTCACTGGAACGGGCCGCACGTTCCGCAGATGAGGACCGAGCATGAGTGATCCCTATCTCAATCAGCACATCCTCTGCTGGTGGCCGGAAGGCACCAGGACCGATGCGTGGGTGGTCACGCGATATGCTGCGGCGATGCAGCAGTTCCTCGAATACGAACTGGGCGCGCGTGCCGTCGTGCTGCCCGATGGTGTCGATGACGGTGACGACTGAATGGGCATACGCAAATACGAATGGTTCGACTGGAATGCACGCAGGCAGGCGTTCCTGCGCGAGCAGCGCGGCAGGCTGAAGACTGTGGATATCGCCACGAAACTGGGGACGACGGTCGGGTCGGTCGTGCGCGCCGCGCGCAGGATGGACCTGCCGCGCCTGCCCAACAGGATCAAAGGGACGGACGGTGACGGCGAAACCCAAGCGCATGACAACGACTGAGACACCAGTGACCGAGACGCCTAAGCGCGTGGCGGTGGACGCATCGATCAAGGATGCGGTGTTCGGTCATTGGACCGCCACAGGTCTCGGCGGCAAGACCAGGCACGGCCAGCGGCTGGTCAAGGTCCGCTGTGACTGCGGCACGAAACGTTCCGTCCTGGCCAGCGCGTTGCGTGACGGGTCGTCAAAGTCCTGCGGCGGCGCGGTGCATCGGGCGCAGCGGAATGTATGGGTTGTGCGGTGACGATTGTCGCTGGCATCGACCTCGGTCTGCACGGTGCTATCACGGCTATCAATGCCGAGGAGCGCCGGATCCTTTGGATCGAGGACATGCCGACCCTGGAGGTCGTGGTGGGCCGCAAGACCCGCCGCTCGATCGATGTGCACCGGCTGCTGAACCTGTTGCAGTCCCTGTCCGACACCGGCTGCGTGCTCGCGGTGGTGGAACAACCAGGCTACCGGCCGGGGCAGATGGGTGCAGGCACAGTCGGTCAGGGATTTGGCATGATTCTGATGGGGTGCTTTGCGGTCGATCCTGCGGTGCGTACAGAGGTCGTGAGCGCGTCAGGATGGAAGGCCAGCCTCAAAATCCCTGCCGCCAAGGCAGCCGCCGTGAAGCGTGCCGTGGCCCTGTTCCCGGCCTCGGCCCACCTGTTCTACGGACCGAAGAACGGACCGCTCGACGGCCGGGCGGAAAGCGCTCTCCTCGGACTGTTCGGCGCGCAGCGTTATCTCGGGATCCGGAGCGCAGCATGAGAGGCAGGAAAGGTCGTTATCGGAAGGGTGTGGCGGTCGACGGCCCGCTGAAGGGGCAGAAACTGATGACCGCATATGACCGGATCACGGTGCCTGTGGTGATCGGCTACATCGACGCCCAGCCGTATTTCGACACCGGTCTTTATCATTGGGACGGCGAGGCATGGTACTACGACGGACCGGAGCCGGCGACGCAACATGCCGCATGACTTCGAAACACTCGCCGAGATACAGCAGCGCATCGACCGGCTGCTGATCGCCGACGCACTGCCGGACGGTGATCAACCGGTCGCCGTGGCCGGTGAGATACCATTCTATTACGGCGGCAAGACGGCGCACGAGGTGGCCGGTCTGTGGCTGCGCATGGCGGAACGCAATCCGGACAATCGAGCATTCTATCTGGCAGGTGCGATCGGATGGGCAAGTCGATAAAACGGCAGCGTTGTCGCAATGGGCATGACATCTCCGGGGTCAACGGCAGTTGGCAACTGTCCGGCAGGGGTGATCCGTATCTCACGTGCCGCATCTGCAACAGCATCCGTGCCAAGGCATGGCGCATAGCCAATGCCGATTATCTGGTCAGGAAGAAGCCCAAACCCGGCATGAAGAAACCGGGTCCGACGTTGGCGGTAGGGTGGGACAAATGAATCGAGTCATCGGGCTGCTTGGCAATGCCGGCGCAGGCAAAACCACCGCTGCAAACCATCTGGTGGCTCGCTACAAATATGTCCGTCGCCCGTTCGCCCGGCCGCTCAAGCAGATGCTGCTGGCGGTTGGATTGTCGCAGGAACATACCGACGGAGCCTTGAAGAACGAACCATGTGACTTGCTGTGCGGCACTACGCCACGCCACGCGCTCCAGACACTTGGGACGGACTGGGGCAGGGACATGATCTCGCCAGACCTCTGGGTGACGTTGTGGCTTGCTGATGCAACCCGAACGCCAATGCCGGTCGTCGCGGACGATGTGCGGTTCCAGAACGAGGCCGACGCGATCCGCAGTCTGGGCGGCATCGTCGTGAAGATCGATCGGCCGTCTGTTGGGCGGACATCGGACCACGCATCGGAGACCGAGATGGACACGATCCGCTGCGATCGGCTGGTGCGGAACCTTGGCGATCTGGATGATCTGTGTGCGTCGTTGATGGAAGTGGTGCAACACGTCGGATGAGCCTTGCGCTTTTTCCCTACCAAGAGGTCGGTGCCGCCTTCCTTGCCGGTCGTAAGCGTGCCGGAATTCTGGACGAGCCAGGTGCCGGGAAGTCGGCCCAAGCGATTCGTGCGCTCGACCGGCTCGGCATCATGCGAGCCATGGTGATTGCGCCAGCGTCGGTTCGTGCGAATTGGACTGCGGAATTTGCGAAATTTTCCACTCGTCATCGTCGCATCGTCAAAGGCGTTACGGCGCACGATTATGTCGCCTGGGAGCGCGGCCACTTCGACGTCATCGTGACCAGCTTCGAGCAGGCGACGCGTTGGTCGAAGCGCATCCAGTCCGAGTGTGAGGTGATCGATACCATCATCATCGACGAGGCTCACGGATTACGCAACACTGACACCCAGCGTGGCGCAGCGATCCTTGGTCCGAAATCGGATGGCGTCGGCGGCATCATCCAATGGGCGGCCTACGCCTGGTGGCTGACCGGCACACCCCTGTGGGGCCAGCCGAGCGACATATTCACCTTCCTCACGTTCTGTAACGTCATGCCACTCAGTAAGCCCGCGTTTTTGCGTCGTTACTTTAACGTCAGACCGACGACATACGGCTCGCGGAACACAGTGAAAACATCGATGATCCCCGAGCTTCGCGCCCTGATCGGCAACAACTCCCTGCGCCGCACCCTGGCCGAGACCGGCGTGGAACTGCCGCCCATCTTTTTTTCGTCCGCCCTGGTCGATGGGGATTCTCAGGCGGTGACCGATCTGTTACGGTCGTCGCCCGGTTTGGATCAGGCCATTGTCGCAGCCCTTCAGGACGGGCGCGGGCTGAGCAATCTGGACAGTGACCACGTCGCGACGTTGCGTCGGCTGATCGGCGAGGCGAAGGCGATCCCGTATGCGGCGATGCTGCTCGATGAGTTGCGCAGCGGCCTCGACAAGTGCGTGACGTTCGGCATCCACCGCAACGCCTTGAAGCTGGCGCGCGACTATCTCGTGCGGCACGGCATCGACGCTGCGGTGGTGA
>Ga0068855_100009076_pt1 | contig 12016 bp, 13 predicted proteins | sample KBSCornC52_FD_66592 | JGI IMG/M metagenome (GOLD analysis project Ga0068855, IMG submission 66592) | Corn rhizosphere microbial communities from Kellogg Biological Station, Michigan, USA - KBS Corn C5-2 | ecosystem: Host-associated > Plants > Roots > Rhizosphere > Soil ...
AACTGTGATAGAAAGCTTCGTCGCCACAAGCGACGCCATGGCGTTCACCAACGCCGTCGGCGAGGTCTTCGTTGGCGACGGCGCCACGCTTCGTCACTACAAGATCCAGCGTGAGGGCCAGCGCGCCTTTCACGTGGGCACGACCGAAGTGACGCAGGGCCGCGACAGCCACTACGTCTCGTTCTCCTTCGCCACCGGCGGCGCGCTCTCCCGCACGAACGTCTACACGCGCCTCGACGGACCGGGCTGCGGCGTCACGCTCAACGGCCTGTATCTCCTGGATGGCGAGCAGCACTGCGATCACCAGACGCTTGTAGTTCACGCGCAGCCGAATTGCTTCAGCCGCGAGTTGTACAAGGGCATCCTCGACGGGCGCTCGCATGGCGTGTTCAACGGCAAGGTGTACGTGCACCCGATCGCGCAGCAGACGGACGGCAAGCAGACGAGCAAGACGCTGCTGCTCTCCGAGACCGCCCACATCGACACGAAGCCGCAGCTCGAGATCTTCGCCGACGACGTGAAGTGCACGCACGGCGCGACGGTGGGGCAGATCGACCAGCAGGCGCTCTTCTACATGAAGAGCCGCGGCGTGGGCGCCGAGGACGCGCGGCGGCTGCTCACCTACGCGTTCGCCGCCGACGCACTCGAGACCATCGAGATCGACGCCGTACGCGAAGGACTGGAGCGGATGACGCTCGACCGCTACCTCTGACGCCGGCCGAACGAGGCGACGCCCCATGTCCGCCCAGGATGCGCTGTACCAGGAATTGATCCTGGACCACAACCGGAAGCCGCGCAATTTCCGGGAGATCGAGGATGCGGACCGGCGCGTCGAAGCGCGCAATCCATCCTGTGGCGATCAGCTCACGCTCTGGCTCAAGATGGACGGCGACCGTGTCGCCGACGTGGCGTTCAAGGCCGAGGGCTGCGCGATCTCCAAGGCCTCCGCGTCGCTCATGACCGTCGCGATCAAGGGGAAGACGCGCGAAGAGGCCCAGGCCCTCTTCGAAAAATTCCACGATCTGGTGATCGGAAAGCTGCCCGAAGCCGAGCACGCATCGCTCGGCTCGCTGCGCGCCCTGGCCGGCGTCTCTCGCTTTCCCATGCGCGTGAAGTGCGCGAGCCTCTCATGGCATGCGCTCCACTCGGCGCTGGACTCGCAGTCCGATGCGATCGTGAGCACCGAGCTCGCGGGCGACGGCGAAGCACCCACGGAGGGGGCGTGAGCCTCACCGCCGACTTCGAGGCGGTCGCGAGCGTCTCCGACCTGCCCGAAGGGACGCTCCTCGCGGCGCAGCGCGCCAACGGCGAAGAGGTCTGTCTGTTCAACCATGCGGGCACCATTGGCGCCGTGTCGAACGAGTGCACGCACGCCGAATTCGCGATGTCCGACGGCACGCTGCGCCGAGACGGCACGATCGAATGCGCGTGGCACGGCGCGCGGTTCGCGTGCACGACGGGGCGCGTCTGCCGCGGTCCCGCGGAAGATCCGCTGCCCGTGTTCGAGGTGCGCGTTCAAGACGGTCAGGTGTACGTGGGTCCGCGAGCCCACACGCAATGACGACCGCGCTTCTGCCGCGTGCGCAGGTCCCGCTGCTCGCCGGCTCCCCCGAGTTGCACTACCTGGATTCGGCGGCCACGACGCAGAAGCCTGTGGCGGTGCTCGACGCGATCCGCGACTACTACGAGCACGACAACGCCAATCCGCATCGCGGGGCGTACGCGCTGTCCGCGCGGGCGACCGAACGCTATCACGCGGCGCGTGCACGCATCGCGCGTTTCGTCGGGGTCGCCGACGCGGATCGATTGATCTTCACGCGAGGCACGACGGAATCGCTCAACCTCGTGGCGGCGGCGTGGGGGCTCGGCAATGTCCAGGCGGGCGACGAGATCCTCGTCACGGCGCTCGAGCATCACGCCAACTTCGTTCCCTGGCAGCAGGTGGCCCGCGCGCGCGGCGCGACGCTGCGCATCTGCGAGTTGACGGCCGACGGGCGTGTGGATGTCGAGCGCTTCGCCTCCATGACGAACGCGCGAACGCGCGTCGTGGCCTTCCCGCACGTCTCGAATGCGATCGGAACGATCAATCCAGTCGCGGAGCTCGCCGCGATCGGCCGGCGAGCCGGCGCGGTGGTGGTCTGTGACGGCGCGCAGGCGGCGCCGCATCTGGCCCTCGAGCTGGATCGCCTCGACGTGGACTTCTACGCCTTCAGCGGCCACAAGATGCTCGGGCCCATGGGCATCGGCGCGCTCGTGGGACGCCGCGCGCTGCTCGAGCGCATGGATCCGTACCAGACGGGCGGCGACATGATCGAGTTCGTGTACGACGATCACAGCACGTGGAACACGTTGCCGCACAAGTTCGAGGCAGGAACGCCGAACGTCGCCGATGCGGTGGGGCTCGCCGCTGCCTGCGAGTGTCTCGATCGCCTGGGCATGGAGGCGGTCAGGCGGCACGAGCACGCGCTCACCGTGCTCGCGACCGAACGCCTGTCGGCGCTGCCCGGCGTGCGCGTGCTCGGACCGGCTCCCGACGACCGCGGCGGCGTGGTGAGCTTCACCGTGCAGGGCATTCATCCGCACGACGTCTCCACGATCCTCGACCAGGACAACGTGTGCGTGCGCGCCGGTCACCACTGCGCGCAGCCGCTCATGCGCCGCTTGCACGTGCCGGCGACCACACGCGCTTCGTTTTACGTGTACAACGACGAGGCCGACGTCGACGCGCTCGTCAGGTCGGTCGCGCGGGCGCAGTCGGTGTTCGGCTAGACGACATCACGGGAAACGATCAAAGGGTCAGAGCACTTGATCGTTCCGATCAAGTGCTCTGACCCTTTGATCATCTAGTGGATCGTGATGACCGTCGGGAAGCCGCGGGCGGTGAGCTCGTTCACTTCCACGTCGCGCACATTGTCGTTCGCGTCCCGCAGCTCGACCGCTTCCACGATCCACGGCCCCGGCGTCGCGCCGCTCGGTACGGTGATCGTGCAGCTCCACGTCCCGTCGAGCACTGTACCACTGCTCGGCGCGTGCGCCTTGCATTCGATCGATGCAGCCGTCGGTCCGCGGAATTCGATGTCGAACGAGCTCGCGCCCAGACCGACGTCGGTGACGCGGCCGGAAATCACTACGTCGTGGCTCGCCGTCAAATCGAGCGAATCGGGTGTGTACACGAGGCTCACGAGCTCGGGCGGCGTGACATCGGTGCCGAGCGCCGCGACGGTCACCGTGGCGGCGGCACTCTTGCCATCTACGACAGCGGTGATCACGGCGGTGCCGACGCCGATGCCGTGAACGAGGCCGGTGCTCGCGTCGACCTCCGCGATCTGCGCGGCCGCGCTCGACCACGTCGCCACGCGGCCCGCCATGGGCGCACCCGCCGCGTCGAGCGGCGTGGCGGACAGCGTGAGCGTGTCGCCCACAGCGAGCAGCGGCCGTCCGCCGATGGTCACCGTGTTCACGCCAGGCGGCACGACGACGACCGGCGCGCTCGTGTCGGGCGTCGCCACGTCAGCGCCCGCGCCGCACGCCGCGAGCAGCGCGCCCGCGATGCATGCGACACACACTCGCCCGACAGCTCCGCTGGATGACATTGCCGGCCTCGGTGCATTGCCCGTGCTCGCCCGAAGATCAACCGCGTGGATCGCGGGTTCGTTCCCGACCGTCAGCATAAGTGAACGGCGGTCGCCTTGAAACCCGCCACCACCGCCACCCCGGGCGCCAGCCCCAGCTCTCGTGCCGACCGCGTGGTGACTGCCGCGACGAACTGCGTGCCGCTCACGTCGACGGTCACGCGCGTGATCGCGCCCGCGAACGACAGCTCCACCACGCGCCCCGGAAACTGATTGCGCACCGACGACGTCGCGGCGGCAACAGACAGCGCGATCTCCTCCGCCCGAATCACCGCATGCGCCGGGCCCGGCACGACGTCGCCAATCGCATACAGCGTGATGGCGCCCGTCGTGAACGCGACAGCGAACTCTTCCGTCTCGTGGCGAGTGGTTTCGGTCCAGTCGGGCGCCGCCGCGCCGATCGGCTGCGCCATGCCGGAGAGCACGTTCTCGGCGCCGACAAACTCCGCTATGTACGGTGACGCCGGTTTCTGAAAGAGCTCCTCCGGCGTGCCGGCCTGGAGCACACGCCCCCCGTCGAGGAGGATCGCAACGTCGCCGAGGATGCCCGCCTCGTTGAAATCGTGCGTGACCTGGAGCACGGTGAACCGCCGCTCGTAGTAGGTCGCCCGCAGCGCACGGCGCGCCGCGGCGCGCGTGCGCGGATCCAGCGCGGCGAACGGCTCGTCGAGCAGCAGCACTTCCGGCCGGCGCGCGATCGCTCGCGCCAGCGCGACGAGCTGCCGTTCACCGCCGCTCAGATCGCGCACCGCGCGGTCGCCGAGCACCGACACACCGAATTCGTCGGCAACCCGATCCACCGTCTCCGCGTCCAGCGCCCCGTACGCGATGTTCTCGCGCACCGTCAGGTGCGGGAAGAGAAAGGCATGTTGATACACGAGGCTGAGCCGTCGCCGCTCGGGCGGCAGGCGGGTGACGTCGTCGCCGCCAAGGCGAATCGCGCCTCGCTGCACGGGCAGAATGCCCGCGATGGTTTCGAGCAGCGTCGTCTTGCCCGCTCCAGCCGCCCCGATGACGATGCCGTACGCGCCTTGCGGCACGTCGAAGGTGACGTCGCTCAGCGCGAACCGGCCGGCGCGCGCAGAGACGGCTCGCAGCTCGATCATGCGCGGCCGGCGCCGTCGAGCCGGGGACCCGAGAGAGTGCGCAGCACGATGAGCACGACCAGCGCGCACACGACCAGGACCGCGGCGACCGGAAGAGCCCCGGCGAGTCCCGTGGTGGTGAATCGATCGTAGCTCAGTACGCTGACCACGCGCGGGTTGTAGGCGAGAATCACTATCGCGCCGAACTCGCTCACCGCCCGCGCCCACATCACGACACCGGCCGCAGCGAGTCCTCGAATCGACAGCGGCAAGGCGACGCGCCGAAAGGCGCGCCACGGCCCGTCGCCGAGGGTGCGAGCGACAGCTTCATAGCGCGCATCCACCCGCTCGAAGGTGTCGCGCGCCGCGCTCACGAACAGCGGCGCCGACACGAAGAGCATCGCCGCGATGATCCCTTCGGGCGATCCCGTAACGCGAAGTCCCAGATGATAGAGGGCGCCCCCCATCGCGCTCTGCCTGCCAAGGACGAGGAGCAGCGCGATTCCCGCGACCGGATGCGGAACCACGAGCGGCAGATCCAGCACCGCCGCCACCACGGCACCGCCGGGAATGCGACGGCGCGCGAGGAGATACGCGACCGGCGTCGCGCCCACGACGCCGAGCACCGTCGCGGCCGTCGCCGTCCAAGCGGTGAGCCAGAGCGACTGCCGCAGCTCGGCATCGTGCCACAGGGCGCCCGCTCCGCCGGCGCCGCCGGTGGTGACGATGCCAACGAGTGGCGCCGCGATGAAAAGCAGAAAGAGCGAACCCAGCACCGCGGCGACGATCGTCGCGAGCGCGTGCGGCCAGCGCGAGCCGCGTTCTGTCATGGCGCACCACCCGCGAGCAGCGATTTCACGACGACCGGAGTGTCCGTGCCGGCCAAGAAGAAGCGCTGCAACACGTCCACGTGCGCCGCCGCGAACCTCGCGCGGCCTCCCGGTCCGAGCAGCTCGGCGAGAAAGGCGCGCGCCGCCTCGGGATGCGGCGCGGCGAGCGGGATGGTCAACGCGGAAAGAATCGGCGCGCCACGCACCGTGGTGCTGTCCGCGGAGCTGCCGGCGCGGACCCGCACGCTGTCGAGGCCGTACGTGCTCGCGCGCGACGGGTCGCCCAGATCCACCTCGGCGGGAAGCGTGACGTACGAAAGACCCTTCGCCTCGGCGACCGATCTGTAGTCGTACACGAAGTCCAGCTCACCGGTCGACAACAAGGCGGCGAGCGCCGAGGCGTCGCCGCGTACGTTGCGCGCCGGCGCGGCGGCGAGGAGAGAATCGGCGAGCCCAGGCCGCCGCGCATGCCGTTCCTCGAGTCGAAAGAGCAGCAGCGTCCGGTATCCAACCGGCGCCGTGGATGGATCCGCGCGGCCAACCTCCACGCCCGGACGCCGCACGACGTCCATCCAGTTGCTCGAGTCCACCGACGACGCGAATCGGGAACGGCGTGTGTACGCGAGCACCATGTGGTCCGTCGCGAAGCCCAGATACCAGCGCGCGTATCTCGGGACGAGGAGCTTGGGGAAGAGATCGGCGTCGGCCATCACGAGCAGATCCGGCACCTGATGCAGATCCGTGATCTTTCTCGCGAGCGCGATGGAGGCGCCGCTCTCGCGCCGCACGGCGGCGCTGTGCGCGGCCGCGTATGCGTCGAGCGCCGATCGCACGGCACCGTCGAGGCTCGCCGCCACGTAGACGTCGAGCGCGTTGGCCGAGTCGCCGGCGTTGCCCGGGGCGGCGCCGCGACCGCAAGCGGTGACGCCGGTGATCGCCGCCGCGAGGCCGGCGAGCAACCACCTGCGCCGGAGTCCTGTATCGAAGCGACGATCTGACATGGCGATGGCTGGCGGATTCACGCCGCTGGGTGAAACTTCCAGGCACGCGGCGGCGTCGTGGGAGTGCCGCCACCGCCGCGCATTGCGGCCCGCGATTTCGCTGCTGCTCCCACCCTCCGCGCGCGGCCGCGCCACCAGTCTAACCCCTCCATGTCCAATCTCGCCATCGACATTCGCAATGTCGTGAAGCGCTATGAGGAGCATGTCGCCGTCCGTGACCTGTCCCTCCAGGTGCCTCGCGGTGCCGTGTATGGTCTGCTCGGTCCGAACGGTGCCGGAAAGACGACCACCATTCGGATGATCCTCGACGTGATCGCGCCCGACAGCGGCACCATCACGGTGCTCGGCCGGCCCAATCGCACGGCCGGCGTGCTCGATCAGGTCGGGTACCTGCCCGAAGAGCGCGGCCTCTACAAGAAGATGCAGGTGCGGCGCGTGCTGCTCTTTCTCGCGGAGCTCAAGGGCATCAGCGCGCGCGACGCGAGTCTTCGCATCGACGAATGGCTGGAGCGCTTCAGCCTGTGCACGCCCGAGCGCGACTGGGGCGACGCGCGGGTGGACGAGCTCTCACGCGGCATGCAGCAGAAGGTGCAGTTCATCGCCACGCTGCTCCACGATCCCGAGCTCGTGATCCTGGACGAGCCGTTCAGCGGCCTGGATCCGATCAACGCGCAAGCGCTCAAGGACGCCGTGGTGGAGCTCAAGCGCCGCGGCCGCACGGTGATCTTCAGCACCCACGTGATGGACAACGCGGAGAAGATGTGCGACTCGGTGTGCATCATCGCGCGCGGCGAGAAGGTCCTGGACGGCTCACTCGCGGAGGTACGCCAGGCGCACGGGACGAGAAACATCGCCCTCACGCTCGGCGACGCGGCGCAGAACGGGGTCGGCGACGTGCTTCGCGATCCGACGCTCGTGCAGAAGGTGGACGAGTCCACGCGCTTTTTCGAGGTCGAGCTCGCGGCGAACGCGGACCCGCAGCGGCTGCTGCGTCGCCTGGTCGACGCGGGCGCCTGCATCGAACGGTTCGAGCTGGTGCAGCCGTCGCTGCACCAGATCTTCTTGCAACGCGTCGGCATGACCGGCGTGGAGACGGGGATGAGCGGACATGGCTGATAGCAAACTGCTGATCGTCGCGAAGCGCGAGTTCACCGAGCGTGTTCGCTCGCGCTGGTTCCTGGTCATGACCTTCATCGTGCCGGTGTTGCTCTCGGCGGCCATGCTCTTTCCCGCCTGGCTGGCCACGCGGTCGAAACCGACGGCCGAGGTTCGGAACATCGCGATCCTCGACGCGTCCGGCGCCGAGCTCGGCGCCCGGGTCGCCGCGAACCTGGCCGCCGACAGCACCCTCGGCCCGGCGACGTCGGGCAGCATCGGACCGGCGGTTCGGCTCGTGAGTCCCGGCCAGCTCGCGGCGGCGGAGGACGCGGCCACGCACGAAGTGATGGCTGGCAAGTCCATCGAGGGCTATCTGGTGCTGACGGACAGTGCGCTGTCCGGCGCCTCCGCGCGCTATGCGGGTCGGAACGCCTCGTCGTTCTCGACGATGGACCGCATCGAGGCGGCTGTGAAGCAGTCGGTGATGATGGTGCGGCTCGAGAAGCAGGGCGTGACGCCCGGGACGATCGATTCGCTGTCGCATCTCTCGGTGCACCTCAGCACGGAACGCATCAGCGAGCGCGGAAAGGGTGTCGCCGGCACCACGGGACTGCTCGCCGGCATCGGCGTTGGCATCATGCTCTTCTTCTCGATCATCTTCCACGGACAGAATGTGCTCCGTGGGGTGCTCGAGGAAAAAACCACACGCGTGGCCGAGGTCGTGATCTCGAGCGTCAAGCCGGAAACGCTGCTGGGCGGCAAGGTGCTTGGCGTCGGCGCGGTGGGATTGCTGCAGCAGATCGCCTGGATGGGGATCACGTTCTGGCTGGTCGCGTCATTGGCGCCACTCGTCGTCAAGAGTGCTGGCGCCGCCGCACGCGGCGCTGGCGGCGCGCCGGCGATCAGCTCGATGTTCGGCGGCTTCACGATTGGCATGCTCGCCGCGACGCTCGCCTTCTTCCTGCTGGGATTCGTGTTTTACGCGACGTTGTACGCGGCGGCGGGTTCGATGGTCAACAGCGAGCAGGAAGCGCAGCAGGCAGCCATGCCTGTGATGTTCCTGCTGATGGCGACGTGGCTCATGGTGCAGGGAGTCATCGGCAATCCGAACAGCGGCCTGGCGGTGGTTCTATCGTGGCTGCCCTTCTCGTCGCCGATCATCATGCCGATCCGCATGGGACTGACCGGCGTGGCGCCGGCGGCCGTGGCGGGATCGATGGTGGTTGCCGCCGTGGGCTGCGTGGGAGCGGTCTGGCTCTCCGCGCGGATCTATCGGGTGGGGATGCTCATGTACGGCAAGAAGCCGAATTTCCGCGAGCTCGCTCGCTGGATCCGGTACGCCTGATCCAGGGCTGTCCATGCGCGCGGGTTAATCCGCGCGCATGGGCAGTGACGACTTGCCGCTCGACAGGCTCGATCCGCCCACGGCGGACTTGAGCTCGTCTACCCATCCTTCGACCCGCTGTTCGACAGCGCCCTGCACACCCGTCATGAGCTGCGCGACGAGATCATCGAGCATCGCGCCCAACTTGTTGCGCGAGCCGCGCGTGGCCGCGACGGTCGCCGCGGCCGCTTTCACGTCGGCGCCGGACCCGCTGAGCAGCACGCCGGCGCCCACCGCGATCGCGAGCGCCGGCCAGGGGTGATCGCGCACCGTGGCGACGACGTTGAGCTTCTGCTCGAGCGCGCCCAGGGTTCCCGACATGCGCTCGCGCGTCAGCTCGATGTCGCGCCGGACGTCAGCTGTTGTTTCAGCCATTCCTTGTCCTCCTGTAGCGTTGCCGCCGTTTGATCGGGCGCGAGCTTGTCGGGCGACAACAGCTTTGCGCCCCGCAAGCCAAACCACGCCGCTGCCGCGCCCGCCAGGACCAGCACAATGAGCGCCGCGAGCCAATAGAGATCGTGCGGGAGCCACTGATCCCCGAGCACGAGCACGAATGCGGTGAGCAGGCAGAGCAGCCCCAGCGCGGCCATGACCGCCCCGATGGCCATGAACGCGGTGCCGCGGGCGAGGCCGCGGACCGCCGCGGCCAGTTCCAGCCGCGCCAGGCGCACTTCGCCCCGCACGAGCGACGCGCTGCCGTCCGCCAGATCGCGGAGCAGCGCGCCGAATCCGCGGGACTCACCGCGCCCTGCAGTCGGGATCGACCTCGCTTCGCTCGGAGGGATCGACCTCGCTTCGCTCGGAGAGATCGGCCTCGCTTCGCTCGGGATAGACATTGACGTCGCTCCGCCCGGCGCCCGCTTAATCGCGGAACGCCTTGCCGATCAGGTAGCCCAGGCCGACCGCCACAAGCAGCGTCCGTCCCGGATGCTCCTTCACCTGATGCTCGATCCCGCTCTTGATGCCGTCGAGATCGGCGTCACGCAGCCAATCCGCCGCGGAATGCATTCCGCCGGCGACCTTGTCGGACACCTGCGCCATGCGCCCGTCGCTCACCGCGACGCTGCCGGACGACGTCGCGCCCGCGAGCTGCGCGTCGCCGCCCGCCATGCGATTGCGCAGCTTGTCCGCGCCGCTGTCGAGCGCGTCCGCGAGCGAGTCCTTCATGCTCCCGGCCCGGTCGCGCACCGTGGAACCGACGTCGGCGAGCTTTTCCTGCGCGCTGCCCGCCAGATCGCGAGCCCGATCCGCGAGGCCGCCGGCGTCCGTGTGGCCGTCCGTCGTGCTGCCGGCATCCGCCCGGCTGCCCGTCGAGCCGTATCCAAGTCCGCTGCCGTTCGAGCCCGTATTGCCTGCAGCGCCGTAGCTGTCCGAGGTGTTCATGCTGTCGGCGCCAGCGTCGTTCTGATCCATGATGCTTCCTCCGAAAGTGGCACCGGAGGTTGTGCAGACCATGTGCCGAACAGTTACGCGCGCGCACTGCGCCCGTGGATCACTCGCCGGGCGCGTGCTCCGGCTTCCACGATTCGCGGTACAGGAGCGTGCGCCTGTACGCCGGCAACCCGGCGGTGAGCAGCACGATGGCGCCGAGCATCCCGAGGACGTTCACGATCGCCAGCGAATAGCGGAGCGCCATGTCGTCATGGAACACGTAATCCGTGATGAGCGCCACGGACGTCGGTCCGAATGCGAGCGACACGATGTTGAGCACGAAGAAGTAGAGCGCCGCGCCCTGCGCCCGCAGCGGAGCCGGCGCGATCTCCGCCGCCGCCGCCGAGGCCGCTCCCCACGGGAACGCGGCGAAGAAATTCACGATGACGAGCCAGCCGACGGCTGCTCGCGCGCTCGGCGCCAATGGCAGGGCCGTGGCGGACACGAGCATACCCAGGCCGCCGATGATTCCGGCGCGGAGTGGCCCGTCCACGCGGCCGCGGCGCACGAACCAGTCGGCGGCCCAGCCGCCGGCGAGCGCGCCGACGACGCCGACCGTAGCGGTCAGCAGGCCCATCACGCGCGCCGCGCGCCCCACTTCCCAGCCATAGGTGCGATGGAAGAACGTCGCCAGCCAGAACGCGATGGCGAAGTTGACCAGCGCCGACAGCGCGAAACCGAAACTGTGCGTGAGATAGGTGCGGCGGTTGGCGGCGACGTAGCGGAAGAGGACGCGGTAGGATTGCGGCCGGTCGCTGGCTGCCTCGCCGCGGGCGACGCCGCGGGGCGGCTCGCGGATCGTGAAAAACAGCGCCGTCACGATGAAGCCAGGGAGCCCGACCGCGAGAAAGACACTCTGCCACTCGCGAATGGTCCCGATCAGGGGGAGCGTTACCTGGTGCGACACGGAGATCACGCCCACGATCGAACCGCCCACGTAGTACGCGATCCCCGAGCCCAGGAATATTCCCAATGAGTAAACACTGATCGCGCGGCTCAGTTTCTCGCGCGGAAAATAATCCGCCAGCAGCGACACGCCCGGCGCGTTGAGGCTGCCCTCGCCGGCGCCGACGCCAACCCGGTAGAGCAGCAGGCGGCCGTAGCCGTTGGCCGTCGCGCACAGGCTGGTGAACACGCTCCACAAGCCGATGCCCGCCGCCATGATGTTCCGCCGGTTCGCGCGATCGGCGAGCCGCGCGATCGGGAAGCCCAGGATCGTGTAGAAGATCGCGAAGGCGATCCCGCCCAGATAGCTCATCTGGGTATCGGTGATGCCAAGGTCGCGCTTGATCGGCACCACGAGCAGCGTGAGAATCTGCGCGTCGATGTATGCGCTGACGTTCGCGAGCGTGAGCACCGCCACGACGTACCATGCGTAGAAGCGCGCCCGGCCCGCGGGACTCGACCGTTCCATGCGCCCAAACTAACCGGACGGGGCTGGTGCCCAAAAAAACAGACAGGAGCCAGGGGTCACGTATGATTTCCCACCCACCCCTCATACGTGACGACCTGGACTCCTGCCGTTTCTCCGGCCGAAACCGGGGCGCCCGCAAAC
>Ga0068855_100009077_pt1 | contig 12015 bp, 12 predicted proteins | sample KBSCornC52_FD_66592 | JGI IMG/M metagenome (GOLD analysis project Ga0068855, IMG submission 66592) | Corn rhizosphere microbial communities from Kellogg Biological Station, Michigan, USA - KBS Corn C5-2 | ecosystem: Host-associated > Plants > Roots > Rhizosphere > Soil ...
TTGAAATGTATGGATATGTAAAGCATCCGCTCATCGACGGACAAATCTTTACCCACAAACTCTTCGCGATCAGCAACCATTGACTGGCGCGGCGCGGTCGTTCGGAATGAAGCGGAACAAGGGGGAACGATGAACAAAAGACAACGGCTTGCCTGTACAGTGGCGGTCCTCTTGCTGACATCGGTAGGTGCAGTGGCTCAGAGTGGTATCAACAATGATGCAAAACCAAGGCAGCCACCTCAACCGCAGCATGGACCGGGAAGCAGTGAAACCACTTCTCACTCCGTGGTCACAGTAAAGATTGCAGACGGCAAACAAGGGGGATGGATATTCCTTCCCGCTGATCCAAGTCCAAGCACAGCACCTGTGATCATCTTTTGTCATGGATGGGCGGCCATCCCGCCACGCGGATACCAGGCGTGGATCAATCATCTAGTCATGCTAGGAGACATCGTCCTATGGCCTAACTACCAGGACAGTCCTCTGACACCGACGCGTCAAGCTCTGCCGAATGCTCTCGCTGGGGTGAAAGCTGGCTTGCGAATCCTGCAGTCTGGCAACTATGGCGTTCATCCCGATCTCGAGCGCGTCGTGGTTGCAGGTCATTCGGCAGGCGGAATGGTCGCTGCTGGAATCGCGGCAAGAGCCGTTGCCGAAGGTCTTCCCAAGATGAAAGCTCTAATGTCCGTGGAGCCGGGAGATAGTCGACGCGGAGGGGTAGCGTCGGTCCCGCTAGCCGATTTAAGCACGCTTCCGTCCGACACATTGATGCTGATTCTGGTTGGGCAACACGATACTTCCGTTGGGACCTTCGATGGGGAACGAATCCTGCACGAATCCACCTCTGTTTCGGCGTCGAACAAAGCGCTCCTTATGCTTCACAGTGATGATCACGGTTCGCCCGCATTGATCGCGAACCACTTCACGCCGTCCGCCGTGCTAAATGCTGACGGTACGTTTGCGACGGAACCAACCAGGGCTTCGTTCAGCCGGAACACGGCCGATATCGGTATCGTCGACGCATTGGACTACATGGGAACATGGAGATTGCTCGACAGGCTCATGGAGGCTTCTTTCGGGAGCGAGGGAAGCCGCCTCTTTCGGGACCCAAGCATTCTGGACATGGGAACCTGGAGTGACGGCACCCCAGTTAAGCAGCTCACACGCCTCAATTAGCAATGGCTTGCAACTACTGCATGTTGCCGCCCGCATCTTGCTGTCTACGCTCCTGCAGCTGCTCCTTCGTTTGTTCTTTCATCTGCACGTAGATTTTCTTCTGATCGCCAGTGAGGATTGCCTCAATCTTCTTGTCGCTCTCGGACATAATCGATTTTGCTTTCCTCGCCTTCCGCAGCCGGCGACCTGATGTATCAGCCATCAATGCCCGCATCTGTGTTTGTCGATCGGCGATGATCGGAGTGATCTTGGCTTTTTGATCATCAGTAAGGTTGAGTTTGCTGCTCATCCGGGCCACTGTTTCTTCTGGGGACGACCAACCGCCGGTAGTCGTTGGAACGGATTCGCTTGGAATGGGTTGATCCGGAGGTGGCTGGGTTGGCTGCTGTCCCACTGCGCGGGATGCGCCAGTTGTGACGACCAATAGTAGGCAAGCCAAGGATAAAAGATTCGACTTCATAGTTTTCTCCTTCATCGAATCTAGGGCAAAGACGACTACGAAAGGGCACAGACGTGTGTAAAGTTTTGTCCGGTCCCATGTATCGGCTACAACCTCCGGCATACTGACTTTGTGCGCGAATCACGCACACTTTACCGGACTGGAGTTTGTCTTAATGGCTATGGAACCTGCTCGTCCTGCACTTCGCATCTTTGACCATCATCTTGCAAAATCGTTCTATCTCGGCTGGCTTGCATTTCAGTTGAGCTGGGAACATCGCCCCGAGGATGGCGGCCCGTCCATCATGGAAGTAAAACGCGACGACGCAACCTTGGTGTTATCGGAACATTATGGAGATGGGACGCCGGGAACGAAGGTGTTCATCGCGATCGACGATCTTGATTCACTGCAACATGAGCTCACAACGCGGACAAATCCTTACATGAAACCTGGCATTGAAGATGTGGATTGGGGCAGGATATTGACAGTCGTTGATCCTTTTGGCAACAAGCTCGTTTTTGTTGCGAAGGCAATCTCGAACGAGCACGAGCTGTGACTCGGGGGAGAGGATAGATTTCGATGGGCGCAACAACCAGTTCGATTCTTCTCGTAGACGACGATGCTGAGCTTTGTGAATCGCTCACGCGCCTTCTGGCAATGGATGAAATTGCCATTACGTCCGCCCACAACATTGCGTCAGGAAAATCCGAGCTGAAATCAAAGCGGTACGACCTCGTTGTCCTCGATGTCATGCTGCCGGATGGCGATGGGCGCATTCTGCTGAAGAATATCCGTGACCGCTCGGAAGTTCCCGTAATCATGTTGACCGCACGAGGGGATGCCGGGGATCGGATTGCAGGATTGGAGAGTGGCGCCGATGACTATATCGCCAAACCATTCGTTCCTGGAGAGCTGGTTGCACGCATTCGTGCTGTGCTTCGTCGCCGTGTTGGTGGCAAGGGAAATACCCTTTTGGCGGGAGACTTGAAGATTGAAGTCTCGAAGAGACGTGTACTACGTGGTGGAGAAGAGATTGCACTGACTGCGGCAGAGTTCGACATCTTGTTAGCTCTAGTTCGCCGTAGTGGCGAGTGTGTCACTCGCGATGAGCTTACCGAACAGGCATTAGGGCGCCCCGTTGGCGTCACGGACCGGGCGATCGACAACCACATTAGCAGTTTGCGCCGAAAGCTAGGCGCTCAGGTAGCGGATACGGAACGAATTCGCAGCATTCGCCATCTGGGATACTGCTATACAGGCTTGGCACATGCGTAGCCTATTTCTCCGCGTGTTCCTCACATTTTGGCTGGCCTCCGCACTCGTTCTCTTGAGTCTATCTGTCATTACCTCTGCAACAAATGCACGCCCTTTAGCCCATCGGTGGCTCATGCATTCATTGGATCTCTATGCGAAGACCGCAATCGACGCGTATGAAGAGGGTGGCCGTAAGAGGCTAAACGAATATCTGTTAGACATACAAAGTGATGCGCTTACATCTGCTGTTCTTCTCGTGGACGATTCTGATGCCACTGCGAGCCCCATCCCATCAGGTGCGGTAGATTTATTAGCCAGAGCTCGGTCCGAGCAGCGTTCGGAATACTCCTTCAAATCTCCGTGGCTTGGTGTAGTCAGGCAAACCCACGGCGATCATGTCTACTTCTTCATTGCCCAAGTTCCGCAAGTTAGGATGTTCGGCAACTATATTGATCCGGAAAAAGGCCCGTTTCGAACGGTGTTTGTGTTGCTGATTTCCGCGGCACTCTGCGGCCTCCTTGCTCGGAGCGTCACGAAGCCAATCAGAAGTCTCCAGAGAACTGCGATGGATATCGCCGGCGGAGATCTAACGGCACGTGCCTCCCCCGCACTCGCAGGTCGTACCGACGAGCTTGCTTCGTTGGCACATGACTTTGACCGCATGGCTGAGCGGGTCCAGCTTTTACTGGAACAGCAAAAGCTACTACTTCGTGATATATCCCACGAACTGCGCTCGCCCCTGGCGCGGCTGACTGTTTCGGCGGAGCTGGTACAGCGTGGTGACCTCACCGCTGCAGCGCGCATGCAGTCGGATATCAAGACCTTGGAGACGATGATCTCCGATTTGCTGACACTCGCTCGGATCGACGCTTCGGATAAGCACTCACGACGCGAACCAATTCACATCGGCCGATTGATACAGCGAATTGTTAAGGATGCGTCCTTTGAAGGAGCGGCCCAGACAAAGACAGTCGTTCAGACAGGCGTGTTCGATCGCTATATTTCGGGAGATACGGGTCTTTTACACAGTTGTATCGAGAATATCGTGCGCAACGCGCTGAAACATACGCCGGGAGGCGGGGTGGTAGAGGTGAATATTGCGGATGTATCCAACTTCCGCGCCCCAATGATCGCCGTTACCACGAGAGATGAAGGCACTGGTGTCCCCGAAGAGGCTCTGGAGCAGATCTTCGACCCATTCTTTCGAATCTCCTCTCAGAACTCTCATAAGCAAGGTGGCGCAGGTCTGGGCCTTTCTATCAGTAAGAGAATCGCGACGTTGTACGGTGGAACAATCGCGGCCCAGAACCTGCCGGGTAGTGGGTTTCAGGTACAACTCTGCCTTCCAGCGGCCGCCAATAACGCTGATAGGAGCTCGACTAGTGCCAGTACCCTGCGATAAATACCCAGGAACCATTCCTGTGAACCCAGTGCGGAGCAACCCAGACCACGCCAGGGCGAGGTGGAATCTCATATCTTCCTGGAACCCACACGTACCGCGCGCCTGCCCAGCGATAGTAACCAGGTAACCAGACATATCCCGGTCCTGGACGTGGGATTGGTCTTTCAACAATTACTCGCGGCGGCCGCACAGGCACGACAACCTGCGACAATGCTGTGGATGAGATGAGAGCAGCGGCTCCAACTAACGTAATGAACAATCTCTTCATATCAAATGCTCCGAATTAGATTTGGGTGCATCGCCACAAGCACTCATTGTGGTGATCTTTTCCTTCCAGATAGACACAGATCTCCGCTGCCTCGATGCTGCCCTTTCTGTAAAGAAATGTCGGCTTCTTCACTTTCGATATCCACTGAATTCGCATGATTTGAACGGAGTAGGCAGTAAAGAGGAAAAGCGCAGGAAGGGAGAATGCCTTTCGTGGCGCGCAGCCGGCGAGCGGGGGCCGGATGGAGCGGATGAGGGGCCGGGGAGAAACCTGCAAGGGTTTTCCCCGCGCGATTTTTCCACAGCATAAAAAAGGAGGGCGGCGGGTTCGCCGCCCTCACTTAAAAATGATTCAGGCTGCTTTCTTCGCAGACTTCGCGGCTATCGGCGGTGTTTTCTTCGCCTTAGCCTTGGCCGCGAACTCCTGTTTGACCATGGCCGCGATTGCTTCGGTGTCCACTTTATAGGCGGTCGCTGCTTCCTTAAGGACGCTGCTGGTGTTGCCACGCGAGGCCACAACCAAGATGCTGGCCTCGATGATGAGCCGCGAAAGCACACCCTCCTCGGCGCGGCGAACGAAGGCCGCAAAGGTCTTGCGGACTCCGCCATGGTCGCGCTTCTGACGGATGCCATGCTGCCGCGCCAGCATCTCGATGCGGTTGTCGTCCAACGTGCTGACCAACTTCTCGATGACGAACAGCAGGTCGCGCTTCAGCAACCGCACCGGCACAGCGGAGCCGATGGCTGAGAGGACACGAAGCCCGGTTGTGTTGGCGATGGCTTCCTCGCGGCGCTGCTTCTCCAACTCGGCCTTCCCTTTGGCACGTTCGGCCTCATCCTGTGCCCGTTCTTTGGTCTTGGGATGATGCACCGGGCAATCGGCGTTCGGGCAGACCTTGTGAACTCTGCCTTGGCCTTCTCCGTCCGTGATGATGGCCTGGGTGGTGTATTTGCAGGTCTTGAACTCCGACCGCTTCGCCTGCGCCTTGTCCGTCGGCCCTTCCTCAGAGATGGCGACATACTTGCCGCGCGAGAGAACGGCACTCCCTTCGCCCTGCGCCCGGTAGGACGTGCTGATCTGGACAAGCTGCGGTCTTGCCGCGACCGCAGCGGCGATATGCGCCTGCACCTTGGCCTGATAGCAGGCCGGGTCGGTGCAATTGTCCTGCTTGCCCAGGTCGGCAAACAGGAGTTTGTTATGTCCTGTGCGCTTGGGGCATTCCACGCAACTTCCGGCAGCCGGTACAAGCTGCGCGTTACGCTGGTCGAAGGGCGCATCCCTCAACAACAGCAGCACGTTTGTCTCAATCCAGAAGCGAAGGTTGCGGACGGGGAGCAAGATACTCGCAGGTTTCTCCCCACCTCCCGCGTAGACCTCTTTGAAGCAAGCGGTGAGGCCAAGTGTTTGCATCCCCGTTGGCAGTTTCGCCAACAGCAGCGCATGGCCGACGCCGATATGGTGCTGGTAGAACGCTGCGGCAACTTCATCGCAAAGGTCGGTCAGCTTCAGGCGCGTGGCGATATACGCAGGCGTCTTGCCTACTCTTGCTGCGATCTGCTCCACGGTGTACGTCGGCTCCGTCAGCGCCAGAAGCCGCTTGTACCCTTCGGCCTCCTCCATCGGATGAACGTCGCGCCGCTGGAGATTTTCGACAAGCTGGGCCTCCAACACTTCCGCATCGCTCATCTCGCGGACAAGGACGGGGATCGTTTCTTTCCCGGCCAGTTGCGAGGCACGGAACCGCCGTGCGCCAAAGACAATCTCCAAGCGGTCATCCTTGGGACGGGCGAGGATGGCCTGATAGACGCCCGACCTGCGGATAGTTTCGACCAGTTCGTTCAAGTCGTCTTCCTCGAAGTGCTGGCGCGGGTTGGTCGTGGACTCAATCAAGAGCGAGAGCGGAACTTCCTGCGGTACGGCGTTGGGTGTGATGGCTACGGTCTGCATGGTGATGTTCTCCTTTCGAGCGGTTGAAAATGGTGAAAGGCTGCGGAGCGGAGACACGCTGACTATTCCGCTCCGAGGGAGAGCGGACTAGCCACGAATACACTTGTCCGAGAAGGCTTCGACGAATCGCTGCGCGTTCAGGTTCTTGTCCCACAGCGCCGCGAAACGTTCATGCTCGCGGTGAAGCGTGGTGTGAAAGGCGTATTGCCCCTCACGGATGAAGCGGCTCCACTGCTCGATTCCGGCGTAGTCGTTGCGGTAGTAGAACGCCGATAGCTGCTGGCCGCACACCATGACAAGCTCGAAGCACATCTCCGGGTCGCGCATGGCGTCGCCGTTCAATTCGCCATAGTGGGCGACGGAGATAGCCGGAAGCCCGCAGGGGCCGGACTCGTCCATCGCCTCGATGACAAGCTCCATGTAGGGCGGGTTGTCGATCTTGAGGTAGAGGCCGGGGTGCCATCCACCGGCCAGCTTGATGAGCTCCAGAACGGATTTCATGCCGCCACCTCCGCAAGCTCGGTGACGGCGGTCATGGCCTCTTCGACGGAAGGTTGCAACGCGGCGAGGATGACAGCGGAGGTCTGCTGGATGACTTCAAGCGATTCCGCCAGCAGAGACGCGTTGCCGTGGTAAAGCTGGATGTAATCGGCGGACGCGGTGCCCGTCTCCAGCCCTACGGCCTTGCCGATGATGAAGGCGATGGCCTCGGCCTCTGTCTCGCGCACAACCTTGGTGGTGGCCGTGCGCCGCTCGGCCTTGTGCAACATCTCGTGCGCCAGCTCAGCTCCCAACGATCACCCGATAAATCCAAAGTATTAGACAAAGAACTCCGTTCACCACAGGCTAGGAACACGATGCGACGTGTTTTCGCGCCGCACGATCATTATGGAGATACCTATGTCTTTAGCTGCATCGGTCGAACGAACATCCGTCAAGGACCCTCTCCTCGCCGCTGATGATGTTGCCGCCAGACTCAATGTGACGAAGGATTGGGTTTGGGATCATTCCTCTCGGAAGGCCCCTTATCTGCCCGTGATTCGCATGAGCGACGGAGTGTTGCGCTATCGCGAAAGCGAGCTCGAAGAATTTGTTAGCGAACGGGAGCGCCTCTCTTCTTTGCGCCGGAAATGTCGCTGAGAATGGTCAGAATCTCAGTAGAATAGAGGCAGCCCGCTCGTTTCCCCCACAGAATCGAGAATTTGATGGGCAAGTCGCACCAGAAGGGATGGGTCGTTGCGCGCGGCAAGAAGTGGTATGGATACTTCCGCCGTAACGTAATCGACCCCGTAAGCAGTCAACCAAAGTGCACGATCGTGCCAGTTGTTCTCGGACTCAAGAGCAAGATCACAAAGTTCGAGGCCCGGGAATCGCTGGAGCGTGAGATTGCCAAACTGACCGGACAATCTCCGGGTGGCAAAGCCACGAACGATGGCTCTGTCACCTTTGGATGGTTCGTTCGCAATCGCTTCCTTCCGTTGAAGGAGGCGTGTTGGAAAGAAGAAACTGCAAAGGTGAAAACGATGTTGATCCAGCAAGACCTCATCGATGACTTCGAGGACGTCCCGTTGGAGAACTTCGACAAATTCACGTTGCAGGTCCACCTCAACAAACTAGCTAAAACACGGTCCAGAGACAGAGTCCTCCAGATGAGGGCGTACATGCGGGACATCTTCGCCGAGGCAGCCGATCAGGACTTCCTCGCCAAAGACCCCGCGCGGAAGGTGAAGGTCCCATCTCAATTGCGTGACACGGACAAGACGACCTTGACGTGGGATCAATTGAGGAAGGCGCTGTCCGAATTGGACTACCGGGATCGGCTCCTGCTCGAACTGGATATGACGAACGCACTACGTCCGAGCGAACTGTTCGCGTTCAGATGGAAGCGATTCGATCATCGAGCCTCGACCCTCACGGTTGCGGAGACCGTCTACAAGGGCAAGATCCGCGACTGGGGAAAGACGAAGAAGAGCCTCACCGTGATTCACATTCCTCGTCAACTCGCTGACGATCTGCAGGCTTGGCGTCTGGAGCGTGAGGCGAAGGCCCGGGAAGCATTCTCTAAAGGCAAGAGGGGATCCGCGGCGTTGTCGCCGGACGAATTCATCTTCGAAAACGAAGATGGAGGGTTTCTCGACACAGACAACTATCGCAAACGCGTGTTGCACAAGATCGCTCGCGAACTGAGCTTACCTAAGCTGACGTTCCAGGTGATCCGCAGAACGATTGCGACTCTCGCACAGAAGAAAGGGACAGTAAAAGATGTGCAGGGTATGCTTCGTCACGCCCGAACAGCAACCACCACCGATGTCTACATGCAGGAGATTCCCGAAAGCGTGCAGGCAACGGTCAACTCCATCCACAGCGAACTGAAGGGAAAGCCATCCCGTCGGGGAGCGAAAACATGGACGGCAGACCGGCGAACGCAAGCATCGCGCAAGTCGAAAGAACGAATTGTGGAAAAGAAGCGGTCGGCGGAAGGTCCGGGACAGGGCCGAAAGGCACCCACCTCCGAGACAACTGCGCAGCAAGGTTTTGGTAATTTGCTACCAAATGCTACCAAGCCGGAGAAGGCACTCGCTGTAAGTTGTTGATTTGTTGGTGGACCTGATCGGGATCGAACCGATGACCTCTTCCATGCCATGGAAGCGCGCTCCCAGCTGCGCCACAGGCCCACTCTTTGGGAGGGACTATTCCATTCTCAAGCCTTCCGCCTGCGGAGTCAATGCTGCGGCCTTTTGTAGATTTGCCTTGCGCTTTGGGAACTAAATGCCGGGTCTGCGGTGTCTAAGGTTTATAGAGTGAGCGAGCACTCGGCCGCCGGCGGCGCAGTTCCAGCTCAACTTAGGTTTTGGCGGACGGCATTGCTCATACAGGTCTTTGCAACACGGTGCGTGAAGTCGTACCTTTAAGGACACCCGATATGCAGGCGGGCAGTGCGATGGCAAACCTGGCAAGCGCGGTTGCAATTCCGAGCGACGAAGCGGCACTCGTCGAGGAGTTGAAGGCCGGATCGGAACGCGCCTTCACGCAGCTCATCGCGCAGTATCACCAGCCCATCTATTCCGTCATCGCTCGCAGCCTGCAGGACCCCGCCGACGCATCCGACATCACGCAGGAAGTCTTTATCAAGGTCTTCCGTAACATTCGCAGCTTTCATGGCGACGCCAGCCTTCGCACCTGGATCTACCGCATCGCACTGCACGAAGCCTCCAACCAGCGGCGCTGGTGGTCGAGGCACAAGCGGCAGGAGATCACGATGGAGACGCCCTGCGGCAGGCACGAGAGCGATCTCGAAGGTGAGCCGCTGTCGCTCGGCTCCACGCTGGCCGATGAGCACGACTCTCCGTTTGACCACGCCGCCCAGGCCGAAATCCGGGAACGAGTGGAAGCGGCGCTGCGCGAGGTTCCGGAGGCTTTCCGCACAGTGGTCATTCTGCGTGAGATCGAAGGCTTCGCCTACGAGGAGATTGCCGAAATTCTGGGAGTCAACCTTGGCACCGTCAAATCCCGGCTCACACGGGGACGTGCGGCGCTGCGGCAGATTCTGGCGCCCCAAGGCAAAGATTCGGCGCCTCTTGAAATTCGTAGAGTTCACGCCGTTGCGCTGGAGGTCTCGAGATGAACAGCACCTGTGCGGCAGTTCGGGTCCGGCTCTCCGATTATCTGGACGGAGCAGTGAACGGCCAGGAGATGCGGGAGATCGCGCGGCATATCGACGGCACCTCCGATTCAGGCATTGGCTGCGCGGATTGCGGCGGGGAGCTTGCCGCTCTCAAGGCGACACAGAATGCGCTCTCCAGCCTTGGTCCGGCCAAGCCGCCGGCGGATCTTGCCCTGCGGCTGCGGGTCGCGATCTCGCAGGAGAACGCACGCCGCAACACACGGCTGGTGGACCACCTTTCGTTGCTGTGGGAGAATACGGCCCGTCCGCTGCTGGTCCAGGTTTCGGCTGGGGTGGCGAGTTCGATCGTTCTGGTCGGCGGAATTATGGTGCTTCTTGGCATGGTTGCGGCGCCTCGGCCGGTGCTGGCCAATGACGAGCCGCTGGGTGCCGTGACTGCGCCTCATTATCGCTACTCTACGGTCATTCCCCAGGCCATCGTAACCGACCAGAACACCACGATCGTGGTCGAGGCATCCATCGATAAGTTAGGCCGTGTCTATGACTTCAGCATCGTCGCCGGCCCGCAGGACGAACAGGTCCTCACTCAAATCGAAAGCCAGTTGCTGAGCAGCGTCTTCCAGCCGGCCAGCGCCTTCGGCGTACCCATCCGCGGTCGTGCCATCATCACCTTCTCTGGAATCTCGGTGCGGGCCTAATCCGGATCTCGGCTTCCCTAAACCACGCCCAATCGTCGAAAATCCTTGAGTGTCCTCTTTCCCGCACCTGCTTCGGCCCGGTTCCGTCTCCTGCACCGCTGGCCGCCTTCGGAGCGGCGTCTCGCTGCTCCTCGGCGTCTCGCTGTTTTTCGGCGCAGCCGTTGCCTTCGCACAGACCTCCTCATCCTCGTCGAGCTCTTCCGAGAGCACGAGCGGGGTGCCGGCTGCGGGCTCTCCCGTCCCTCGCGTCGTGCAATCGGAGCCGGCTGATTCCTCCATCACCCTGGAGACTAGCGAGCCGCTCTTTTACCTTGCTGCGGCACTGAACGCCTGCGGGTACGACACCGGGCTCGCCGAGTCCAGCCCAATTCGCGCCCGAATCCGCGAGGAGATGAACCAGGAGCTCGCCTCTTCCGAAGAGGCACGTAACGCCCGCGACCCGCTTTGCGCGTTTATCCGTGAACACGCGCTGAACGACCGCGCCCGCAGCCTGGCGCAGTATGTGTCGCTCTCGCTGTATCTCAATCCGCCGCCGGCGCTCACGCTTTCGATCGACAAATCCGACTTGCCACCCGACTCCATTCAGGTGGCCGATATCCTTCCTCTGCTCCGCACTTTCGGCGAGGCCATTCACCTGAACGCGCTCTGGGCCACTCACCACGCCGAATATCAGGGATTCATCGAGCGCACCCATAACGCGATGAGCAGCATGGTGCTGAACACAAACATCGCGCTGCATATGCCGATGAGCAGCTACGACGGCCGTCGCTTCATGGTGATCTTGGAGCCCATGCTGCCGCCCTCCGAGACCAATGCGCGCATTTACGGCAGCGATTACGTCATTGTGGTCTCGCCTTCTAAGGACGCGGGCTCGCTGCCGGTCGATCTCATCCGGCACACCTACCTGCATTACCTGATCGAGCCCATGGTCTACTCGCGAGCCAACAACATGGAGCGCTTTCTGCCGCTGCTGAAGACCGTGCAGGACGCGCCGCTTGAGTTCACCTACAAGGCTGACATCGTTGCGCTGATCACCGAGTGCCTGATCAAGGCAGTCGAGGTGCAATTGATGGACGTCGGCATTCCGGCCCCGCAAAAACCCGCCGTCTACCGGGACCGCTCGGACGACGACCGGTACCAGACGGCGCTCACCGCCTATGACCGGAAGGCGGAAGCGGTACGCAGAAAAGCAGTCGATACGGATAT
>Ga0068855_100009078_pt1 | contig 12015 bp, 8 predicted proteins | sample KBSCornC52_FD_66592 | JGI IMG/M metagenome (GOLD analysis project Ga0068855, IMG submission 66592) | Corn rhizosphere microbial communities from Kellogg Biological Station, Michigan, USA - KBS Corn C5-2 | ecosystem: Host-associated > Plants > Roots > Rhizosphere > Soil ...
CTGTTACCCAGGCCATTGTTATAAAAGATGGGAAAATAGTGGCTACCGGTAAAAGCGATGATATATTGAGAAACTATGATGCCGTTGACATGATCAATGCTGAAGGTAAATTTATATACCCCGGCTTTATTGATGCACATGCACATTTTTTAGGTTATGCACTCGCACTGCAAACAGCTGATCTTACCGGAACAAACAGCTGGGATGAAATTATCGATACGCTCAAAACCTTTGCGGCCAATCACCAGGAAGGCTGGCTCACCGGTCGCGGCTGGGATCAGAACGATTGGGCCGTAAAAGAATTGCCCGACAATCACCAGCTAAATGAATTATTTCCCGATCGCCCTGTATTATTAACACGCATAGATGGTCATGCCGCTATTGCCAATCAAAAAGCGCTGGAAATGGCAGGTGTTCAACCCGGTCAGCAATTGACCGGTGGCTCCATAGAAACAAAAAATAACCAACTCACCGGCATTTTAATTGACAATGCCATTGCACTGGTTCGATCAAAAATACCTGAACCCGATCGCGAAGATGTAAAAAATGCCTTACTGCATGCACAGCAAAATTGTTTTGCAGTAGGTTTAACTACGGTAGACGACTGCGGATTACGATATTCAGACATAGAACTGTTGGATACCCTGCAACAAAAAGATGGCATAAAAATGAGGATCTATGCCATGCTGAGCGACAGGCCCGAGAACTATGACTACATTTTCAAAAGAGGAAAGATTAAAACAGGCCGTTTGCATGTATGTTCATTTAAAGTATATGCCGATGGCGCTTTGGGTTCACGTGGCGCCTGCCTGCTACAGCCATATACCGATAAAAAAGGCTGGCATGGCTTTCTGTTAAGCAATGCGGACCACTTCGATTCGGTAGCACATGTTATTTACGATCACGGTTTTCAAATGTGCACGCACGCTATTGGCGATTCGGGTAACCGCCTCATACTGCATACCTATGCAAAGTATCTGAAGAAAAAAAATGATAAACGCTGGCGCATCGAACATGCCCAGGTTGTAAATACCAACGATTTTAAACTGTTTGGTAAATATTCCATTATCCCATCTGTACAGCCCACCCATGCTACATCTGATATGTACTGGGCTATTGAACGGCTGGGGCCTGAGCGCATAAAAGGCGCTTATGCATATAAGACACTCCTGCAACAGAACGGATGGATTCCATTGGGAACCGATTTTCCGGTAGAAGATATTTCGCCGTTTAAAACTTTTTATGCAGCCGTAGTTCGAAAAGATGCCAAAGGCTGGCCTAAACATGGTTATCAAATTGAAAATGCCCTGACCCGCCAGGCAGCCCTGCGTGGCATGACGATCTGGGCCGCCAAAAGCAATTTTGAAGAAGAGGAAAAAGGCAGTCTTGAAAAAGGAAAGCTGGCCGATTTTATCATTACAGATAAAGACCTGATGCAGGCGCCGCCCGACCAGTTACTCAGTATTCATGTGCTGTCGACGTATATAGATGGCGACAGAGTATTTGAACAAAATGATAAACAATAAATATAGAATATTAAATGCTAAATGCTTAATGTTGAAGTAAAGTACTTCGATATTGAATACTGAACATCCGACATTTAATATTTTTATATTCCCAAAAAAATTAACAATGAGATTGCTTCTTTTTATTTCTACTTTTACAGCTATTGCATTAGTAAGCTTTACAGGTATGCAGCAAAAACAACGCATCGTTTTCTTTGGTGATTCCATTACGCAGGCAGGCGTTCAGCCCACCGGTTATATTACTGTGCTGGGTGATATGATAAAACAAAAAGGTTTGCAAAATCAGTACGAACTCACCGGAGCAGGTATTGGTGGTAACAAAGTATATGATCTGTATTTAAGAATGGATGATGATGTACTGGCGAAAAATCCTACCACGGTAGTAATTTGGGTAGGTGTAAACGATGTATGGCATAAGAAAACTGCTGGCACCGGCACCGATGCGCCCAAGTTTGAACAGTTTTACAATGCCATCATCAAAAAGCTACAGGCAAAAAATATAAAAGTAGTGTTATGTACACCGGCAAGTATTGGTGAAAAAACAGATTTCACCAATGAACTGGATGGCGATCTTAATAAATATGCCGCCATCATTCGCGATATTGCCAAAAAAAATAATTGCGAACTGATCGATCTCCGCAAAGTTTTCCTCGCCTATAACCTGGCTAATAATACCGAAAACAAAGAAAAGGGCGTATTAACTGTCGATGGCGTTCATCTTAATGAAAAAGGAAATCAGCTGGTGGCTGAGGAAATGATGAAAACGCTGGTTAAATAACTTCAACAACATTAAAAATCAGATAGTTATCTGAATAATATAGCAGCATGCCTGCCTTCTGCGGGTGCTGAGCGCAAAACGCATAAAGCTTAACGCTGAATGTACGTATTTAGCATTAAGCTTTAAGCGTTCAGCATTTTGCATTGCAGTAACCTTTGCCCCTGCCATTTGTTATATCACCAGGCTGCAACAATGCAACTTTTAAAAAAACGTTATGTTTGCAGCTATACTATGAACGAACCAACAACCATACGGGTGGCCCTTTTGGACCTTTATGAAGGTCAGGTGAATGAAGGAATGAGATGCATTCGGGATATTCTTCGCCAATACAGTAAAACACATGGTATTAACCTGGTATGCAATGAGTTTGATGTACGACTTAAAAACCAGTTACCCGGTATAAATTACGATATATACATTTCCTCCGGCGGCCCCGGTTCTCCCCTCGCCAATGAGCAGCATAAATGGGAACCGCCGTACTTCGACTGGATACGAACCATAGAAAACTTCAATAGCAATCCCGCCAACGAACAAAAAAAACAGGTATTTTTTATTTGTCATTCGTTTCAGCTGGCCTGTCGCTATTTTAATGTAGCCCAGGTTACCAAACGTAAATCCACGGCATTTGGCGTATTCCCGGTACATATGATGGACGGCGGAAAAGACGAACCCATCTTCGCCGGCTTACACGATCCCTTTTATACTGTTGACAGCCGCAATTTTCAGGTAATAGAACCCGATTATGATCGGCTGAAGAAACTGGGGGCTTCTGTACTGGCCATTGAAAAGGAACGTCCGCATGTACCGCTTGAACGCGCTATTATGGGTATTCGTTTTAATGAATATATGGTGGGCACACAATTTCATCCTGAAGCCGACGCCCCTGGTATGAGCCGCTATCTGCAGCGCGAAGACAAAAAACAAATGGTGATCAATAACCATGGTTTTGAAAAATGGCAATCAATGATCGAACAGCTGAACGACCCCGATAAAATTTTGTATACGTATTCGCACGTACTTCCTAATTTTTTAAAGATTGCGGTTGAATGCTTAACGCAGAAGGCTTAAGGCAGAACGCTTAATACATAAAGCAGAAGGCTGAGTTTACAGGCATTGGGCGTTCAGCATTAAGCATTAAGCATTACGTATTTAGCATTAAGCATTTTCGTATCTTCAAATCAAATATTTACACATGGTTCCTGCTTTACGGAAAGCATTCAACGAATCTTTTTCCAATGAACGATACGAGGCATTTTTAAAAGACCTGCACAGTAAATATCCCGGCGCTATTGAGTTCAGATTATGCGAAACACCGGTATTTGTTGATAAGGAATTCGCCGCAAAGATGATCGATGCCTGTGAATACATTATTGATGTTATAACCGATCCTGCATTTAAAGAATTTACCGAACCTGCTATTCCGGTTCATGAACGTGTACCGAACGAAAGCGACCGTTGCGAAATGATGGTATTTGATTTTGGGGTATGCTGGAATGAAAATCATGAGCCCGAACCGCGATTGATTGAAATGCAGGGCTTTCCCAGTCTTTTTGGTTTTCAGGTGTATTATCCCGATCTGTTTAGAAAACATTTTCCTGTTCCCGATAACTACAGTCAATACCTGAACGGATATACACACGATAGTTACCTGAAACTGCTGAAAGAAGTAATAACAGACGATGTGCCCGTTGAAAATACCATTCTGCTCGAAATAAAACCACATGAGCAAAAAACGCGTATCGATTTTTACTGCACTCAGGAATATACCGGCATACAACCTGTTTGTATTACCGAACTGATCCAGGAAGGTAGAAAACTATATTACAATCGCGAAGGCAAAAAAACCGAAGTTAAACGCATTTACAACCGCGTGATCTTCGATGAACTGCAGGCCCAAAAAAATAAGCTGGGGCATTTTACCGACATTACGCAGGACCTGGACGTGCAGTGGATACCCCATCCCAACTGGTTTTACAGGATTAGTAAATATACATTGCCGTTTATACATCACCCCTATGTACCCACTACCTGGTTCTTACATGAAATAAAACAGCTGCCGGCCGACCTGGAGAATTATGTATTAAAACCATTGTTCTCATTTGCCGGCCAGGGTGTGGTGATCGATGTAACACCTGCTGATATTGAAAAAATAACCGATCCCCAGAACTGGATCTTACAGCGCAAAGTGCAATATGCTGATATCATCGAAACGCCCGACGTGCCCGCCAAAGCCGAAATACGAATTATGTACGTATGGAAAAAAGAATGGGACCGGCCTCAACCCGTTATTAACCTCGCGCGTTTAAGCAAAGGAAAAATGATCGGTGTTAATTATAACAAAGACAAAAAATGGGTAGGCGGAAGCGTTTGTTTTGTTGAGCGTTAGTTTTAAGTTGAAAGTATTAAGTTATGCAACACATAGATACCTTAAAAGGTAAAGACATTGTGCCGGGATTACACGGCAAATTCATACATGGCGATAAGATCACCCTTTCTTTTGTAGACATTGAAAAGGGTGCGCAATTACCTGAACACAGCCACCCGCATGAACAAATTACCTTTATACTCGAAGGTGAACTTGAAATGACCATTGGCGGAGAAAAGATGTTGCTCACGCCCGGTATGGTACATGTTATTCCCGGTAATACGCCACACAGCGCCATTGCACATACTCCCGTTAAAGTGCTGGATGCATTTTCACCGGTAAGGGAAGATTATAAAGTTTAGGTTAAAGCGTGTTACACTTCCCTGGCGTCTTCAGGCAAGTGTAACACAATTAATTACTCCTCTTCTGCCGCATTCTTCATTTTACCCAATATAGCGTAGGCATTTTTAGTAACTATCGGCATGTTTCTTAAATCAATAGCATTGCTGTTAATCGCTATACGGTTATTTTCTTTCATCCCCGCCTCCACATTTACCAGCTGATAATTGTTTTTGCCGGTGACCTGTACCACGTATTGCTGATTACCATAACGAACCACAGCCTCTTCAGGCACTGTAAGTGCAGGCACATTCTCAATATGTATCGAAGCATTCAGAAACATACCCGGCAGCAGGTTTTTGGGCCTGGTTTTGAAATGACAATGAAGCGTGCCGCTACGGTTATCATCTACATTACGTGTAACCAATATCACTTCACAATCGTATTCCTTCAACGGATCATCAACAAATGAAACTTTGGCCACCTGCCCGATCTTTACTTTCGGCATATCTTTTTCAAATACCGTAAGCGCCGCGTGCATATCATCGGGGTTAATCAGTTCAAATAATACGTCGGTAGCATTCACAAATTTTCCGATGTTCACATTTACTTTCGATACAAAACCATTGATGGGCGAATAGATCGGCACACTGCGCGATATTTTATTTTCATTTAACGAGGCCGGATTGATATTTATCAGCCTTAGCTTCTCGCCCAACCCTTTTACCAGTACCTTTTGAGCGGCAAAATCTGCCTGTACCTGTTGAAAAGTCTTGATAGCAGCAACCTGTTGTTCGCTCAGTTCCTTCTGGCGGTCATATTCCTGCTGCAAATAAGTAAGACGTGCAGCCGCTACCAGGTAATCCTGCTGCAATTGAACCAACGACTGATCTTCTATTACGCCGATCACTTCGCCTTTATTTACATGCAATCCCGGCAACAGATTGGTATTTTTTAAATAACCACCCATCGGGAAGCTTACCGATACAATATTCTGCGGTGGCACATCCACCACTCCGTTTACTTTTAATACCTCGTTAAGCGTTTCCGATTGTACGGCTCCCGTTTCGATGCCCGCATTTTTCATTTGCGCATCAGTTAACGTAACCGTATTGTTGTTCGCTGCTTCCGGCTTTTCGACACTTATTCTTTTTTCAGGAGATTGCGAACAGGATGCAATTATTAAAACAAGTGTAATATAGAAGAAAGATTTTTGCATATCAGGTCATTTTCCGGTTAAATATTCTAATTCAATTATAGTATTATTCAAGGCGTGTACAGCCTGCAGGTAACCCAACTCGATGTTAACGGCGTTATTCATTTGCAGGGTCCATTCAACATAACTTACATCGCCTTTTTCAAAACCCAGTCTGGCATTGCGCGTAACTAATGCAGCCTGCTGTAAGCCGGTTTGTTCGTAATACTTTACCTGTTCGGCGTATTTTTTATAATCTTCACTCAATTGCTGAAACTGGCTGGTAAGATACTGACTGGTGGCTGCCTCTTCCATTCTGGTTGTTTCTTCATTGGCAACTCCTGCACGAATACGTGCTTTTAACGCTTTATTAAACAGCGGTAATCCTACCGATAGCTGGTAAATATTAAACCGGTTGCCTGCACCATAATATTGCTGACTGATACCATCTTTTGATTGATATCCTTTTATCGACATATTGCTATACCCCAAAGTAAATTGTGGTGTAAGTCTGGCTTTTTCAATATTCGTTTGTGCAGCCGAAACCTGTACCTGTTTTTGCTGATATTGAATGGCAGGATGAGTTGCAATGGCCGTTGTATCGCTTATCCATGCGTTTGCTTTTTGCGGGCGTGTATAATCAGGCAAAAGGCTATCGCCGGTATTCAGCAACCATTGCAGGCGACCTTGCTCTATTCGAAGATCTGCCTGAACATTCGCCTGCTGCAGCATTAACTGTTGCATTTGTGCTTCGGCATTGCTTTTTTCAAGCATCGTGCTTTCACCTGTTTTTAACCGTAGTGAAGCAGCCTGTAAAAAACGGTTGTAGATCGAATCGAGCCGTATAAGTAATTGCTGTCTTTCCATCAAATCGACCATATTGTAAAAAACGGTCTTAACTTCCTTTTGTATTTCCTGTTGCTTTAGTGCGGCTTGTGCAGTAACCGCCTGTTCATGCGCCTGGTAGAATTCCTTTTGCCGCCGGTATACAACGGGCAAATCGAATGACTGACTAATGTAAAAACGCGTGTCGTTCTGAAAACTGTTGATATTGCCATATTCTGCTCCCACCTGTGTTCGCGGCAATTCTGCTGCAGCACTCTGTAGCTGCCTCCAGTAATTGGCGCCTGAACGGCTGGCCTGCAACGACAGATTTTTATTGCCAGCCTGCTGCAGCATTTGTTCCAGCGTCATTTTATGTGTGTTTACTGTTTGCGCTATTGAGCCCTGGCACAGCAACAGCATCATAATCACCGGCACTGCTTTCGGAACAATTGATTTTAATGATCCTCTTTTTTCAAACCACATATATAGTACCGGTAATACTACAAGTGTAAGGAAAGTTGCAGTAACCAGCCCACCTATTACCACCGTTGCCAGTGGTCTTTGTACTTCAGCTCCGGCTCCATGGCTTAATGCCATTGGCAAAAAGCCCAGCGATGCAACACAGGCTGTCATCAAAACCGGCCGAAGACGCATGCGCGTTCCTTCCATTATTATTTGTTTAATATCGGTCATACCGTGGTGTTTTAAACGAATAAATTCAGCAATCAATACAATCCCATTAAGTACAGCTACACCAAACAAAGCAATAAAGCCAATGCCTGCCGAAATACTAAATGGCATTCCCCGAAACCATAAGAACAGAATACCACCTATGGTAGACAGCGGAATGGCTGAAAAAATAAGCAGTCCGTATTTAACCTTCCCGAATGCGAAATACAGCATTACGAGTATCAGCAGTAAAGCGGCAGGTACTGCAATAGATAACCGCTGACGGGCTTCAGTAAGGTTTTGAAACTGTCCGCCATAAGTAATGTAATACCCCGTGGGCAGCTTAACCTGTTGTGCAATCTTTTTATTTAGCTCCTGTACTATACTCTGCACATCGCGGCCACGCACATTAAAACCCACCATAATTCTTCTTTTGGCATCTTCACGCTGTATTTGGTTGGGCCCATCTTTAATAGTTACAGCAGCTACCTGGCTTAAAGGGATTTGTGTTCCTTTTGACGTTGGAATAAGCAGGTTTTGCACATCGCTTATATCCTGACGCTGGCTATTTTCAAGCCTTACTACCAGGTCAAAACGCCGTTCGCCTTCGTATACAAGTCCGGCGCTTTGCCCGGCGAAAGCTGCATTTACAACCCGGTTTATATCTTCAATATTCAATCCGTATTGTGCCATTGCAGCCCTGTTATAACTAATAAGAATTTGCGGTATACCGGTTACTGTTTCTACATACAAATCGGTAGCTCCTTTTACGCCTTTGATCAATGCACCCAGTTTGAGCGCGTATTGCGCCAAAGTATCAAGGTCTTCGCCAAAAATTTTACACACAACATCCTGACGGGCGCCACTGATCAATTCATTGAACCGCATTTGTACGGGAAACTGAAAACCAAATGTAGCACCGGGAATGTCCTGTAAGGCCGTGCTCATTTTTTCGGCCATTTCATCAAATGATCTGGCGCTCGTCCACTCGCTTTTATCTTTCAGTATAACTATTAGATCGCTTGCTTCCAGCGGCATAGGATCAGTAGGAATTTCACTACTGCCATTTTTACCAACTACTTTTTGTACTTCAGGAAACCGGCTTTTTAAAATGTCTGCCGCTTTTAATAAGGTGTTTACCGATGTATGCAGATTGCTGCCTGTAAGCATCCTGGTCTCGATAGCAAAGTCGCCTTCTTCCAGTTCCGGAATAAACTCACCTCCCAGGCGGGAAAATATAAAAAGACTTAAACCGAAGAAGACTATCCCCGACACTATAATCGTTTTGGGATAGTGCAACATTCTTTGAAGCGCATCATGGTACAACTTTTCCAGCTTTACCATCATGCGGTCGCTAATGCTTTTTTTGTGCGATATCTTTTTGCTGATGAGCAATGAGGTAATCATAGGAACATAGGTAAACGACAACACAAAAGCGCCCAGCAAAGCAAATGTTACCGTTTGCGCCATAGGTCTGAACATTTTTCCTTCAATGCCCTGCAACGTAAAAATGGGAAGATAAACTACCAGAATGATAATTTGCCCGAATATGGCCGCATTCATCATCTTCGAAGCGCTTTGATGCACTTCTTCATCCATTTTGCTTTGATTGAATGAATTTATTCCCGTAAAGTGTTTTGAGTGGGTCAGCCTGTGCATCACCGCTTCTACAATAATAACTGCCCCGTCTACAATTAAACCAAAGTCAATAGCGCCCAGGCTCATGAGGTTGCCGCTTACACCAAACAGATTCATTAGTATAATAGCGAATAACATCGATAAAGGAATTACCGATGCTACAACCAGCCCTGCACGCAGGTTGCCTAAAAACAGTACCAGCACAAATATTACAATCAGGGCTCCCTCTATCAAATTCTTTTCAACGGTGCCAATGGCATTGTTCACCATTTTTGTTCGGTCAAGAAATGGTTCTATAATCACGCCTTCGGGAAGCGATTGCTGAATCTGCTGAATTTTTTCTTTTACCCGCTTTATTACAGCTGATGAATTTTCGCCCTTTAGCATCATTACTACAGCACCGGCCACTTCGCCTTTATTATTATACGTCATGGCGCCGTAACGGGTGGCGCTGCCCAATCGAACAGTGGCCACATCTTTGATCAGCACCGGCATACCGGCATCGGTCATTTTAACCACGATGCTGTTTATATCATTTACATTGCTTATTAATCCTTCACTTCTTATAAACAATACCGTGGGCCCTTTTTCGATATAAGCGCCGCCTGTGTTCTGATTATTTTTTTCCAGTGCGCTAAATACATCATTGATGGTAAGGTTGTACGACTTAAGTCTGGTAGTATTAACCGCTATTTCATATTGTTTCAGCAACCCTCCAAAACTCGCTACATCCGCCACACCTTTTGTACCCAGTAACTGGCGGCGAACGATCCAATCCTGCACGGTGCGCAATTGCATAGGATCGTATTTATCTTCATATCCCTTTTTTGCCCGAACAACATACTGGTATATTTCGCCAAGACCGGTTGTAACAGGAGCGAGTTCGGGTCTTCCTAATCGTTGCGGTATCAGGTCCTGAATTTGCTGTAACCTTTCACTAATTTGTTGCCTTGCCCAAAACACATCAACATTATCATTAAAAACAATAGTTACTACAGAAAGCCCAAAGCGCGAAAAACTCCTGATCTCTTTGAGGCCCGGAATATTGCTGTTGGCCTGTTCAACCGGGAAAGTGATCAATCGTTCCACATCTGGAGCGCCCAGGGCCGGTGAAACGGTAATTACCTGCACCTGGTTGTCGGTAATGTCGGGAACTGCATCAATGGGTAATCGCGTTACCGAGTAACTTCCCCAAATGATCAGTGCAAAAATAAATAGCCCTATTACCAGTTTATTTTTTATGGAAAACCGGATGATTGAATTAATCATGAAATGCCTTTTATGCGTGAACCCTTCGATCCGATAGCTATCGGATCAGCTCAGGGAAAACGCGTCAATTATTACATGGAAGCATACTTTCGCCGTCTTTGCGTAAATAAAATTAACGCAAGGCTCGCAAAGCGTTCGTGTTCTGAATTTAAATGTTTCGTGAGCTGTTAGGCGCGGCGCGGCGGTTGAAAGATATCAGCTATAGATAATAAGGAGTGATGTTCTTCGTCGTATACAATAAATTTATTCCTTGTTTCTGTTGTACGTGCAGGCAATTGCACAACTGTATTGACGGGGCATTCCCAGGAGATGTTTAGGGTGGCAGCGCAACAATCTACATGACGGAATGGTAACTGCTTATCACGCTGGTAATCATCATCTACCACATACTGATGAATATAGTGCAGGTTCAAAAAAGCCAGGAATGAAATGGAGGGGTCATGATGGCGGTGCTCAACAAAATGTTGTATTAATACCGGTATTCTCAAAAACTGATGCAGTTCTGAGAACGACAGCATATAAATACCCATGAAAAAAATGGCAATTATCTTTTTCACGCGGTAAAGGTACAAAACTGGCAGGCAATCGGGTTATTCTTAATTATTTTTTAACGCGGGCCCCAATTGGCGCTACTTCATTAATCCGGGAGAGATCCTTATGAAGGTTTCAAAAGACCAGGGATTTTTACCATATAAATTCTCCAATTCCCGGGGAGTAAAATAGAACGTAGCCTGAGCGCCGATAGATATATTGGTTTTACCAATGGCAAATACATTTCTGTTAACACCGGCTGTTACCGCATTTACCGGAAATTTTTCGTCATGGTTAACGATGTTTTCATTCAGGTTCAGTTCTTCTCCTGATTTTTCAACAAATTCATAACGGCCATAGATCGCATTCTTTTTTTGGCTCCATGCCGATTCAAGTAATACCGAATGTTCTTTGTGTTTACTATCGGACCGGTTGTATCCCCATACCAACGTTGAATTGATCATTCCATCGTTGTTTAATTTCTTTGAATTTATTACAGAAGCTGTGGTTCTGTACACGTCTTCATCGGGATGCAACGCTTCAGGGCTTTTAATAAATCCCTGCGATACCTGTAATGCCCATTCTGCAGTTGGATTATACGACAGTCGTGCCGACCAGGAATCAAACCGCGCCTTATCAAAATTATATCGGTCTTCATCAGGTTCGCGCCCGGTAAAGGAAGATCCTTCGAGCTTAAAGTTTTTATATCGAACGCCAACGGTAGCCACTCCAAATGTTATATGGGTAGCATCCTGCCAGTGATGGCCAAGCGGCGCATCGGGATTAAATAATGCAGATGGCCGGTGCATAAAAGTAGGTGCACTGATAGCAGGTTCACCGGGATAAGCCAGATAAACAAAAACATCTGCATCTTTATTGA
>Ga0068855_100009080_pt1 | contig 12013 bp, 9 predicted proteins | sample KBSCornC52_FD_66592 | JGI IMG/M metagenome (GOLD analysis project Ga0068855, IMG submission 66592) | Corn rhizosphere microbial communities from Kellogg Biological Station, Michigan, USA - KBS Corn C5-2 | ecosystem: Host-associated > Plants > Roots > Rhizosphere > Soil ...
GAGCGCGACCGACGTCATGGCGCGCACCTTCGGCGAGCGGCTCACCGCGGCGCTCGGGCAGCCCGTCGTGGTCGAGAACCACCCGGGCGCGGGCGGCACGATCGGCACGGGAATCGTCGCCAAGGCAACGCCCGACGGCACGACCCTCGTCGTCGTCTCGACGGGCCACGTGGTGAACGATGTCCTCTACCCCGGCATCTCGTACGACACCATCGGCGATTTCGCCGGCGTGGCCCCCCTGGGGAGCCTCCCGAGCGTGCTTCTCGTGCCGCCCTCGCTCGGGGTGAAGAGCGTGCGCGAGCTGGTCGCGCTCATGAAGGAGCGCCCGGGACAGCTCAACTACTGCACCGCCGGGATCGGCAGCGCCTCGCACATCAACACGCAGAAGTTCCTCATGGCGGCGGGTGTGACCGCCGTGCACATCCCGCTCAAGGGGACGCCCGAGATCCTGAACGAGATCATGGGCGGGCGGATCGAGATGTCGTGGGCGCCGCTCGTCTCCGCGATCGGCCCGGTGAAGGACGGCAAGGTGCGCGCGCTCGCGGTGAGCACGCACCAGCGCTCCTCCGCCGTTCCGGACATTCCCACCATCGCCGAGGAGGGCTACCCCGGCGCCGAGTTCAATTTCTGGGTGGGCCTCCTCGCCCCGTCGAAGACGCCGCGCGAGATCGTGCGGCGCCTGAACGATGTCGTCGAGAAGGCGCTCGGGGATCCGCAGGTGCGCCAGCGCCTCGCGAACCTCGGCGCCGAGCCCATGCCGATGTCGCCCGAGCAGTTCGACGCGTTCCTGCGCTCGGAGCACGACGAGCTCGGGAAGGTCATGCGCGCGGCGAAGAAGTAGCGGCGCTCAATGGCTGCGGAGCCACGCGGCGATCGCCGCGGCGGCGCCCTCGTCGTACACGCCGCCTTTCTCGCGGAACGCCGCGCCCGCATCGGGAAACACCTCGAAGTGGTGGTTCATGCCGCGCCGCACGACATAGGTCACGAGCGCCGGGTCGCGCGCCGCGACGATCGCCGCCGCGCGGTCCGACTCCTCGAGGCCCATGATCCAGTCGAGCGCGCCCTGCACGATGAGCGTCGGAACCGTCACGCGTTGCCAGGCGCCCTCGACGTCGAGGGCCTGGAGCTGCTGGTAGTAGCGCATGCGCCGGCCGTATTGGCCCTCGGGCGCGTCGTCCCAGAATCGCTTCCACTCGGGATGCTCGGCGATCGCCTGCGCGGGCGTGCGGCCGCGGTTGAGCAGGAGATCGTAGAGGGCGCCGTAGACGCGCATCGCGGCATTGATGCCCGATGGCGCGGCGCCGGAAAGCGTGAGCCGCCGGCGCTCGATCGCGAGCATGTGCTCGAGCCAGGTGCGCGTGAAGCCGCCGGTCGCGACGATGCCGTGGACGTCGAACTCGCCGGCGAGCACCGGGGCGAGCGCGCCGCCGACGCTCCCGCCGAAGAGGTAGAGCCGCTTCGGATCCGCGCCGGGATCGGCGAGCGCCGCGCGGATGCCGGCGCGGAACGCGGCCATGTCGTCCTCGAGATCGGTCTCGGCGCACGGCGGGCCCTCGCTGTCGCCCACGCCCGGCTTCTCGATGCGGACGACCTGCGCGCCCGCATCGCGCATCACCTGCCGCAGCATCGCCGACCAGCCGTCGCGCGCGTCGTGCGGATTCTCGACCGCGTCGCACGAAAGCCAGGGAATGAAGACGACGAGCGGGAGGCGCCCCGACGCACCGCGCGGGCGCGACGTGTAAGTGCGCACGCGGCCACCCTTGGGGCTCCGCACCTCGCCGTAGCGCAGCTCCACGCCCTCGATCTTCTCTTCGGCCATCGGCGCGCCGGTGCGGCGGTCGATGCGGCGCTCGAGCGGTTGCGCGATCGCCCGGCACGTGCACGCGCACGCGGCGAGCGACAGGATGGCGAGCACGAGCGGTCGCGGCATGGGGTCCTCCCGGCGAATGGAGGAACGCTAACCGGCGTGCGGCGGGCTATCTCGCCGAATTCGAAATCGGCGCGATGGCGGCTCCCCCGCGGGCGTTCCGATATTGGCTCGGCGTGACCCCGTAGCGCGCCTTGAACGCGCGGTTGAACGGCCCGATCGAGCCGTATCCGCAATCGAGCGCGATGCTGAGGACGGGGAGCCGGTCCTCGCGCGGATCGGCGAGGCGCGCCGCGGCGGCCTCGAGGCGATGCTCGTGGAGGAGCTCGTTGAAGTTGCGGTAGCCGAGATGGCGGTTGATCGCGCGGCGCACGCGGTACTCCTGCGCGCCGAGCTCGGAGGCGAGGTCGCCGATCCCGAGGCGCTCGCGTTTCCAGAGCTCGCGCGTCTTCATCGCATCGACCACGCGCTGCGCGAGCGCGGCCTCGGGGCCGTCGGGCTTCACGACGCTGAGCGGGGCGCGCCGCGCGCGCGGCGGCTCCTCCATGAGGAGCGCCGCGACATCGCCCGCCGCGGCGAAGACGACGGCGGCGAACGCGAGCGCCGCGAGGCCCGTGTGGGCGACGACAAGCGCCGCGAGCGGCGCGCCGCGGCTCCCGAACACGAATTCCGATGCGGCCATCGCGACGAACGCGGTGCCGAGGAGCGCCACGAAGGCGGCACGGACGCGCCGGCGCTGCTCCACGAGATCCGCGCGCCAATGCGCGACGGCGAGCCAGCACGCCGCGAGCACGAGCGCCACCGCCGCCGCGCGGCCGGCCGGGAGCAGCCCCTCGGAAAGCTGCGGATGGTCCGCGAGGAGGCCCAGCCGGAAGCGCCCGTATTCGGCGGGCATCGTCACGGCGACGAGCGCGACGGGCACCGCGAACGTCCACGGCGACGGCGGCCCTTCGTCGCGGAAGAGCCGCATCGCGAGGAGCCACACGAAGGCGGGCGTCGCGATGCACCACGCCTCGAAGAGCGTCACGCCGATCCCGAGGGCGCGATAGACGCCCGGCGCGGAGGCGAGCGCGAAGGCGCCCATGCCGCCCACCACCGCCGCCGCGAGCCGTGCGTTCCCGCTTTTCGGCGCCCGTGCCCAGATGGCGGCGGCGCCGGCCATGGCGAGGGCGAAGGTCGCGGCGCGCAGGACGAGGTCGGCGCTCAGGAGGTCCATGGCATCGAGTGAACCGTGGACGGGCGCCGCCATCGCGCCGATTTCGAAATCGGCGAGGGAATGCGCCCATGCGCGGCGGTCCGGCAATTGCTTCGGCCGTCCACGCCGGGCTCCGATCGTTCGCGCCATCGGAATCGCAGGCCCCGCGTGGGGAGAGTCCTACGTCGGAACCACTTCCGCGGCACCGCGGTCCACCCTCCTCGACGCGATCTTCCGAACGAACCGAAGGAGCCAGGCGCATGAAACAGGAACAGGTGATCGAGCTGTTGCTCCAGTCCCTCGAGCACGAGGCTTGCGGGATGGATGTCTACGAGACGGCGTTGCAGTGCGTGCGCAACGACGACCTGCGCGAGGAATTCCGGAAATACCTCGAGCAGACCCGCAACCACGTGCGCATCCTCACCGAGGTGTGCACCACCCTCGAGATCGACCCGGAGGCGAAGACGCCGGGCCGCGAGGTCGTGCGGATGATGGGCCAATCGCTCGTCGATGCGATGAAGAAGGCGAAATCCGCCGGCAAGCCCGACGCCGCGGAGATCGTCGCCTGCGAGTGCGTGGTGCTCGCGGAGACCAAGGACCACCTCAACTGGGAGCTGATCGGCCAGATCGCGCAGAACGGCGAGGGCGACGGCGTCGAGACGCTGCAGGAGGCGTACGACGAGGTGGAGGACCAGGAGGACGAGCATCTCTACCATTCGCGCGGCTGGTGCCGGGAGCTCTGGATCCAGGCGCTCGGCATGCGGGCGGTGCTTCCGCCGCCGGAGGAAGTGAAGCACGTGAAGACCGCGATCGCGGCGGCGCGCGCGGAGCAGGCGCGCAAGAGCTGAGGGACGGCCGGGCGGCGGCGTGCTTCATTCTTCCGGAAGCCGGACCACGTAGCCGCCCGACTTCTCGTCGCGCTCCAGGTCGAGGAGGCGCCGCGCCCGCGCCTCCTCGAGGAGCTGGTTGAACGAGCGGAAGCCGTAGTACGACTCGTTGAATCCGGGCTTCCGGCGCTTGAGCGCCTGCTTCACCATCGAGCCCCAGATCGTCTCGTCCTCCCCGCGCTCGTCGATGAGCGCCTCGACCGTCTCCAGCACGAGCTCGATCGCCTCCTGTTTCCTCGCATCGGCGTCCTGCGCCTCCACGGAGGGAGCGGGGACCGATTTGCCCTCCGGGGACGGAGCCGCCGCCTTCGCGGCGGCGGCCTTCCGCCGCGCGGGGCGGCGCGTCTTCTCGCCCCGCACGAGGTCGTCGTAGTAGATGAACTCGTCGCAGGCGGCGACCAGCAGGTCGGAGGTCGACTTCTTCACGCCCACGCCGATCACCGTCTTGTCGTTCTCGCGAAGCTTGCTCACCAACGGCGAGAAGTCGGAGTCGCCGCTCACGATCACGAAGGTGTCGACGTGCGACTTCGTGTAGCAGAGGTCGAGGGCGTCGACCACCATGCGGATGTCGGCGGAGTTCTTGCCCGACTGGCGCACGTGCGGAATCTCGATCAGCTCGAAGGAGGCCTGGTGCATGGGGGCCTTGAAGTCCTTGTAGCGCTCCCAGTCGCAGTACGCCTTCTTCACGACGATGCTCCCCTTGAGGAGCAGGCGCTCGAGCACCTTGCCGATGTCGAACTGCGCGTACTTCGCCTCGCGCACGCCGAGCGCGACGTTCTCGAAGTCGCAGAAGACCGCCATGCTCTTCACGTCGGAGGCGGTCATCGCGAGGCTCCGGCCGCGTGCATCTCGCTGAAATCGAGGTTCTGCCATTGCCGGGTGCGGCAGTCGTACTCGTAGATGCGGTCGTGCGGGAGGAGCCCCGCCTCCATCCAGTAAACGATCGCGAGCCAGCAGCCGTCGCCCGCGGGCGTGCTCGCGAAACGGAGCGCCGAGTGGCCGGCGAGCTGCGGCACTCCCGCGATGAAGCCGGGGCTCAGCGCCTCGAGCGTTTCGGGATAGCGGCCGTTCTTCTGCCGGTAGGTCTCCAGCGCGGCGACCACGGGGAGCGTCTCTTTCATGTTGTTCTCGTTCACTTCCTCGGCGAGGGCGCCGTTCAGCGGTCCGCGGTAGATGATCACGGGAAGGGCGACGATCCCGGCGTAGAGGGCCGTGGCCGCGATGCGTCCGAGCCAGGAGGGAGCGGGGGGTTCCGTCCACGCGATCTCCGCGGGACGGGCCCTGCGGTCGACGACCACCGTGCCCGCGACGTAGTCGTGCAACGCGCGGCGCTTGCGCGTCCAGATCATCGGGAGGTATCCGAGGAAGACGATCGCGATCGACACGAGGCTCGCCAGGTAGCGCACGAGCGAGCGCAGGAAGCCGATCCGGTCCCCGCCGACGGTCGCGATGCGCACGCCCACGGCGCTCTTGCCCGGCGTCGCCTGCATGCGCGTCGCGGGAAACACCACGAAGTAAGCGAGCGCCCCGAGGAAGGGCACGGCGAACGGCGTGAAGAATCCGGCCTCGACCGGCAAGGGCACGGGCGGCAGGGTCGCCAGGAGGTCGGCGACGGCGGGAAACCGTGCGAGCGCCATGACGAGCAGCATGAGCGCGCCCACCACGAAGGCATCGATCAGCGCGGCGGCCGCGCGCCTTGCGGGGCCTGCGAACATGCACGCTCCTCACGGGATTTCCGGCCGATCACGATATCACGGCATCCGGATCGTGTAGATGAGCGGGATGTTGTTCGCGCGATGCGTGAGGCGGATTCCCGCCTTCGTGACCCACGGAATGACCTGGCGGTGGAGCGGCAGCACGGGCACTTCGCGCTGCAGGATCGCGATCGCGCGGCGGATCATCGCGACGCGCTTCGTCTCGTCCATCTCCGCCTCGATCGCATCGGTGAGCGCGTCGAGCTCGGGGATGCGGAAGCCGCCGAAGTTCGAGTCGCCCGCGCCCTGCGCGGTCGGGCCGTGGAGCACGGGCTTCAAGGTGAAGATCGGGTCGGTCGTGGCGCCGCCCCAGCCGATCATGAACGCCGACACGTCGCGCCGCTCGGCCTTCTGGAAGTAGAGCGCCTTGGGGCTCGTCTCGACCGACACGCGCACGCCGACCTTGGCCCACATGCCCGCGAGCGCGATGCAGATCTTCTCGTCGTTGATGTAGCGGTCGTTGGGGCAATGCAGCGTGAAGCCGAACCCTTGCGGATAACCGGCATCGGCGAGGAGCTTGCGCGCCGCGGCGGGGTCGTAGGGCAGCCGCTCGTCCTTCACGCCGGGCACGTCCGCGAGGGAGGGCAGCGGGATGCCGGTCGGCGTGGCGAGCCCGCGCATCACCTGGCGGCGCAGCGCCTCGATGTCGATCGCCTCGTAGAGCGCGACGCGCACGCGCCGGTCCTTGAAGGGATTGCGCCCCTTCACGTCCGAGTAGAGGAGCGCATCGCGCGCGAGGTCGAAGCCGATCAGGATCACGCGGTTCTCGTCTCCGAGCCACACGTGGAGCTTCGGGTCGCGCTCGAGCTTCGGCACGTCCTGCACCGGCGGATCGAGCACGAAATCGATCTCGCCCGACTGCAGCGCCGCCATGCGCGTCGCCGGGTTCACGATCGGCCGGAACTCGACCGTGTCGACGTTTCCCTCGAAGAGGCCCGCGGCGATGCCCCACCAGCGCGGGTTCTTCCGGTAGACCGACCGGATGCCCGCCTCGTACGACACGAGCTCGTAGGGGCCGGTCCCCATCGCGTGCCGCGAGGAATACGTCTCCTCGTGATTCATGAAATCCTGCGGCTTCGCCGCGCCGTGCTTCCCGCACCAGGCGCGGCTCATGATGAAGATGTTCACGACGTTCACCGGCATGAGCGGGTTCGGGATGGGCGTCGTGAATTCCACCGTGAAGTCGTCGATCCTGCGCGCGGAACCGGCCTGGTTCGAATAGAGCTTGAAGGTGGATCCCGACGCCTTCGCGCGCTCGAACGAGAAGACGACGTCGTCCGCGGTGAAGGGCGTCCCGTCCTGGAACGTGACGCCGCGGCGCAGCTTGAAGATCCACGTGCGCGGCCCCGTGTTCTTCCACTCGGTCGCGAGCGCGGGCTCGAGCCGCAGCCGGTTGTCGTAGCGCACGAGCGGCTCGTAGACCATCGCGTTCGCGATGTTCGTGAAGAGCTCGTTCTCCGCCTGGGGGTCGAGCGTCGACGTGTCGCCTTGCGCGGACCAGCGCAGCGTCTTCGCATCGAGCGGAAGCGCCGCGGCGAGCGCGGCGAGGACCAGCAGGATTCGAAGCGCCAACGCGACCTCCGGGACCGGTTCGACCGGCCCCTATTGTGCGGTCAGAAGCGCTGGCGCGTGAGGTTCGTGGTCCTTCCGTTGGGAAGGGTGATGACGGCCGTGTCGGGCCCCGTGAACTGGACGGTCACCGGCGCGACGGTGTTCGAGACCTGGTGGTTCGGCTGCCATGCGCCCGTGAGCGTCTGGCCGCCGCCGTAGCTCCACCACGTGTTCGAGTAGGTGAGTCCCGCCGGGCCGCGCATCTGGTCGACGGTGATGTACCACACGGGATTTCCCGCGTCGTCGTACATGTACCCCGCCATGTCGAGCGAGGAGCCCTGCCACTCGAGGAAGAACCCGCGTCCGCTCTCGTCCGCGTTCCACCACCAGCCGTTCTCCGGCTGGTTCGCCGCCGGCGCGAGGGCGAGCCCGTTGGGCACGAAGGGCTGGCGCTGGATCGGCACCGTGCCGCCCGGCCAGACCATGGTGCCGTGGCTCGCATCGTTGAAAGCGAGCGTGACGGTGCCTTCCTTTTGGATCGCGGGAAAGCCCGGGTACGGACCGCCGAGCGTCTGGCCGCCGCGCGCGCTGTAGAGGTCCGCGACGAAATACGACCCTTCGAGCGATGCGGGGCCGGATGCCACGACCCAGGTCGATCGGCCCGTGACGTCGTAGAGGAAGGCGGCGTAGAAGATGCTGTGGCCCTGGAGCTCGATCGAGAAGCCGCGCCCGTCCTCGGCCGGGTTCCACCACCACCCGGTCTGCGGGGCCTGCGGGTCGCACGTCACGTTTCCGGCGACGGTCACGGCGGCGCGGTTGATGCCGCCATTGATCATCGCGGCCGAATTCGCACCGTAGCCCACGAAGAACGTGGCGCCGGAGACGTTCGGCGTCGGCACCGCGTTGAGGATGGAGACCGGCACCGTGCCCGCCTGGAGCACGCCCGAGAGGAACGCCGTCATGGAGTCGGCGGACACGGCGGAGAGCTGCCCGGAGGCGTTCAGCTGCGCGAGGACGCACTGCACCGGCGCATCCTTCGGCGCGCCCCGCGCCATGATGCCCAGGAATGCGCGCTTCACGAGCGCCGCGTTCTTCACCTGCGTCGCGGGCGCGAGCGCGAAGACGTACACACTGCCCTGGCTTCCGACATCCTGCGGCCGGTACTGGATCTGCGCCGAGGCGCTCGCCTGCACCGGATCGATGTTCGAGGTGACGGTCATCGGGAAGACCGGCGTGAGGTCCGCCTTGAAGGCGACCTGGATCGAAGCGGAGGTGGTGTCGAATTGCACGGGGATCGAGAGGGTGCCGGTCCGGCCGTTCCACGAGCCCGTATAGCTGCCGGAGAGCGCGTCGAACGATCCCGGGACGAGGGTGCAGGTGCCGTCCGTCCCGATGTTGTAGCTGTAGTCCCAGTTCACGAGCGAGACCGTGCCCTGGATCGCGCCCGGCTGCGAGAGGCTCATCCCGGTCGCCGTGAAAGGCGCCGTGATCACGATCGCGCTGCTGCAGCCGCTCGCATGGAAGATGTCGGTGTAGGTCCCGGTGCAGGTGGGCGAGCCGGAGCAGCTGAAGCTGCCGTTGCCGGCCTGGCCGGCGATGTCGTAGCTGAAGGTGCCGGTCACGCCGGCATTGGACTGCGCCGCCGCATGGGAGGCCGCGAGGAGCGCCGCCGCCGCGAGAAGCCGGACGTGCCTCGGAAAGATGGAAGCCATGCGCGTCTCCTTCGACCGTGGCGCGGTGCTCGCCGCACCGGCGCCCGAGCGTCCGATGGGGCCGTTGTACTCCGGCACCGCGAAGGCGTCAAAGGACGATTCGGTGCGCTACCAGCGGCAATTTCCCTCGCCGAATTCGTTCGCGACCAGGGGCACCACGGCGGCGAGCCCGAGGGACTGGTAGGCCGTGCGGCAATCGGGCTTGCGCGCGTTCTCGATCGCCGTTTCCATCTTCGTCTTCTTCGGCGGCACCGGCGGCATCGGGAACGCGAGGATCGCGCGTTGTCCCGCGCCTTCGCGCGCGAGGTCGCTCGCGCGCCGGCGGATGGAATCCAGGTCGAGCGCGGGCGCCGCGGGGCGGGTGGGATCGTAATCGGCCGCCGGAGGCTCGCCGCCGCGGAATGCGGGCGTGGGCTCGGAGGCTCCTTCCGGCTTCGGCGATGGCGCGGGTGCGGCGCGCGGCGCTTCGGCGGGCGCGGCCGCGGCGGGCTTCACGGCCGGCGCGGGAACGGCCATCGATGGAGCGGGCGCGGGCACGCTTTCGACCGGAAGCCTCGGCGCGGCCGGAGCGGGCGAGGGCGTCTCGGCCGGGTGCGTCTCGGACTTCGCCGGCGCGACGCTCGTCGCTTCCGGTGCCGGGAGCGCGGGAAGCTGCAACGGTGCGCCCTGCACCGGCGGCGTCGATGCCGGCGGCGGCACGGGGACCGTCTTCACCTCGACGGGCGCGCTCTCCACGGGCGGCGTCGCGACGGGCGGTGCCGGGACGGGCGGCGCGGCGATCGGCGCGGGCGGGACATCCACCGGCTTCGCGAGCGGGACGGCGATCGTCGGCACCTGCGCAGGCGCGCGCTCCACGACGGGCGGCTCGACGACCGGCGCTTCGGTGGGCGGCTCCGGCTTCGCCGGGGCCGGAGCGGCGATCTCCGGCGCGGGCGGTGCCGCGAGCGCGGGCGGGTTGGGCGGCGGTGCCGGCTCGGCGGGCTTCGTGTCGATCGAAGGCGCCACCGGCGCCGGCGTCTCGATCGCATCCGGGCTTTCTTCCGGCGCGGGCGTCTGCGCCGGAGTCGGCAGCGGCACGAGCGGCACGGGAAGGAGATCGGTCTTGCGTTCCGGCGCGGCGATGCGATCGAGCAACGGCGGAACGACGATCGGCTGCTCCCTGGGGGCGGGAGCCGGGGCCGGCGCGGGCACCGCGACGGATGACGCGGCGGGCACCGCCGTCTGCTTTTCCTTTTCCCTGCTCGGCGGCGCCGCGAGCGATCGGTCGATGCGGATCGGCGGGGCGGGCGGCGCGCGACGCGCGGCCGGCCGCGAGCGCGGAAGGGGGCGCGCGGGCGTCCCCTCGAGCGCCCGCTCGATCTTCAGCGCGGGGCTCGCCTCCGGGGATGCGCCCTGCAGCACGACCTGGAGCGAGCCCCACATCGCGCGGCCTTCGCGGCTCCCCCCCGCCGGCGCGCCGAAGAGCGCGATCGCGAGCGCGTGGAGCAGCATCGAGAGCACCACGAATTCCCAGAGCGGCGGGCCGCCGAGCGCGCCACGCCGCGGAAGCCCGCGCCCGGCGGTTGCGGCGCCGGAACGGCGGTAGGGCGATGGGTAATGGTCGACGTAAGGCAATGGGGCCTGCGCGCGGTGGAACCGGCCCCATTCTGCATCACTCCCGTGGCGGAGTGAGCGCTCAGGTCGTGGCGGAGGAATCCTCCGTGGCCTTCGCCATCGTGGAGGAGCGCGGGATGGTGAAGCGGAAGACGCAGCCTTGCCCCGGCGAGCTCTCGACCTGGACGGTGCCTTCGTGCGCCTCGACGAATGTCTTCACGATCGCGAGCCCGAGCCCGACACCGTCGCGCTCGGGGTCGGTCTCGAGCGCGTCGAACACCTTCCCGATCCGGTCGGCGGGAATTCCCGGGCCGTTGTCCGCGACCCAGCATTCGACCGGGCTTCCCGGGCCCGCGTCGCGCGCGCCGATCGTGACGACGCCGCCCGGCGCGTATCCGATGGCGTTCGCCACCAGGTTCTGGAAGATGCGCCGCACGAGGCCCGCGTCGGCCGCCATCGCGAGGTCCTCCGGGACGCGATTCACGAGCGCGGTCCTCGCTTCGATCGCCATGGGCTGCACGTCGAGCATGACGCCCTCGACGAGCGGCCACAGGTCGAAGGGCCGGCGCTCGAGCTTCACGCCGAGCTCCGTGAGGAGGTGGGTGTTCTCCTCGAGCACCTTGCTCACGAGGGACTCGAGGTGGCGCGTGTTGCGGCGGAGCGTGCGCAGCATGCGGGCGGTGTCCGGGTCCGGCGATCCGTCCGGCCAGCGCAGCTCCAGGATGTGGGTCGCGAGGGTGATCGCGCTGAGCGGCGTGCGCAGGTCGTGCGCGACGAAGGCGAGGTATTCCTCGCGCCGGCGCTGCGTCTCGAGCGCCTGGCGCTCGGCGAAGGTCTTCACCGCCGCGCCGATCGCCGCGTCGAGGACTTCGTTCAACACGCGTAGCGGCCCGCCCTGCACCGCAACCTGGTGGCGCTCGGCGAGCTCGAGGATGCAGTTGCGGACGATCGCGTACTCGGCCACGACCTGCTCGATGTCGAAGCCGTCGTCGAATCGCTGGCCGCCGTGGGCGGGCGGAGAGGCGACGTTCGGCGCGCCGTCGCCGTCCTCGGCGCGCCGCAGCGCCGCCGCGACTTCGGCGACGAAGCGCGGCATGTGGTCGTTCAGCGCGGGGACGTCGAGCTTGCGCGCGGCGGGAATCTCGAGGACCCGGGCGCGCCAATGCGCGAGGAGCGATTCGCGTTCCTCGAGAAGCACCGCGGATAGCTGCTGCAGGACCCTCATCGATCGCTCCTCCCGTCGGCCGTGGCCCCTTCAGCCTACCGCCGCATGTGAAGGATTGCCGCGCTCAGACATGGGCCGAATGGCGCTCCGCCGGCCCGTCGCCCGCAGGAATGCGGAATTGCGCGCGCACGTAGTCTTCCAGCCGCGCGGGGCTCGCGGAGGCATCGGCCAGGCCCACGTAGCCGTCCGGGCGCACCAGGTAGAGCGCGTCCCGGGCGAGCCCCGCGTG
>Ga0068855_100009081_pt1 | contig 12013 bp, 8 predicted proteins | sample KBSCornC52_FD_66592 | JGI IMG/M metagenome (GOLD analysis project Ga0068855, IMG submission 66592) | Corn rhizosphere microbial communities from Kellogg Biological Station, Michigan, USA - KBS Corn C5-2 | ecosystem: Host-associated > Plants > Roots > Rhizosphere > Soil ...
GAGCGCCTTCACGCGGGCGAGCGTGCCCGGCAGGCTCGACATCGCCTGCACCCGGAACCATTTGTCGACGACGAGCGCCTCGTCCTTCCACTTCGCGGCGAACATGTCGAGCGCCCGCTGGCGCTCGGCGCCGGCGCTGTTCGCGAGGCATGCCAGCGCGGCCATCGCATCGGTCATGTTCTCGGCGCGTCGGAACTCGAGGAACGCGAGCGCCCGCGACGTGGCGTCGTCGATGAGCCCGAGGTAGCCGAGCGCCGCATTGCGCAGCGCACGGCGTCCGGCGGACTGGGCATCGGGAGAATAGGGGCCCGCGGCCGAGAAGTGGCGGAACGCGGCCTCGAAGCGCGTGCGGTATTTCAGGGCCGCTTCGCGCATCACGGCCGTGCGCGCGGCATGGACCGCGTCCGGGTCGGCGGCCTCCATGCATTCGGCGAGATAGGCTTCCGACGGAAGCTGCAGCGCCTCCGCGGCGAATGCGGGATCCTTCGAGCCCTGCGAGAGGATGCGCCCGACGGCCTCGAGATAGGCCGGCGGGACGAGCATGGGCTTGCCCGCGCGGATCGATGCCGCGCCCTCGAGGAGGATGCGCGTCGCGAGCGCTTGCCCGGCCTCCCAGCGGTTGAAGAGGTCGGAATCGTGCGCCATGAGGTGCATGAGCTCCGCGTCCTCGTACGCGTGGCGGACATGCACCGGCGCGGAGAAGCCGCGCAGGAGCGAGGGCACCGGGCGCGATGCGACGCCCGTGAACGTGAACCGGTGGCGCGGCTCGGTGAGCGCGAGGACCGCGGTGATCGCGCCATCGGCGCGCGGAGCCGCGGATTCCCCGCCGGCGCCGTCGAGGACGAGGGGCATGTCGCGACCCTCCGCATCGACGAGCCCGACCGCGAACGGGATCACGAACGGAAGCTTCGCCGGCTGCCCGGGCGTGGGCGGGCACGATTGCTCGATCTCCAGCGTATAGGTGCGCGATTTCGCGTCGTAGCTCCCGCGGCAGGCGACTTCGGGCGTTCCGGCTTGGGAGTACCAGCGCTCGAATTGCGCGAGCTCCGCGTCGTTGGCATCGGCCATGGCGGCGCGGAAATCGTCGCACGTGACCGCTTGCCCGTCGTGGCGGCGGAAGTAGAGGTCCATCCCGCGCCGGAACCCTTCCTTGCCGAGGAGCGTCGCGTACATGCGCACCACCTCCGCTCCCTTGTCGTACACCGTCGCGGTGTAGAAGTTGTTCACCTCGACGTAGGATTCGGGCCGCACCGGGTGGGCCATGGGTCCCGCATCCTCCGGGAACTGGCGGTTGCGCAGGTCGCGGACTTCCTGGATGCGCACCACCGGCCGGGAATACTGGTCGGCGCTGTATTCCTGGTCGCGATAGACGGTGAGCCCTTCCTTGAGCGAGAGCTGGAACCAGTCGCGGCAGGTGACGCGGTTGCCGGTCCAGTTGTGGAAGTACTCGTGGGCGATCACCTTGTCCACGCCGAAGTAGTCGCCGTCGGTCGCCGTGTCCGCGCGCGCGAGGATGTACTTCGTGTTGAAGATGTTGAGGCCCTTGTTCTCCATCGCCCCCGCGTTGAAGTCCGGCACCGCGACGATCATGAAGCGCTCGAGGTCGAGCTCCAGCCCGAAGGCCTCCTCGTCCCAGCGCATGCACTTGGCGAGCGCGTGCATCGCGAAGCCGGCCTGGTCGAGCTTGCCGCGCTCGACGTAGATCTGCAGCAACGCCTCGCGCCCCGAGCGCGTCGTGAAGCGCTCCTCGAGGAGGTCGAGGTCGGCGGCGACCATCGCGAAGAGATAGCAGGGCTTGGCGAACGGGTCCTCCCAACGCGCCCAATGGCGTGGAAGCTCCTCGTCCCCCGAACGCTCGAGCGATCGGGCGAACCAGCCCTCGGGCTCGCCCTCGCCCTGGCGCACGAGGTTCCCGTTCGCGAGGAGGCGCGGGAACCGCGAGCGTTCCGCGCAGAGCGTCACCGCGTACCGGGCCATCACGTCGGGGCGGTCGATGAAATAGGTGATGCGCCGGAAGCCCTGCGCCTCGCACTGCGTGACGAGGCCGCTCGCGGTCGCATAGAGGCCTTCCAGCCGCGTGTTCTTCCACGGATCGAAGCGCACCACGGTCTCCAGGCGGAAGGCCGCCGGCACCTGCGCGATCGTGAGATGCGATGGGTCGAGCGCGTAGCCGCCGGGCTCGAGCGCGCGGCCGTCGAGCGATACGGAGACGAGCTCGAGATCCTCGCCGTCGAGGACGAGCGGCGCACCGGGCGCGGCCGCGGGATTGCGCGCGACGTGAAGCGTCGAGCGGACCGTCACGCACGCCGGGCGGATGTCGACCTCGAGCGCGACCTCCGAGATCAGGAACGCGGGCGGAAGGTAGTCGTGGAGATGGATCTCTTGCGGCGCGGCGTCGCGCATCGGTCGAAAGGAAACCCGCGCTCGTGGCGCGGGTTTCGGGGCGATGGGATTGCTGCGATTCTACCGCAGCCGCGCGAGGGAAAAGCTCAGGCGGCCTTGCGGCGGAAGAGCGCGGGAATCGCCTGGCCGGACTTGCGCGCGGCCGGGCGCTCGGGCGACTCCACCGCGGAAGCCGCCGCCGGGGAGGGCTCGTAGGGCTTGTCGAAGTCCATGCCGCCGGAGTTGCCGGACGTCCGCGGCGTCGGCGAAGTCGCGTAGCGCGGCGCGCGATCGTCCTCGCGCCGCTCCTTCCCGCGATGGCGCGGCGGGCGCGCCTCGGCGCGGTGCTGCTTCTGTCCCTCGGAGGGCTTGCGTCCTTCGGGCCGGGCCTTCTGCGCGGAAGGCCGCGCGGCGCGCTCCGGCTCCGGGCTCGCCTTCTGGCCGCGCCGCTCGGGCTCGAAGCCCTCGGCATGGCGCACGTCGATCTTGCGGTTGATGAGCCTCTCGATCGCGGAGAGGAGAGGCCGGTCCTCGGCGCAGACGAGCGAGAGCGCTTCGCCCGTGGATCCCGCGCGGCCGGTCCGCCCGATGCGGTGGACGTAATCCTCGGGGATGTGCGAGAGGTCGAAGTTCACGACGTGCGGCAGTTCCTCGATGTCGAGGCCGCGCGCGGCGATGTCGGTCGCGACCAGCACCTTCACCTTGCCGTCCTTGAAATCCTCGAGCGCGCGGATGCGGGCGCTCTGGCTCTTGTTGCCGTGGATCGCGTCGGCGTTGATGCCGTCGCGCTGGAGCTGCGAGGCGAGGCGGTTCGCGCCGTGCTTGGTCTTGGTGAAGACGAGGACCTGCGTCCAGTCGTTCCTCTTCACGAGGTGCGAGAGGAGCTCGCGCTTGCGGTTCGCCTCGACGTGGTAGACGTACTGCGTCACGAGCTCCGCGGGGGTGTTGCGCCGCGCGACTTCCACGGTCGCCGGATCGTCCAGGAACTGCGCGGAGAGCTTGCGGATCTCGTCGGAGAAGGTCGCGGAGAAAAGGAGCGTCTGGCGCATCGGCGCCTTCGGCAGCAGCGCGATGATGCGCTTGATGTCGGGGATGAAGCCCATGTCGAGCATGCGGTCGGCCTCGTCGAGGACGAGGATCTGGACCTTGCCCAGGTTCACCGCGCGCTGGCCCACGAGGTCGAGGAGGCGCCCCGGGGTCGCGACGAGGATCTCGACGCCCTTGCGCAGCTCCTCGATCTGCGGATTGATGTTCACGCCGCCGTAGACCACGTACGAGCGCAGCGGAACGTGCTTGCCGTAGGTCTTCACGCTCTCCTGCACCTGGATCGCGAGCTCCCGCGTGGGCGTGAGGATGAGGCAGCGCACGGGGTGCAGCGCCGGCGAGAAGCTCTTCGTCGCCATGGGGGCGAGGCGCTGGAGGATCGGAAGCGCGAAGCCGGCGGTCTTGCCGGTGCCGGTTTGCGCGGCGCCGAGGAGGTCGCGTCCGGAAAGGACGATCGGGATGGCCTGCGACTGGATGGGGGTGGGTTCTGTGTAGCCTTGCTCCGCGACGGCGCGAAGCAGCTCGGGCAGGAGCCCGAGTCCTTCGAAGGACGTACTAATGGCGTCTTCTCCTGAACGGGAATCGGCCCGCGAAGGATCGCTCCTTCGAAACCGGTTCAGGCAGATGGGATCTTCTGGGAATTCGGGGTTGGATGCTGCGCCGCGAATGGGTGGCGGCGTTAACCGGATGAGACGCCGCGCAACCTGAGGAAGCATTATACGCCCAAACCCCGGAAATTCCCATTGATTCGGTGGGGTTTTCCTACGGCTGTCACGCGGCGTATATTCGCCCTCTCACGCCGCCGCACCCAGAACAACCCCCGAGGAGATCCGAAATGCGTCGAATCCTGCTGCTCGCGTCGCTCGCCTTTTCCGCCGGCACGGCCCTCGCGGCCGAGCCGATCGCCGTCGGCATCAGCATCGCGCAATCCCCGCCCGGATCCGTCGTCCAGGGCACCCAGGTGCGGGACGGCCTCGAGATCGTGAAGGACATGGTGAATGCCAAGGGGGGCGTCCTCGGGCGGCCCATCAAGCTCATCTACGAGGACAACCAGGGCATCCCGGAGAAGGGCCGCGCCGCGACCGAGAAGCTCATCACCAAGGACAAGGTGGTCGCGCTCACGGGCGGGCACCAGAGCTCCGTCTGCCTCGCGGAGATCGAGGTGGCGCACCGCTACCACGTCCCCTACATCAACACGAACTGCTGGTCGGACGACATCCGGCTCAAGGGCTACCCGGAAGTCTTCAATCCCGGCAACTACAACTCCCACGTCTCCGAGGCGATGGCCGAGACCATCGCCGCGATGAAGCTGAAGAACGTCGTCGCCTTCGCGGAGAACACCGATTACGGCATCGGCCAGGCGAAGCTCCTCGACAAGTTCATCAAGGAGAAATCGCCGGGAACGAAATACAAGTACGAGACGCTCGACCGCGCGAGCAAGGACTTCACGCCCGCGGTCCTGGCGCTCCGCGCGAATCCGCCGGACATGGTGATCAACATCATGCTGCCGCCGGCCGCCTACATCCTGATGAACCAGCTCTACGAGCAGGGCGTGGCGCCGAGCGCGAAGACGTGGAGCTACGACGGCGCGGGGCTCGCCGACTACCCGGACTTCTGGCAGAACGTGAAGGAGGCCGGCAAGGGCATGATCTGCTTCGCGCTCTACCACCCGAAGATGGACATCCCGCCGCTCGGCAAGGAGGTCGCGGAGGAGTACACGAAGCGCACGAAGGGCGCCCCGAACCGCCTCATCTTCCAGGCGGCCGATTCGCTCCTCCTCATCGTCGACGCGATCAAGCAGGCGAAGAGCACGGATCCCCAGGCGATCGAGAAGGCGCTGCGCACGATCAAGTTCACGGGCACGCGCGGGACGTTCTCGTTCAACGAGAAGCACGGCAACACCTACCAGCAGTGGGTCGACATCCCGTACGTGAACTACCAGCTCACGGCCGTGAACCAGCCGATCGCGGACTCGAACCTCATCCAGGGTCCGGGGCAGAAGCTCGACGTGAACAAGCTGCAGAAGCCCAAGTAGTTTGGCCGGACTTCGCGAAACGCTGGTCGGCTATTCCGACTGGCTGGGCTACGGCCACGCCGGCCGCGCGGAGCAATGGCTCGCGCGCCTGGAGGTGAACCGCGCCGAGCTCGAGGCTTTCCGCGGGATTGCGCTCACCTCCGAGCAGCCGTGGCTCGCGCGCCCGACCGCGGTGCGCCCGGCCGATGGACGCGGGAAGGGAGCCGGCGCGCCGATGCCTGCCGACGCCGCGGGGGCGCTCGAGCGCGCGCGAAGCCGTCCGGAGTTGCACGCTTTCACCTGGCTTCCGGAAAGCGTGCCGCGCGGCGGCCCCGGTTTCCTCTCCGGCGTGCCGGTCGCGGTGAAGGACCTCATGGCGGTCGCGGGAATGCCGCTCACGGGAGGAAGCCGGGCGCTCGAGCCCATGCAACCGGCAGCCGACGCCGAGATCGTCGCGCGGCTGCGGCGCGCGGGCATGGTGCCGATGGGGCTCGCGAACCTCCACGAGCTCGCCTACGGCATCACGAGCGACAACCCGCATTTCGGCCGCGTGGTGAATCCCGCGGCTTCCGACCGCATTCCGGGCGGATCGAGCGGAGGCTCCGCGGCCGCCATCGCCGCCGGCATCGTGCGCGCCGCCATCGGCACCGATACCGCGGGATCGATCCGCATCCCCGCCGCGTGCTGCGGCATCACGGGGCTCAAGCCGAGCTACGACGCGCTGCCCCGCACGGGCGTGCTCGATCTCGCCGCGACCCTCGACCACGTCGGCCCCATGGGACGCGACGTCGAGGATTGCGCCGCGCTCTTCGCCGCGATGCTCGGCATGGACCACGTTCCGGATTGGACCTCCGCGGATCTGCGCGGGCGCACGGTCGCGCGGCTCGGCGGCTACTTCGAGGAGCCGCTCGATCCCGATGTGCGCGCGGCGCTGGATGGAGCCGCCGCGGCGCTGCGGGCGGAGGGCGCCCGGGTGGACTCCCGCTCGATTCCCGGCGCGGAGCTCGCGCCCGCGATCCAGCTCAACATCATCGCCCCGGAGGCGACCGCGGTGCATGCCGAGCGCATTCGCACCCATGCCGGGGGCCTCGGGGAAGATGTACGGGTGCGCATCGAGATGGGCCACTTCCTTCCCGGCTACTGGTACGTGAAGGCGCAGCGCCTGCGCTCCGTGCTCGCCGCGGCGATCGACGCGATGTTCGACGAAGCGGACGTGCTCCTCTGCGCGACCCTGCGCGCGCCCGCGCCGAAGGTGGGCGCCTCGAAAGTCCAGATCGGCGAGCGCACCTATCCGCTCCATACCGCGGTCACCAACCTCACGCTCCCGTTCAACCTTTCGGGACTTCCCGCGGTCTCCCTTCCCTGGAGCGCATCGCGCGACGGCGTGCCCATCGCCCTCCAGGTCGTGGCGCCGCGCGGCTTCGACTGGCGCGCGCTCGCCGTCGCCGAGCGGCTCCAATCCCACGCGCCGTGGCGCGAGGCGCGGCGCCCGGGCTGACCGGCCGATGCTCGCCATCGACCTCTTCGTGAACGGCCTCATCGTGGGGCTCTTCTACGCGCTGATGGCGGTCGGGCTCGCGATGATCTTCGGGGTGCTGAAGATCGTGAACTTCGCCCACGGCGAGTTCTACATGGTCGGCGCCTACACCTACGTCCTCGTCGCGCTGAAGCTCGGCGTGCCGCCGTGGATCGCGCTGCCGCTCGCGGCGGCGGCGGGTGCCGCGTTGGGCTGGCTCGTCGAGCGCACGCTCATGCGCCCGCTCTACGCGGGCTATGGAAGCTGGGCGATCATGAAGGACGAATACGCGGTGGTCGTCACCTTCGGGCTCTCGCTCCTCCTCATCAACCTCGTGGACAAGGTGGTGGGCCCGTATCCCTATCGCGGGCCCACGCTCACGGAATCGTCGCGCTTCGCCTTCGGGCCGGTGATGCTGAACGGCCAGAAGCTCATCGCGGCCGCGGTGAGCGCGGCGCTCCTCGTGGGGCTCGCGCTCTTCATCAAGCGCTCGCTCTGGGGGCGGCAGATCCAGGCGGTCGCGCAGAACCGCCTCGGCGCATCGCTCGCGGGCATCGACGCGACGCGGACGACGAGCCTCATCTTCTCGATCTCCGGGCTCCTCGCGGCGCTCTCGGGAGCGCTCCTCTCGCCGCTCATCAATCCGTCGCCGGATGTCGGCGGATTTCCGGCGATCAAGTCCTACGTGATCGTCGTCCTCGGCGGCATGGGATCGGTCTGGGGCGCGATGATCGCCTCGCTGCTCCTGGGCGTGCTCGAATCGTTCTTCGCGGTGTACGTCTCCTACGACTACCGCGACGCCTTCGGGCTCCTCATCCTGATGCTGGTGCTCCTCTTCCGGCCGCAGGGCCTCCTCGGGGAGCGGGGACGGGAGCTGTGAGCGGCGAGGCGAACCTCTGGAGCCGCCGGCTCGCGACCGACTTCCGCGCGGCGCTCGTCGTGGTCGCGCTCCTCGCCGCCGCGCCGCTCGTCGTGACCTCGCCCTACACGCTCGGCGTCCTCATCGTGAGCATGTACTTCGCCTTGCTCGCGCTCGGATGGAACCTGCTCGCGGGATTCACCGGGCAGTTCTCGCTCGCGCCCGCCGCCTTCGCGATGCTGGGCGCGTACGGGCCGGGGCTCCTCGACTACCACTGGCACGTGTCTCTCCTGTGGGGGATTCCCGCGGGTGTCGCCGCGACGGCGTTCCTGGGCTGGCTCCTCGGGCGGGTCGTCCTGCGGTTGCGCGGCCCCTATCTCGCGCTCACCACGCTTTCCTTCGCGGAGATCGCGCGGGTGGTGATCGGGAATTCCTACGATTTCACGCGCGGCGCACAGGGGCTCAACGTGCCGGCGCTCATGGAAAGCCGGCTCGGGTACTACTACCTTTTCCTCGCGGCGGTGCTCGCCGTGCTGGCCGGCCTCTTCGCGCTCATGCGCTCCCGCCCGGGACGCTTCTGGCTCGCGATCCGCGACGACGAGACCGGGGCCGAGAGCCGCGGCATCAACGTCGTGCGCTACAAGACCCTCGCCTTCGCCCTCTCGTGCGCGATCTGCGGGCTCGCGGGCGCCCTCTACGGGACCTTCAGCCAGCTCGTGAGCCCGGAGCTGGGCCTCCTCCTCCAGACCGGCCTCGTCATCGCGATGGTGGTGATCGGCGGGATCGGCACCCTCACCGGGCCGCTCGCCGGCGCGCTCATCGTGTACCTCGCCTCCGAGTGGATGCGCGAGCTCGGCAACGTGCAGATGATCGTGTTCGCCGCGCTCGTGATCGTCTTCGCGCGCTTCTTCCGCGAGGGACTGTGGGGCCTCGCGACGCGCTGGCGCTCGCCGCGCGAGCCCGACGCGCGGGCGGCGGCGCCGTGAGCCTGCTGCGCTGCGAGGGCCTCACCAAGCACTTCGGCGGCGTGGCGGCCGTCGAGGACCTCGCGCTCGCCGTGGAAGAGGGCGAGATCCTCGGGCTCATCGGCCCGAACGGCTCGGGAAAGACGACCGCGCTCAACATGCTCTCGGGCTTCCTCGCGCCGGACCGCGGCCGCATGTGGCTCGCCGGGGACGAGGTCACGCGATGCAAGCCCATGGCGCTCGCGCGGCGCGGGCTCCTGCGCATGTTCCAGACGACGCGCGTCTTCGGGCGCATCTCCGCGTTCGACAACCTCCTCACGGCGGGCCTCGCGCGCGGGCTCGCCGAGGACGAGGCGCGCACGCGCGCCGCGGCGCTCCTCGAGGAGCTCACCCTCGCGCCGGTCATGTTCCTCGATGCGGCGCAGCTTTCCGGCGGCCAGAGGAAGCTCCTGGAATTCGGCATGTGCTTCATCGCGCCGCCGCGCGTGGCGCTCCTCGACGAGCCTTTCGCGGCGGTGCACCCCGTGATGCGCGAGACGATGGCCGCGTTCATCCGCCGGCGCAACGCCGAGGGCCGCACCTTCCTGCTGGTGAGCCACGACATGCCCGTCGTCGTGGAGCTCTGCCATCGCACCGCGTGCATGAACGCGGGGCGGCTCATCGCGCTCGGCGCGACGCGCGCGGTGCTCGAGGATGGCGCCGTGATCGAGGCCTATCTCGGAAGCGGCAGCCATGCCTGAGCTGCTGCTCGAGGTCGATCGCGTGACGGCGGGCTACGCGCGCGACATCGACGTCCTGCGCGAGGTGTCGCTCGCGGTCCACGCCGGCCACGTGAGCGGCCTCATCGGGCTCAACGGCGCCGGCAAGTCCACCCTCGTGAAGACCATCTGCGGGCTCCTCGCGCCGAAGGCGGGCACGATCGCCTTCATGGGCGAATCCATCGCGGGCATCGCGCCCCACCGGCTGATCGACCGCGGCATCTGCTGCATTCCCCAGGAGTCGAGCCTCTTCCCCTACCTCACCGTCGAGGAAAACCTCCTCCTCCCGCTGCAGGGCCGCCGGCGCAAGTACGCCGCGGTGATGGAGCGGCGCTACCGCGAGGTGCTCGAGATCTTTCCCGCGCTCGGGCATCGGCGCCGCTCGGCCGCGGGCGATCTCTCGGGCGGGCAGCAGAAGCAGCTCGAGTTCGCGAAGGCGTGGCTGCAGCAGCCGAAGCTCTGCCTCGTCGACGAGCCGAGCATCGGCCTCTCGCCGGTCCTCGCGGAGGAAGTCTTCACGTGGATCGAGAAATTCGCCGCCGCGGGCATGGGCATCCTCCTCATCGACCACAACGTGCGCCGCGTCGTGCGCATGTCGGACCGGATCCACGTGCTGAGCCTCGGGCGCATCACGGCGGCGGGGGCGCGCGAGGAGTTCGAGGGCGACCTGCACGAGCAGGTCCGCCAATGGCTGGGGCTCGACTTCTGATTCAGGCCGCGTCCTGCGGCGCGTGGGCCCGGCGCGGGCGGAACGACTTCGAGAGCGCCTTGTAGATCGGCTGCGGGCAGACGAGGCGCGAGAACCCGTACGCGATGAGCGAGGTCGCCATCAATGGAAGCGCCATGTCGGAATCGCGCGTCATCTCGATCACGATCACGAACGCCGTGATCGGCGCCTGCACCACGCCGGAGAAATAGGCCACCATGCCGAGCACCGCCACCGCCGCCACGGGCGCGGCCGGAAGAAGGGTCGCGATGTTCTGGCCGAGGCCCGCGCCGACCGCGAGCGAGGGGGAGAAGATCCCGCCCGGGATCCCGCTCGCATAGGAGACGACGGTCGCGAGGAGCTTCAGCACGCCGAAGCTGAGCGGCACGCCGCCCGCTTCCTGGAGGATCCGCCGCGTCTCGGAGTAGCCGGTGCCGTAGATCGTGCCCTCCGAGAGCCACCCGAGCACCGCGATCACCAAGCCGCACATGCCCGCGAAAACCACGGGGCGCGTGCGCCGAAGCGCCGCGAGCGGCCCGCCGAGCCCGGCGCCGGTCGCGAGGAGGAGGCGCGAGAACCCTCCCCCGAAGAGCCCGCCCACGGTTCCGCAGAGGATGACCGCGCTCCATCCGCTCGCGACGTCCAGGCGCGCCGCGGTCTGTCCGAAGTACGCGTAGTTGCCGAGCATCGCGTACGAGACGATGCCGGCCACGATGACCGCGGTGATCACGATGCCGCTCGTGCGCTGCGAGAACGAGCGGCTCATCTCCTCGATCGCGAAGACGACGCCGGCGAGCGGGGCGTTGAAGGCCGCCGCGATGCCCGCCGCGCCCCCGGCGAGGATGAGGCCGCGCTTCATGCTCTCGTGGGGAAACGACGAGAAGCGGCTCAGCGAGTACATGATCGACGCGCCGATCTGCACCGTCGGCCCTTCCCGGCCGATCGAGGCGCCGGAGAGGAGGCCCACGATCGTGAGGAAGATCTTTCCCGCGGCGTTCCGAAGCGACAGCAGGCGGTCGCGCACGGCGGGGTCGGGAGACCCGAGCGCGGCGATCGTCTGCGGAATGCCGCTTCCTTCCGCCCCGGCGAAGAACCGGCGGCCGAGATCGCTGCAGAGCATGAGGCCCGCCGGCGCGAGCACGAACGCGGCCCACGGCCACGCCGCGAGCATCCGCCCGAGGCCCACGTTCGCGTAGGTCGCCGCGAGGGCGAAGCCGACCGCCGCGAGGCCGGTGGCGACGCTTCCCACGAGGAACACGAGCCTCCGGTTCCAGAGCGAGCGCGAAAGCCAGACGTGGCGGGAACGCCGGGCGATGCGAAGGCGGAGGCTGCGTCGGGGAGGCGAGGACATCGGGAGACCGGAAGTGTGACATTGCCTTGCGAAGGGCGCCAAGCCCTCCGGGGCCCGCCGTGGGTCCTTTCGGACCACGGATCGGCGGATTCTGCGACACGCCTGTCGGGCGCCTTCCCACAAGAAAATCCGCGCAAATCCTGCACCCGGATCGCGGAAAGCTCCCTGTCCGCGTGCGCGAGCGCCGCCGATAATCGGTCGCATGTACTACGGCGAGCGATTGAACGGCTACACGCACCTGGCGGGCTCGGTGCTCGCGCTCGGCGGCGCCGCGATGCTCGTCTCCGCGGCGGCGGAAAAGGGCGATGCCCTGCGGCTCGCGAGCGTCTCGATCTACGCCGCGACGCTCTTCGTGGTGTATCTCTCCTCCACCGTCTACCACAGCACCCGCGGACCGCTGAAGGCGCTCTTCCGCAAG
>Ga0068855_100009084_pt1 | contig 12012 bp, 9 predicted proteins | sample KBSCornC52_FD_66592 | JGI IMG/M metagenome (GOLD analysis project Ga0068855, IMG submission 66592) | Corn rhizosphere microbial communities from Kellogg Biological Station, Michigan, USA - KBS Corn C5-2 | ecosystem: Host-associated > Plants > Roots > Rhizosphere > Soil ...
CCTTCACCTTCGCCGCCACCGCCGAGGCCATCGCCCTGCTCGGCGGGCGGCCGGTGTTCGTGGACATCCAGCCCGACACCTGCAACATCGATCCGTCGCTGATCGAGGCGCGCGTCACCTCCCGCACGCGGGCGATCCTGCCAGTGGGCCTGTACGGCCAGGTGGCCGACATGGACGAGATCAACGAGATCGCGCATCGCCACGGCCTGGCGGTGGTCGAGGACGGCGCCCAGAGCTTCGGCGCCACCTACCGCGGGCGCCTGAGCGGCCACCTCGCGACCTTCGGCTGCACCAGCTTCTTCCCCAGCAAGCCGCTGGGCTGCTACGGCGACGGCGGCGCCCTCTTCACCGACGACGACGAGTTGGCGCAGGCCTGCCGCGAGATCCGCGTGCACGGGCAGAGCGCCCGCTACACCCACACCCGGGTGGGGGTCGGCGGTCGCATGGACACCCTGCAGTGCGCCGTGGTGCTCGCCAAGCTGGAGCGCTTCGACTGGGAGCTGCAACGCCGCCGCGAGATCGGTGCCCGCTACCGCGCGCTGCTGGCGGCGGAAGGGGTCGAGATGCCGGCGCTGCGCCCCGACCGCGAAGGTGTGTGGGCGCAGTTCACCGTGTTCGTCGACGACCGCGCCGCCGTGCAGACCGCGCTGCAGGCGCGCGGCATCCCCACCGCCGTTCACTACCCGGTGCCGCTGCACCGGCAGCCGGCCTACGCAGCCTTCGCCGAACCCGGGGACTGTCCGCACAGCCTCGCCGCCGGCGAGCGGGTGATGAGCCTGCCGATGAGTGCCGACCTGTCGCCCGAGCAGCAGGACCGCGTCGTCGAGGCGCTGCTGGATGCGCTGCGGGATCGCAGCGCATGAGCGGCCGCCGGGCCGGACGCCCCCTCCCATGAACTTCGCCCAGGCCTGGCACCGCCTGTGGCGCAGCCACCTGCCGATGCAGGCGCTCGGACCGCTGTGCGGCTTCGCCACCGTGCTGCTGATCGCCCGGCTCGGCGGGGCCGCCGCGCAGGGCGGTTTTGCGCAGACCAAGGCCTGGATCGAGCTGCTGGTGGTGATCGGCTGCTTCGGCTTCCCGCAGAGCTTCGTCTACGTCGTCAACCGGCTCGGCGCCTCGGCGCGCCGCCTCGGCCTGCTCAGCCTCGGCTACAGCCTCGCCTTCATCCCGCTCGCCTGGGGCCTCACCCACCTCGCGCTCGCCCTGGGCTGGACGCATGTGGACGGCCGCGGCGCGGCGGTGCCGTTGATGGCGCTGGCCGCGGCGATGTTCGTGCTGCACGGGCTGTGGCGCGGGCTGATCCTCACCAACCGCCGCGAGATGGTCTTCGCGCTGGTCTCCATCCTCCCGCCGTCGACCCTGCTCGCCTGCGTGCTGATGGGCCTCGCCAGCGGGCACCCGGCCTTCCCGCCGCTGTTCGCGCTCTCGGCCACCGCGTCCGCGGCGCTGGCGCTCGTTCCCATGCGGCCGCTGCTGGCCCGGCCCAAGGTGGCGCCGGCGGCCTTGCCCTGGGCCGCGCTGTTCTCGAACGGCCTGCATGCGTTCCTGCAGGCCATGCTGCTGGTGCTGCAGCCGCTGCTGGCCTATGCGCTGCTGCGCCGGCAGGGCGGCGGCAACACCGAGATCGGGCTCTTCAACGCCGGGGTGTTCCTGGTGCAGGGCCTGAGCGTGCCCATCACCATGCTGTCGCCGCTGCTCTTCGCGCACTGGACGGCCACCGACGACGCCTCGCGCATCGCCCGCCTGCACGCCCTGACGGGGCGCTGGCTGGTGCTGGACGCGCTGCTGGGGATGGTGGCGGCGCTGGCCAGCTTCGTCGCCGTGCCCCTGCTCTTCGGCGAGGGCCACCGCGCGGCCTCGCCGCTGGTGGCCGCGATGATGCTGGGCCTGCCGCTGACCTGCCACGGCCGCCTGATCGCCCCCGCGCTGCACGCCCACGACCACCCGGCCGTCAACACCGCGGCCGGCGCCCTGCGGCTGGCCAGCCTGGCGCTGGGCGGGGCGAGCCTGCTCGCGTGGATGGCCGACCCGCTGCTCGCCGTCGCCATGGCCTGGGCGGTGTCGGAGGCGATCGCCACGGCCTGGGTGCTGCTGGTGCTGCGCCGGCTGGCCCGCCGTGGACCGCAGGGTACCGGCTCGCCGGGGGAGGCCACGCCATGACCGGCCCGGGGCGCGTGCTGTCCAACCTGCTGGGCAGCTGGAAGCAGGCGGCCTACTACGCCTGGGGCAACCTGCGCGCGGGCCTGCAGGGCGTGCACGTCGGACCGGGCGCGCGGGTGAGCCCGCATGCGCAGGTCCGCGGCGCGCACTCGGTCGGCAGCGCGACCTTCGGCCGCGGGGTCGTCTTCGGCGAAGGCAGCTACATCGGCTCGGGCCTGGTGATGTCGGGCCGCATTGGCCGCTGGTGCTCCATCGGCCACGACGTGCTGATCGGCCCCTCGGAGCACGACCCCGACGCGTCGACGACCTCGCCGGTGCTGGCCCGCGCCCGCGGCCTCGGCACCGCCGCCGCCGAGCGCGAGGTGCCGCCGCCCGAGATCGGCGACGAGGTCTGGATCGGCGCCAAGGTCGTGGTGCTGCGCGGCGTGCGCATCGGGGACGGGGCGGTGGTGGGCGCGGGCGCGGTGGTCACCCGCGACATCCCGCCGCGGGAGATCTGGGCCGGCGTGCCCGCGCGTCGGTTGCGGGACAGGAAGCCGGCATGAGTGCGCCTGACCACGTGGACGGTGATGCCGAGCGTGCGCCGCCCGCCCGGGCGCCGCGCCCGATGCGGATCCTGCTGCTCGGCCCGGCCAACTCCATCCACCTGCGGCGTTGGGCCGCCGGCCTCGCCGAGCGCGGCCATGCGGTGTGCGTGGCCTCCCAGCAACCCTGCGAGGACGGCCTGCTCCCCGCCGCGGTGGAGCGCGTCTGGCTGCCGGTGCGCAGCGGCCTCGGCTACATGGCCAATGCGGTGGCCCTGCGCCGGCTGGCGCGGCGCTGGCGCCCCGACGTCCTCAACGCCCACTACGCCAGCGGCTACGGCACGATGGCGGCGCTGGCTGGCGTGCGGCCGTGGCTGCTGTCGGTCTGGGGCAGCGACGTCTACGACTTCCCCACCCGGGGCTGGCTGCAGGGCCGCCTGGTGCGCTGGAACCTGCGGCGCGCCGACGCCATCGCGTCCACCAGCCGTGCCATGGCGGCCCAGGTACGGCGCTTGGTGCCCGATCGCCCCGTGCCGGCCGTGACGCCGTTCGGGGTCGACCTGTCGGTGTTCTCGCCGCGCGAGGGCGGCGAGGCCGCGGCCGATGGCGTCGTCACCCTCGGGATGGTGAAGTCGCTCGCGCCGGTCTATGGCGTCGACCTGCTGCTGCGCGCCTACGCCGGCCTGCTGGCCGATCCCGGGGTGGCCGTCGACACGCGGCTGGTCATCGTCGGCGACGGGCCGCAGCGCGGGGAACTCATCGCCCTCGCCGACCGACTCGGCCTGGCTGGCCGTGTCCGCTTCGTCGGCGCGGTGCCGCATGCCGAGGTGCCCTCGTGGTTGCGCCGCTTCGACCTGTGCGCCGCGCCCAGTCGGCAGGAGAGCTTCGGCGTGGCCGTAGTCGAGGCGAGCGCCTGCGGCTTGCCGGTGGTCGTCAGCGATGCGGGGGGATTGCCGGAGGTGGTGGACCATGGCGTGACCGGGCTGGTCGTGCCGGCCGGCGAGGTGGCCGGCCTGCAGGCGGCGTTGACGGCCCTGGTGACGGACGCCGACCTGCGCGCCCGCCTCGGCCGGCAGGGGCGCGAGTCGGTGGCTCGGGCTTATGCCTGGCCGGCCTGCCTCGACCGCATGGAAGACGAACTCCGCCGGCTGCTGCCGCGCGCCACGACGGTTCCGCGATGAACATCCTGCTGATCAACCACTACGCCGGCTCGAAGCGCCACGGCATGGAGTTCCGGCCGTACTACCTGGCGCGTGAATGGGTGCGCGCCGGGCACCAGGTGCAGATCGTCGCGGCGTCGCACTCGCACGTGCGCAGCCGGCAGCCCGAGATGCCGCCCTCCGGCGGCCCGCTGGATGAAATCATCGACGGCATCGCCTACCGCTGGTGGCCGACCCCCGTCTATGCCGGCAACGGCCTCGGCCGCGTGCGCAACATCTGGGCGTTCCTGAGCCAGGTCTGGCGCGATGCCCCGCGACTGGCCCAAGCATTCCGGCCCGACGTGGTGATCGCCTCCAGCACCTACCCGATGGACATCTGGGTGGCGCGCCAAGTAGCCCGGCTGGCCAAGGCGAAACTGGTCTACGAGGTGCACGACCTGTGGCCCGCCTCGCCGATCGAGCTCTCCGGCATGTCGCCCTGGCATCCTTTCATCGTGCTGTGCCAGAAGGCCGAGGACGACGCCTACCGCGATGCCGATGCGGTCGTCTCGATGCTGCCCAAGGTGGCCGACCACATGGCCGCTCATGGCCTGGACCTGCGGCGCCTGCACATCGTGCCCAACGGCATCTCCCCCGAGGAGTGGGATGCCCCGCCCGAGCCGCTCGACCCCGCCATCGCCACTCACCTGGCCGCGCTGCGGGCGGCCGGCCGGCCGGTGGTCGGCTACGCCGGCTCGCACGGCCTGCCCAATGCGCTCGACACCCTGCTCGACGCCGCCGCCCGGATGGCCGGCGAGCCGGTGTCCTTCGTGCTGGTGGGCGACGGCCACGAGCGCGCCCGGCTGGTGCAGCGCCTCGCGGACGACCCCCGGCTCGCGCAGGTGCGCTGGTTCCCGCCGGTGCCCAAGGCGCAGGTGCCCGCGCTGCTGGCCGGCTTCGACGTCGCCTACATCGGCTGGCAGCGGGTGCCGATCTACCGCTTCGGCATCGCACCCAACAAGCTGATGGACTACATGATGGGCGGCTGCGCGGTGCTGCACTCGGTGGACGCCGGCAACGACCCGGTGGCCGAGGCCGGCTGCGGCCTCACCGTGCCGCCCGGCGACCCCGAGGCCGTGGCCCGTGCGCTGCGCGAGCTGCTGGCGCTGCCGCGGGAGGCGCGCCAGGCCATGGGCCGGCGCGGCCGCGCCCACGTGCTGGCCCACCACACCTACCCGGTGCTGGCCGCCCGCTTCATCGACGCGGTGCGCACCCCATGACCAATGCGCCGGATCCCACCCGACCGCCGGACGACGAAGCCGCCGCCGTGTCCCGGCGCTACGCGCGGCGCGGCGCGGGCGACCGCTACAGCCTGCTGCGGCCCGACGTCTGGCAGACCCTGCAGGAGCGCCAGCGCGCGATGCTGCGGCTGTTCGTCCGACTCGGGTGGAGCGACCTCGCCGCGCTGCGCCTGCTGGAGGTCGGCTGCGGCGGCGGGGGCAACCTGCTGGAGCTGCTGCGGATGGGCTTCGCGCCGCAGCACCTGGCGGGCGCCGAACTGCTGCCCGAGCGCCACGCGGTCGCCCGGTCGGTCCTGCCGTCCGCCGTCAACTTGCACCTGGGCGATGCGCTGCAGTTGCCTCAGCCCGAGGGATCGCTCGACATCGTCTACGCCGCCACCGTCTTCTCCTCGCTGCTCGACGACGCCTTCCAGCAGCGCCTGGCCGCCGCCATGTGGCGCTGGGTGCGGCCGGGCGGCGGGGTGCTGTGGTACGACTTCATCGTCGACAATCCGCGCAACCCGGACGTGCGCGGCGTGCCCAGGGGCCGGCTCGCCGAGCTCTTCCCCGAAGGCCGGGTGCAGGCCCGGCGCGTGACCCTCGCCCCGCCGCTGGCCCGCGCCGTCACCCGCGTCCACCCCTCGCTCTACACTGTGTTCAACACCTTGCCGGCCCTGCGCACGCACCTGCTGGCCTGGATCGCCAAACCCCGATGACGCCCATGCCCGAGCCGCTGCCCTTCCTGCCCTTCGCCCTGCCCGAGATCGGCGACGACGAGATCGCCGAAGTGGTCGACACCCTCAAGTCAGGATGGGTCACCACCGGGCCCAAGACCCGCCGCTTCGAGGACGACTTCGCCGCCTACCTGGGCGATCCGTCCGTGCAGGCGATGGCCGTCAACTCCGCCACCGCCGGCCTGCACCTCGCGCTGGAGTCGCTGGGCATCGGCCCGGGCGACGAGGTCATCACCACCACCCACACCTTCACCGCCACCGCCGAGGTGGTGCGCTACCTCGGCGCCGACGTGGTGCTGGTCGACGTCGACCCGCGCACGCTGTGCATCGATCCCGCCGCCGTCGAGGCCGCCATTACGCCGCGCACCCGGGCCGTGATCCCGGTGCACTACGGAGGCCTCGCCGCCGACATGCCCGCCCTGCTCGCGCTGGCGCGCCGCCATGGCCTGAAGGTGGTGGAAGACGCAGCCCATGCGCTGCCCACGCACGTGGGCGGCCGGCGGGTGGGCACCCTCGACTCCGACCTCACGGTCTTCAGCTTCTACGCCAACAAGACCATCACGACGGGGGAGGGCGGCATGGTCGTCACCCGCGATCCGCGGCTGGCCGAGCGCATCAAGGTGATGCGCCTGCACGGCATCAGCCGCGACGCCTTCGACCGCTTCACCGCCAAGGTGCCGAGCTGGTACTACGAGATCATCGCGCCGGGCTTCAAGTACAACCTCACCGACATCGCCGCCGCGCTCGGCATCCACCAGCTGCGGCGCGCCGACGCCTTCCAGCGCCGCCGCGCCGCCATCGCCGCCCAGTACCGCGAGGAGCTCGCCGGACTGCCCCTGCTGCTGCCCGTCGACGCGCCCGACGGCGACCTGCACTCGTGGCACCTGTTCGTCGTGCGCCTGCTCGACGAGGCCCCCATCGACCGCGACGCCCTCGTGCAGGCCCTGTTCGACGACGGCATCGGCTGCAGCGTCCACTACCGACCGCTGCACCTGCAACCCTACTGGCGCGACACCTACGGTCTCGACGCCGCGCGCTTTCCCCACAGCCAGCGCGCCTTCGAGCGCATGCTCAGCCTGCCCATGTACACCCGCATGACCGACGCCGACGTCTCGCGGGTGACCGCCTCCGTGCGCCGCGCGCTCGCTTGACGCGGATGGCCAAGCGCCTGCTCGACATCCTGCTGTCCGGGCTGGGCCTGGTGCTGCTGGCGCCGCTGTTCGCACTGCTCGCGCTGGCGATCAAGCTCGACTCGGCCGGGCCGGTGTTTTTCCGGCAGGAGCGCATGGGCCGCTACGGGCGGCCGTTCCGCATCTTCAAGTTCCGCACCATGGCGCAGGCGACCGGCGTTGCCGGGCCCCAGCTGACCGTGGCGGGCGACCGGCGCATCACCCGGGTCGGCGCCGTGCTGCGCAAGTACAAGCTCGACGAGCTGCCGCAGCTGATCGACGTGCTGCGCGGCACGATGAGCCTGGTGGGGCCGCGCCCCGAGGTGCCGCGCTACGTCGCGCACTACCCCGAGGGCTCGCGCGAGCGGGTGCTCAGCGTGCGCCCCGGCATCACCGACTTCGCCAGCCTGCACTACCGCGACGAGAACGACCTGCTGGCCCGCGCCGCCGATCCCGAGCGCGAGTACATCGAGGTGATCCTGCCCTCCAAGCTGCGCTATGCGCTTGACTACGTCGACAACATCTCGGTGGCGGGCGACCTGCGGGTGCTGGGGCTGACCTTGCGCACGGTGTTCCTGCCGGCGGGGGCCGGTCCCAAGAGGAGCTTCTTTTCCATGAACGACAGCCGACTGTGGGGCTGGCTCGACCGGACCCTCTCTAACGTGCACCCCCGCGGCCGCTGGCTGGCCGCCGCCTGCGACGCCCTGGCCATCCTCGCCTGCTGGCAGGCGACCTACCTCTTCCGCCTCGGCTTCGAGCGCTGGCAGCCCGGTCGCCCCTGGTACGACGACTACGTCGCCGCCGGCGTGGTGCTCGCCTACCTGGCCTGCCTCGCCGCCACCGGCGCCGAGCGCAACCTGTGGCGCTTCTTCGGCTTCGACGACGTCAAGCGCATCACCGCCGCCTGCCTGCTCGCCGGCCTGCTGAGCGCCGTGGCCGTGCTGATGGCGCAACTGAGCGGCGTGGCGCGCGCGGTGCTGCTGCTGCACCCGCTGTTCAGCCTGGCCGCGCTGGTCGGCCTGCGCATGACCTACCGCATGGTCTGGGAACACGCCCGCGCCCAGGCCCTCGGCCAGGACGGCGAGCCCCGCCGCGCCGTCGTGCTCGGCGCCGGCGACGCCGCCCGCCGCCTGGTCGCCGGCCTGCACCTGCGCGATGGCTGGACCGTGATCGCCCTGCTGGACGACGATCCCGCCAAGAAAGGGCAGCGCATCGGTGGGGTGGTGGTGTACGGGCCGCTGAGCGACCTGGCGCAGTGTGTGCGGGGTGGGGCGACGCATGTCATCGTGGCGATGCCGGGGATTGCGGCGGAGCGGCGTGCCCAGGCGCTGGCGTTGGCGAGGTCGACGGGGTTGCCGGTGTTGACGGTGCCGAGTCAGGAGGAGTTGCGGGGGTGAGGCCTTGGCGTTGTCGAGGTCGGCTGCATGGCAAACGCGCGCCGCGAGTTCCATGAGCTGGGGGTCAACCACCCAAGCAAGGCAGCCGAGCAGGCGTTGAAGTTTTTTCCAGGGCATGGGCCTGCTGCGCTCGGCGCAAATCGATGGGCGCGCGTGACGCGTACTTCAAGACGTGTGGAGCGGCTGCCGACCCACCCGACCCAAATCGAAGGGCTACGGCTGCGTCACGGGTCGCTTGTACCCGGAAGCTCACGTTGGATGGCCATTCAGATCGGCCTTGTCTTGCCGGTCCGTGCGTAGCGCTCCGCGAGCGCCGCGAAAGCTGCCGCCAGCTCGGGCGGCCCGACGACCTCCATTTCCACCTCGAACCTTCCGAAGGATGCGGCCAATGAGCCCCAGGACCACGAGCCCGATTCGAGCGTGCAGGTCTGCGAATCGACGGCGGTGACCTTTCCGTCGCCGGCGAAGGGAAGAACGGCGCGCGCTGGTAGGTGAAGGCGGACGCTGCCGCGGCACGCCCACTCGTTGACATCCGATCCTTTGAACCGGGCGGCGACAAATTCCTTGACCTCGCCACCGGGCAGCGTGCGCGGAATGAACCGGGCTCCCAGGGGCATGCGCGGGTGGATGCGATCGACGCTGAAGAGGCGCCAGTCCTCGCGGTCCAGGTCCCAGGCGACGAGGTACCACCGGCCGTGCGAGAGGGCCAGGTGGTGGGGTTCCACGCGCCGAAGTGTGCGCGGCTCGCCGTCATCGGCACCGTCACGGGGAGCGTAGTCGAAGTGAAGGTTTTGACGGTCGCGGATGGCCTGTGCCAGAGTCACCAGGACATCGAGCGAAGCGGTGACGGATGCGGCCGCACCGGGACGGTCGATGGCCGTGACCTCCAGGGTGTCCAGGCGATGCCGGAGCGGCGTCGGCATCACCTGGCGGATCGTGCCGAGCGCGCGGATGGCGGCTTCCTCGATCCCTGCGCCGAGGGTCGTCGCCGCACTCAGTGCGATGGCCACCGCGACGGCCTGGTCGTCGTCGAGGAGGAGGGGCGGCAACGCGCGGCCGGCGTCGAGGCGGTATCCGCCCTCCGGGCCGATGGTGGCCTGGATGCCGTAGCCCATGGCCCGCAGGCGGTCGATGTCTCGGCGAACCGTGCGGTCGCTGACGTTGAGCCGGGAGGCCAACAGCGACCCCGGCCACTCGCGGCGGGTTTGCAGCAGCGACAACAGGCAGAGCAGTCGTTCGGTCGTCGTCATGTCCTCCACTTTATCCAGTGGCTAGGACAGAACCTGACCTGCATGGATGGGATGCTGACGTTGTCGCGCCGATGGGGCCGACTTCACTTCAGGAGCAACGATGTCCATCCAGACCACCCCTCACCTCAACTTTCGTGGCGACGCGCGCCAAGCGCTGGCGTTCTACCAGTCCGTCTTCGGCGGCCACCTCGTCATCAAGACCTACGCCGACTTCGGCATGCCGCCCGACGTGCCGGGCGCCGACAAGGTCGTATTCGGTCTCGTCACCGCCGGGAGCGGTTTCCGTGTGATGGGCTATGACATCCCCGGTCAGACCGGGGGTGGAATGGCTTCTCCCGGTTCGACCCGTCGCGAGAACGGCGTCACGATCACCGACCAGGCGTTCTTTGTCTCGATCAGCGCCGACAGTTTCGAAGAGATCCAGCGCCCCTGGAACGCCCTGGCCGCCGACGCCACGGTCGTGGAGCCGCTCGCCGCGTCAGCGTGGAGCGCCGGCTTCGGCATGCTCACGGACCGCTTTGGCGTGACGTGGGCTGCCAGCGTCAGCGCTTCATGATCTCTGCCGTCGCGTTGCAGGCGCACTGGTCTGCGGCGCGATGTGGGCGTGCCACGCATGAAGCTGGTGAAAATCGGCAAGCCGTGATGGACTTCGCTGCCAGCCATGGGGTCGTGGGCGGCGGGTCGGCCGAGCGTGACACTTGTCACTCAGCGGCAGGATTCGAGCGGATCGCCGCTTCAAGTGCCTGCGCCGGCTGCTATCTTCCTTCGATGGCATGGGGGGGCCGGGTGGCAACGCGGTGGCCGAATCGAATGGAGGGCCGCACGAGCGGCAGCAGTGAAGCTACGTTCATTTCCGCGAAACTTGATTTCCTCGAAGAAGCCGCAGCAGCAGGACGCAGCGGGGACTGCGGCCGCCCAGCCTGCGGCGCCCCGCTCCAGCTTCGATTGCGGTCTTCCGGGGTTGACCAAGCTGAGGTCGAAACTGCGCAGGCCGTTCTCATCCTCCAAGCCGGGTCCACGCGCGGCGGTGTCGCCGGGTGCGCTGCTCGTGCCGCAGGCCTCGGCCGAGGCGCACGCCACGCCATCGACCGAGGCACAGGGCCCAACCATGACGCCGACGCCGGAATCGGGCGGCCCCATCGCCCAGCCCATCACCGAAATCACACCGACGGACCGATCGGCGAGCCTGACCCCACAGCCTACCGCCGAGCTTGCAGTGCGGCAGGACTCAGAAAGGGAATCAGAAAGCCCGGCGCCGCCGCCGGTCACCGAGCTGGCACGCCGCATGGCGAGCCAGCTCGTCGGCGCCAAGGCGCCCGCGCATCTCCGGGAGCGGGTCGCTGGGAAGTTGTCGGGGGTCGACGCCGAGGATGAATCGGACTTCCTGGAGTTCGTGGAAGACTGCCGTTTGCCGCGCGGTTTCTCCTTCACTTACGTCAATGCGCTCGATTCGCTGGTGTCCATCGGCAAGCCTGACCGGGAGGGTTTCCTCCGTGACCTGAGGCGTTTCGAGCCCGTTTCAGAAGCGTTCGGGCCCGATCTTCAGGTGATCCAGGCGAAGTTGATTGGGGCCATTGCGCGGCTCGCCGGGGACGAGCGGCGGCAGACTCTCGACAAGGTCCAGGCGCTCAGCCTCAACTGTTACGACGCCTGCCAATTGCTGGTGGATGTCCTGGCCTGCGATACGCCGCAGGCGCGCCGTGACCTCGTCGACACGTTCGCGCAACTCTGGGAAAACGACACCACGGACCGGGTGGAGCGTGACGAGATGCTGCCGGTCCTCTCGTCGACCCTGCGGACGCTCGGTCCCCAGGCTCCCGCAGTCGTCGAAACTTTGCTCCGCGAGTTTCCAAGTCTCAAGGACGACAGGAGGTTGCCGGAGGTGCTGGTTTTGCTGTCGAAACAGCCGCCTGACGGGCTTGACCTCCTGCAGACGCAGTGGGAGTCGATGACCAGGATCCCGTATGGCGAGGAAGAGGAAGGGGCCGTTCGAGGGACCGAGTTCGTTGGCTTGGCGCGCTGCCCGGCGTGGTCTCGGCCTGCCTTTTTGAAGGCCCTGTTCGCGCCGGGCCAAGGGCCCTGGACGCCGGCCGGAATTGATTCGTTCTCGAAAAGCCACGCGGCGCTCGCCGGCTTCGTCGAGCGGTTCGGGCTGGATGAGGACGCGCGTCGGCTGCAGCTCTCCCGCATCGAAAGTTGCGTCATGGGACTGGCATCGGAAGGCATGCCCAAAGTCGACCTGGCCGAGTTGACCCGGTGGGTCGCCGGCTTCTCCTCTCTGGACGATCTCGCACTGCTGCAAGCGCGCGTGGGCGTCCCGGTCGAGCCTCGCCCCCTGGACGACGTGGGGGACATGATT
>Ga0068855_100009085_pt1 | contig 12009 bp, 7 predicted proteins | sample KBSCornC52_FD_66592 | JGI IMG/M metagenome (GOLD analysis project Ga0068855, IMG submission 66592) | Corn rhizosphere microbial communities from Kellogg Biological Station, Michigan, USA - KBS Corn C5-2 | ecosystem: Host-associated > Plants > Roots > Rhizosphere > Soil ...
CCATATGGATTTCTGAAGTCCCCTTTTTTATATTCGGCCCTGAGCTGAAAATCGTATAAGACAACCGATAGCAGGAGCAGGGTTATGGCGGCTGTTAAAAATTTATTACTTGTTTTCATCCTGATTATGTTTAGGTGTTATGGCGGTCTGGTTGTTTTGAAACTGTGTGTATTGTTCGCTGATCTCTCTTATTGAAATATCAAGCAAGTACATGTTCTTAAATAGCTCCGGCAGGTTCTGGCGTACAAAACTCTCTTTACGATAGGCTTTAACTTTAACAAAGCCATCGGTAGCAACAAACAAACCAAGTCCGCGTTTATTGTAAACTATTTCTAATCCCTGCAAAAACTCGTATGAACGCATAACCGTGTTAGGGTTTACTTCCAATTCAACAGCCATATCGCGCACCGATGGTATTTTCTGATTGGCGGGCCATTTGCCCATCAAGATCTGATCGCACACAAAAGCCGCTATCTGGAGGTATATCGCTTCGTTATCCTTAAATTCCATTTCGTGTTCCTTTAAACCTGTTTTTCCTTAAGCCTGAAATAAGTAGCTATCCAGAATAGCAATATCACTATAGATAAGGATGCAAAAATCCAAAGCGTTTGTTCGTAACCGACGCTAAGAGAGTAAAAGTTATGGCCTTCCGTAAAATTCAGGAAGCCGAACGGTGTAGCCGGGAATATATTACGCCCCATAATGGATCGCAAAAAGAACGTATTACAAATGATAAGAAAGGCATAGCATATGAAAAAGCAAAAGGCAATTTTAATAAAATGAAGTTTTTCAAAAACGATTGCGCCATACATGCTAATAGCGTGCAGCAGCGAAAAAAGAATAATTAATATCGAAAATCTGTCCTGAAAAATGCTGAATACCTCGTTGTTATGCCCGGGCCAGTGTTTTATGCTGATGAGGCCAAGCAAAACAATATAAAATACAGCTGTATATACGATCATGAAAAGCGGGTAGGAGTAAAACCAGCCTACCAGGTATTTTTCAAATGTAGATGCAGGCAGACTTAAAGCTGGTATGGCTTTTCTTTTATCGCCCATATCGGCAAAAATGGTGCTGGTGAAAATACTGCCGGCAATAAGCATGAGTATAGCAAACAACGCGGTTTGAAAGCCAGCATCCATAGGCCCGGGAATCATGTAAAATATAAATGAGCCGCCCAATACCATTACACCCGCCAAAACACCGATCGACATTAAATAAGTTCGATAATGTTCGGCGCTGTGCTTAATGAGTAGTCGCGAAAAACGATTAAAGCTGAAAAAATTATTCATGATATGCAGACGGCTTTAGAGTATTTAACAATTTAGTATTGCTACTTGTAGCAGCGTTAAAAAGCAGCTCAAGATCCATTTTGCTGAACTTTCCTGTAGTGTTTTCTAATATGGCATATTTGCCTTTAAAAGAGTCTTCTTCATACAATACAGGCAAACCATCTGTATCGTTAAAAACGCCAAAAATTAATTTTTCGGTAAGCTCATCAACAGATTGTTCAATCACTATCCGGTGATCGTCCAGTATCAATACGGTATCAATAAGGCTGTCCAGATCGCGTACCTGATGGGTTGATATTACAATACATCTGTCATCATTCAATACAGATGCTATCAGTTTTCTGAATTGCACTTTTGATGGGATATCGAGGCCGTTGGTGGGTTCATCCATGATAAGTGCACCTGTATTGGTGGCCAGTCCAAAAGCTATAACTGTTTTCTTTTGTTGCCCGTATGACATTTTGCTCATCGGTAAAGCATCGTCAATATCCAAAGTTTTCAGATAACCATAAAAATCAATGGTGCTGAATTTGGGATAAAAACCAGCCGTGCGTTTAAGGAATTGTGCAGGTGTTAACACTGGTACATGAACCTCTTCGGCAATAAAATAAAGCTCCTGTAAAACAGACACAGATCTTTTTGCACTTTCCACACCATTGATCATGCATTTGCCCGACGCGGGGAATGCTAATCCTGCAATGTTTTTTAATAAGGTTGATTTACCTGCTCCGTTTTTTCCAAGCAGCCCATAAATATGACCGGCATTAAGGTTAAGGCTGAGGTCCTTAAACAAAGGGCGTTTGCGGTCATAACTGAAATTCAAATTGTTTATTTGAATCATTGTTTTAGTGTATTAGTTAAGTAGTACAGTCAAATGTAAGAAAAGAATTTATAAATCAAATCTTATGATGAAATTATTTTAAAATTTATGTTTGCCGGATATTTCCGTTAATAGATTCCGATGGATTTCTTAACCGGAAGTAACTGAGGGGTATCGGTATCTATAGCTGAGTAAGTGACAGATAGTAAGACTATTGATCGACGAGCAATTGATACCAATTACTTATATTTCATTCATCAAAATTTACAATTTGATAATGTATAGAAAAAAAATACTTATTATTGTTTATTTAACACCAATTGTGTTCAGGTAGTCCAATGAGTTCTTACGAATTTTTTTCTGATACAGAATTGATCCACTTACTAAAGAAGGGGGATGCGACTGCCTTTTCTGAGATACATAAGCGATATTACGGTATATTATACAGACACGCTTACAATCGACTGCCAGACCGCGAAGAGGTTAAAGATGTTTTACAGGAGCTTTTTTCGTCTGTTTGGAACAGTAAGAATGATTTAAGCTTAAATACCAATTTACCAGCATACCTTTATACAGCTGTAAGAAACAGAGTGTTAAATGTTCATAAGCATCATAAAATTAAATCGGATTATATCAGTTCGCTTCAAAAATTTATTGATCATGAGCATGTACCAGAACCCGACGAGAGTATCCGGTTAAAACAATTAATTGAACTCATAGAAGAGGAGGTAGCTAAATTACCTTCTCAAATGCGACTCATTTTTGAAATGAGCAGAAATGCGCATTTATCCCATCAGGAAATAGCGGATGAGCTACATATTAGTGCACTCACTGTAAAAAAACAGGTTAATAATTCTCTCAAAATTTTGAGGGTTAAGTTAGGCGCCAATTTTTTCACAATTTTTTTTTAGTTTCATCTACTCCCTCAACGCAAATCAGTTGTCTATAACATAATCAGGGCTGCTACCCTTTATTTGATTATGCTTAAAAAAAACGCTGAAGACTTATTACGCCGATACAATACCGGAAACGTTTCTGAAGAAGAAAAGGCCTGGGTAGAAACCTGGTACCTGAACATGGAACCCTATACAACGGCCGAAGACCTGCCCGATGATGTTTTGGAACATGATCAGCGGGAAAGCCTGGATGCTTTGGTGCATCAGATAGGCCATCCACGTCCTGTGCGGTTATGGTTACGACTTACAGCTGCGGCTGCTCTTATTGCAGTGGTTTTAGTTGGTATATATGCATTAAAAAACTATCAGAAACCCCAACAAACTATAGCTATTAACCGACCTGTGGTTCATGATTTTGCCCCGGGCGGCAATAAAGCGATCCTGACATTATCAAACGGGAGCAAGGTTGAGCTTACGGATGCCAAAAAAGGTAAACTGGCTGATGAAAGCGGCACCTCTATAGATAAAACAGCCGATGGACAGATCAGTTACAAGGCACCCTCAGCTACAGATCATCAGAAGAACCAGGCGCTGTTTAATACAGCTGCCACACCTAGGGGAGGGCAGTATCAGTTGGTGCTGTCTGACGGTACAAAGGTATGGCTGAATGCCGCGTCTTCTGTTAAATACCCTGTTGAATTTGCCGATAAGGAACGTAAGGTTGAACTAACCGGTGAGGCTTATTTTGAGGTGGTTCATGATCGAAACCGGCCATTTAAAGTAGTTTCTAATGGGCAGGTTGTTGAAGTGTTGGGTACACATTTCAACATCAACTCCTATAGTAATGAACAGGTTGTAAAAACCACCTTGCTCCAGGGTAGTGTTCGTATAGTAACCGGCAATAATAGTAAAATGATTAAACCGGGAGAACAGGCCCAACTAAAAAGCGGTAAGATAACCATTGAGAATGTTGATACGGATGAAGCTGTGGCCTGGAAGAATGGTTTTTTTAATTTTAAAGATGCCGATATCGATAATGTGATGCGGCAGCTTACCAGATGGTACGATATGGAGGTGAAATATGAAGGCGAAATTCCACCAAGACAGTTTACCGGTGAAATTTCAAGAAATGTTAACGCCAGGCAGATCCTGGATATTTTGAGCTTTAAGAAAATACACTATCGGATTGATGGGAAAACCATAGTGATAACACCATAACACCAACACACTTAATAATCACCTAATTAATTAAAAATGGAAAGAAAAATACTACATCAGTCTTAACAGACTCACCTCAAATCAAGGGTGTTCAAAAAAACGTACCCCGACTGCAATCGGGGTACGAAAGACATTTGAGCTAACCCATCCCCGTTAGGGATAAAAAACTTTGCGAAGCTTAATCAGTATTAACCCAAACTCATCAAAAGTATGAATTTAAATGCTTTTTCTATAGCCGCTTACAGACAGCGGTTGCTAAAAAAAACTCTCCTGGTTATGAAATTGACCACTGTAATTATGTTCTTAGGACTTTTGCAATGCAGCGCCAGCGCATTTAGTCAAAAGATAAGTCTTAATGAGATCAATACCCCCTTAAAAAAGGTATTGAAAAGCATTAATCAACAAACTGGTTATGTTTTCTTTTACGACTCTAAAGACGTTCGTAATAAAAATGTATCCATTACTGTGAAAGATGCTTCATTAGAGGATGTGCTAAACACCTGCCTGGAAAATTTGCAGTTAACCTATAAACTGGTTAACAACACCATTCTTTTGCAGGAAAAAGACGCTGTACAGGCAACTGCCCCTGCGGTAGCTATTGTTACTGTCCCGGTGACTGGTCAGGTTTTTGACGAAAAAAACAATCCATTGCCTGGCGTAACTATAAAGATAAAAGGAGGAAACGGCGCAGTTATTACAGACGTTGACGGTAAATTTAAACTTGATGTGCCTGATAACAAAGCGATCCTTGTGTTTTCCTATATCGGGTTTACCACGGTAGAGCTGCCAGTAAGTTCCGGACAAATGGTGGTACATCTGCAAACTGACTTGGGTAAACTTAGCGAGGTAGTAGTGGTAGGTTATGGTACCCAAAAAAAGGTAAACCTAACTGGCTCTATCGCTACGGTTAACAGTGATAAATTAGAGAATCGCCCAATAGTAAACCTGGGTGACGGATTACAGGGCCTCATCCCCAATTTAAATGTAAGTTTAGGTGGGGGCCAGCCAGGTACTGCAGCCACATTTAACGTACGCGGTGGTACTACACTTAGTTTGGCAAACGGCCCTACGGCTACCACGCCATTAGTTTTAATTGATGGTGTAGCCCGTGATCCTAACCTGATCGGCCCCAACGATGTAGCGAGCGTAACCGTATTAAAAGATGCGGCATCTGCGGCTATTTACGGTGGCAGAGCCGCCAATGGCGTTATCCTCATTACCACTAAAACAGGTAAGTCGGGCCCTACAAAAGTTAGTTATTCCGGTTCCTATACCATATCAAGACCTACACGTTTGGTACAGCAGGTTAATTCGTTAGATTATATCAAAATGTTTAATGAGGCTAACCGCACCGGTTTAAAAAGCGGTGGTTATTCAACCACTCCCTTTACTGCGCTTGACTCAACCATGGCGACGGCATATTTTAATGATCCGACTCACAATCCGGCAGGCTACCCAGATCCAACTACCGCTGGCAGCGCTAATCAAAAATATCGTTATGTAGGAAATACCGACTGGACAAAGGTATTATACCCGGGTTGGGCCCCGCAGCAGCAGCATAATGTTTCTGTTTCCGGCGGTGAAGGCAAAACTACTTTCTTAACCAGTTTAGGTTATTTCCGTCAGGATGGTTTGGAAAAATCTGCCAACCAGGTTTATCAGCGGTATACGCCTACCTTAAAGGTTAACTCTGACGTAGCCAAATGGTTAACCCTGGGCTTAAACATGAGTATGACTCATACCGATAATAATCAACCGGCAGCAACACGCATCAATCAGGGAGGCGCATGGTTGTACTCTAACATCCCGCCGGTAATGCCGGTATATAATCCCGATGGCAATTTTGCCGGTCAGGGTAATTATACCAACCCGCTGGCGGTTAATGCGCTTTCAGGAAGAGATATTGATTCGCAAAATGACTTCTGGACAACCGGTCGCGTAGTGATCAAACCAATAGATCACGTATCCGTTAATGTGGATTATACCTGGAACGCACTGAATGATAACCGCAAGGCCAACCTGATACCATTTAATGAGTATGGTGTGAATGGCGCTTTCCTGGATATTTATCCGTGGACAAATCCATCGCAGGTTATCGAAAACAAAACCAACAACAATTACAATGCTTTAAATGCCTTTGCCACTTATGAAAACACTTTTGGCAAGCATTACTTCAAAGCCCTGGTGGGTTACAACCAGGAATATCAGCATTATCAGTTGGGAAGCACGCTGGTTAAAAACCTGATTGATCCTAACCTGCCGGCATCGGGGATCAACAATGATCCTAAACCGCAGGTGGGCAGCGTTGAAACTGAATACGCCCTGGTAGGTACTTTCTCCAGGTTGAATTACATTTATGACAATAAGTACCTGGTGGAGATTAACGCCCGGTATGATGGTACATCCCGCTTTCAACCCAATAGCCGGTATTCCTTCTCGCCATCTGCATCAGTGGGGTGGAACGTAGCCGAGGAGTCATTTATGGATGGGATCAAAGGCACGCTTAACCAGTTAAAATTAAGAGCATCTTATGGTCAGCTGCCTAACCAGCTGGTACCGGGGACAGGTTCAACCACTCAAATGCTGAATATGCTGGCCAGTTCAGTAGCTTCATCGGCATTTCAGTATCCTTACATTGCTGTACAGCAAACGGGTTTGGTTAATTACCTGCTGAACGGTCAGCAAGGTGTTTTGGTAGCCGCGCCAGGCTTGGTTAGCTCATCATTTACCTGGGAAAAAGTTCAAACAAAAAACATTGGTCTGGATTATGCGCTGTTCAACAGCAGGCTTAATGGTTCATTTGATTATTTTATTACCAATATTAAAGACATTTTAGCACCGGGTGAACTGTTGCCATCAACATTAGGTGCACCGGTTCCACCGAGCAACTCAGCCGCAGTGACTTCTCATGGCTGGGAATTTAGCTTAAACTGGAACGATCACATCAACGAGTTGAAATACGGCATTACCCTGGGTTTATCCAATACTTCCAATACCCGTGTAACCAAATATGGGGGTAATTCAACTAATGACATCAGCAATCCAAATAATTTTATACAAGGCCAGGATCTGGGTAATATTTATGGTTACATTAATCAGGGTTTTTATAAAACCGATGCCGAAGCAGCCGCTGTTGATAATTCGGCGCTGGCTGGTTACAAATGGCTTGCCGGTGATATCAAATACAAAGATCTTAATGGCGACGGTAAGATCAACTATGGTAACAATACACTGGGCAACATGGGCGATAAAACGCTGATCGGTAACACCACGCCGCATTACAAGTTTGGGTTCAACTTAAACCTGTCATACAAAAACTTTGATTTTGCCACTTTTATACAAGGGGTATTAAAACAGGATTTTTATCCTAATGAGTATGTGTTCTATGCTTTCAGAGATGATGAATACAGTATCCCATCGCAAATGACCACAAACTACTGGACGCCAACCAATACCAACGCGTACTATCCGCGCATCAGATTTGCCGGTGGGGGTAATGAGCAGGCGCAGGATAAATACATTCTGAATGCTGCTTACGCCCGTGTTAAACAGCTGACGTTAGGGTATAGCCTGCCATCGGCGATAGCCAAAAATATCAAGCTGCAAAAACTAAGGGTATATGTAACCGGTGCCAACTTGTTTACCATTACATCGCTTAACAAAAGCTACGACCCTGAAACGGCCGCCAATTTTGGCACTTACCCGCTTAACAAATCGTTGTCATTTGGGGTGCAGGCCACATTTTAATCAATGCCTATTGTTTAACAGATGTTAAAAACTATAATAATGAAAAATAAACATATCCTATATATAGCTTGTGCAGTACTAACGGTAGTAGCATCGTGTAAAAGGGAAAACTTCCTGAACCGGACACCTTTAAGTGATATCGTTCCGGCCAATTTCTTTAAAAATGAAACCGACCTGCAATTGTATTGCAACCAGTATTATTCGGCATTGACTATACAAAATTTTTATAAGGCCGATGATAATTCTGACGATAAAGCCAATGCTACTATTAATCCGCTTTTAGCAGGTACATACACTATTCCCAGTACAGCTACCCATAATTATTCGGGCAGTACTACTTTAGATTTTAATTCAAATACGCCGGGTACAGTAATCAATAGCAATACTGTAAATATTAATCAATCCGGTACCGATTGGGATTTTGCGCTCATCAGGGCCTGTAATTTCTTTTTGGCCAATTATCAAAAAGCCGCTTTACCCGATGCTACTAAAAACATCTACGTGGGCGAAACGCTGTTTTTTAGAGCTAATGATTTCTGGAAAAAGGTGAAGGCTTTTGGGGATGTACCTTACGTAAACCATTATATTGTTGATACGTCAAAATCTGTTTTATACGGCCCAAGGATGCCGCACAAACAGGTGATGGATTCGGTATTGAAGGATATTAACTTTGCGGTAAACAACCTGCCTGTAACGCCCGCCGATGGCCGCTTGGGCAAATATGCCGCCCTGGCATTGAAAGCCCGTGTTTGTTTATGGGAAGGCACCTACCGCAAATATTTTGGCGTGGGCGACGAAACCATTTATCTGCAAGCTGCCAGTGATGCCGCTGAGCAGATCATGAACTCTGGTTTGTATAAGCTATATACAACTGGTAACCCGCAATCTGATTATTATAACTTGTTTATACAGGATGAATTGAAAGGTAATTCCGAAGCCATATTGCCAATGCGATATTTGTCGAGCGTTTTAATGAATGGCATTGACAGATCATTGGGTGAAGCTGGGGATGGATATAGTAAGGATTTTGTGAATTCTATTTTATGTTCCGATGGTTTGCCCACTTCTTTAAGCCCATTATATAAAGGTGATGACACCCCTGATGATGAAGCCACCAACCGAGATCCTCGTTATAAACAGCAGATAGCTACACGTGGCTTTGATTTTTTAGCCGGTGACCTGATTTCCCTGCCGCGTATCGGTACTACGATTACTTCAACAGGTTACCAGCCCATCAAAGGCCGCTCCAATAGTCTGGAAGCCTGGAATGCAAATGCCTCCGTGTATGATTTCTTTATCTTCCGTTATGCCGAGGTGTTACTGATCGAGGCTGAGGCCAAAGCCGAGCTGGGCCAGGCTACGCAAACGGTGATTGACAATACCATCAATAAATTACGCGATAGGGTGGGTATGCCGCATATGATCATCGCCAGCCTGGTTAAAGATCCTAAATCAAACTTCCCAACGGTGCCGGTACTGATAGATGAGATCCGCCGTGAACGCCGCATAGAGCTGGGGGCAGAGGGTTTCCGCTTTGATGATATTAAAAGATGGCATGCAGGTACATTGATAAACAATCCCAATACCATTTTGGGTATGAAACTTACGCCAGCACTGCGTGCCCAATATACCGCGGAAAGTAAAGATGTAAGTAACGTGGTTGTTGATGGCAATAATTATATCCGCATCTACCCGGGTACCACTACCCGCAGCTGGAATGACAAGATGTATTTACTGCCTATACCAACGCAAGAAATCTCATTAAATCCTAATATAAAGCAAAACCCAGGGTGGTAACTGGTTAAGCGGAAGGCTTCGGTCCACACGAATAAGTACAGTCCTGTTTGATGAACCAGAAGGTGTTCAAACAGGACTGTGCTATTTACAACGGTTTGAAAAAAATAAATCCTATGTAGAAATTGATCTGAAAATGAAAAAAGCAGATCTTTCCGGGAGACCAGCTATGCTCTGAATTTTACAAAAACTTCGATGATCCTGGTGGAGTATCTTACGTCACAACTGAATGAAAATCCTTCTTAAACTCTTCTCCATACAGTGCTAGGTATTCCTTATTAAATGTCTGAAAAGTTGATTTAGCCAGTGAATGTTTCCCCAGGAACGATAAGGCCTTGCACTTCATGGTCATCGCTTCCTCATTCACCAAGTCAAAGTTAAATATGCAATTAGCCAGTTTGATCAGTACTTCGGGGTCCTTTTCCGGGTTGATCTGACCTGCATGTTGGAGCAGGATATCAATAATTTCGTTAGATAGGTCGGATTTGATCTGGTCAAGCCAAGGGTAGTCGGCACTTGGTAAAAAACCACCGCGCTGTGTAATTTCTATTAGGGCTGTTATTTTTTCATGATCAATCTGTTTGTGGTTGAGCATCAACTGTAAATAATTATGATAATCTACATAAACCTCATTAAAATCGATCTCTATTTTCCAGTTGCCGGTTTCTTTTGACAGGTGTACATACTCCATTTGGGTAAGCAGGCTACGGAGTTTAGACAAATTAGCTGAGCGGTTATTTTTTGCACTTGTTTCTGATTTATCAAACCAGAGCAGCTCGATCAGTTTTTCGGGGCTTATACCGCGTCCAGACCTTAAACTGTAAATTAGGATAACCAAAAAAAGTTCTTTTATAAGGGAAGTGAACTGCCCGGTAATATCTTCACCTTTAAGTGTATAAAGTTTCAGATCGCCAAATAGTAAAATGGTCCTTTGCGGGGTTACGGTGGTATTGGCTATTGCGGTAATTTCTTGTCGCTGCTCTATAGGTAATACGGACTCTTTTGAAGTAGCGGTTCCGGTTGTTATTGAAATGTTTGGTCGCGTCACAGCTTTGCGTCGTTTGTGATAAATAAAACCCACTACCGCAACAATGCTCAATAATAACGCGATAATATAGTATCTGACGCCCGATGTTGTTGTTGGCAAGGCTACACTTAGTGGTTGTTTATCAGGGGGGCTCGACAAGGTGAAAACACTCACCGTTGATACATTATCAGTAGATCGGGACAACGTAACGGCAACAAATTGTTGAGTTACGTTGCTATAATACAAATTGGCAAATGCATGTGTATCAAAGAAACTGAATGGTATTTTGCTACCGATTGTATGGTAGGAGGGATGATTCAATGAACCGATCATCAATTGCAGGTAGGAGTTATACCTGTGATTTGAAAAAGCCAGTACAGTAAAGGTTTGCGCTTTTTCGTCAATGATCATGGAGTTGGCCAGGGCAAAGTCTTCATCGGGAGTTTTTAGCGTATATATCTTTTTAAATGTTTTGTTTTTTACATCATATTTAACCAGGTCATAAATATTCCTGGGATTCAACATTTGCTGACCGCTTAAGCTGCCATATCCACCTAAAAAGTAAGCATAACGGCCACTGTCTGTAGTACCGCAAGCTGCCAGGTAGCGCGGACAAAAACTATCGCCACCGGTATTTACCTCAGCCCATTTCCCGGTGGGGATATGATAGCGGTGAACATTGTTTTTATAGGTAAGCTGTCCATAACCGGCAACTACATATAGGGCGGTATCAGCTGCGCAGAAAAAGTTATTGGAGTGCCAGTAATCAATAATGGGAAAATAGGGTTCGTCCTTGCTCCAGATGTGAGTATTAAAATTATATGTCGCCACAGTAGCGTTTTTGTGGTCGATATAGTAATTATATAGCCTATGGTCATAGATATTAAATATCGTCTCATTACTGGGCTTAAGGTTAAAACCGCCATTGCCATAGGCGGCGGCTGTTTGTTTACCATTTTTTACCGATATGCTCCATAATGAATCGCTGCCTATTACGTATACTTCGGCGGTGAGTGGGTTAAATGCCATACTGGCCATACCCTGTGCTTTTACCGTTTTTATCTGTGCCCAGTTGTGGTGCAGGGCCCTCACCCAAAGTGGGTGATTGATAACCGCCTGTTGATTGTTCAATATATCATGCGCTACAGATCCCTGCGCCTCATTTAAGGGCCAATGATAGCGTGGCTGTCCACCAACGTCGATCCTGATATCCCT
>Ga0068855_100009089_pt1 | contig 12008 bp, 10 predicted proteins | sample KBSCornC52_FD_66592 | JGI IMG/M metagenome (GOLD analysis project Ga0068855, IMG submission 66592) | Corn rhizosphere microbial communities from Kellogg Biological Station, Michigan, USA - KBS Corn C5-2 | ecosystem: Host-associated > Plants > Roots > Rhizosphere > Soil ...
AGGCCCCCCAGCCCAAGCATCGCGCTCATGAGGCCCATGACTTCTCCCGCCCCCAGCTCCGGGAAGGGCGGGAGAGCGGGAAGCGTGGCAGCCTGGCCCGTTTGCGCCAGGTAGACGCCGTAGGCCCAGAAGGCCGTCAGGACCGCCGCCTTGGGCACGTAGACCATGAACAGCACCAGGACGCAAACCCACATGGCGGCCGGCCGCGCGCCGGCGATAAACCAGTTGGTGCTTGCGGCCTCGATTTCTTGGATCTTGTCCTGCCCGAGCGCCAGGTCGGTATCCATCTGCGCGAGCTTGATATTGAAATCCTGCGCGGCCTTGGCCGCCTCGTTGTCCAGGGCCATCCGTTCCTTGTCGCTGGTGACGTTCTTGTGAATGGCGTCCCCGACCTTTTCCACCACGTCGCCGACACCACCAGCGAACAGCGAGGAAATGAATCCTGTAACACTCATGTTAGGTCACCTCTCTGCTAATTATGTTGATGTCCAGGTAGAAGTCCGCCCAGATCGACATGGTGTAAACCACTCGTCCATTGGGCTTCCCGGTTTTAGGAACGAGATGCTGTTCTGCGAAACGGCTTTCGGTGAAGCATCCCGATAAAGCCTTGATCATTTCCTCGACCGGCTTTGCACCTTCTACCCAAGGCATCGCCATGATGTCCATGTCTTTGCTTAGGCTCCCATGCAAGCCAAGTGCCCAGCCGCAATCCATGGCCGCGTCCCGAAGGTCGGGCCAAATGCTGGCGTAGAATGCTGCTTTCCCGTTGGTCACGATGTGCTCACGGCTTTTCATCAGCTCACCCAACCTCCAGGGTCCGGCGGACCCATCCGTAGAAGTATTTCTCCAGCTTTCGGTTCTTCTTCACCAGCGCCAGGTAGCGCGTGATCTTCGCCAGGATGAAGGCCGCAGCGAATTGGTCTTGGTCCGCCTCGTTCAGCACAGCCAAGAGCGTGCCGTCCATGACCCCGGTCGGCTCCAGGCCGGCCGCAATCTGGGCCAGCTTGATAGCCTGGTTCACCCCCATATTCACAGCAGCATCGAAGATCAACTCAGCGACGAGTTGGCTTTTCAGCATGTCGCCATCGCAGGGGCCCCAATAGTCCTTTCGGTATATGGCCTTGGCCCCGTCCAGGGAAAGATTCCGCGGGTCTACCTCGGGATGCGCGCGCTTGCTGATGCCGTAGCGGGTCAAGCCCCCCGGGTCGTCCGGGTCCTCGGTAACGGCGTCCCCGCCTTCGCGGCGGATGGTCTTGGTAACGGCGGGTTCGAAATCGGCCATGGTGCTCTCCGCTTAGGTTTTCTGGGCTAGTGAATCTCTCGCTGAAGCGGCAATTCTTGGACCCTAAGATTGCTGTTCGCCACCCATCCAGAGGAAAGGGACCCGTCCGCATAGAGGGCGGCGTGGACCTGCTGTAAAGCCAGGAGACCGGGGAAGGCCGCATGCAATCGCGCCGTCCCGTTCAGAGAGACCACGATCGAGCCCGCCGCGCGGAAGTCGAGCTTCACGTCCAAATGGTGCCAGGTGTTCTGGGAAACCGTCAGATCCCCGAGCGTCGTATAGGTGGCCATGCCGTGGGTGGGAACGTGCATCAGATACAGGCGACCGGCCTGGTCGATATTGACGCAGACGGGGTCCCAGTCCGCATTGCTGGTGCTCCGCGCCAGGGTGAGGATGGAGAGCCATTGGCCTGCGCCCATTGCCGGAATGTTGTATTTGAAGTCCAACTCAAGAAGGGAGGGGCCGAACCCGCTTCCCGTCTTGCAAGGCTGCCAAGTGGCATAGGCGCGATGGACCGATCCAGGATTGGCCTTGAGGATGCGGCCGATATGATAGCAGCCGTCTTCAGCCTGGGCCCACTCCGAGCGGCAAAATTCGGTATTGGGCTCTATCCAAGAGCCCGCGAATTCGCTTGCATTAACGCAGGGCGCGTAGAAGCTTCTCATCCTTGAAATCCCCTTTGGCTGCGGGTCCCTCGCAGCTATTTATTCAGGTGCGCGCCGTCGTCATCCGGCCAGGTGACCTTGAATACCGCTTCCAGCGCGGCGGCCTGGAACGGGGTGATCTTGGTTTGCTTACGCTTGACCAGGGAAATCGGCTCGTCGATGAGCAAATCCACCTCGCCGGCGAAGACCTCGCTCATCGCCTGGTCGAATTCCTTGCGGTCTTCCTTCGAGGCACCCGCGATCGTGTATCCGGGGCCGTCCTCTTGGATATCGCCGTATTGCTTCAAGTACTTATCGCGCAGGTCGGAAAGGTCGCGAATGGCCTGTTGCAGGATGCGCGCGATGGGCTGGATGGCCGAATCGGTCTTCCCGCCCCACGTCTGGTCGGCGATGCCGACGAATGCAGGATAGAAGGGGTGGTCGCTTTTGAAAACGGACTTGGAAAGCTTGATAGACATGGGTTCTCCTTTTTGCGTGAATGAGGTTTAGGGTTTCTGAGTGGCTTTGGCGGCGGCGTCCGCGGCAGCCTTGGCGGCCTGCTGCTTCTGCAAGGCCGCAACGATATCCGTGGTGCGGAACACGCCCGCTTGCTTCCCGCCGGTCGTGTCGGCGAGCATGTCTAGGAAGCCCTGCTTTTCGAGGGCCTGCACCTGATGATCGCCGTAGTCGATGAAGTTTCCGTCGTCGTCCAGGAACCCCTTCATCACGCGCAGGACAAGCGGCTGCGTGTCGCGCGGGTTGATTTGCAAGGTTTCCATGGTATGCGTGAGGGTAATCACGCATCCGGGCTTGGTGATGGTTTCGGGGGCGGCTAAAGGGCGAGCGTTGAACATGGTGACTCCTTGATTTGTTTTTGTTTGATTCGATTTACTACCCAGTCAAAACTTTTACCGCGCCTGAGGCTGGATGTAATAAGCTGATGGTACGTGTTTAATTCGATTGCCCAGTCAGCGATGAGCATTCTTTTGCCGCCATACTCTATCCAGACGTTGTCGGACTTGTTCCTGTTTTGGGTCCGCCTAGTTGCCCATCGGCAATTGGACGGCTCATAATTCAGGTCCGAATCGATTCTATCAATGGTGTGCTTCGGCGGCGGCCTCCTACCCATATCAGCAAAGAACGCATCGAAAGATTTTGCCCATGATTCACAAACCAAAATCCCCCGTCCACCGTAATCCTGGTAGCCGGATGCATTCGGGTTGGTGCATCTTTGATTCATTCCATTCCAGGTTTGGTATTCTGGGGTTCCATGCATTCCATGTTTTATTGCAAGCCGACCGAGTTTGGCGCACCTCTGCCTTCTGCTTTCACGGTCGAAACAACCACAACTTTTGATTGTTCCCGCCCTAAGGCCGCTAAAATTGACCCACTTGGGCTCGCTTCCGCATTCACATTGACAAAGAACGTAGGTGGCCAACTGCCCTCGAGATCCGATAGGCCTCCTCTCCTTAGAGCCAAGAAGCCTAAGTCGGCCATAATTCCCATCGATGATTAGGGTCATTTGAAGTACCTACCGCCTGCGAACCGATGAACAAAAACCTTTTTATCGGCTTCTTCAAGATTCCGCGCGCACGGGCAGTCGGCGAACATGAGCGAGGCGGGCCGGCAGAAGGCTGGGGACAGGCGTAGGTAGGTTTCCCAGCACGCCAAGCCCAAGTCCGCATCCCCGTTACCCAGGAGCACGCCCGGGCCCTCGAAGCGGGGGAATGGCCCTATTTTCAGCGGAGCCCATAGCTCCACATCGATGTCGAGGTAGACGTGATCGAAGTGGGTCGCCAGGTATCGCGCGCGGAGCGGGTCAAATTGGTTATGGCCGTTGGGATTGGCGCGGAAGTGCGGCGGGAGTTCGGCCCACACGTCTTCCAGCGGTACCCAATCCACGCCCGCGCCCATGAAGTTGGCGGGGGCGATGAGGGTATAGCTTTCGGACAAATCCCGTACGCGCTCCATATACCCGAGGTAGGGTGCGATGGGCGCAAAGGGATGGTCGAAAACTTGGAACGCCTTCATACGATCTGGACCCAGGAGGTGCCGTTATGAATGAGCAAATGCTTGCCGGCTGTATTCCAATACATCCAGCCTTCAGCGGGAGAGGTTGGATCGGATGTCGCGCGAGGAGGTCGGAAGAACGTATTCGTTCCGCCATCCATCGAAACAGATCCACCGAAGGACGCGAGAAGATTGGAATCGATGATCAGCGCATCATTGGTGCCAAGGTTGCTTCCGAAGCTGATTTTTAACGGGTCCCCGCCTACGCTGTTGTCGATCCCAATGGACCATGTTGTAACAGACGCCACATTAAATGAAATGATCGGATCTCCCGCGCTCGATCCTCCCGTGCCGATGAAAACCCTTGCGCGACTGTTTGTGTCCGTATTATCGGAGTTGATCACCGAGAAAAGATTTTGAAGGCCTGGGGTAAATCTGGAGATCGTAAGGTCGCCAGCCATGGATATGTTGGTCGTGCCGGCCGCCACCTGAAAGACATCGGTCCCCGAATTGTTTTTTAGGACCAGATCGTATGAGGAGCCGGTAACACCCCGGATCTCCAGCCCATTCCCAGAAGATCTGGATATTCTCCCGGCTCCTCCGGTACTGTTCGCGCCAAAGATCAGTGATGCATAAAGCGTTGTGTTGAGAGAAACGTCCCAGGATATCGCGTCAAGTCCTGCGCCAAGAGTCGAGCTTCTACCAATTTTCAGATTATCCGAATCGGAGTTGTCCAATCCCATCGACCAATCGGTAGTGGAAGGAACCGTCCAGTTGATATAGGCGTCGCCACCGCCCGACAAGACCGAGACATAGACAATCGCGTGTGCATTCCCATTGGTATTATTTGTATTGCTCGTAACCGAATAGACTCCGGATGTCGAGGAGCGCGAGACGGTTAGGTTTCCGCCCGTCACATCCAAGGTGGATGCGGCAATGCCGGCCCTATTGAGCGTAATGGCTCCGCTGGGCGCGATGATCAGCGCGTCATTGGTGCCGATGGCGTTGGACTCGGAAATCTTGTATTTGAAGGAATCGCTTCGGTCGATCCCTTCGGACCATTGCTGCCCGCCGTTGATGCTGTAGTTGACGAACGGATCGCCCGCGCTGGCCCCGCCTACGGAAAGAAGCAATTTCGCGTTCGCAGATCCGCTGCTGTTGTTGCCGTTGATAACGCTCAGGGCGACGTTTCCGGCAATGGATTGGCTCAGGGTCAGATTGCCCGCGTTGTCGAACCACGCCACTGCGGTCGAGGAAGTTTGAATGCTGAGGAGATTCGAAACGCCCGAGGCAAATCCCTTCACGGTCAAGGGGACATAATCCGCAGTCGGCTGGATGGTGTTGATCGTCGAGTTATACGGCGACTTCAGAATCACCGAATCCCGGAATCCGGATAGCATGTTGGCCAGGGTTGCCGCGGCTCCCGAGGTCCCGCCATTGGGGGTGATTCCCGTAATCCCGGGGGAGCCGATCAGCGCGGTTCCATAGGTGCTCGTCTGGTCGGCCAGGCGCGTGGAGTCCCAGGCATAGCGCAGGGTGCTATCACCCTCCATCCAGACCAGGCGGCGGGTATCCTTGGCGTGCGCCCGCATCTTGGGCTTCAGCGTGGAGGCGGCCGAGGCTTCGGTAGTGAGTTCGACGCGGATGACGTCGGCGTTGGTATTCATGGGTTAAGCTCCCTCGGTATAAGTATCGGTGCGAGATCCCGATTCGGTGATGGTATCCGGCCAGCTTCCGGATTCGATGATGAGACTGGATTCCGGAACCATTTCCGGCTTCAGGATGACGCCGATGCGAAACCGCTCGGGCAGCTTTGCCTCATCATCCCGCGGCAGCGGCGTCTTCTCATAAATCCATCCGATTTTGGTATTGCCCTGCGTGTGCTTCGGGTGAATCACCGAAACGCAATCACCGACCTCGCGCGCGGAGACCGGCGATTCATCGGCGACCTCGAACATCGGCATGCGCTTCGGCCATGGGTTCCAATCGAGCAGGGCATCGGCGTAGAAGACGGCCGGATGCTCGTCGCCCACGTCGAGAAGCGGCGTGGTTCCACCATCATCGGACCAGATGTATTGCCCGTTGAACTGCGCATAGGGATCGATGAACATCTTGCAATCGCCCAGGTTTTCCGGAAGCTTCTGGACGACGCCCGTTACCTTAAACGAGGCATTCGCCTTGAGCCAAAGGCCCTTGGCGCGAGCATAGTTGCGTAGGCCGCCCACGTAGTCTTGCCACTTAAGGCGGGATGTCGAGTATTTCTTGACCGAGCCGCTGGAGGAAATCGAGGCAGTAAAACCGCCCCCGGAGACGTTCACCTTGAAGTAGTTTACGACCCCCGAATCGGCAGCCGCGACCACCTGCCGAATGCTGAAATTGAATCCGTTCAAATTTCCCGATAGGTCCACGTATTCTCCGCCGGTCATGCCATGGGGGAGAGTCGTATTGAAGGTTAGGACATAGTCTCCGCCGCCCATGTCCGCATAGGTAACCGTGAAGGCCCCAAGATCCGTACCTACGCCAGAGGGTTCGGTCGGCCCGGGGAACTGCGGGGCGTCGATATTGGTGATGAAAAGCTGCTGATTGAACTTGCCGGCGGCATAGTTCCAATCGTACCGGATGCGGATATCGTTGTAGACGCGGGAGATGTCGCTCATGGGCATCTCTTCGAAGGTGCCTTCCAAGATGTTCCCGCCGGCGCCGTAGGTGAAGGCATAGAGCGGCGTCGTCAGCAGGCGCCAGGGTTTGATCTTGACGCGGCCGAACCGGTCGACCATGCCGATGAGCATGCCCTTCTCGCAGGCGTCCTTAATCCATTCGAAGGTGGGCTTGACCTCGTTCATGGTGAACCCGAAGAACCAGTCGAGGAACCCGAAATAGGCCGTGGTGAAGCTGGCGGTATCAATCGGGATCTCTCGCCATTCCTTCCAGGTCGCGGTTCCATCCGTATAGGTGGCGGCCGTGGTATCCGTCCAAGTGGGCTCCACGCTGGCATGGGAGGTGCCGGCGACGGTGCAAACGAAGATATGGCCGGTGTCCGATGTCCCGCGCACCTTGTCGCCTACCACGTAGGCCTTGCCTGCCTGCCATACGGGCCAGCGGGTATCGTAATTGCGAATCAGATGCTCGATGAGCATGGGAAAGAGGACGACGGGAAAATCCGAAGAGAAGCGGCTGTCCCAGGTGGTGCCGGCGACTTCCCCTTTGAACGAGGCGTATATCGTCTCGGTGGTTAGGTTTGCTTTTTTTGTCGCGACAATACCGATCTCGTTGAGAGTAAATCGGAAAGCATCTCCGTTCACATTATTGAAAAAGAATTCAATGCGAATTCTTTGATAAATGTTGGCAACCTTAGAGTCGGAAATAAGGCTGGAGATATCTAACGGACCACCATACCCACCGTTATACAGCGCATCCAAGGTTTGATTGTCCGGATTGCCGAAATAAAATTGCGGCAATAGGTTGAATGTCGTACCCGTAGTATCAAAAGTGGGGAGCGGAAAATTATGGTTAATCCCAGTCGTCAACGGGCGGCCATAAATGTCGACGAGAGAAATGATAGCGTTTACCGAAACAATCGCACTTGTTCCCTCCGCCGCTGCGCTGAAATTGGGTAGAACATAAAAGGCTTCAAAGTTTCCCAGCGCGCTCAATTCCGATACAGACAAATCCAAAGTGAACTGGTCGAAGGTCGGGAAGGAGCCGGTAACCGCCATGTGCATGGTATACCCGGTACTTGCATCTTTATCGTTCAAAAGCGGGCATGCCGCTCCAACTGATGGAAAGGTGTTTGAGCCTCCCGGGGCACCAGCCACCGTTATGGTTTTTGGGACAACGATTAGCGGAAACTCAACATCACCGGTCGCGTCCGTCGATTTTGCGTGGCATGAATATCCCGGGAATCCCGTATTTTCAATCGAGGTGGTGGACGATTGGAATCCAATCTCTGAAATGTCCTCATATCGGGACTGATCGCTGTTGTAGATGGCCAGGATAGGCTGGCCGCTTCCGTTCCGGACCATTTCGGAAACTTGTTTGGTTGAAGCTATGAGGGTAACCGACAGGTCCAGAACCTCGAAAAACCAAGGCCTATCGGTATTGTTGGCCAATGTCCAGAGGACCGGAGAACCACTGAGGGGGTCGCTCAGGACGATCTCAGTATATGGATTGCTTGAATCGGTCGTATTGGTGGCGAGGTTTGAGATAATTCGAAGCGTTTGGTCTACTGCTCCATCGATCTGCGAAAGGTATTTGCCCACCAATCGATTATCATTGACTGAAAACGTCACCCCATTTGTTTTTATGCGAACGGTCTTTTTTGGCCCGTCAACATAGACGCAGCCTGCGAAGGTATAGGCCACTCCACCGACCATGGATAAAGTTGCCTTATTGCCCGCAGCCTTCACGTTCAGCAACGGCGAAAAAGGCACGTACCCCATAGCGATGGGAATCGGCTTATCCAGGGAGTCCGCGGGCGCGCTCGGATAGGCGGCCTTCGTCGCGAGCTGGTTCGGGGTGCTCTTGAAGATGTCGAGGGCATTCGAGATGCACTTGAAGTTGGTTTTCAGCTTCGTGTACGGGATTTCCTCAATGACATAGGTCCCGCGCCGCTCGAAGTTGAAGGTGGAACCGTCGGAACTGGTCACGTGGTAAAAGATGACGGTCCGATGGTAGAGGTAGACCCCGTTGGCTTCGCAGGTTGCGATATAATCCTGCGTGTTCTTCACCGCGAATTCGAAATCCCCCAACTCCGAAAAGCAGCCGGCCTCGATGAAGTCCGCATGCTCGCTGGGCAAGTAGGCGTTCGGGTCCTTGGCCAGGATGCCCTTGGCCCAATCGGTGCGGGTGGTGTCGCCGGTCGCGGTTACGATGTTCGGCCGGCCAGTGATGATCACGATATGCCCGTCCGAGGCGAGCCCCACTTGCGATAGCGGGCCCGGGACGGGAATGCCGAGCCCCGCGTCCGTAATGATTTCCACGGCCTTATAAATGAGGGTCGCCATCAGGGGGCCTCAACGAATTCAATGTTCAGCGTCCAGTGGGACACGGCGATACGGGAAAAGCTGAAGGACTTGATGCGGCAGTTGAACGGCCCGGCGCCTTTGTCCGCACCGAAGGGGGAGTTCACGGCCGGAAAGGTGGGCAGCGTGAAGGCGTTCCCGCGCGCGGTCGTCAGGATGTAGGCCAGGAGGGCGGGCATTTCGGAGGTCGTCTGGAGGAAGCGGCCATTGAAGAACCCGGCATCGGTCCGCTTGTCCGAATATTTTGGCGTATGGCCCGAGGTAAAGCCCGCGGCCACGTCCCAGGAGTGATCCCCGTTCCAGCCCTTTTGCAGGCGCAAGGCGGCCAGGCTGGGGGTGGTGGAGAGTAGGGTGGGGGCATGGGCGCGGAGCTTCAGATTGACCTTATGGACGCCGCCGCCGACGTATGCGAAGGCCACGTGTTCCCGCTGGCCCGGGTCCACCAAGGTGGCCGCGATGGACCCGGAATGGTCCACATTCGGCGCGAAGATGGACACCCCGAAGGCGCTCAGGGTCAAGGTTTCCCGGTTGGCGCCCAGAACCGTGCGCAGGGTATCCATGTCCGCCTGCTTGAGCACGAACGCCAGCTCGGTGGTGTAGATATCGAGCGCCGCGCTTTCGTCGCAGGCGTCGACATACCCGTTTTCCAGGTCCACATGGGACACGGACCATTGGATGGCGGGTTGCGGCCATTCCAGGCAGTTGAACGCCGTGCCGGCGATGGAAAGGGATGGCATGCTATCCCACCCCGCCGCGGATGTTCCGGCGCTTGGCCGTCTCGACGTTCTTCATCAGGCTGCGCACCGTGCGGTTCACCTCCCGGCCCACCATCTGCCCGGTGGCCGGGCTTACGTCACTGCCGAAGTGGAAGTGCATGTCGCCAATGCTGAGGCTGGGGCCGCCGGCCAATGCCGCCTCGACCCCGCCCGGGCCGCCCATGGCGCGCACCGTGGGGCTGTTCACCACATATTCATCCCGGTGGACCAGGCCGGCGATGGCATTCCGAGCGCCGGGGCCCGTATACCCGCCCGCCTCGAACCCTTTGATGGTCGTGGCGGCAACCACGGCCGCCTGCGCCGCGCCCAGCGCGATATCATAGGGAACCTTCCAGACGGTCAGCGGGTTGGAATTGTCGGTGACGATGGCCACGGCCGTGCGCATCGCGATTTCGGCTTCGGCGATGGACTGCTGCAAGGCGAAGGCGACCTTGGATTTGCCACCGATGACGCCAATCATCTGGCTCACCGATTGGGCGTATTGCTCGTAGTACCCGGCTTTGGCAGCGTAGAGCTCCGCATCCGATTGAAGCTCGAACTGGTCGCGCTCTTTTTTCTGGGCCTCTTCGATGATGGCGCGCGCCCGGGAGCCCGCTTTGTATTGCTCTAATTCCTTCGCCTGCTGCGCCAAAAAATGACCCATGGCCGTCTTCGCGGAAGCCTGCGCCAGGCGGTCGCGGGCCGTATAGATCTGCTGGGTTTTTTTTTCGTCGTCATCGACTAGCTTATCCCGATCTTTGCGGGCGGCCTTATCCGCTTCATACTCCTGCTTTTTCTGGCTCTTGAAAACTTGGAGCGTAGCTTCAGCCTGGTCTTTTAAATCTGAGTTTTCTTCCTGCTTTGCAAAGCTATGACGAACAGCAGCCAGCTCTGCCTGATTGACCTGCTCCTGAAGGGCCAGCTCCTTTCCCATTTGCTCCATGGCGCGCTTCCGCTCGTCCGAAGACTTATGGGTGTCCAGGAGGATTGCGGCATAGTGGTCTTTGATAGATTCTTCCGCCTGCCGATTGGAGACTTCTTGAAGGGCGACCGCCTTGTCTAAGCCATCCTTCTTCGCACCGATGACCGCCCGCTCCAAGGCAAATTGCTGATTCACCAGCCGCTCGTCGGCCAACTGTTGGAAGGCCCACCGCGCTTTGTCTAGGCTTCCGTACAGCTTTATAAGCTCATCGCTGGTCATGCCGGTTATGGATTGGATTCGGATATTCGCTTCCGCAAAATCCGCCGCCGCCCGGTTCGTGCTGTTGAGCATGCCCGCATAGACGCCATAGCTGGAGGCGCCGCGAACAATGCTTATCGTTGCTGCATCCTGTGCCTTGGCGGCTTGGTCCATGGCGGCCGCTACGGCAGAGGCCTTTGCAGGATCCCCCAACCAATCGTTATGCTTCGCCAGTTCCTTGAGCTTGGCCTGGTGGTCGAGAACCAACGCGAGCGCGATGCCCACCGCACCCAGGATAGGCATTCCGACCAACATGGCTCGCGACATGCCTGCCATTTCAGCGGAGGCTATCTGGTAGGCTTGGGCCATTCCGAGAGCCCCGGAGGTCACGGCCCCCATGCGGCCTACCATTTGGCCGAACTTGCCATCCGTTTCACCCACCGCCATGGATACGCCGAAAAAGGCGCCTTGGATGGCTTGGATCTGGTTACCCAGAGACCCCACCCGAGCGAACATCTGCTGCGATGCCATTGTCGATTTGCGGGCAGCGTCCTCTTGCAGCGTGAGCATGACCGCGGCATGCCTCCGCGCTTCTGCTTCCTGAGCGGCATCATTCCCGGCTAGGGCTTCAAGCCGCGTCTGGTGGAACGCGGTTTCTTTTTCAATCGCGCGCATGATACGCGAGGCGTTCGCTTGCGCCTCTGCCGCAGCCGCCTGCGCGTTCACCTTTTGGAATTCCGCTTCCGCACGGGCCTGGATGCGCGCCATCTCCGTCGCTTCGCTTTCGGCGGACTTCACCGCGGAAGCCGCGGCTTCCTCTTGCGCTGCTTTCCGCATCGCGGCCGAAGTTTTCGCAAGCTGCGCGGATTCCTTCTCCGCATCCGAGGAGGTACGAAGCGCCCCGGTCAACTGCTCCATGGACCGGGTGTAGGATTGGGTGGTTCCCCAATTGATTTTGACGGCGTTGTCCAGCTCGGCAACGGAGCCCGCCATGCTTTTCATGTCGGCGCCGAACTCGCGGGCAATCTCTTCGGACTTCCCCGTTAGGTTGTCGACGATTTTCAGCTCAACCTGGACGACCTGGCTACCCATTATGCGCCCCCGGCTGCTTTCTGC
>Ga0068855_100009092_pt1 | contig 12007 bp, 9 predicted proteins | sample KBSCornC52_FD_66592 | JGI IMG/M metagenome (GOLD analysis project Ga0068855, IMG submission 66592) | Corn rhizosphere microbial communities from Kellogg Biological Station, Michigan, USA - KBS Corn C5-2 | ecosystem: Host-associated > Plants > Roots > Rhizosphere > Soil ...
CGAGGGTCGACATCGTGCGGAGGCGGCCCATGACAGGCGCCAGCACGAGACCGCTCAAGACAGCGGCGATCGCTCCGCAGGCGAACCCGGCTCGCCACCCCAGCCAGGAGCCGACCGCGCCACCGATCAACGGATAGATGGCGATGCCGAGATTGTTCGCCACCTGGTACAGGCTCATGACCCGGCCGCGGATCTCGGGGGGCGCGACGTCGCTCAGCGCAGAGAGGATCACGGTCGCCAGCAACCCCGCACCGACCCCGCCGACAATCCGCGCGACCAACAGCACACCGAAGTTGGGCGCGAACGCCGCGACGACGGACGCGACGCAGTTCAAACCGACCCCCGTCACGGCGATCGAGCGAGGGCCGACCTTCGACACGAGTGCACCGGACGGCAGGTCGACGATCAGCCGTGCCATGCCGTAGGCCGAGACGAACGTGCCGATCGACGCCAGCGAGACGCCCAGGCCGCTGCGGATCGCGGGCAACAGCGGCGTGATCAGATTGTTCGACGCCACCGAGAGAAACAGGCCGCAGAACAGCAGATAGGCCTCGCGCGGCATTCGCACACGCGTCGCCTCCCGCGGCGCCGCGGCGCCGCCGACAACTTCCTGGGTCACTACGGTGTCCTGCTGCTTCGCGCTTGTCCGGCTACTCGCCGGCGCGACGCCCGCTGAGCCCGCGCAGGAACAGGGCGGCGATGACGGTGATGACGGTCATCACCACGCTCAGCACAGCGGTGCCCGTGGCATCGCCGTAGTCCCACCTGCTCCAGATCAGGCTCGACAGCACCAGGTTCTTCGTCGAGTACAGCATCAACGGAAGCGTGAGGTTCTGGATGCTGGCCAGGAACACGAGCAGGAAACCGTTCAGGAACACCGGACGCAGCAGCGGAACCAACACCCGGCCCCATACGTGCCGCGCCTTTGCACCCGACGCCTCGGCTGCCTCCTCGAGACTTCGTTGGATCTGAGCGATGCCGCCAGTGGTCAACCGGCTGCCGAGGCTCACATATTGCGTGCCCATCGCGATCACGATGATCCAGATCGTGCCGTAGACGTGGAGTGGCAGCAGCAGGTAGATCAGCAGAATCGCCAAGCCGATGACGACGCCGGGAAGCGCGTGCGGCAAGAAGGCGAGAACGTCCGCCATCCAGCGGAAGCGCGAGCGCGAGCGCACGATGATCCAGGAAACCAGCATCGCAAGGACCATCGACATCGCAGCCGAGGCCAGGCCGACGATGAGGGTGTTCTTCAGCGCCGACGTGAACAGGTTGCTGGTCAACGTCTTGTCGTAGCTCGTGAACGTGATGCGCTTCAGCGCCGCACGGCTCAACGTGCCGAAGTAGGGCTGGATGCTCGCCCAGATCAAGATGAGCAGCGGCATGACGAACGAGACGAAGATGTACAGCCAGGTCAGCGCGACAGCGAGCGGCTTCCACTTGCCCAGCTTTTGAATCTTGGGCCGGAAGCTCTTGCCGGTGACCGTGACGTAGCTTCCGGTGTTGCCGAGCATCTTGTTGTAGAAGAGCAGTGGAATGAGCGCGAGGGCGAGCAAGAAGATGCCGAAGGTGCTCGAAGCGCCGTAGTCGGGCAACCCAACAGGTGGGTGGGTTGAGTTGTAGATCTGCGTGCTCAACACCGTGACGTGCCCCGGTAGCCCGAGCACGAGAGGGATGTCGACCGCCTCGACCACTGTCACGAATTCGTAGACCAGCGCACCGATGATGGCCGGCCGAAGCAACGGCAACGTGATGCGCCGCACGATGGTGCCGAAGCCGGCTCCCGACGTGCGCGCGGCGTCTTCCAGGCCGGCGTTCATGCCACGAAGCGACGCGGTGATGAGCAGGAACGTCAACGGCACGAGCGACATGCCCTCGACGAGAATCATCCACGGCAGCGAGTAGACGTTGATCGGCCCTCGCGACCCGATGCCGCCACCACCGAAAATCCCCCGCAACACGAGGTTGACGAACCCATTCGTCGGGTTCAGCAGCAGGCTCCACGAAATCGCCGAGATCACTGCAGGGATGCCCTGGGGAGCTACGAGCAGTACGTAAACCGGCGTACGCAGTGGCAGGTCTGTGCGCTCGATGAGCCAGGCGAAGGTGAAACTCACCGCGAACGCGAACACCAACGCGCCCGCCGAGAAGATCACGGTGGACCACAGCACGGAGTAGGTGTGCGCATTCGCAAAGACATGGCTGAAGTTGGCGCCGGTCCAAGGGAACGGCGGCCTGATGACGACGCCACCGCTGGTGTCTTCGAAGGCCGCCAGCACCAGCATGACGAGCGGCCCGAGAACCAGGTAGAGCAGGACAATGATCGTGAGGAAGCTCAACACCGCGCGGCCGGTAATGCGCCTGCGGCGCCGAACCCGCTGTGGCGCGCTGGGGCGGACTGGCGGAGCGACGATCTCGGGGGCGGTGCTCGCGCTCATCAGACGGTCTGCCCGACGGAGTCGACTTCGCCTTCTTCGACCGTGGAGGTCGGGACGCCCTTGACCTCGTCAGCCGCGATCACCGTGCAGTCCTCGGGCGGGATTCCGACGTATACCTTTTCGTGACGCCGGAAATGCGTGCGGGGGCTGCCTTTCACGCGGATCAACAGGTCGCCCATCTGAACGTGGTAGTCGACCGACTCGCCGACGAAGAGGCCGAGGTCGACCTGTGCCTCGATGCTGTTCATGCCCGGGACCGGGTCGGTCGACAGGGTGAGCGCCTCGGGCCGGACGGCGACGGTGACCGGCTCGCCGACGACGAGCGGCTGGTCGGTTCGGCAAACGAGCTGCCCGACGCTGGTGTCGAGGGTGTAGTCGCCCGAGATCGGCCCCGCGGCGGCCACGGTGCCGCGGATGAAGTTGGTGGCGCCGATGAACGCGGCGACGAACTCGCTGTTCGGGGTGAGGTAGATGTCGCGCGGCGTGCCTTCCTGGATGATGACGCCGTCCTTCATCACCGCGATGCGGTTCGACATCGAGAGTGCCTCGACCTGGTCGTGCGTGACGAAGATGGTCGTCACCTTGATGCGGCGCTGAATAAGCCGCAGCTCCTTGCGCATCTGCTCGCGCAGCTTCGCGTCGAGGTTCGACAGCGGCTCGTCGAGGAGCAGCACCTTGGGCTGGCGAACGAGCGCTCGCGCAAGGGAAAGCCGCTGCTGCTGACCACCGGAAAGCTGGGTCGCCCGCCGATCGACGTACTGCTCCATGTTGACGAGCGCGAGTGCCTCGTGCACCCGCTCTTTCACGACGGACGACGGCAGCCGCTTGCCGACCTTCAACGGAAAGGCCACATTGTCGAACACCGACATGTGCGGCCACACCGCGTAGTCCTGGAACACCATGCCGATGTCGCGGCGATGGGTCGGAACGACACCGCGGTCGGAAACGACGACCGTTCCGCCGAGTTCGATGGTGCCGGCCGTGGGCAGCTCCAGGCCCGCGATGCAGCGCAGCGTCGTCGTCTTGCCACAACCACTTGGCCCGAGCAACGTGTAGAACTGGTTTTCTTCGACTTCGAAGCTCACGTTGTCAACGGCCGTGACGGCGCGCCCGCGGTCGGAGTACTGATGAAGCAGTCGGTCAACTCGAATGGCGGCCATCAGACTCCCTCACTAGCGCCACGTGCCACGATCTCGCCGTTCGTTCTTGCAGCCCGAAAGGCAACCCCCGCGCCTTTGGGACGCCGACCCGCCCTGGCCGGCGTCCCAAAGGACTCCCACGGTGGCCCTACTGCCCCATCAACTTCGCGAACTCAGTCGCGGTGTCAGTGGCGGTCTGGGCCTCTTGCGGGTCATTGATGGCCACCAGCTTCGCGCTGGCCGGCAGCCCGTCGGGTGTGGTCTTGTTGGTCTTGAACTCGTACTTCAACTGCTGGGCCTGGCCCTCGGAACCGATCCACCAGCTGTAGAAGCAGGCGGCTGCGTTCGGGTGGGCGGCTCCCTTCATGATGACCGCGTACCAGTCCTGCGTGGGCACGATGTCGAGATACTTGATGCCGACCGGTGCGCCCTTGCTCTTCTGTTCCGTCGCCTCGGCATCGTGCGCACTCGTGGTCAACAGTGCCTCGCCGGAGATGACCTTCTGCATGCTCGCGGTCGCTCCCTTGACGATCTGCGGCTTGTCGGTCGCCAGGAAGTTCTTGAACCAGGTGATGGCTTGGTCCTTACCCATTCCGAGGGAAAGGCCAGACAGGTAGACCCCGCGGGGGTCAGCGATGATCTTGCCCGCCCACTTCGAGTTGATGAGGTCGTTCCACGTCGAGGGGAGGTCGGATTCCTTCACCAGCTGGGTGTTGTAGCCCAAACCGAGCACCTCGCGATAGGTGCGGACCGTGGTAATGCCCTTCAACTGGAACTGGATGTCAGCCGGCGCGCCGAGCTTGCTCCAGTCGACCGGAGCGATGAGTTGCTGGTCGAACAGTGGGGCGAACGACGGAAGGTCACCGGAGATCGCGTCGACGTCGAGGTTGTGGTGCGCCTGCACCTCGGCCACGATGCGCTGCACCATGTCGGCGGGCCGAAGCGAGGTGTAGTTCACCTTGATCTTCGGATACTTGTCCTGGAACGGCTTGATTTCCTGCGCGAACACCTCAGCGTCGGTAGAGGCCCAGTAGTTCAGGGTGCCCTCGCCGGCGCCTGCCTGGCAGGCCTGATCGGGAGTCACCGAAAGCGCGCCCGCCGGAACGGCCGGCGCCGAACCACTGGCTGCCCCGCTCGACGGCGCGCTGCTGGCCGACGCGCTCGACGTCGTCGCCGCTGGCGAGCTCGACGACCCACCGGCACTGCCCGTCGGCTTGGAGCTCGAACAAGCCGACAGGGCCAAGGCTGCCGCAGCGGCAACCGCTACCGGCGCGAGCCGCCGGCCTTTCGGTGGAAGGTGTAGCACCGGAACTCCTTATGCATCGTTTGCGCGGGTCTGCGGGTGGAGGCACGTCGGCGGCGGGCCAGCCGGCGGCCGTGGTGCGTTTCGGTCAGTCTCGTGGACCTGTCCGGACTCGTCAAGGAAGTTGGCTACAATTATCAAATCGAGAGAATCGCTCGCTGCGCACCGTAACCGCACGCCGACAAGCTGCTCTGATCAGGCATTTGGTGGTAGGCCGTTGAGCATTCTCCAGACACGTTCGGGGGTCAGCGGTAGCTGAGTCGGCCAGTGACCGGTCGCCCGCGCCACCGCCGACGCAACCGCCGCCGCCATCGGATTGAGGGCGCCTTCGCCGGCGCCTTTGGCGCCGTACGGCCCGACACCGTCGTGCCGCTCGGCAATCATCGTGTCGATCTTTCTGGGCATGTCACCGATGCGGGGCACCCGATATTCGACGATGTTCGGGTTGAGCAGCTGCGGCCCGTCGTAGACCAATTCCTCGTAGAGAGCGCCGCCGAGACCCTGGGTCGCCGCGCCGAGATCCTGCCCCTCGACGGCCTTCGGATTGATCGCGAATCCGACGTCGGCCACCGTGACGAGCTGCTCGACCTCGACGACACCGGTCTCCTCGTCGACGCCCACCTCGACACCGACCATGCCGACTTCCCAGAACGGCGGCATCTTCTGCGTGGCACCGTCGCGGCGGACCAGCCCGATGCCGGTGACCTCACCCGCGTTCGCGCCGAACCAGCGCACGATGACCTCGCCGAACCCGACGACCGGGCCATCGGGCCCGCGGACTCCACCTGGCGCCGGTTCGTAGTCAGCAGCCTGGCCCCCGAACACTTCGGCCGCCATCGTGGCAATCTTGCCGCGCGCATCAGCGCAGGCGCGCTGCACGGCGAGTCCAACGAGTGTCGTCGTCCGGCTGGCTCCTGTGGTGCGTTCGTACGGGCCCGTGCCGGTGTCGGACTGCGCAACGTGGACGTCGGTGAGTGCGACTCCGAGTTCTTCGGCTGCGATCTGGGCAAGCGCGGACCTGCTGCCCTGGCCCATCTCGGTCGAACCGCTGAGCAGGAGCACCGAGCCGTCGGTTTGCAACCGGACTTGTGCCGTCGACACAGGAAAAGCACCTGCATCGGACGCCGAGCAGCCGACGCCGATCCCATAGCCGGGCGCACTTTTCGCGTCCCGCCGCAAGGAGTCGGCGACCATCTCGAGGTCGGCCTTCAGGTCGGCGTCGATGCCGCGCTTTCCGCGCAGGATTTCCTGCCCCGGTTCGACCAGATTGCGAAGCCGGATCTCGACTGGTCCAATCCCGAGCTCTTGCGCTGCGTGATCGAGGTTGAGTTCACCGGCCAAACTGCCTTGCGGCGCGCCAAATCCGCGATAGGACGACGCAGGTGACGTGTTCGTGTAAAGCGACCGACCATGTATCCGAAGGTTCGGCACGCGATAAGGGCCGAAGCAGCGGTTGACTGCCTTCGCCAGCACAAGCGGGCTGTTGTCGGCGTACGCGCCCGAATCGAGCACGATCTCGAACTCGCGCGCAAGAATGCAGCCGGTGTCGTCGAACGCGCTGCGCACCCTGATGTCAGCGGCGTCCGCCCTGGTCGTGTAAATCGATTCTTCGACGTCGAGCACGAGCTTCACCGGCCGACCGGTCACCCACGATCCGACAGCAGCGAGCGGTTCGACTTTCGTGTACGACTTCGAGCCGTAACCGCCCCCGACGTACGGCACCTCGACCCGCACCCGCGCCAGCGGTAGCGAGAAGATGCGAGCCAGGTCCGTGCGCACCATGAATGGATGTTGGGCCGTGCTGACGACGTGCAGGTGGCCGTCTTGAAAGGTCGCGACGGCGTTGTATGGCTCCATCGCGTAGGCGTAGAGCATCGGGTAATGCACCTGGTCTTCGACAACCGCAGCAGCAACCGCGAAGGCGCTGTCGACATCGCCCCATTCGAGACTCACTTCATGGGCCACGTTGTCGCGGCTGATGTCGGACGCACCGTCGTCAGGCGTCGCCGCCATCGCCGCGAACGACTCGTCATTGCTCGCCCGATAGGCCTCTTCGTGCACGAGCGGGGCATCGGGCTCAAGCGCAGCGGCCGCCGTCATCACTGCAGGTAGTTCTTCATATCGGACGTCGACGAGCTGGGCAGCATCAGCGGCAGCCACGACACTTTCGGCAACCACCAACGCTACGGGCTCGCCGTAGTAGCGAACCTTTCCGATGGCCAGGATGCAGTGGTCGGGCACGATGTGGCCGAAGCGCGGAAACAGCCCGCCGAGGTCGTCAGACGTGATGACTGCAACGACACCGGGGCTTTGCAGCGCAGCAGTCCGGTCGATTTCCGTGATGCGTGCATGGGCGTGGGTCGAACGCACGACCTTCGCATGCAGGGTGCCCGACGGCACGACGTCGACCGTATAGGTGGCAGCACCGGTGACCTTCTCGAGCAGATCGCGGCGCCGGACCGATTGACCGACAATGCGCTCAGTCATTGACCGGCTCCTGCCGCATCTCGCGCGCCGCCTCGAGCACAGCCTCGACGATCGGCCGGTAGCCCGTACAGCGGCAGATGTTCCCGTCGAGATATTCGCGCACTTCTTCTTCGGTGGGGTCGGGGTTTCGATCGAGCAGCGACTTGGCCATCATCAGAAAGCCCGGCGTGCAAAAACCGCACTGCAAGGCGAAGTTGTCAACGAACGACCGCTGCAGCGGATGAAGCTCGCCACCGGCGGCAAGGCCCTCGACGGTCTCCACCGTGCGGCCGTCGATGTCAGCCGCAAGATAGGTGCACGCGCTCACGGGTGCGCCGTCGACCAGCACCGAACAGGCGCCGCACACCTGAAGCTCGCAGCTCACCTTCGTGCCGGTGAGCCCGAGGTCGTCGCGCAGGAACTGCGCCAACGTATGACGCGGCGAAACGCTGCGGGTTACCTCGACTCCGTTGACCTCGGCGGTCACGTCGATGCCGTACTGCTGCCCGGTCATGACTGCCCCCCGTCGCGGATCGCCGAGATGGCCCGCCGCACGAACACGGCCGTGACGTGGCGCTTGTATTCGATGGAGCCCGTCAGGTCGGGCACCGGCTCGAGTTCGGAGGCAAGTGCGGCTGCGTCGACGTCGTCCCATCGTGCGAAGTCGAACATGCGCGGTTGCTCGGCGACGGCACCGATCACGAGCCGGCACGTCGCACCGACAGTGACAGCAGCGACGCCAACCGTCGGCCGCTCGGTGACCTGGAACTTCAAGTACACCCCGCGCGCCGCGGGCACCGGCACTCGGACGTCGACGAGCAACTCAGTCGGCTCACGCGCGGTCCAGTATGGGCCAAGGACGAAATCGGTGACCGCCACGCTGCGCGAACCCGAGGTCGACTGCAGCGACACGGTCGCGTCGAGCGCCATCAAGGCAGTCGCGACATCGGAGCGCGGTTCGGCGAAGCACAGATTTCCGCCGATGGTTCCCTGCGCGCGCACGCGCGTGTTGCCGACCCGTGCCTCGACGTCGGCGAGCAAGGGCGCCTGCGACCTCACGACGGGGTTGGTGGCGAGCTCGTCGTGCGTGACACCCGCGCCGATCACCAGCTCGTCGCCGTCCAGCGTGACGTCGCGCAACCCCGCGACCCGCTTGAGATCGACAAGAGCCGTCGGCACGAGCAGGCCCATCTGCATTGCCAGTAACAATTCTGTGCCGCCCCAGTAAGCGACACGGTGTTCGTCGAGCAGCCCGACGGCGTCGGCCACAGTGCTCGGGCGCTCGATCTTGAACGCAGGCAGCATTTACTGCCCTCCGAGTTCGGCCGCAGCGCGACCGAAGAACTCGTCGAGAATCTTGGCGGCCTTCTGCCTGATCATGCCAGCGCCAAGAGTTGCGACCCGCCCGATCACCTCGTAGCTCCCGTCGACGCGCAGCTGCGTGCCCTCGCCGTCACTCGGTGTCAGGCTCAACACCGCGTCTATCCCGATGCGCGACGATACCTGGCGGTCTTCGCCGCTGGCTCGCACCCGGATGCGGCGGCCGATCTCCACCTCGCTGACGACGATGTCGAGATCGGCTCGCAGCTTGAAGGGCCCGAGGCGGTCCATGAGCACGGCCGAGTACTTCTCCAGCGGTGAGATTTCCCTTGCCTCGTCGACGATGCTCACCCAGTCGACCAGCCGCGGCACGTCGGTGAGGACCGCCCAGCAGGTGTCGGCGTCAGCAGACACCGGCAGGTCGCGAGTGAAGGTCATCGACGGCACGAGCAGCTCCTGGGTTAGGACTTTCGATTCTGCTTGATGATCCGCGATTTCGCGGCGGGTGTGATCACCCCTTCAGTTTGGGCAGCACCTCGGTCCCGAGGAGCTCGATCTGCTCGTACCACTTGTCGAACTTGAATCGGAAGTCGAAGACCAGGTGCTCGACACCGAGCGCCTCGAACTTCTTGCACTCGGCGACCGCCTCCTCGGGGTTGCCGGCGATCAGCTGGCCCTCGAGATCTTCGACCGTCTCGAACTTTCCGGACGGCGGCTTCACCGCGAACTTGGCCTTGTTCGCCCATGCCAACAGGCCCGGAATGTTCACGTGCTCAAGCGCCTCTTCGCGAGTCGACTCGATCGAGGTCGGAGGAATCACGGCGATGGTCGGCCGCTTCTTGCCCTGCTCGGCAGCGAGTTGGTCCATCGTCTCGATGCGCTTTGCCATCGTGCCCAGCGAGATTCGCCCCGGCATCCAGCCGTCGCAGAACTCGACGGCGAGGCGTGCCGAGCGCGGCGTCGCACCGCAGTACCAGAACGGAACCCGGCCACCGACCGGCTTGGGTTCGATCGAGACGTCGTTGAACTCGAAGTAGTCGTCCTTGTAGCTCACGTTGTTCTCGGTGAACACGCGCTTCAGAATCTCCGCGTTGGAACGAACGAGTTCGACGCGGTCGGCGTCGCCCATGCCGACCGCGTCGAACTCGTGGTCGAAGGTGCCGGCTCCGAAACCGAGAATCACTCGGGGGCCGACAAGCTGCGTCATCGTGCCGACGATCAGCGCGGTGACCAGCGGGTGGCGGAACGGGATCAGCGATCCGGTTCCGAGTTGAATGCGCTCGGTCACCGCACCGATGGCGGTGAGCGTCGTGAGTGCGTCATAGAACGTGCGGTTCGGCTTCTCCATCTCGCCGTGTGGCTCGAACACGAGGTGGTCGCGCACCCATACGGAATCGAAACCGAGTTCTTCCGCGCGCTGCGAGCCCTTGAGGAGCTTGTCGCGATCGGCTTCCTCGCCGAAGTGCGGAAGGAGCAAACCGTAGCTGGTCATTATCGTGAATCCTCTTCTGTGGCTCTACCGCGGAACCGCGATGTGTCCTTGTCCGGGCTTGCCGACGACGTTGCCGGCGTCGAGAACTGCTTCACCGCGCACGAATGTCGTGTCGATGCGGGCCGAGATGGTGCGGCCGTCGTACGGCGTCCACCCACAGCGGGAAAGAACGCCGTCGTTGGTGATGGTCCACGGCGCATCGAGGTCGGCGATCACGAGGTCGGCGTCGTAGCCGACCGCGATCCGGCCCTTGGCACCTTCGAGGTCGAACGCCTTCGCCGGTTGGAACGCAACCGCATCGACGACGCGGTCGAGGCTGACCAGGCCTTTCTTCACTGCGTCGAGAAGCAACGGGTAGTAGTACTGGATTCCCGGGGTTCCCGTGTGCGAACTCCACATCTGGGTCCAGCCGATTTCCTTCTCTTCACGCGTGTGCGGTGCGTGGTCGGAAGAGATGCAGTCGATCGTCCCGTCGTTCAAGCCTTCCCAGACCGCCGCACGCGCGTCGTCCGGAACCCAGTACGACAGCGCGTAGGGCCCAAGCGTCTCGACGTCGTTCCAGGTGGAGAGGAACAGCGCCCAGTGGTTCACCTCGCAGGTGACGTCGACGCCGCGCCGCTTCGCCCGACGCACGGCCTCGATCGAGCGCCGCGTCTGCATGTGGGCGATGTGGATCGGGCAACCCGACGCCTCAGCCAATCGCAGGATGACGTCGATCGCCGTGTCCCAGATAACGCCATCACGCTCCGCGTACGCGGACGCATATCCCTGCGGAGTGTTCTCACCACGCTCGAGGTAACGGTTCTCGATGTAGTCCATCAGTGCCTGGTCGTGCGGGTGGATGATGAACCGCTTACCGGTGCCGGCGATGGTATCCATCATCTGCAGCAGGTGACCGTGGTCGTGCATCCCGGTGCCAGCCGGATGCGGATACGACCGGCCGGTGTCGACAACCATGTAAATCTTGAAAGCGCGGATGTCTGTCTGCGCCATCTTCGTGACTTCGCCGGGATCAGTCGCCGCCGGATTGTGGTTCCAGTCGACGAGCGACTTCGCGCGGTACATGTCGAAGACCTGCTCGAGAGTCTCGAGACTCGTCGTCGGCGGGTTCAAGTTCGGCATGCCGAAAATCGTCGTGACGCCGCCGGCGGCGGCCTGCTGCGTCGTCGTCGTGATGTCTTCTTTGTGCTCGTACCCCGGCTCGCGAGTGTGCACGTGGACGTCGATCATTCCGGGCAGCACGAGCTTGCCGCTCGCGTCGGTGGTGGGCACGCCCACGTCGTCCGGTATGACGCCGGCCTCGACGATGCCGACGATGCGCCCTTCGGAGATCAGCACATCTGCTTCGACTGCACCGGACGGCGTGACCACCGTGCCGCCGGTGATCTTCCTGTCAATCGCCACTGCTGCCTCCGATGTACTGCGTTGCTTCGGCCGCTCTTGATGTGCCGGGTGCCGAGGTCGTGCTGGACCGCACTACGACCGATCCGTTCACGAGGTGCTGCTCGAACCATTCGACGATGCGCGGCGTCACCGACTCCCAGTACTGGTCGTAAGCCGCATAGTGCGTGGTGTGCCGCTGCATCACGAGCTGCCGCGGGCCCTGCGCTGCCTCGTAGATCGCAACCGCGTGGTCGGTCGGCGTCGTGGCATCGCCCTCGACCGCGATGACCATCAACGGCGTGATGAGCCGCTTTGCGGCGTCCAGCGGGCGGTATTCGAGAATCTCGTCAGCGGCGGAGAGCGGCACTGCGGTGGGGATGCGGTCGTCGACGTCCGCCTTGACCTTCGTCGCCTTGCGCTCCGGTGTCGGCACCATGATTTCCTCGCGCGGGTGCACGAGCCGGCC
>Ga0068855_100009095_pt1 | contig 12006 bp, 10 predicted proteins | sample KBSCornC52_FD_66592 | JGI IMG/M metagenome (GOLD analysis project Ga0068855, IMG submission 66592) | Corn rhizosphere microbial communities from Kellogg Biological Station, Michigan, USA - KBS Corn C5-2 | ecosystem: Host-associated > Plants > Roots > Rhizosphere > Soil ...
GCCCGGCAACGTGCCACCGCCCGCGCCGCCGACACCGGGCCTCACCACGCGTGCGCGCTTCACCGTGCACGACCAAAACGCATGCACCGGAGGGTGCCACAAGGCGATGGACCCGATCGGCTTCGGTTACGAAAGCTACGACGGTCTCGGCCAATATCGCACCGTGGATCAAGATCTGCCGGTCGACTCGAGCGGCAGCATCGATCTCGACGGCAAGACGCAGACCTTTGCCGACGGTGTCGCGTTGTCGCAACTGCTCGCGGCGAGCCCTGAGGTGCAAAGCTGCTTCAGTACGCAGCTCCTTCGCTACGCGCTGAACCGCTGGGATGAACCTGCCGACCTGGCATCGATTCAGCAAGCCAGCGCGAGCTTCACCGCCGCGAAGCTCGATATGCGCGAGCTGATCGTCGCCCTCGCCACGTCACGCACCTTTCGCTACCGCTCGCCGGGCACGGGAGAGATTGTAGAATGAGCGCCATCGTTTCACGCCGCACGATCTTGAAGACACTCGGCCTGGGAGCTGGATTTTTGCCGCTCTTGCAGGCTGAGCGTGCCCCAGCCGCCGCTGCCGGCGGCTTTCCGAAGCGGCTCGTGACCATCACCTGGACGGACGGCATCGTGCCGCCCGACTTTTATCCAGCGGGCGCGGCGGGGCCACTGAAAGACCCACTGCCCGCCATCTTGCAGCCACTCCAAGAGTGGAGCTCGAATCTGATCGTGCTGCGCTCGGCCAACGACCAGACGAGCCCGATTGACCTCACGTGCATGCTCGACAACAACGGCTCCTTCGGCGGGCACTCGGCTTACCCGGCGGTGCTGACCGGGTACAACGCGGGCGCCGGTCCGTCGATCGATCAGATCATCGCTGATGACCTGAGCAAAAATCAGAACCTGAGCGGAGCGCAGCTCAACGTCGGCTGTCGCCCATACGGTAGCTCCACGACTTGGCGCTCCGCCGGGCAGAAAAACACCTCGCAGACCGACCCGTACAAGCTATTCAGCAATTTGTTCGCGGGTCAGAGCATGCCAGAAGCCGCCGTAAACGCGCTCTTACAGCGGCGCAAGAGCGTGCTCGATTTCGCGGGTAAAGAGCTGACGCGCTTTGCGAGCAACCTCGGCACGGACGACAAGCTCAAGGTTCAAGCGCACCTCGACTCGATTCGAAAGCTGGAAATGCAGCTCGACTCGAGCACCAGCTCGGCGGCCTGCGTGCCCCCTTCGATCACGCCGGACAAGGTCAACTTCAACGACGTGAACAACTACCCGCAACACGTCGCATTCATGTCCGATATCGTCGCGGCGGCCATCGCCTGCGACAAAGCACGCGCCATCACCATGGATCTGATCGACGACGGCGGCGGCAACAGCCTCACCTTCCCCTGGCTCGATATCCCGAGTCCGGATTATCACGCCATTTCTCACCAAGGCAAAGAGGGCTACGCGCAGAAGACCCTGATCGATCAGTGGTTTTACAAGCAAGCGGTGGCCGGACTGGTGAGCAAGCTCGCCGCCACCCCAGAAGGCAGCGGCAGCGCGCTCGATAACACGGTCATTCTGGTAGCGAGCGACATGAATGAAGGCTCGAACCATTACGTCGGCAGTATTCCTTACGTGCTGATCGGCTCGTGCGGCGGCTTCTTCAAGACCGGGCGGCTCGTGACCCTGCCCAAGCAAGTACCGAACAATCAGCTGCTCACTTCGCTCTGCCACGCCATGGGCGTGAACGTGGCAAGCGTGGGCGACCCCAAATACACGGGCGATTTGGACTCGGCATTACAAGGCTGAGCGGCTGGCTGCTACAGCCAAGGCGATACCGCGGAAGAGGCGCTGTCCAACGCACGCGAAGCCATCCTGCTGACGATCGAGGACATGCGCGAGCGGGGCGACGCGATCCCAGATCCTGCCGGCGAACTCGTGCACCGCGTGGCGGTCGGAGCGTAGCGTTGCCGGCGCTCCCGCGCGTATCGGGCCGAGAAGCGGCTCGCGCGTTCGCGGCCGTCGGCTACGAGACCGTGCGACAACGAGGCAGCCACTTGCGACTACGGCATCCGACCGTCGTACCCGCGGATTAGATAGGCGACCACTTGACCGTACGACGGTCGATCGATGCGAACCCATCCGCGTGCTCGGCTCGAGCCACGCGAGGGCGCTCGCGGGCGGCGCTTTTCACAGCTGCGCGACGAGACGCGAGCACGCCGTTCTGTGCTGGGGGATTGAACGAGTTCCGACAACTCGGCGAGGGGACCGCGCCAACACCCGTTCTTGGGCTACAATGAAAGACACTTCATGATGCCAAGCTCGCCTGCCCTCTCGTTTGCCCTGTGCACCCTGCTTTTTGCTTGCAGCTCCAGCACGCCGAACTCCGCCAATCACACCGGTGGCACGAGCGTGGGTGGCCAAGCGACCAGCGCAGGCGGCAGTTCGGGCGGAGTGCAGAACACCAGCGCTGGCACAAGCGGTCTGGCCAGTGGAGCAGGCGGCGCGAGCCCAGGCGCGGGCGGCGGAATCAGCGGCGGCAGCTCGAACGGCGCCGCCGCTGGCACGAGTGGCACCGCGGGCATCGCCGGCGCCAGCGCGGGCTTCGGCTGCGCAGGCAAGACCTACAAGCTATGTGAGGATTTCGAATCCGGAACGGAAGGTGGCCTACCGGCGAACTGGACCGCGCTGAAGAGCTGGGGGCCCGCAGACGTCGTGGGTCTAGCCAAGGATCAAGCCCACTCTGGCGCGATGGCCTTGAAGAGCAGCAGCGCCGCGACGGGCTCAGGGCGCATTCAACACGCGCTCGCTGCGCTCGGCGCCAATATAACCAAGCATTGGGGTCGTTTGTTTTACAAAGTGCAAGCGCCCGCACCCATCGGGGACAAGGGCGCCTACTACCACGTGACCTTCGCCGCGCTCGAGGGCACGGACGAAAATCGCGTGGTCGACACGGTCGAGGATCCGAGCGGCAAGATTCAATACCTGTTCAACCTGCCGGACGACTCGTGCTGCGGCGGCTCACCCTACAATTGGAGCCACGATGGTGCCTGGCACTGCGCGGAATGGCACGTCGATGTCAGCGCGCAGAGCTATCAATTCTTCATCGACGGAACCGAAGTCACATCGATCGGCTTTACCGGCAAAGCAGCTGCAAAAATGTCGACCTATACCGCGCTCGGCCTCGGCCCAATCTTCTACGTGACGCCGACCGGCCCGTTCACCGCATGGATCGACGATCTCGCGATCGACGATACGCAAATCGGCTGTCAGTGAGGCGCACGCTCGTCCCCACGACGAGCGACTGATTCGAAGCGACCGAGCTCGCGTGCGATCGAGCCGAAAGGGCTGCTCCCGCGCGCGGCCGTGGCAGAACGGCGGCCGAGGGCAGAACGGGCGGCTGTCGGCAAGGTGAGCGCCGGATGCCCGCTGTGCTTGCTGCCTCGCGCTGCGCCGTCGCACGACTCATTTTGAGCGACGGAAATTCAAGCCAGCTCACACTGCTCAACGAGGCCCACACAAATGACGCGCGGATTCCCTGCTAGCACCGTGTCGCCTCCTGGAAAAAACCGCCTTGGCTGCGTCGGCTCGAGCCTCAGCGGCGCTTGGCCGTCGTCGCGGCCGCTGGCGCAAAGTAACGAAATGAGCACATGAGACATTCTGGGTGGAAAATAGCAGTTGCGTTGGGCTTTGCTCTGCCGTTCGTCTCTGTCGGGCAAGTCTTTGCGCAGAGCGCGACGGTCACGGTCAGCAGTCAGAAGCAGTACATCCGCGGTTTCGGTGGCATGAACCACGCGGCTTGGGCCGGAGACATGACGGCCGCCGAGCGAACGCTCGCTTTTGGCAATGGCGCGGGTCAGCTCGGCTTTTCCGCACTGCGAATTCCGGTGACCGACGGCGCGCCAGACTCGGTAAACGTGGCGACCGCGAAGGCGGCCATCGCCAACGGCGCGATCGTTTTTGCGACGCCGTGGAACGCAGCTGGCACGATGACCGCCGCTCAGTTTCCGTCCTACGCCACGCACCTGACGAACTTCGTTTCATACATGAAGAACCAGGGCGTGGACCTATACGCCATTAGCGTGCAAAACGAGCCGGATTATGGCGCTCAGTCCGGCTGGGGCTCGTGGACGGCCGCGTTGTGTCACGACTTTCTACTGAACTACGCCGGCTCGGTCGGGACCAAGCTGATGAGCTGTGAGTCCTTCAATTACAGCAAGAGTTTCTACGACCCAATCTTGAACGACTCTGCCGCGCTCGCGAAGGCGACCATCTTCGGCACCCACCTCTACGGCACGCCGACGAGTGGCTATGCCTACCCGCTCTTCGATTCGAAGGGAGCCGGCAAAGAGCGCTGGATGACCGAGCACTACACGGATAGCACGACGGACGCGAATTCGTGGCCGAACGCTCTGGGCGTCGCGAGCGAGCTACACAACGCGATGGTGACGGGGCAGTTCAACTTGTACACGTGGTGGTACATCAAGCGCAGCTACGGCTTCATCAACAATGGCGCAGTCACCAAGCGCGGCTGGTGCATCGCGCATTGGTCCAAGTTCGTCCGCCCTGGTTTCTACCGAGTGGATGCCAGCGCAGCGCCCACCGCTGGCGTCAACGTCTCGGCCTTCAAGGGTGACACGGACGTGGTCATCGTCGTCGTGAATACGAATTCTTCGTCGAAGTCGCTCGCCATCACCGTCGACGGTTCGAGCATCGCTTCTTACGCGAAGTACACGACGTCAGCGAGTAAGAGCTTCGCCGATGATGGCATGGTGACGGCCTCGAATGGCGCGCTGTCGGTAACGCTGGACGCCTCGAGCGTCACGACCTTGCGCGGCACGGGGCCCTCGACGGGAGGCAGCGGGGGCTCGGGCGGTAGCGGCGGTGTTGCAGGCTCGAGCGGCGCCGGCGGCAATGGTTTGGGCGGCTCCAATCCGATGGCGGGAGCCGGTGGCATCGGTGGGACGAGCGCCGTCGGCGGCACGGGCAATATTTCCGGTTCGTCGAACGGCGTGGGCGGTCAGAGCAGCAGCCAAGGCGGGGTCGGTACCGGCGGCACGGCCATGGTGACGACCGGCGGCAGCGGCACCGCGGCGGGCGGCGGCCTCCAGGCTACCGGCGGTGACGCAGGCATGGGCGGTCCGGCTGACGAACAGCCGGGGTGCAGTTGTCGAACCGCCGGTGTTTCGCGCGGTGATTGGACTTCGTTCAGTCCTTTGCTGCTCGGGCTAGTGGGCCTGCTCTCTCGTCGGCGCCGCGCGCGTCGCGTGCGGGCATGAACGCGGCGTAGTCGTCAGTGCGGCACGCGCTCGCGAACCGTGCGCTTGACGCGACTGAAGCCGCCGAGATCCGGGCGCGTGATGTACTGCCAGATCACACGTGTCCACGAGCGGTGAGACAGGAGTGAGTCGTAGTACTCGGGCGCGATCTGCCGCAGACGCGCTAGGCGCGAACCGGGGATGTAGGGGAAATCGTGGTGCTCGTTGTGGTAGCCCACGTTGAACGTCAGCCGGTTGAGCGGGCCGTAGTACGAGTACGTCTCCTGCCCGCGGCGAAAGACGTAGTGCTCGGAGATGTAGTGTCCGGCTACGGGGTGCAGACCCATCACGATCAGCGAGCTGATCGGCAAGTAGGCGAGCGATTTGGCGCCCCAGAAATAGAAGATCAGCGCGTCGAACGCGAGCTGCAGCAGCAGATTGCCCGCCTCCCCGCGTGTGGGCGGCTTCGGGTGCACGAATAGCGGGCGGAGCGCGTAGGCAAAGCCTTGCCCCACGACCCAGATCAGCTTGCGCACGGGGCCGGTCAAGAGCCGCCCTTCGAGCTCGGTCGGCAAATCCGTATCCGTGCCCTCTTCCCCCTGATGCACGTGATGGAGCAGATGATAGTAGCGAAAAGTCTCGGCGACCGGCACGCCCACGGGCAAGTTGATGAACCAAGCGAACGCTCGGTTTTGCCAAGGTTTGACGAAGCCAAGGTTGTGACTCAACTCGTGAATCGCCAACAGCAGCGCCTGATTGATCACCCCGCCAAACAGGTAAGCCACGGCCACGATCGCCCACCACGGCGCCGCGCGTAGCCAATAGGCCAGCGCGAGCTGTAGCGCGACGAGCAGCGTGCACACGTATTTGGTGCGGGCGCACGGGCCGTACAGTTCTTTGATCTGCGGATATTTTTGGAGCAGCTCACGCCGCCGTTGGGAGTGCGGCTCGCGCTCTGCCGACCAAATGAATCCCGCGTCGAGCTTGGGCTCAACGCTCGATGCTCGGTCGGGGTCGGTCATGCGGCGCATTGTTCAATGCCCGGGCTACGCCGTCGACGTGCGCGGGCCGACTTTCGGAAAGCCATGGGTTTGACCAGCACATTCGGGGGCTTACGCGCGCGACTCGGGGCATTCGGCGAGCCCGGTGCGAGCGGCCGCGCCCAGCGGCTGGCGTTTTCCCTATGCTCGCCCGAGAGGAGCTCGTCATGGCCCGTCCCCCACTACCCCCGTTCACCGCCGATACTGCCGCCCAGAAAGCTCGTCTGGCTGAAGACGCCTGGAACAGTCGCGACCCGAGCCGCGTCGCGCTCGCGTACATGGTCGACAGCCGCTGGCGCAACCGCGCCGAATTTCTGAGCGGCCGCGACGAGATTGCAGCGTTCTTGACCCGCAAGTGGCAGCGTGAGCTCGACTATCGCCTGATCAAAGAGGTCTGGGCGTTCGGCGACGAGCGCATCGCCGTGCGCTTCGCCTACGAGTGGCACGACGACAGCGGGCAATGGTTCCGCAGCTACGGCAACGAAAACTGGCAATTCGACGAGCACGGCTTGATGGCCGTGCGCATCGCCAGCATCAACGATTTGGCGATCGCCGAGAGCGAGCGCAAATACCATTGGCCGCTCGGTCGCCGGCCCGACGAGCACCCGGGGCTGAGCGAGCTTGGGCTGTAGCAGCGCTCACGGGCGCTTCGGCTCGAGCAACTCGAGACGATTGCCGAACGGATCGCTGATGAACGCGCGCTCGTAGCCGGGCATCGCGTTGTCGCGGCTGACCGGGACGCCCGCTTGCGAAAGGCGCGCGAGCAGCGCCGCGAGATCGGCGACGAGCAGGCCCGGATGGGCCTTCTTGGCAGGGCGAAAATCGGCCTCCACGCCCAAATGCAGCTTCACGCTCGCCGACTCGAACCAAACGCCGCCCCGCGCGGCGAGCTCCGCGGGCTTCACTGCTTCGGGCACGCCGAGCAGCCCCGCATAAAACGCGCGCGCCTCGGCTTCACGCCCCGCGGGCATCGCAAGTTGCACGTGATCGATGCTCAAAACGGTCATCACGAAAGTATGGTCGGCGACCCGCGATCCGCGCAAGGCGCGAGCGTTGTGCGGGTCAAACCGATTGCGTTCGGCAAATGAGCGTAAGGCTCGGCTCGGGCAGCCGCAACGCGACGCCGAAGGCTTTGCCGCGGAGCGCGGCGCTCGGCGACCATCAAATAAAAAATGGCAAGGTCGGGCCAACGCACGATGTACGCGCTGCGGGCGGTTCGGATGCGACGGCGTGCTCGCGAGATTCGAAGCAGCCATTTTTGCAACAGCGCGCGGTCGCCGCTTGCCGGATTCGGCATTCCTCGCGCTTGCTCGCAAATGCCGGGATGCCGCGGGAAAGTCGTGTCACGCTCGCATGAGCGATCGAGGATGGAGGAAAATGCGTGACGCGCAAAACATCTTGGGGACACCGGAGCTCGCGAATGTCGTCGACTCACTGCGCGAGGGCATTCAAATCATCGATCGCGAGTGGCGCTATGTCTACTTGAATGCGGCCGCGGCCGCGCACGGCAAAAAGCAGGTCAAAGAGCTGCTCGGGTTCGCAATGACCGAGTGCTATCCCGGCATCGAACGCACACCGATGTTCGAGCAGCTGCGCCGCTGCATGCAGGAGCAAGTCCCGTGCTCGCTGCAAAACGAGTTCGTCTACCCAGACGGCTCGCGACGCACGTTCCAGCTCCGCGTTCGGCCGTGTCAGGTCGGCGTCGTGGTCACGTCCATCGACGTGACGGAAGAACTGAAGCTCGAGGCGCAGTTCCGTCATGCGCAAAAGATGGAAGCCGTGGGTCGCCTGGCGAGCAGCGTGGCGCACGATTTCAACAATGTGCTGTCGGTGATCTTGAGCTTGAGCAGCCTGCTGATCGAAGATTTGAAGCCCAGCGATCCGTTGCGCGCCGATCTCGAAACCATCAAGAAAGCCGGAGAAAAAGGCGCCGATCTGACGAAGCAGCTGCTCGCGTTCAGCCGCGAGCAGGTCGTCTTGCCGCGCTCGGTGAGCCTGAACGAGCTGGTCATGGAGTCGGAAAAGATGCTGCACCGATTGCTGGGTGAAGACATCGAGCTCGTGGCACACTACGAGCAGAGCTCCGCCAAGGTCCGCGTAGATCCCGGGCAGATCGGCCAGGTTTTGCTGAACTTGGCGATCAACGCGCGCGACGCCATGCCGGAGGGCGGCAAGCTGACGATCGAAACCGAGACCGTCCTACTCGACGACTCGTACGCGACCGAACATTTCGGCGCAACGCCCGGGCTGCACGTCATGCTCGCGGTGAGTGACACCGGCGTGGGCATGGATCACGCGACTCAGTCGCGCATTTTCGAGCCGTTTTTCACGACCAAAGAGGCCGGCCGCGGCACGGGGCTCGGGCTTTCGACGGTGTTCGGCATCGTGCAGCAGTGTCGCGGCAACATTTGGGTGTACAGCGAGCCCGGCGGCGGCACGACGTTCAAAGTCTATCTGCCGGTTTCGGAGGCCACGCACGAGCCCGCGCTCGAAAGTGTCGCGCCGAGCACGCTGCGCGGCAGCGAGACGATCTTGCTGGTCGAAGATCACGAGGACGTGCGCCTGGTGGCCGAGCAAATCTTGCGTCGTTACGGCTATTGCGTGCTGGTGGCGCAAAATCCGGGCGAGGCCTCGCTGATGGCGGAGCGCCATCCGCAGGCGATCCAGCTCTTGCTCACGGATGTGGTGATGCCGCAGATGAGCGGGCGAGAGCTGGCCGCGCGCTTGCTCGTGCAGCGGCCGGAGCTGAAGGTGCTGTACATGTCCGGGTATACTGAGAACTCGGTCGTGCACCACGGCATCTTGGACTCAGGCATCGCTTATCTGCAAAAGCCGCTCGTCCCCGAGGCCCTGGCCCGCCGTGTGCGAGAGGTGCTCGACGCTCGCCCACTCGGCGCTGCCGCAGTTTGAGCGAACGCCGGCGCCGCGGCTCAGTTCACCACGCGCACGGCTGGCGTCCACGCGCGCTTGCCGTTGTCGCCTTCGACACGCGCGCGCACGTAGCCTTCGTCGCCGCGCAGCGTGTACACGGCGCGGCCCGCCGCGCCGACCCGCGATCGCGCGAGCTCACGCCCGCCCATGCCGATGAAGACCACGACTCCACCCGAGCCGGCGGGCGCCACTTCATAGGCGCGGTCGGTCACGGCTAGCTGCGCGAGCTCGACGCCGGTGGAGGCATAGAGTTGCCCTTGCGCGAGCGCGTTGCAAATCGGCAAAGTCTCGGCCTTGTCACCGAACACCGAGATCCAGGCGCGGCCGGGCGTGGCGGGCGGCTCGCTCGAGACATCGATGTGATGCTCGTCATCCACACCGACGCCCATGAAATCCGCACCGCTCGAGAGCGCGATGTCCCACAGCTTTTCGTGCGAAGGGTGCGTCGCGTCGCCGGCCGAGCGCACGTACGGATGCCCGCTCGCGATCTCGAGCAGCGAGGCGTCGCGCGCGTCCGTCACGTCCGCCGCGGACAGGCCCCAATCGAAGTTCGGGTGGTTCACGATCGCGACGCCACCTTGAGCCCGCACTTGACCGATCGCGGTCGAGAGCGCAGCCGCCGCGCTGCCGAAATTTCCGCCGGCAATGCGCGTCTTCGTGCACAAGGCGTTGACGTGCACCTGGCGCCCTTTGCCGGTCATCGTGATCTCTTCGCCCGATAGCAACACGAACCCGGGCTCTTGCAGCGACGGATAGCGTGACGGGCGAGACAGCACGTTGTGATCGGTCAGCGCCAGGAACTGATAGCCGTGCGTGCGGTACCAAGTGATGGTCTGCTCCGGTGTGCTGCCACCGTCGCTGATCGTCGTGTGTGTGTGCACGTTGCCGCGCAGGAAGTGGCTCACCTCGAACGTGTGCGCGAAGTGGCCGGGGCCCACCTTGCTGGGCAAGGCAGCCGAGGAAACGCCGGATTGTTTGTCGAGCTCAGCGCCAAACCCCATGCCGCTGAGCAAGCCCAGCATACTGATGAGAACGGTCGCAATTGCTCCGCGGTGCGGATGTCGTGCCATCTATCGATTTCGGTGCTCGCCCCGGCGCGCCGCGCCACTAGCGAGACGGCCACGAAGATAGCGCATCCGCCCGAGCGCGCCATGTGCGAAAACGTGCGCAGCCCGTGCTGCCGCGGCAATTGCCGAATTTTCTGGGTTGATGGTCACGCGCTACGCCACGGGCCGGCCTAGCCTTCGGCGGCGCGGCCGCGCTCCCGACGCGCGGCGCGCCGAGCGCATCACTCGGCCGCCGTTGCGCCTTCGCCCGCGCCGAGCTCGCGCTCGGGCACTTGCTGCGCCGCCAGACGCCCCGCAGCCGAGACGCGATGTCCGGTCGCCTCGCGCAAGCCCATTGCTTTGCCCAGCCCAAACGCCGGCATGTTCAGATACACACTTTCGTAGTCACCGGGGCGCGCGCGGTAGGTCTCATGCCAGATCCCCACATCACCGTTCAGCCCGACCGCGCGATGAAACGCGCGCCACGCGGGCAAGTGCTCGGCGCTCCGCAATTTCGCATACGCGAACAAGTGATCGAGCGATTTCCAATAGCTCACCAGCAACGTAGTGCGTCCGAAGTAAGCCTCGCTGCCCAGAAAGCCCAACTCCGGGTGCTGTGCGAGTTCGCGCAGCATGCGCGGCATGGCCAGCGCCGTGCGCAACCATTGCCACGGCTTCCACCAGCGGTTCACGCGCATGCCGATCAAGAACACCACCACATCGCCCTCAGCCGCACTGGTCATTCTTCGATTCTGAGTTGCCATCTGTTTACTTTCGTTCGGGTTATGTGAACACTGTTAACTTCACGCACAAAAAAAAGCTCAGCCGCCGAGCGCGCGCAAAAGCCGAGCTACGGACGCCTGATAGAACGCACTGAACGCCGGATCGTCGCCCAGCGCGGCGAGGTGGCCGGAGAGCCGCAACGAGATCAAGCCGTGCACGTGCGCCCAAATCACGACCGCGACGCGCTCGGGCTCTTCCGCAGCGAGCACGCCCGCCTGCATGCACTCGTTCACGCGATCGACCAGAAAGCGAAATGTGGTGTCCTGCGGCAAGCCCTCGACGCAGTCGCCTTCATCATTCGGCAGCGCGTTCACCGCCTCCGCTTGGCTCATGAAGATGAATCGATAGTCGAGCGGGTTCTCCAAGGCGAACTGCCGATAGAGCTCGCCGGCCCGGAGCAGCCGCTCGCGCGGCGTGGGCTCGCGCAGCGCGCGCACCAGGTAGCTCGAGAACACCTGGAACCCTTGCGTGCATGCGGCAAATAGCAACGCTTCCTTGTCCTCGAAATGACGATACACGGCCGCAGCCGACACCCCGACTCGCCGCGCGACCTCGCGCAGTGAGAAGCTGACCGGTCCCACTTCCAGAAAAACGTCGCGCGCCGCCGCCATTAGCAAGGCGCGCGTGTCGTCCACACCGCGTTCGAACGCGTGCACGCGGGCGGTCCGCGGCTTGTGTGGAGTGGCGCGGCCCTTACGAAGCAGCATGTGAACAGTGTTAACTTGGTTGGGGCCATTGTCAAGCGCGGGGTCGCCCCCTGAATGGCAAAGATAGCGTGTGGCAGCTTTGTATCCGCTGCATTTTGCCTGAGATTGCGGGCCGGAAGACGGCGGAACTCGCCAGATCGCGCTCGTGAAAGGCCTCGACGATCAGGCAGCGACGGTCGATGATGCTGGCAGGGAAACTACCGCGTTCGGGCTCGGCCGGGCGTGGTCTGCGCGCGATCGGATCATGAGCTTACCTCAAGCATCC
>Ga0068855_100009096_pt1 | contig 12004 bp, 8 predicted proteins | sample KBSCornC52_FD_66592 | JGI IMG/M metagenome (GOLD analysis project Ga0068855, IMG submission 66592) | Corn rhizosphere microbial communities from Kellogg Biological Station, Michigan, USA - KBS Corn C5-2 | ecosystem: Host-associated > Plants > Roots > Rhizosphere > Soil ...
CGCGGCCCCGATTCGATCAGCACGATGCCGACGTCGTGCCGCGGGTCGAGCTTGTGCAGCCCGTACACGGACAGCACCTGCGCGGTATTGCGCAGCTCGGCGGACAACTCGACGCCCGTCGCGCCGCCGCCCACGATCACGACCTGGATGCGCGGCTCGGCCTCAGCGCCCGGCGCGGGCTGCGCCGGCGCCTGGTGTTCGGCACGCATGCACGCGGCGATCAAACGCTTGCGGAAGCGCTCGGCCTCACCGACCGTATCGAGCGCGATCGCGTTCTGGGCCGCGCCCTGCACCCCGAAGAAGTGCGTCGTGCTGCCGATCGCGATCACCAGCGTGTCGTATTCCAGATCGCGCGCGGGCAGCAGTTCCTCGCCGTCGCTGTCGTTGACGGGTGACAGCGTGATGCGCTTCGCCGTGCGGTCGAGCGCGGTGAGTTCACCCTGCTGAAACTCGAAGCCATGCCAGCGCGCCTGCGCCGCGTATTCGAGTTCCTGCGTGAACGGGTCCATGCTGCCGGCCGCGACCTCGTGCAGCAACGGCTTCCAGATGTGGGTCGGATTGCGGTCGACGAGCGTGATAAGCGCACGCGCGGGACGATTGGCGCGCGCGCCGTAACGGTCGCCGAGCCGCGTCGCCAGTTCCAGGCCGCCCGCGCCTCCGCCTACGATGATGATCCGATGCATCTGATTCCCCCTTTGCGATTCGAAACTGCTGCCGCCGGACGATGCACACGCATGCATTCGCGCCGCCCGTTGGATTAACCGGTTCGGACATCATCGATGTGCAGTTCGAAACACTTCGATGCGTCCGATTCCGGAACGCGGGGCGCGCCGCCCCCGCGACAATGACCTGACTCACTTGCATTGTCCGGGAGCTTGCGCGTTGACCACAAGCAAACCATCTCGATATTCAGCATCCCTGCAACAATATGCCGCGGGAAGCGGGAATCGCACGGGGGTGCGTCAGTGTGCCTCTTCCCAGTTCGCGCCGGCGCCCACTTCGGCGACCAGCGGCACCTTCAGCTTCGCCACACCGCACATCATTTCCGGCAGTTTCTCGCGCACGAGCGACAGTTCGTCGTCGGGCACCTCGAGCACCAGTTCATCGTGCACCTGCATGATCATCCGCGACGCGAGCCGGTCGCGCGTGAGCCAGTCGTCCACCGCGATCATCGACAGCTTGATCAGGTCGGCCGCCGTGCCCTGCATCGGTGCATTGATGGCCGCGCGCTCGGCGGCCTGACGGCGCGGGCCGTTGCCGCCGTTGATCTCCGGCAGCCACAGGCGACGGCCGAAAACGGTTTCGACGTAGCCTTTGTCCTTCGCCGCCGTGCGCGTGTCTTCCATGTACTGCGCCACGCCCGGGTAGCGCGTGAAGTAGCGGTCGATATAGAGCTTCGCCGCATCGCGCGTGATGCCGAGGTTCGACGCGAGGCCGAACGCGCTCATCCCGTAGATGAGCCCGAAGTTGATCACCTTCGCGATCCGGCGCTGGTCGGAGTTGACCTCCAGCGGCGTCACGCCGAACACTTCGGCTGCAGTTGCGCGGTGGATGTCCTCGCCTTGCGCGAACGCGCGCAAGAGCGACGCGTCGCCGGAGATGTGCGCCATGATCCGCAGTTCGATCTGCGAATAGTCGGCCGACACGATCCGGTGGCCGGGCGATGCGATGAACGCTTCGCGGATCCGCCGGCCTTCGGCCGTGCGCACCGGAATGTTCTGAAGATTGGGATCGTTCGATGCGAGCCGGCCCGTGACCGCGACGGCCTGCGCATAGTTCGTGTGCACGCGGCCCGTTGCCGGATTCACCATGCGCGGCAGCTTGTCGGTGTAGGTCGACTTCAGCTTCGACAGCCCGCGATGCTCGAGCAGCAGCTTCGGCAGCGGGTAATCCTCGGCCAGCTTCTGCAACACTTCTTCATCGGTCGACGGTGCGCCGCTCGGCGTTTTTTTCACGACCGGCAGTTGCAGCTTCTCGAAGAAGATCTGCCCGATCTGCTTCGGCGAGCCGAGATTGAACTCGCCGCCGGCCAGTTCGTACGCTTGGCCTTCGAGCTCGATGAGGCGCGTCGCGATCTCGGTGCTTTGGGCCTGCAGAAGCGCGTCGTCGATCAGCACGCCGGTGCGCTCCATCTTGCGCAGCACGAGCGATACCGGCATCTCGATGTCGCGATACACGCGCTCGAGGCCCGCTTCACGCGCGACCTGCGGATACAGCGCCTGATGAAGCTGCAGCGTGATGTCCGCATCTTCGGCCGCGTACGCGGCGGCCTGCTCGAGCGCCACTTCGTCGAAACCGATCTGCTTCGCGCCCTTGCCGGCCACGTCCTCGTACTTGATCGTCTTGACGCCCAGATGACGCAGCGCGAGGCTGTCCATGTCGTGCGTGCGGTGGGATTCGAGCACGTACGATTCGAGCAGCGTGTCGTGCTCGATGCCGTTCAGCTCGATGCCGTAGTTCGCGAGCACCTGCGCGTCGTACTTCAGGTGCTGGCCGACCTTCTTGCGATCGGCCGATTCGAGCCACGGCTTCAGGCGCGCGAGCACCTCGTCGATCGGCAGTTGCTCGGGCATGTCGGGGCCGCGATGCGCGACCGGAAGATACGCGGCCTTGCCCGGCTCGATCGAGAACGACAGGCCGACGAGGCGGGCGATCATCGGGTCGAGCGCGGTGGTTTCGGTGTCGAACGCGGTCAGCGCGGCCGCATCGATCTTCGCGAACCACGCGTCGAATTGCGCCCACGTCTGGATCGTGTCGTATTCGCGAACGATGTCCGCCGCGATCACCGGCGCAGGGTCGCCCTCCGGTGCATCGGCGCCGCCGCCTTCGGCGGGCGCGCTCTCGACTTCGCGCAGCCAGGTCTTGAAGCCGTAGCGCGCGAAGATGTCGCGCAGCAGGTCGCGTGCTTCGCCGTCCGTCCTCAGCGACGCCTCGATCGATTCGAGATGCGGCGCGAGATCGCATGCCGTCTCGACGGTCACGAGCGTGCGGCCGAGCGGCAGGAAGTCGAGCGCGCGGCGCAGGTTGTCGCCGACCACGCCCTTGATCTCGCCCGCGTGTTCGATCACGCCGTCGAGGCTGTCGTATTGCGACAGCCACTTCACGGCCGTCTTCGGCCCGCACTTCTCGACGCCCGGCACGTTGTCGACGGTGTCGCCGATCAACGCGAGGTAGTCGATGATCCGCTCGGGCGGCACGCCGAACTTCGCGATCACGCCGTCGCGGTCGAGCGTCTCGTTGGTCATCGTGTTGACGAGCGTGACGCGATCGGACACGAGCTGCGCGAGATCCTTGTCGCCGGTCGACACGATCACGTTCATCCCGTGCCGCTCGGCTTCGCGCGCGAGCGTGCCGATCACGTCGTCGGCCTCGACGCCCTCGACCATCAGTAGCGGCCAGCCGAGCGCGCGCACCGCGCCGTGGATCGGCTCGACCTGCAATGCGAGGTCGGGCGGCATCGACGGACGGTTTGCCTTATAGTCGGCATAAAGGTCGTCGCGGAACGTCTTGCCCTTTGCATCGAACACGCAAGCGCTATACTCTGCACTGACTTCCTTGCGCATACGGCGCAGCATGTTGATGATTCCGTAGAGCGCTCCGGTCGGCTCCCCGCCAGGGCCACGCAGATCAGGCATCGCATGGTAAGCCCGATACAGATAGCTCGAACCGTCAACCAATAGCAGGGTCTTACCTTCCAGATTTCGTTCTTCAGGCATTATGAACAAGAGAAAAGTGATTCCGAGTCTGCGTTCGCTCGCAGATCAAGAACGCGCGACGGCCAAGAAGGCGCGCGCATCGTGGCAGATGTTCACGATTATGGCAGAGTTTATCGAGGCGACCGAGTACCTGTCGGAGATCCGCCCGGCTGTCAGCATCTACGGTTCTGCCCGTCTCAAACCCGACACGCCGCACTACAAGCTCGCGGTGCAGATCGCGCGCAAGCTGTCCGACGCCGGCTTCGCGGTGATCTCCGGCGGCGGCCCCGGCATCATGGAAGCGGCGAACAAAGGCGCGCACGCCGGCAAGGCGCCGTCGGTCGGCCTGAACATCGAGCTGCCGCACGAGCAGGCGGGCAACCACTTCCAGGACATCTCGCTGCGCTTCCGTCATTTCTTCACGCGCAAGGTCACGTTCGTGAAGAACTCCGACGCGGTGATCGTGATGCCGGGCGGCTTCGGCACGCTCGACGAATTGTCCGAAGTGCTCACGCTGATCCAGACGAAGAAGTCGCGCCTCGTGCCGATCATCCTGGTCGGCAGCGCGTTCTGGCAAGGGCTGCTGCAATGGTTCCGCGACCAGCTGATTCCGATGGGCCTCATCAATCCGGAAGACATGAATCTGATGCAGGTGATCGACGATCCCGACCAGGTGCTCGACGCCGTGCTCGCGTTCTACGAGGACAGCGGCGAGGAAGAAGGCTCGGACGGCGACGGCCAGCCGCCGCGGCCTGAAGAAGACCGCATGTTCTATCTGTAATTCGATCGATGTCGAGCGCCGGCCTCACGGCCGGCATCGCGCATCCGCACCCCGCGCGGCAGGCATGGCGATTTCGCCACCTGCCGCGTGTCATTTTGTAACGCCGCGTTAAACCCGCTGCGCGTTCACGCACCGCCGAATGTCAAATCCGGGCGGCCTGTGCCGCGCAACGCGAATGCCCCGTTCCGCGCCTGCGCCCCGTCATTGTCAAATCGTGCGGCCGGCCATCGATCCGGGTCGGGCCAACGGCCGGAATCCACCGTAACAAACACGCCTCGCCTTTTTCGCGCGATGCCCGCACACTGCATCTCGTCGGCGTGGCGTCCCCCCGGTGGGCACGATCCCCCCTCGCGTCCCATCGCGTCGCGCCGGCCTTTTACAACGACATCACGGAAAACAACATGCAACGCTCGCTGATTGCCCTCGCCTTCGCCGGCCTCGGTCTTTCACTGTCCGGCCTCGCCCACGCCGTCAACGTCGACGTCAACATCGGCACGCCCGCGCCGGTCGTCGTCGCGCCTGCGCCCGTGGTGATCGTCGGCTGGCACGGCGACCGCTACTGGGACGGCCGTCGCTACTGGGAACGCCGCGAGTGGGAAGATCACCAGCGCCATCATGGTCGCGAAGGCCGCGGCGGCTATCACTGCCCGCCGGGACACGCGAAGAAGGGCGAGTGCTGAACGATCCGGCACACTCGCTCAACAGACAAGGCCGCCCCGCGCTTCAGCGTCGGGCGGCCTTGTCGCTTTGAGCGGCCTGCACCGCGAACACCGCCCCCTTCTACCGGATCGCCCCGACCGTAGCGCAGGAACGTCGCCAGACACACCGGCCCTCGACGCAGCCACGCGTCATACCGGCGCATCCGCGAACGACAGCGGCGCGAGATCCGGATGCGCACCGAGGCGGGCCGCGAGGAAATCCATCAGCAAACGGCTCCTGCGCGGCAGATGCACGCGCTGCGGCATGCACAGATAGAGGCCGTATCGACACGTGACGTGCCGGGTCAGCAGCGGCACGAGGCGCCCCTCGCGCACGTGCGCGTGGACCGAATAGCCGAAGAACTGGCCGATCGCCGCACCGCTCAACACCGTATCGAGTTCGGCGTCGATATCATTGGTCGCGATGAACGGATCGACCTGTCGCGTCTCGACCCGACCATCGACGAGGAACTCCCACGGAAACGGCTTGCCGGTGCGCGGATACAGGAAGGCGGTACAACGATGCTCGTGCAACGCGTCGATCGTCAACGGCTCGCCATGGCGGCGCAAATACGCCGGCGCCGCGCAAATCACCAGTTGCAGATCGGCGACACGTCGCGCAACCAGCCCGCTATCGGGCAGATTTCCGGTCCGCAGCGCGATGTCGATCCGCTGTTCGACGATATCGGCTATGTCGTCGCTGACGATCAGCTCGGCCGTGACGCCCGGCTGCCGGTCGCAGAATTCGCCGAGCAGCGGCGCAAGAAAACGCCGGGCCAGCGAATATGGCGCTGCAACACGGATCGTGCCGGCCACGTGCCCACGATCGTCATCGAGCGTGCGCAACGCGCTCTCCAGCTCCCCGACGGCGCCGCGGCACTGGGCAAGCAGGCGTTCACCCTCGCGCGTCAGCACGATCCCGCGCGTCGAGCGCTGAAACAGCCGCACGCTCAATAGCGCTTCCAGCGCGGCGACCTGCTTGCTGGCCGCCTGGGGCGTCATGCCCAGTTCGCGAGCGCCCGCGCTGATGCCGCCCGCGACCGCGATACGGACGAATACCGTCAGCGCCTTCAAACGATCCATTCGCTGCCCTCCATCAAGCCCGGAACGCCCGGGAATTCGTCAATGGCGTCGCAAAATCGGTCCGCCCGGTTGAATCGGTTTCAACCGGACAGGCGCTATTCGCGCGGCGCCCGGCTTCGCACAATGGCGCTGTCTTCGCTACCCGGCCCCAACCGCCCGCACGCCATGAACACGTCCTCATTTTCCGTCGTTTCCCGGACCGTCGTCACGGCCGCATGGATCGTCGCCGGCACGCCACCAGCGATTGCGCAGAAGACGGAAGCGAGCAACCGCGCCGCCGAGACGGTCCTGCTGCAAACCACGCGCGCGTGGGACGGCTCGCCATACCGTGCCTACCCGTCCGGGCAACCGGAAATCACGGTCGTACGCTACACGATCCCGCCGCACGCGGTATTGCCGTGGCATACGCATCCGTCGATCAACGTCGGCTACGTGCTGTCCGGCCATCTGAGTGCCGTGCGCCGCAGTGACGGCAAACGACTCGCGCTCGGTCCCGGCGACGTGGTGCCGGAAATGGTCGACGGCGCCCATCGCGGCGAGACCGGCAACGAGCCCGCCGAGCTGATCGTGTTCTATGCCGGCACACCGGGCGTGCCCTTGACGGTTCCAGACCGCCAGGACTGAGCACTCGCCCGTCGCCGGTTCGTTTCCCCCTCACACCGAACACCCCCACACCATGTCCGACTCCCGCCTCTTTTCCCACCCCCGCGCCCCGGCGCGGCCCCGGCTCGACGGACGCGTCGCGCTCGTCACCGGCGGCGGCACCGGCATCGGCCGGGCGGCCGCGCTCGCGTTCGCACGGGACGGCGCCCGCGTCGTCGTCGCCGGGCGGCGCGCCGCGCCGCTCGACGACACCGTCCGCGCGATTACCGAGCGCGGCGGCGAAGCGTTCGCGGTGACCGTCGACGTCGGCTCCGCCGCAGGCGTGCGCGCCCTCGTCGACACGACGATCGAGCGCTACGGCGCATTGCATGCGGCCTTCAACAATGCCGGCACGGAAGGCACGTTCGCCCCGATCGTAGAGCAGACCGAAGCCGACTTCGACAGCGTGATCGCCACCAATCTCAAGGGGACGTGGCTGTCGATCAAATACGAGATCGAGGCGATGCTCGCGCACGGCGGCGGCGCGATCGTGAATACGTCGTCGTGGCTCGCGAAAGGCGCGCTGGCCGGCTCGTCGACCTATTCCGCGAGCAAGGGCGCGCTCGATGCGCTGGTGCGCGCGGTCGCGCTCGAAGGCGGCCCGCGCGGCATCCGGATCAACAACGTGAACCCCGGCATCATCGACACGCCGATGGCGCGCCGCTTCGGCGACGACGAGATGTTTCGCCCGTTCGCCGCGTTCACGCCCGCCCGGCGGATCGGCACCCCCGAAGACGTCGCCGACGCGGCCGTGTGGCTCTGCACCGACGAGGCACGCTTCGTGACCGGCGAATCGATCCTCGTCGACGGCGGCTACACGATCGGCGGCATGCGTTGACCGATGCCGCGACGGAGGATGGACCGATGGAATACGTGAGACTGGGAAGGTCCGGCCTGAAGGTGTCCAGGCTATGCCTCGGCTGCATGACCTACGGCGATCCGTCGTGGCGACCGTGGGTGATGACCGAGGACGCGGCACGCCCGTTCATCCGCGCGGCACTCGACGCGGGGGTGACGTTCTTCGATACGGCCGATATCTACTCGGGCGGCGAAAGCGAGCGCATCCTCGGGCGTGCGCTGCGCGGATGCTCGACGCGTGACGACGTGGTGATCGCGACCAAGGCGTTCTTTCCGACCGGCGACGGACCGAATGCCCGCGGGCTGTCGCGCAAGCACCTGCTGGCGAGCATCGACGCGTCGCTACAGCGCCTCGGAACCGATTACGTCGATCTCTACGTCATTCACAGGTTCGATCCGGATACGCCGATCGAGGAAACGCTCGATGCGCTCGATGCCATCGTGAGGAGCGGCAAGGCCCGCTATCTCGGCGCGTCGTCGATGCATGCGTGGCAGTTCATGAAGATGCTCGCGTTCCAGCGGCATCACGGCCTCGCGCGATTCGTGTCGATGCAGAGCCAGTACAGCCTGATCTGCCGCGACGACGAGCGCGACATGCTGCCGCTATGCATCGAGGAAGGCATTGCGTACACGCCATGGTCGCCGCTCGGACGCGGGTTGCTGGCCGGCTCGCGCGATGCCGCGACGACACGGGCCGCGACCGACCAGCAGATAGTGTCCTGGTACGACGGTCGCGACGCAATCGCGGCAACCGTCGAAGCGGTCAGGCAGGCGGCGCAGGCTCGCGGCGTGCCGCCCGCCCGCGTCGCGCTTGCCTGGGCATTGCGGCGACCCGGCGTCGCCGCGCCGATCATCGGGCTGTCGAAACCGCATCACCTGAGCGATGCGCTCGCGGCACTCGACCTGGCGCTCGACGCGCGCGAAACCACGCTGGTCGAAGCCGCATTCGACCGGATGATCGCACCGGTGCAATGGTGATCACGGCCCCGGCGATCGGGTCGAGCCGAGGTGTCGAAGCGGCATCGATCGTCGTCGGCACATGACCGCGGGCTGCCGGCCCGGACAATCACGCGCGTGCCGCCGGCCGATTCGGCGACGCCGGCGGCACCCACGAGGGGCCGCCGGTCATCGCACTGATTGAAACGCCACTTCCGCGAAGCTGCGCAGCTTTCAGGTACAGAATTATTTAAAATCAATAACCTACGTAGTTTTTCTAATGTTTTTCGTACGTATTGAGCAGCATTCGCCTCGGGTTTTCAGCGAGCTTGTGCTCCAAGTTGGACAACCGTTGCGGTTGCACACCACACCACGTGCTCGCTCACGTAGCTGGAGCTTGTCGACAAGTTGATTACAAAGCCTCGGCATCTGGCATAGTTCCGCGTTGAATTGGCAATGCCGGACTGCTTGGGGGCGATAGCCGAAGATCGATACGAACGCCGACTATCCAAGTGCGCGGATCCAATCGTTCAACAAGGACTCGCACCACGTCACCCTGCGCGCGCCAAGCCTGATGCCTACTGGAGCACACCGACCGCTTCTCTCAAGCACCAAAATCTGGCGCTAGATTATCTGCAGCGCCTTGAATAAACCTCGATGCACAACCAATGGCTCGCTGTAGTTTAAATTTGCATCCTTGTTACGATAACGGTAAACCTGTTGGTTCGTTTGCTTAGGCTGATTCCCCAACACACTAAACAAAAAGAGCACTTGCAAGACGAAATCCGGATCCTTCTCCGAAAACCGCTTAACCTTAGCCATCCGACGATAAGCAATCTCGAAATCCTTTCGAGAGAATGTCTGCTTTCTGATCTGAGAAATTACATCCAAAACAGATGCGATATCCGGAATAATTGCCTGAATCTCATCGATTATCTCGCTCTTCAAATAGTTTGAAAATGCAAGATCCGACTCTCTGACCATCTGCGACCCAATCAACGACACCGGATTTTTTCTCAACGAACCTTCGGCACAGTTTCGAATAAAACTAATATAATCTCTTGGGCGAAAGAAAGTGCTGCGGCTAATGTAATCAAAAATTGAAATTGCACGCCCTGTTCCGCCCCCCGTTACAATAGGGGCCTTGGCAAAAATCAGCCCCCACGCCTCTCCAAACGAAAGAAGGCCGGGACTTTCGTCGCGAGCACGCGATAACCTGTAAGCCAAAAGATCCTTGATTTTTTCGCCATCCCATTCAATTTCTATTTTATCGTCATTCCACTTTGTTTTATCCGGATCCTGGATTGTACTATAAATATCATCACGCAAAAACACGACAGGATACACACCGCCAATGTTCGCCCTTCTCAATACCGACCGTACATCTTGAACCGCCTTAAAGAGACCAGTCAGCAATGCTGTGTAGGCCGCGTTTTGAGGCTTATCCACCATGTCCCGATAATCTTCATCCAATTCATCAAATAAGATGAAATACTGAGCGTCATCAATATGATTGACAATGATTCGCTCCAAAACCTCAACTCGCTCGATCCAGTTTGGCTCGGATTTGTTAAGCTGACCCTTAACCCCTCCGCCGACACCAAGGACGCTGACACTAAAATCCGTACCTGTCCATCGAGATATCCATCGCGCAAGACTCGAAAGAGGTTCGGGAGAAAATACTTCTTCTAGCGCTTTTCGAACCGAAACATCGATGGCTTCATTTTTCGCCATCAATTTACAGATAATGCTATAGATAAGATATTTCCACAGCGTAATATACTGATTGGCAGGCGTAAACCCCTCATTTTTAAGCTTATACAAATCATTAAACGGGAAATTCTTAAAAGACAATTTCTCACAAAATTGATTATATTGCGAGCGCGTGTAAAAATATTCCGCAATAGCCGTCTTCCCCGTGCCCTTTCTTCCAATAATATAGCTCTTCTTTCCTGATTCTATGAGCTGCACTTCCGAAACGTGGAAAAAATAGCGCTCACTGCTTTCGCTTTTTGCCTCCAATTTCCAGTTGTCGCGAATTTCCGCAAGTACTTTGTAATCAGCGCTTTTCATGGCCTCGGCGCTACGATGCGTGCGTCTTGCTGGTCTGCCTTCCATTTCTACCCCGTAGTTCATCGTTCGTTTTTGATCATGACCGAGGTAAATCGTATCGACATGCGAACGTGCGCGCAACTAAGATCACACGCCTACAGCAGAAGCAAATAATCGCCGAAACTAGCCCATCAAAGAAAAGGTGACTGGTCAACTAATACGCGAGAGAGCTCGATGAAAGCCTCTACCTGATCGATCTGGCTTACCGAACAGCTCAACATATCGGCGATCTGCGGCGCTCAACTGGCAAAACGTGTCCAGCGAGGGGACTTCATTTCATCCGAGCAAGACGGCAAACAGTGACGGTGCACGCCTACTGATTGAGATGACATCCGACCTGCGAGAAACATTGGATCGCGCGCGGCGGCAAGATCGCCGCAATCGGTCCAGTGATCTGCACACATGCTGGTGGTCGCTTCACCTACATCGGTGCGTACTCAGCCAGGAAACGTGCTTGCAACCGCACACGATCGGCATACGAGAGGATTGCGAAGAAAAGGGAGTTGCCCGAACCCGATCTACCTGACGGGCATGCATTTCCACGATCTACGAGAGAAGGCTCCGACCGATTTAAAACGACAGCGGGGCGCGACGGCAGCGCAATCGCTTGCCGGCCAACGACCGAACGCATGACGGCGCACTATACGAAATCGCGCGAAGTAGAACGCGTCCAACCTGTGCCACTGAAGCGCGCAAGTTAGACACAGACACTGACATTAAACACGAAGGCTCCCGAACCGGTCGGGGAGCCTTATACTGCAAGGGTTTGTTACTGAAACGCCACTTCCGCAAAACTCCGCAGCTTGCGGCTATGCAGCTTGTCGAGCCCGTTCGTGCGCAGGATCTCCATTGCCTTCACGCCGATCTGAAGATGCTGGTCGACCTGCCCGCGATAGAACGTGTCGGCCATGCCCGGCAGCTTCAGCTCGCCGTGCAGCGGCTTGTCCGATACGCACAGCAGTGTGCCGTACGGCACGCGGAAGCGGAAACCGTTCGCGGCGATCGTCGCGCTTTCCATGTCGAGCGCGATCGCGCGGCTCTGCGACAGCCGCTGCACGGGCTCGCGGTGATCGCGCAACTCCCAGTTGCGGTTGTCGACGCTCGCGACCGTCCCCGTGCGCATCACGCGCTTCAGTTCGGCGCCTTCGAGCCGGGTGACCTCGGCCACCCCGCGCTCGAGCGCGAGCTGCACTTCGGCG
>Ga0068855_100009100_pt1 | contig 11998 bp, 13 predicted proteins | sample KBSCornC52_FD_66592 | JGI IMG/M metagenome (GOLD analysis project Ga0068855, IMG submission 66592) | Corn rhizosphere microbial communities from Kellogg Biological Station, Michigan, USA - KBS Corn C5-2 | ecosystem: Host-associated > Plants > Roots > Rhizosphere > Soil ...
GCGTTGCGTCCTGCTGCTCGAGCGCGCGTGTCACCACGGTCAGGTCCTGCTCACCGAGGCCTTGATCGACGGCCTGCATCCACTCGTCTGCCAGGCCGGCAAGGGCGGCGACCGCTCCCCGCAGATGACCCAGGCCGCCTGCTCGCTCGATCGCCCAGGTTCGTTCTGGCCACCACGTGCGCCCACTCCAGCAGCCCGTCGACCTGTCTGATCGACGCATGCACTCGAACCTGGCCCAGCCGCTTCTCGCTCGCGTCGAGCGCCGGCATCGCGCGACCGGTCAGCCGCCGGTGCGGCGGCTCACCGACGAACAGGGGTCGCGCATCAGCGCGGCAATGATCGCGTCTGGGTGTGCTGGGCCCGTGACGAACTCGTCGTCACACCCGTGCAGGTACTCGTCGTGCAGCGCGTCGATCACATCGGGGGAGTAGGTAGCACCGCAATCGCGTCGATCGAGATAAGCAGGCCGCGCGGCAACCGGACGTTGGCCGGCGCCGAGCGAGCCGGTGGCGGGTTGGGCATGTGCCGGGCATAGATCTCGTTGAGCCGGCCGAAGTCCTCGACGTCGGCGTAGAAGATGGTCGTCTTGACCACGTCGGCCATCGTCGCGCCGGCTGATGCCAGCACGGCAGCGAGGTTGCGCAGGGCTTGGTCGGTCTGGGCGTCAATGCCGTCAGGGGCGGCGCCTGTCGCAGGATCGATGCCAGCCGTGCCCGAGCAGAACACAAAACCGCCAGCGACGATCGCCTGGCTGTACGGACCGAGCGCCGCCGGGGCCTGGTCGGTGGACACTGCTTGTCGGTTGACCATCACTGCTCCCGTGTGTGGATCGCGTTCATTCTGGCGCGCGAAACGGACCCTGGCACGAACTGACGGGCCGGGCGAATCGGCGTCGGTCAGTATCTCGACTAGTCGGCCGGTGCCCGCCTCGCCTAGCGCCGTGAGCCGGCTCGGCGACGCTCCTGCGGGAGAGGGCGCGCTCGGATGTCTGGCTCGTCACGTTGCCGGCTACGGTGTAGCCGGCCACGGTGTGGACCACATGGCGATCTGTAGTAGAAGGTGGCAGAGCGCAGACCGGAGCTGGCGGACCCGACATCGGTGCAGATCAGTCCGGTCTTGTAGCTGGCGAGCAGGATTCAGCCACCGAGCTGTCCCGCCGTCGCCCGACGCGTGTAAGCGACAGCACCACGAGAAACGGACAGATAGGCGAGGTATCAGCATGTCTGTGCCTCCAGCAGAGCGCGCAAGGCGTCGAGAGTCGAGGAAAGCGACCCTCCCGCATCGATCCAGGCGGCCCGGGGGCGGCTTTGTCGAAGCGACTGGATGGACTGGACAAGTGCGCTGACGTCGTTTGGCCCGACAAGCTGGTTGTTGACCTTATGCTCCAGCCGATCTGGGGTGCTGGCCCGTGCGGCGAGACGATCAGCGAGCGCGGCGGCATCGAGGTCCAGCACGAACTCGCAGAACTGTGCGCCGTGGCGTTCGGCCAACTGCTCCAAGTCCTCGATGAACGCTGTTTTGGCGAGGTACTGCCCGACGACGAGGTCGAATCCAGCGCGTAACTGTTCGCTGGCCAACGCGAGACTCAGCCGTCTGGCATGCAGCCCCGAAGCCAAAGGGTCCTCGTCCCAACGCCCAAGCGCGTGTTTGACCGCGTCGATATCCAGCGCGAGCGTCATCCTACTGTCCTGCGCCAGCGCGGAGGCGATCGTCGACTTGCCCGACCCGGGAGCGCCATTGATCAAAACCAGTCGAGTCACGGCACGACAGTAGCGACGCGCTCGAAGGACACCGCTGGACGGCGTGACCGAATGCTTCTGACGAATCCATATGCGAGCTGACGCACGCGGTTAAGCCCGGCAAAGCCGGCTACCTACAGGTAGCTCATACGGACTCGCTGTCGAGGCGCTCGTCCGGCACAGTTCGGGGTCAGGGGCTGGAGTATGCGGAGACGGCTTGCTGGAGGAGCGGCCGGTAGTGGTCCCAGTCCGCGGCCGGGGTGGCCGCGACGATGACACTGCCGCCGTGTGCGCCTTGGACGAGGCAGGCGATCTCCCGGTAATGGTGAGCGCCGACTTGGGTGACGTAGTCGTCGAGGACACACGATCCTGTGCCACCGATGAAGGTCAGGTGCTCGGCGTGTGCGTCGAGGGTGGCCGCTGCCGTGTCGTCGTCGCGTAGGTGCGCGATGCGGAAGGCGGCCCATCCGGGCAGGGTTTCGTCGCCCTGACGTGGTGTCGCGTCGAGGTAGATGAGATCCCCCGTGCCGGCAGGCAGGCCCACTGCAACGGTCCCCGGGTCGGCGGGTAAGCGAACCAGTGACGGCGGCGCGGCGAGCGTGCCGGTGCCGTCGGGAAGGGTGAACTTCTGCCACGACGCAGGTGCGGGTTGGGCGACGAACCAGGAGAAGCTCTCTCGATGGGGGCTGTGCTGGCTGGCGACGACCAGCACCGTGCCGACCGTGGCGGCGGCGATGAGGACGACGAGCAGACCCACCCGGGTGATCATTACGCGGGCCGGGCGGCGTCCGGGATCGGCTGCGGTCTCGACGGTCACACGTTGCCGTCGCCGTCGTTGGGACCGCCGTTGTTGTCGCCGTCGTGGTCGCCGCCGTCGTTTTGCGGGATGCCGGCGGGTGTTGGCGGCGGCGCGGGGGGCGCCTGCACCGGGGGCATCGGCGCCGGCGCGGGCGGGGCGGTGACATCCGGGCCGCCGGTGGTGATCCGGGCGCCGGCCGGGGTGAGCGCCCACCACAGTCCTCCGTCGAGGCGTTGACCCTGCCCAGCGGTCGAGCCTGGACCGGTGTCGCCGGCGAAGGTGTAGATCGGGGAGGCGTTGACTGTCAGTTGCCGGCCGCTGTCGGCCCGGTCCAGGATGCCCACACGCGCTGTAATACCCGCTGCATCGGACGGGACGGTCGCTGGCGCACCGACGAACGGCCAGAACTGCAAGCACCCAGCGGTGCAGACCGACTGCCCTGGCCGGTCGGCAGTGAACACATACACCGTCCGGCCGCGGCGGTCGGCTAGCACGACGCCGAGCCGGGTGCGCACGGTTTCCAGTACGGCGGGCGCGGAGGCGCGGTGCGGCGGCGCCGCTGCGGCCGTCATGACCGGTGCCGGCGCCGTGGTGTGCGCGGGCGCGGCTCGGGCGCTGCTGCACGCCGTCGCGATCAAGGCGGCCGCGGCGATCAACGCGGCGACCGCCAGCGGGCTCCAGCGGCGCGTTCTTCGAGTCTGACCGTTGCCTGACGGTGCGGTGACCGGTGATGAGTAGGTGATCATGATTCGCCTCCAAGGGCTGTTGCTGCCCTTGCGTACGCCCCGCGTCGCGGTGAGGTTCACGGCCGACCGGTCGAGGTGATGTGGTGCACAGTCGCACGGTGGCACGTTTCGATTCACGGCCCACTTCGGTGGCCCAACCTCGGACACCCGCTAGCGGAACCGCCAGCGACGCGCGCATCATGGCGCGGCTCGAATGCCGATACGGCGACATGACTCAGTCCCGGTTGACCTGTCCGGTGATCCCTTCCGGTGACGGACGACGTGCGGGAACGGCTCCGCTGGGCCGCGCCGGTGCATCGGCTTAGTGGCGCCGTTCGAACGGCCGTAGGTTCGTGGTGGCGCTAGGTCAGTCGACGTGGCGCCCGCGCGCCGATGTCTGAGACGAAGTGGCTCTGGATGATGGCGCGCCCCATGCCGGCGTCGCCGCCCTCGGTCACATGCCGACAATCTCCGTTGCTATCTGGTTTGTCATGTCTGGCCGGGCGTCATGGCCAGTGGGGCGCTGCGACCTTCTCCGTCGGCGCGAGGCGGATCGGCGACCGCACTCCCGGTGGCCTGGAGGCGTTCGAAGACAAGCCGCACCGCCATCGAGCCTTCTCCGATGGCGGTCGCGGCCCGTTTGACTGACCCGCTGCGGACGTCGCCGACGGCGAAGATCCCTGGCCGGCTGGTTTCCAGGAACAGCGGCACCTGGTCCCTGTCGTCGAGGTGAGCTTGCGGGATATTGCTGCCGGTGAGGAGGAACCCGCGCGTGTCTTCGGCGAGCTGGCCCGCCAGCCACTGGGTGCTGGGCTGTGCGCCGATGAAAACGAACAGGCCGCGCACTGCCAGTACTGACCTCCGCTGCCGGCCGGTATCCAGCAGCTCGACGCCCTCTAGTTGTTCTTTCCCGAGCAGCGCGGTGACTTGCGTTCGGGGCGTGACGGTAATGCGCGGGTTCCGCTCGATCTGGTCGATCAGGTAGCGCGACATCGAAGCCTCAAGCGTCTTCCCCCGGATGATGATGTCCACCTGGGCGCTGCTTCGGCTCAGGAACAGCGCGGCCTGGCCGGCGGAGTTGCCGCCGCCTACGATCGCGACCGGGCCAGCACGGCAGGCCTGGGCCTCCATCTGGGTGGCCGCGTAGTAGACGCCGACGCCCTCGAATTCGGCCAGCCGGTCTAGGGGCAGCCGGTTGTAACGCGCCCCGGTCGCGATGATGACCGACTTCGCGGTGATCGCATCGCCGTCGTCGAAGCTGATCCGGTGCACGCCGGAGTCTGATGCCAGCGACACCGCCTTCGACCCCAGCTTGATGCGTACGCCGAATTTCTGCGCCTGCAAGGCCGCGCGCGCCGCTAGCTCCTCCCCGGACAGGCCCGCCGGGAAGCCGAGGTAGTTCTCGATTCGGGACGACGTACCCGCTTGGCCGCCCAGCGCGGTGTCCTCGGCTAACACGGTCGCCATCCCGTCGGACGCGCCGTACACGGCGGCCGCCAGACCGCCGGGACCCGCTCCCACCACCAGCAGATCGCACACGCCGGACAGCTCGGTATCGCTCGGGCCGGACATGCCCAACGCCTCGAGCAACTCCCGGCTGCCGGGATTCCTCAGCAGCGGCCCGCCCGGCACCACGACGATCGGCAGGTCGCCTACGGGCACATCCAGCTCCCGAAGCATCCCCTCGGCCTCAGGCGATCCCTCCAGCTCCAGCCACGTCGACGCCAGCCGGTTGCGCGCCAAGGCCTCCAACAGGCGCCGAGTGCCGGCATCAAACCGGGATCCGATCAGGGTCAGACCCGAGCCCCGGCCGGTCAAGATCGAATGTCGGAGCAGGAACGTCCGCAGGATCAGCTCGCTGAGACCGGTCTCCTGCGCCATGACCACCCGTACCTGGTCCACGGGAACGCGCAGCACCCGTCCGGCGGTGCTCGCCACCGCGCTCAGGTAAGCCCGCTGGCCGGTGAGCAGCCCGATCTCGCCCAGGAACTGCGACCGGCCATAAGTCGCGATAACCGTCTCGCCCGGCTGACCGCGGCGCTCAACGATCCGCGCCTGACCTGCCAGCAGCACGATCAGGTCATAGGTCACATCCCCGTCGGCAAATAGCACGTCTCCCGCGGCCATCTCATGCTCACTGCCGTAGCTGCGCAATACCTCAACCTGCGCCACATCCAGGACCGGGCTGCGCCCAGCCTGAGCCTGCTGCGAAGCTGCCCCGCGGCCCCCGGCAGAGAACCGCGGAGAAAACCCAGTTACGTCATTTCCCTCAGGGCCCCCTGCGCGCTGCCTCATCGCCGTCCGACCACCTCCTCCGAAACAGAACCCCCTCCGCACATGGCCCGCATTGGCCGCGCCAGGCGGATACGCGCACCCGCCGCCGCCGCGGGCGGCATCCACTCAGCTAGCAACTTCAGCGCTGGCGGACCTTCCATCGCGGGTGCTTCTTGTTCACCACGACGGCACACCGCGCGGCCGGACGACGACGGCACCGTCTTGCCCTGTGAGCGACTTCAACGATTTCCCGACCTTCATCGCCTCACGCACCTTCCGACTTGCAGCTCAACGAACCCGACACCAAACGGTATTCCGACGGCCAAGTCGGGCAGCCGGATTGCAACGGAGCGGCACCGCTCAGATCGCTCGACAGCATTGCGAAGATGACGCCGGAGGATCGTGCCCTCGCCGAGCGCGTACACGTGACGGTGACCGGCACCGCCCCGGAGTTGTCGGCCAAGACCTGGTACGGCATGCCGCCCTACGCGAACGCGGACGGCAAGGTCGTCTCGTTCAAGAACGCGGGCAAGTTCGGCCAACGCTATTCGACCCTGGAATGCCAGGACTCGGCCAATCTCGACGACGGGGACCTGTGGCCGGTGTCGTACGCGCTCAAGAAGTGGATCCCCGCCGTGGACAAGAAGGTCATCGAGTTGGTGGAGGCCGCGATCTCTTGACGGTTGCGGCGACCGGATCGAGACACGCCTAGTCCTCGGCTCGCGGCCGCCGTCGCGCGACTCCTGCGGGCACGGCCTGTGATGCTCGAGCGCGTCGCTTATCGATCTTGACCGTACCGTTAACGCACCAGTGCGGATGCGGTAATCGCCCTCTCACCATGGATCGGGAGTGTCCGATCACCACGCCTTTCAGCTAGGGGACGCGTCCTGCCAGGCGAGTTCGGCGAAGCTGAATAGCCGCTGCGGGGTCATCCGCAGCCAGGCCGTTGCCCAGTCCAGGTGGCCGCCGCGGTTGCGCAGCTCGGTGATGTCCCGGACGTCCTTCGGAACGGTTGCCAGCACCTCGGCCGGGCCCTCGGTGAGCACCGCGGCGTGGGTGTCATGCTCGCCGTCGACGATGGACAGCGCGAGCCAGGGATGTGCCCGGACGTTGCTGAGCCGGGCCGCGCTGCCGAGCGTAGGGAGCCAGAACGCCTCCGCGTATGTGCAGAACAGTGTCGGTACGGCGTGCGCACGGCCGTCGGGCCGGGTGGAGGACGCCAGCGCGTACGTTCGGCGCTCCAAATACCAGGCCAGCTGTGGTCCGGTCATCCGCCGCTCCGGCGGGTACGCCTTGCGCACCGCCTGGCCGGCCCGGCTGAAGGACGCATCCTGTAGCCGGCCCAGCCAGGCCGCCAGGGCGGCGTCGCCCGCACTCGTCGGATGCTCGTCTCGGTGGCTACTCCGCATAGGACTAATTCTTCCCTGGGCGCTGTATCCGATGTCCCAGATGTAGCCTCCGGGTCCGCAAACGGGCCGCCGAACCCCTGGCTGCCGCTCAAGTCCCGTCGCTGTAGGCGCTGTTCTTGAAACGCGGCTTCGTAGCGTCTGTCGAACCGTCCGTCTTGGTGGCGCGGCATCCTGATGCCTGAAGTGATCAGACTTCGGTTACTCACGTCATTGTCAACGGCAAATGAATTCTGACCCTTTGCGGCACTGAAAGTTGACCCCCTTCGGTCGTTATTTGTCGTCGGTTGCGCTGGTGGGGACGCGGCCGAGGTCTCGGTCCCGTTCGACTGAGCCGTACGCGTGTGGACGGCGTCGAGACGCCCAGCGACCGCATCCAGGTCGTCGTCGAACAGGTCCGCGTACCGGTCGAGCGTCATCGAAGCTGAAACGTGACCGAGCATGCGCTGGACGGCCTTCACGTTGGCCCCCGCGGAGACAGCGAGGCTCGTTTCAGCTGGGGTTGCTGAATTCCTGCCGATGAGGACCAGCTGATGCTGCTACTTGAAGCACTAGATCCGCATCTGGCCGACCTGCTGGACAGTGGGGAAGAGCCGACTGTCGACGGCGAGCCGTTCAACCCGATACCACTACGGGCGCTAACGCATACGAGCACTCAGCGGCATGTCCGCGCACCTGGGCGACGATGATCGACCGGATACGTATTCAGATCAGGGCTGTTGGGAATCAGCTGATCACGTCCTCGGCGCTTGATGGGCTAGCAAGCGCCGACGATTGTTTCGAGGTGCCCGCAAGCGGATCCTTGACCGGCTGCGGGAAGCTCGACGGGTGGACGTAGATCGAGCGGTCGGGCTGCCCGATCGTGCGCGGGTCTGGGCCGAGAGCGTCGCGCCTTCTCCCGTCGTCGAGATCACCGCTGTCCGCGGTGGTTACACCGGGACGAAGTGGATGTTGCTGCTGTCCCAGGGTGAGCGACTCGTGCTGCGCTGGTCGGATCCGCGCCGCTGGGGCGACGTTGGCCGCGAACACGTGCGACGCGAGGTGGTGGCGTGTCAGCTGTTGGCGGAGGCGGCGCTTCCGGTGCCGCGGCTGGTGGCCAGCGATGTTGACGGCACGGCGACCGACGGCCCGGCCAACCTGGTGACGTGGTTGCCGGGTCGCAGCCGGCTGGAGCGGCTCGACGCGGCCGCGATCTCGGACCTGGCGCGCCGAGCGGTCTCGGTGCATCGGCAGGTGGTGCCGGTGCACCGCCACCCTCCGACGTTCTCCTTTCGCGGACCAGCCGAGCCGCAGATCCCGGACTGGTCGAGTAAGCCGTGGCTGTGGCGGCGTGCGATCGAGATGCTCGCCGGTGGGCCGCCTACCTCGCCGCGCGGCCTGCTGCACGGCGACTTTCACCTTGGCAACCTGCTGTGGCAACACGACACGGTGACTGGCTTGATCGACTGGGCGGAGACCTGCTGGGGGCCCGCCGATCTCGACGTGGCCCACATGTCCGCCGACCTAGCCATGCTGCACAGCACGGCCGACGCTCTCGCGTTTCGCGCGGCCTACCGAAAGCAGGGCGGCCAGCTCGATCCAGACCCGGCCGCCGCCAGGTTCTGGGCGGTCAGCGACATCCTCGGCTTCCTCCCCGACCCCGCGCACATCCTCGTCGCCGTCGCCAGCAACCGTCCCGACCTCACTCCCGACGCCGTCCGCAACGGTCTGGAGAGCCTCCTGGAAGCGGTCCTGGAACGGCGGCCGTGATGAGCGCCATGACACTGACGGACATGGCAGCGAGTGAAGCAGGGAGAGCATGGATTTGGTCGCCAGCGTGGATCCTGACGACGACTTCCGATGATGCGGCAGGGCCGTGTCCCGAGCCTTCATTGGCCCACCGATCAGCGGCGTGCGACACGAGGGCATGGCGAGTTCACGGTGGTATAGGCTTAGTTCAACTCTCAATCATGTCGTGGAGCGCCTGATATGCCGCAGGAGGCTAGCTATGAGCACTGCACAGATTCACATACCCGGGTATGTGGTCGGGACGTGGGATATCGACCCCTTGCACACCGAGGTCGGCTTCAGCGTGCGCCATCTGATGGTGAGCAAGGTCCGCGGCCGGTTCACCCGATTCGAAGGATCTTTCGTCACTGCGCCGGATCCGCTGAACTCCTCGGCATCAGCGACGATTGACATGACCTCGATCGACACCAACAATCCGACTCGCGATGACGACCTTCGGTCAAAGAATTTCTTCGAAGTCGACCAGTATCCGCAGATGACCTACCGGTCAACCGGGCTGAAGGTCGACGGCGAAAAGTTCACCCTCGACGGTGAACTGACCGCGCACGGGATCACCCGCCCGTTGCCGCTGCGGGTCGAAGTCAACGGGTTCGGGGCCGACCCGTACGGCAACCAGCGCTCCGGCTTCACCGCGACGGGATCGCTTAACCGAAGCGACTTCGACATGAAGTTCAACGTTTCCCTTGAAGGCGGTGGTGTCATGATCGGCGACCGCATCGACATCACCATCGAGGTCGAAGGGATCCTGCGGAAGCCACCAGGCACGTAGGCGCCTCGTCCTCGTAGTCGCCGGTCGTGTCCCAGTAGCTCCACGGGATTCGCACTTCGACCGCACGTGGTCGCGATCCGCGACGCCACCTGCAAAAGTAACGCGGAGCCCCGCCGCTGACCCGTCGGCAAGGTCAGCTACTTAGCTTGTCGCAGCCGGTCTGACCAACCGGCAGATCGCCCGCCAGCTCGGCGTATCGGAGCGCAGCGTATGCAAGCACGTCGAGAACATCTTCGAGGCGCGCGCTTTCCCTAGCATTCCCGCCACCTGATCCCTGGTACCCACAACTGCCGCAGATCGTAGGGCGCGAGGCGGCGCACGTCTCTGGATGTGGCAAGTTCGGGATACGCATCTAACCCGCAGTCAGATGAGACAAGCGAGGTGCTCGGCTGCTCGTCTGCGTTCCGCAACTAGGTCGCCGATGTCGCCTGCGCTTTCAAGAAGACAGATTGGGAAGGTTCGGGCTGATCGTCTCTGGTGGCGGGCTCTCGTCTTGGCGTACGGCCAGCCGCGCAAGCCACGCGATCCCACTGATGTAGACGACCGCGCCGATCACCACGAGTACTAGCAGCAGACCAAGCGCTGCCATTTCGATCATCCCTTCTCGATCCTTACCCACCGGTCCGCGCATTGATCACTCGGAATCCGTCCGGCCCGTAGATCTTCGCACTCCTATGAGGACAGAGCGGTCTGACACTTGCCTGATACTCAGCAGCGAGCAGCGCGCGCCATGCCGGTTCATCCGGGCGCGCCGCCTTCTTTTGTGCCGAGCGGGAGGCCTGGCAGCCTCCTGACACTAAGCCGACCGAACGCGCCCGCGTGCGGAAGCTGATCGCCGAGCTTGAGCACCGCAGCAAGGCCTGCCATACAGACGAGTCGACGGGCGGTGTCAACCGCTGACTAACCGTGACTGTCCCCCAATCGGGGGAAGCGCCCCCCGGGCAGCGTGCTGAAAGCCGTCCTGAGCCCGACTTGCAGCTGATCCCGCCAGCGAACCGAAACCCGCCTAGGTCGGCCTCATGGCCTAGGCGGTCTTCTTCGGTCTCCGTCGATCTCAGGCCGCGGCGACGGATCGCGAGCTATAGCACCGGATTGCACGCCTGCGATGGCCTTGGCGACCAGGGCATGCGAGACGCCGGCCAGCTCGGCCAGGTTCGGATTCGGGTTTTCGTCGGGTGGTGAGGCCGTGGTGACGTCCCAGATCACGTGGAACATCACGGCGGGCAATTCGTCTCGCGTCAACGATGCAGCCGCCGCCGCCTTCATCAGGAGCGCCGAGGCGGCTTATCGGCTCGGCGTGAAACGATGCGCGAAGCCGGCGCGTCTCGCCGACGCGACCGTTATCGAACGTCTCTAACCGCGGCCCACAGGTACAAGCAGCCGCGGGTCCGGTATGGCCGCCACGGCGCAGCAATCACCTCGATCGCCTTGGGAGTCGGCAAGTGATCGAGGTGGTAGGAGATCTGCGCTCCCTTGCGGATGCCGAGATCGCCCGCGAGCAAGACGTCTTGCCGGTCGAGGCGGAACATCATGAACACTCCAGCCGTCCATGGTCCTATTCCTGGCACTGCGGTCAATGATCGGCGAACCTCCTCGTCCGGCAGGGAGTGCAAGCCGTCCAGGTCCAGATCGCCGGAGTCGACCTGCCCGGCTAGGGAACGGATCGCATGTTCCTTGGCGTGGGACAGCCCCACTGTCGTCCGCAGATCGGTGCCGGCGCTGATCAGCCCTGCAGGTGTCGGGACGGAGCCACCGAAGTAGTCGACCAGCCGATGAAAGATCGCCACCGCGGCCGCCGTCGCCAGCTGTTGTCTGACGATCGCCATGATCAACGAGCCAAACAAGTCGGGTGGCGACTCGACCACCGGCACTTCGATCGGACCGAGCCGGCCAATGAGAGTGGCCATCACCGAGTCGACGCCAGCGAGCCGCCTGTCGGCATCGTCGAAGGCGAGCCCGTTCGGGTACGTCGCTGGAACCGTCAACCGCACTCCTAGATATTTCCTTGTCTGGCATCGCATCGATTGTGCGGCTGAGCGCTGACCATCCGGTCCGAGCTGAACCCATCGCCGGTCAGCGATGGCCTCGCGGACTCCCTGAGGGCCGGACTTTGCCGAATTCCTGACGCATGCGGTCGCTGCCGGGGCGGTAGAGCCTCGGGGCAGGACGGCCGCAGTCCGTCAAGAGCTCTCTGGAAGTTGCATGGGGACCCGGAAGCGTCGCACCTCCTGCGGCCAACCGCAGGCCACCGCGATCTTTCCCGCCCAGAGCCGCGCCGCCTGCTCGTCGGCTACATCCACGACTGCGAAGCCACCGAGGTGTTCCTTGGTCTCGATGAACGGACCATCGGTGAACAGCGGCGTGCCGCTGGACGTGTCGACACTGAACACCGGGGCGGCATCGTCCAGGCCGCCGGTGAAGATCAAGACTCCGGCAGCCTTCATCTCTGCCACCAACGCCCTGACCGCCTTGGACTTCTCGCGCAGCTCTTCGACCGT
>Ga0068855_100009102_pt1 | contig 11995 bp, 8 predicted proteins | sample KBSCornC52_FD_66592 | JGI IMG/M metagenome (GOLD analysis project Ga0068855, IMG submission 66592) | Corn rhizosphere microbial communities from Kellogg Biological Station, Michigan, USA - KBS Corn C5-2 | ecosystem: Host-associated > Plants > Roots > Rhizosphere > Soil ...
GCCGAGCGTTTCACCACTCCCGAGCTCAAAGAGCTCGAAGTCAAGATTCTGGAAGCGGAAGAAAGATCGATCGCCATCGAGCGCGACATCTTCGAGCAGCTCCGTGTGCTGGCGTCGTCGCACGCCGCGCGCATCAAGGCCACTGCGGCTGCCGTCGCCGAGTTGGACGTTTCCGTCGCTCTCGCGGAAGTGGCGGCCGAGAACCGCTACGTCCGGCCGAGATTCTCCGACTCGGGCGAAATGCGGGTCATGGCGGGACGGCATCCCGTCATCGAGAAACTCGCAGCCCAGGACGCCCAGCGCTTCATCCCTAACGATCTTTACTTTCACCCGGAGACGCAGTTCATCGCGGTCATCACCGGCCCCAACATGGGCGGGAAATCCACCTATCTGCGCCAGGCGGCGCTCCTGACCATCCTCGCGCAAATGGGATCGTATATCCCGGCGGAATCCGCGCTGCTGCCCATCGTCGATCGCGTCTTCACGCGCATCGGCGCTGCCGACAACCTGGCGCGCGGCCGATCCACCTTCATGGTCGAGATGACCGAGACGGCGGTCATCCTGAACTCCGCCACCGCACGCAGCCTGATCATCCTCGACGAAATCGGCCGCGGCACCTCGACCTACGATGGCCTGGCGCTGGCCTGGGCCGTCATCGAACACATCCATCGCCACATCCGCGCGAAGACGCTCTTTGCCACGCACTACCACGAGCTCACCGAGCTGGCCGGACAACTCGAAGGCGTTCGCAATCTCCATGTGTCGGTCAAGGAATCGGGCGACCAGATACTCTTCCTGCGCCGCGTCGAACCGGGATCGGCGGACCGTAGCTACGGCATTGAAGTAGCTCGCCTGGCGGCGCTTCCCATGAGCGTGATCGAGCGGGCCCGCGAGATCCTGGCGCATCACGAATCGGCGGTGACCGAAGAACTCACGCCTCCCAGCGCACCCATGCAGATTCAGTTGTTCGAGCCGGTCAACCATCAGCTCGCCGCCCGCATCCGCGCACTGAATCTGGATAACCTCCGCCCCATCGAAGCCCTTCAGCTTCTAGCCGAACTCCAAAAGGAACTGAAGAATTGATGCGAGTCGCGGGCATCATGAGCGGCACCTCGCTCGACGGTATCGACGTTGCCATTGTCGATATTGGCGGCAAGAAGATCGAGCCTCTTGGGTTCCACTCAGTTTCCTACCCCAAGGCCGTTCGCGAGGCCATACTAGGCGTCTCGAACACCATGACGCACACGTCGGCCATCGCGCGCCTGCACTTCCTGCTGGGCGAACTCTACGCCGAAGCCGTCTGCAAGACTTGCCGGCGCCGACGGATTCCTCTGCGCTCGATCTCTCTATGCGGACTGCACGGACAGACCATCTTCCACGAAGGCGCGCCTTTGGACTATATGGGCCGCCGCGTAGCCAGCACCATGCAGATCGGCGACGCGTCCGTTCTCGCCGAGCGTACAGGCTTGCGCGTGATTTCCAATTTCCGCGAACGTGATATCGCTGCCGGTGGACGCGGTGCGCCCCTGGTACCGTTGGTCGATTACCTGCTGTTCCGCCATAACCGGATCGGCCGCATCGCACTGAACATCGGCGGCATCGCCAACATCACGGTAATTCCGGCAGCGGCATCCAGAGAAGATATTGTCGCCTTCGATACCGGACCCGGAAACATGGTGATCGACGCGCTAGTCTCGCGCCTGACCAATGGCCGGCAGACTTGCGATCGGAACGGCCGCATCGCGCGCCAGTCACAGATACACGAAGGCTTGCTGAAAGCGATGCTCAGCGATCCCTACTTCAGGCTCCGTCCGCCCAAGACCGCCGGACGCGAGCAGTTCGGTCAGGACTATTCGAGCCGCCTGATCGCCACCGGCGTCCCGCTACCCGATCTGATCGCCACTGCCACCGAGCTTACTGCGCAATCCATCGCGTCAGCAATCTCTTCGCATGCCAAAACTCTTGCCAGTACGACGCGCGAAGTCATCGCCTCCGGCGGCGGAGTGCACAACCGCTGGCTGATGCGCCGCCTCCGCGAACTGCTACCCGCCTTTGATCTCGTCACTACTGCCGATCACGGAATCGACCCCAACGCCAAGGAGGCGATCGCCTTCGCCGTGTTGGCTCACGAGTTCGTCTCGGGCCGCCCCGGCAACCTGCCCTCGGCCACTGGAGCGCGGCGGGCTGCTCTGCTCGGACGTGAAACGCCCGGAGTCTAGGAACGTTCGCTTGTTCAGATCATCGAGCACCGCGCGGACGTGTTTCCTCATGCCCCATTCCTGTCATACTTTTCCCGTGCCGGAATGCTCTTGAAACGCGATCTGCAAGAATACCCGCCAGATCCGGGCATGCCGCCCCGGTGATAAACTGCAAAAGAGGACCATTTCTATGAAGTCTCTTGGGTTCGTTTTGGTCTGGACTGCTTGCACCGCCATTTCGTGGGGGCAAGCCGCGGTAGAGTCCGCTGTGGGCGCGGGCGCCTCAACCGGCGCAGCGGCTGGAGCCAAGGGAGCGGGACAAGCCGTGGGCGGCGTCTTCGGCGCTCTCAGCAAAACCCTCGAACAGGCTCCCAAACCAGGGACGACGAATTCTGTGACGCCTTCGCCGACTTCAGGCACTCCGGCAACGCCAGCCAAAGCAGCCGCTATCGTGACCAAGCCGATCGATCCTACTCAGGTCACCGTCGGCATGGAGCGCGATGAAGTTCTCAACCGCTTCGGCGAGCCCGCCACGCGTACCTCGCAAATCCGCCGCTCGCAGATGATGGACACGTTCTGGTACAAAACCGAATCCAAGGATGAGCTGATCGTCAGCCTCACGGACGGAAAGGTTGTCTCCACCGTGCTCGCGTCCCAAAGAAAACGTAACTCGGTGGCTTCCACCAGGAGATAGATGCTTCTTCGGATAGTTCTTTTAGCTGGATTTGCCGTAACGCTTTCGGCCCAAACCACTCAGGTAACCGCTCAATACACCGGATCCATCGCGTGCAAAACCTGTCACCCGGCGATGTACGAACGCTGGAGTAAAACCAGGATGGCGAACGTCGTGCGCGATCCCAAAGTGCATCCCGACGCGATCATTCCTGATTTCAGCAAGGCCGATCCGGCTCTCACCTTCACCAAAGACGCTATAGCTTTCGTCTACGGCAGCAAATGGAAGCAGCGCTACTTCACCAAGGTCGGCGACGACTATTTCCCTTTGCCCGGTCAGTGGGATGTCGCCAATCAAAAATGGAGCCGCTACATGGTCGCCAATGGAACCGATTGGTGGGTACCCCACTACCCGGCTGATAACATGCAGCGGCCCACAGGACCGCTCTGCGACGGATGCCACTCAGTGAACTACAACATCCAGACCAAGACAGTTACTGAGTGGAACGTAGGCTGCGAAAAGTGCCACGGTCCGGGAAGTCTGCACGTCGCCCGCCCGTCCCGCGCCAACATCGTCAATCCGGCGCGCCTGGGGAATCGTGGCAGCGATGTCTGCATTCAGTGCCACTCACAAGGCCAGCCGCTCACGAATCCGATCCAGGGAAAATATTACGATTGGCCGGTCGGCTTTGACGTAACCAAGAAGTTAAGTGACTTCTGGCAATTGGAAGAGCACAAGTTGGGCGAGACCAGCTTCACACACTTCCCCGATGGCACCGGCCACAAGAATCGCATGCAGGGCAACGATTTTGTGCAAAGCCTGATGTATTCGCGGGGCGTCAACTGCTTTACCTGTCACGACGTCCACGGTACTGAGAACAACGCCGATCTGATCCGCCCGGTAAACGTGCTGTGCTTACAGTGCCACGGTCAGGGCTCTCCGAACGGACCGCATTCTGCGACGCTTGAGCAGCACACCCATCATGCCGCCGGATCCACTGGCAGCGAGTGCGTGAACTGCCACATGCCCAAGATCGAGCAGGAAATGACTACCACGAACGTGCGCAGCCATACGTTCAAGTTCATTGCTCCGGCTGAGGCCGAGCGCCGGAAGATGCCCAACTCCTGCAATACCTGCCACACGGATAAGACCGCGGCGTGGGCTAACGATGCCCTGAAGACGTGGCCCGAGTTCTCGCCCTGGCGGGTCGCGAACTAGTTAATTACCCTCGCGGATGGTTCCCGAAAGGGACCGCAGAAACGCCACTAGCGCCCGCCTTTCCTCGGCAACAAGATGCAGCGCATGCAAATCTTCGTCCAGCCCCGGATTCACGTTGCCGCCGCGATCGTAGTACTCGACGACGTCCTCCAGCGTGGCGATGCTGCCATCGTGCATGTAGGGAGCCGTGCGCGCGACTTCTCGCAACGTTGGGACTTTGAACTTTCCCTCTCCCGCGCCGTCATCGGAGAGCCGGCCGTCCTTCCAGGCGATGCCCGTATTGTGGAAGTTCTCGTCACTGAAGTTCGGACCTGCGTGGCAAGCGCTGCAGCGAGCCTTGCCGCGGAACAGCGCGAGACCCGCCTTTTCCTGCTCATTCAAAGCGCCGGATTTCCCCGCAGCGTAGCGGTCAAAGCGTGAATCGCCCGACCGGATCGTTCGTACGTAGCTCGCCAGGGCTGCCGTGACCTCGGCGATCTTAAGACCAGTCCGGCGTCCGACGTCCTCTTGGTTCATGCCGAGTTCCTTCGGATTGAGGATCGGCTCGAGCGCCTGTTGCTCCAGCGATTTCGCGCGACCGTCCCAGAAGAACGACCTACCGTAGCCGCGATTGACGATCGCCGGAGCGCTTCGCGTGCCGTCCTGACCGTCGATCCCGCGCGCGACCTTGCGGCCGTCGGAAAATTCCAGCTTCGGATCATGACACGTCCCGCAGGAGAGTGTTCCATCACGCGAGAGCCGTTTGTCGAAGAACAGCTTCCGCCCCAGCGCGATCTTCTGCGGCGTGAGCGGATTCGCTTCCGGTACCGGCATGTATAGATCCAGCCCGAGGGGCGGACGGAGCACGAGCGACAGCAGGATGAGTGGCTTCATTTTTCTTTTGACTTGGGCAGGAAGTTCTCCAAGACCCAGAACTGTTGCTGGCCGTCACCCCCCGCGCCGAACACAACCCGCCGGCCGCCGGGATGGAATTGCGGAAACGAAGCTCCTTTCACGACCCCGAGCTTCTCGGGTTCACCGCCGGTTACTGCGATTGTCGACCAACCGATTCCGGGTTGTGCGAACCATAGCAAGCGCTGATCCCGGCTCCATCCCACCAGTTGAGGCCCCATCTTGCCATGAAAGACTTGGCGCGGTTGCCCACCTGAAACTGACATGATTTCTAGAGAGGCAACCGCAGCGACGGTACCTGTCGGGTCATCGAGGATTCCATAGGCCAGCTCTTTTCCGTCCGGCGACACAACGATCGGCGTAAGAGATTTTCCCGCGGGAATCCGCGTCAGTTCGGTCTCGCGCTGCATATCGAGATCGAATCGCATGATACGCATACCCGGAGTCGCTGCCCCAGCGCGATAGAAGATCGCCTTTCCGTCCGGTGACATATCTGACGGTCCGGCTTCCTGGGCCTCATGAAGAAACTCAGCGTTGCCGCTGCCTAGATCGACGCGGTAAAAGGCAAAACCCGGCCGCTTGCGCCCGTAGGAAGCCACCATCACCGAACGGCCATCGGGAAACCAACGCGGCGGCGGCGTATACAAGTAAGGCGGAACGATAAGCTGCGGCAGGTGCAGGATGCGTTCCGTGCCGCTGCTGACTGTGCGAACAACCAAGTCGGTGCCGCCGGGCACGATCTGGCTCGGTGCGCGAAATACGAAGTAGGCGAGCGACTCACCGTCAGGCGACCACGAGCCATTGCCGGTCGAGTTCACGAATCGCTGGGGAACGAGTTCGGGAGGATTGACTGGTTTTAGATTCGCGTCGAATTCCAGATTGTAGAGATTGGTCGCTTCAGCGCCCGAAAAGAAATACAGCTCGCCATTTCGCGTGATTCCGCGCGGCCAGAAGCGGCCCGATCCGAAATCCGCTTTAACCAGGCGCGCAGGACCGTTCGCTTTTCCTTCCTTGACGGGCACCGTCCACATCGACTGCGTGTTTCCTGTGCGATCGCTAAAGAACAGCAGCTGAGAGCTATCCGGGGACCACATGGGCCATGAATCTACAGCGGGTCCCTCAGTAAGCTTGCCTTGCCTGCTGCCATCCACGGCGAGTACAAAAATATCCCAGTCTGTATCGCTCTCGGCACCGCTATAAGCTACATAGCGCCCGTCCGGAGCGAGCGCGGCTATGCCCAGCGTCTTCCAGGGAAACGATTTCAGCACACGAAGAGAACCATCTTCGATAGAGATCATCGCGAGTTGGTTTGTCCCGTCTGACAGTTCACGGCTGACGAGCACGCTTTTGCTATCCGGCGTCCAGCCGTCGAGAAGGAGATAACGAGTCTCTTCGGTCCGGTGCAGGATTTTGTGGTGTTGTGGATCGCCTCCCGTGAACGGCACGAGACGGAGGTCTGCACGATTTACCTGGTTATCAAAGAAGACATAGGCGACCTGACGGCCGTCGGGGGAGATCAGCGCAGATTCGTCCGCGTGTCCCGAAGCTTTGTCGTAGCCGCCGAGATCGGTAAGCCGGTGCTTTGTGCCTGTTTTGAGATCTCGAACGGCGAGGTCGCCGGTGGACCAGTCAACATATGTGAGATACCTTCCGTCGAACGAAGGCGCTTCGTAGCCGGATTCGAACGGAATCTGCCGCATTCGCGCGCCATCCGACTGCTGCGCCGAGACCGGCCGCACCCCGTTTCCGACCATCACCAGGCACAGCAGCATGGTCAGCGCGAACGCGGGAATTTTCCACAGGGGCCGGGGCGCGACCGGCTCCGCAGCTACCTTCCGCCCCGCCCGCCACGCGTCGATCTCGCTGGGGTAGGCGTAGACGCTGCTCCGGCTCTCATGGGTATGCCTATGGACCGGCAGCCCTTCGTTCAGTTCCCATCGGCGTGCTGTCCTAGCATCCCGCTGAAGGTATGCGCCGATCTCCTTCCACGATTCCAACCGCTTTTCGCTCATGATCGCCGTTGCTCCTCGGATGACGTTGGTGTTGCTTGCCCAGGGTAGGATGGGATGGTCACTCTGGCAACTGTCATTAGCGGACAACCGTGCGTAAGCCGCTTGAAACGGTTGGTGTCAGTTCATTTCAGCTCATTTCGACGGGAGGAGATGATCCACTGCCCAGACGTCCCGGACCGCCGCGGGACCGTCCGCATAGGCGATATGCCGGCCATCGGGACTGATCGCGAAATTGTGGAAGGGCCCCGTCCCCTCCAGTCCCGCAGGTTCTGGCTGACCACCTTCGGCGCGAATGCGCATCAATCGCCATTGCTGTGGCTGCCCTTGAGCCGAAGTGAGCGTGCTGAACAGGATGTATTGGCCGTCTCTGGTCCAAGTTTGCACTCCGGCTCTGGCATCAAGCTCGTCGTTTCCCGCAGTGTAGAGTGCCTGGATGCCGCTTCCGTCCACTCCGACTCTATATAGCCCGCCGTTCGCATGCGCGAGGTCGCCCGATTCTCCCTCTACACTGTTGAACGCCAACCACCGGCCGTCGGGGCTCACAGCCAAGCTGAAAACGAGCCGATCCTTGCCGGGCAGTGAAAAAACCATCTTTTGCAGGCCGCTGGACAAATCGTAAGCGACAATCTTCCCGGCCGGGCGGTCGGATCGATAAAGGGTCTTTTGATCTGGAGACAGGACCATCCGTTCCGGCTTGCCCGGGCCGGTGATCAGCTTGGTGAATTTCCCGTCCGCCGCGTTTAGACGATAGACGGAGAACGAATTCTGATCGTCACGTGTCGGCACCAGCAGACTCTTTCCGTCCGCGAACCACTCCAGTTGGACAATGGGCAAAACCTTCTCCGCGTACGTTCTCTCGGCGCCGTTTTCGAGCGTGCGAATCACCAGATCGTAACCTCTGCCGTCCGGACGGCGACGTTGAAACGCGATCGATTTACCGTCAGGGGACCATGCCGGACCGCGATTGGATCCGACAAAGTTATCTGTCAGTCGCATCGAATCGCCGCGAACCCGCCCGTCTGGGTCGATATTCGCCAGGAAGACATCCTGGCCGCCCTGTGTGTGTAAGTAATAATACGATCCGGACCGGGTCAATCCGATCGGGTCCGTTACTCCAACATCCGCTTTCAGGAGTGTGGGCGCGCCCGCAGCGCGGCCGTTTTCAACGGGCACGGACCATACTCCGAAGGCGCCGGATCGATTGCTTGTGAAGACCAATCGCCTGCCGTCGGCGGACCAGAAGGGCGCTTCATTGACTCCGCTGCCGGAGACAACTTCTTCTTCCTTCGAGCCATCCGCGGATAGGACGTAAACGCGGCTGTTTGTAGAACCCGAACGCTCGAGCGCCGAGTAAGCGATGAACCGTCCATCGGGCGAGAGTTGTGCGCTGCGAGACGAATTAGGGCTTCGCCACTCAATCGACTTGAGCACCTTTACGGAACCGTCCGTCGCGGAAATCCAGGCAAGCTGCGCGGTCCGGTCTGTTTTCCAGATTGTCGCCAGGATGGACTTGCCGTCGCGCGACCATGCCGAGGCTCTGAAGTAGCCGAACTCCGGATTCGCAGTCAGAACTCGCGATTTTGCGCCGGGCTCATTCGGCATCACGCGGAGGTCGGCTTTAATGTCATTGGAAGTGGTGTTGTGATACCACTGGAACGCAACTTGACGTAGATCTGGCGAGAGCACCGGCGAGGTCGCGTACGCGGCCTGCTCCCAGCCGCCGGATTTGGCCAGTAGCCGCTTGCTCTGATTCGTGCTCAGGTCGCGGATCATGAGGTCGCCGCTAGCCCAATCCGTAGTCGCGAAGTACCGCCCGTCGGGAGTGATGGAGGCTTCCTCGTCGCCGCTGTCGGTCCACAGTTGGCGGGCGGTGATTGTCTGCGATTGCTGGGCCGACACGGGCCGAACACCGTTGCCGACCATGATCAGGCACAGCACCATGGTCAAGGCGAACGCCGGAATTTTCCACAGGGGCCTAGCCGGCGCCGGCTCGGGGGCCACCTTCCGCGACGCCCTCCACGCATCGATCTCGCTCGGATAAGCGTACACGCTCGCCCGGCTCTTATGAGAGTGCCGGTGGACCGGCAGACCTTCTTCTTTCTCCCACCTCCGGGCGGTGGTCGAGTCGCGCTGGAGATAGGCTCCGATTTCCTTCCAGGATTCCAGACGTGTTTCGAGGCGTGGTTCTTGCGTGTTCATGCTGCCCAGAGTAGTCGGGGCTTGTTCCTTTCGCAACGTGCATTAGCGTGCACACCACCCAAACAGCAACTTCCCCTCAAGTTCACACCATATTACGGCAGGATGCTGGGCTTTATCCTGCCATGCAGCCGGTACACGGCAAAGTCTTTGCGATCGACTGTGAAAAACTGGCGGATATGTTCCCGTTCCGCGACCCGGATCAACGCTGCGTCCGCTAGATCCATCGGCCGGTTGGCGTACTGGCGCATCAGTTCCCGGATTCTCGGCACGTCGTCCGGGCCCAACGGCAGGATCTCCACGCTCGCGCGCGCGACCATGTCCCACACAGCCTCTTGCGCTCGGGGCCATCCGGACAGGAGGTACATAACTTCGGCTAGGACGGGCCACACGGTACCGAGAGGCCGAGGTAAAGCCTTGGAGGCCGCCAGGCACTCCGGGTGGTGCTGATCATCCGAGTTGACTATGGCGACCAGCGGCCCAGTATCAACCAGAATCACGTTTTGCCTGACGAGCCCGGAGCAGTTCGGTGAACCTCCGGCCGGTATTCTCCGACAGTTTTGGATCGCCGCCGCTGACGCAGCCGACGAGATCCTTTATCGAATCATAAAACGAGCCGCTGCTATCCTCGCGTTCAACCCAGGTTGTAATCGCTTCGCGCAGGACTTGTGAAGTAGAGGTCTTCTTGCGCCGCGCGATGCGATCGACGCGGCGGCGGAGTTCAGGATCAAGCCGTAATGTTATAGGCGATGCCACACCACCAGCATAGCGTATTACAGGTTTGTATTACAGGAGGATCTATCGCGCGGCGAGCAGCGCACGCAGGTGCCGAGCCCGCTCCGGGGATCGTAACTGCCGCAGCGCCTTGGCTTCGATCTGGCGGATACGTTCGCGCGTAACGTCGAACTCCTGGCCGATCTCTTCCAGCGTATGCTCGCGCTCGCAGCCGATGCCGAAGCGCAGGCGGATCACCTTCTCCTCTTTGGGAGAAAGTGTCTTGAGGATATTCGCGGTCTCATCCCGGACGTTCGTGTCGATCACGGCGTCCACGGGAGATCCCACCCAGCGGTCTTCGATCAGATCGCCCAAGGCTGACTCGCCATCGCGGCCTACCGGTGTTTCAAGTGACACCGGATCCCGCGAAATGGTCTTGAGCTTCTGGACCTTCTCCACCGGAATATCCATGCGCCGGCTGATCTCGTCGTTGGACGGGGCGCGGCCCATTTCTTTTTCCAGCTCGCGCGTGGCGCGCAGGAACTTATTCATGCTCTCGTTCATGTGAACGGGAATACGAATGGTGCGCGACTGATCGGCGATCGCGCGCGTGATGGCCTGGCGGATCCACCAGGTTGCATAGGTCGAAAACTTGTATCCGCGGCGATATTCGAACTTGTCGGCCGCGCGCATCAGGCCGATGTTGCCTTCCTGGATCAGGTCCAGAAGGTGCAGCCCACGATTCACGTACTTCTTGGCGACAGAGACGACCAAGCGGAGGTTGGCTTCAACCAGATCTTTCTTGGCGCGTTCAGCTTCAATCTCGCCATGACGAATGACGGAGAGCGTGTGCCGCAGGTCGCTCATGTTCGCGCCGGCCGCTTCCTCGCGCTTGCGGATCTCGCGCCGGATTTCCCGGGCCTTGCTCTGCGCGGTCTGGCTGGAACGGCCTTCGATCTTGCGCAGGTCGGCTTCCAGGCGCGAGAGTTCTTCCGCGACCTTCTCGATTTCCTTGGTGAACTCTTTCCACTGCTGCAGGTAGTACGGTATGTGCCGGATACCCTGCGAAACCGAGACGCGGGCGCGCTTCATGCGTCCGATCCAGCGGCGGCGGAGCTTTTTGTTGCTGAGCGGAACCGAATCCAGCTTGTCCGAAACCTGTGCCAGCTTCTTGTGAGAGAGAACCAGCTCGGCCAGTTCACCGCGAACTTCATTGCGGCGCTTGTTGTAAGCCGGGCTCTCTTCTTCGAGATCGCCCAGATCGACAAACGTATCCAGCTCTTCAGGTTCGCGCTTGATCTGATCGCAGATTTCGATGGCACGGAGTTGAACCAGCGCCGAGCGGCTGATAGCCTTCTGCATCCGCAGTTTACCGCGCTCCATGCGTCGGGCTAGATTTACTTCGCCTTCGCGGGTCAGCAGCGGAACGGCGCCCATTTCGCGCAGATAGACGCGAACCGGATCATCCGTGTAAATGGATTCCTCAGGCGCATGCGCGTGGGCGAATTCTTCGCCATCGTGCACTTCCTCAGGGTGAAAAAAGCCACCTTCCTCGTCAAAAGGAAGTCCTAGCGGCTCATGTGCTTCGCCGCTGAATTGGTCTTCGAAATGATCCACGTGGTTCACCCGGGCCAAACTATAACACCTTATTTTCTAGAGACTTAGCTAGGTCCAGCATAGGCGGATGTATTTTTTGCACTGGGATCGAAGCCATGTTCAGTATATCAGTAGTCCGAGCGTATGTTAAGTCTCTATTTCAAAAGATGCTTCAAATACGTTATGGTTACAGACCGAAAAGGCCCAGGACCCCTACTTTCTCTTCTCGAACAGATCCTTTAACTCGACCAGGAACGACTCGGCGTCCTGGAAATCCCGGTACACTGAAGCAAACCGGACATAAGCGATTTTGTCGAGCTTTTTTAACCGCTCCAACACTAATTCGCCGATCGCTCCCGTGGCCATCTCCCGATCCGGATTCTCGGCCAATTCCGATTCTACGGCATCCACTACTTCCGCTAGCTTAGCGACCGGTACCGGCCTTTTTTCACAAGCTCTTAGGAGCCCTTCCAGGACCTTCTGCCGCTCGAAACGCT
>Ga0068855_100009105_pt1 | contig 11994 bp, 12 predicted proteins | sample KBSCornC52_FD_66592 | JGI IMG/M metagenome (GOLD analysis project Ga0068855, IMG submission 66592) | Corn rhizosphere microbial communities from Kellogg Biological Station, Michigan, USA - KBS Corn C5-2 | ecosystem: Host-associated > Plants > Roots > Rhizosphere > Soil ...
CTGCAGCCCCCCGCCATCGGCATATCGCCCGGGCTTCGCGTTCTTCACGGCCAGGGGGGTCAAAGCGTTCGAGAGCAGCTTCGGCAAGGCGCGTTCCCAATACCGTTCCCATATACGGGTGCGGTTTTATGCGGACAGCATAGGTCGCTTTCGTACGCTTGGCGAGGCCGTCTTCGCCAAATTCGGCAGATTTCTGGGGATAATTCGGACAAGCGCGGACCAGGCCGGATTCCAGTTAGGCGGACTCCGTCTCCGCCAGACATTTCAGCCGAATAACGAATTCGGTTTGGGATTGCCCTTCGCCCGCCGGGCTCACGCGTTACGCGACGCATTGGCGTAATCCGGCCTCTCGCCACGCAAAAAAAGGCCGCCATTTCTGGCGGCCTTTTCGAGAGAGCCTGGAATAGGCTTTGTCAGAACTTGAGCTCGATCACACCCTGGATAATCCGCGGCGCGCCGGGGATGATGTAATTGGCGGTGCCGAAGACGGCGTAATGCTTGTTGAACAGATTCCTGATCGAGAGATAGGCGCCTAGCTTCTTGTCGGCGGTGTGGGCCCCAACCCGCAGGTTCACCAGCGAGAAGGACTTCTGCTTGGTGATCGGGGCGTTGGAATCCTCGAAGTAGAAGTTAGACATGTAGGAATAGAGCAGCGTGCCCGCGAGGTTCCAGTTGTCCGTCACCGGCATGTCGAGATTGGCGGTGATACCGCCCTGCCATTTCGGCGCATCAACCAGTCGGTTGCCGCTCAGATCGAAGGCGGGAACCGCGAGCTCCTTGATGCAATATTCGGTCGGGCCAACGAAGTCCCCACCGCATTTGAAGCTTTTGAACTTGGCGTCGAGGTAGCCAAGGTTCGCGGCGATGTTGAAGATCGGCGCGACCTGCCAGTTGACCGCGATCTCGCCGCCGTAAGTCCGCGCCGAACCGGCGTTGATCAGCACGAAGGTGAGACCCGGATAGCCGGTGCGCGTGATCTGCAGATTGCGGAAATTATTGTAGAAGATCGCCGAAGTCAGCTGGACCTTGCGATTAAACAGATTGGCCTTCAGGCCGATCTCATAAGTATCGACCTCCTCCGGCTTGAATGCATTGGCCTTGAACAGCGTCTGGGCCGGGTGAACCAGCGGGTTGACGCCGCCAGTCTTCAGGCCGCGTGCCCAGCGGGCATAGACGTTGCCGCCGTTGGGCAGGCCATAGCTCAGGGTCACCGCGGGCAGGAATTTATGCACGCCGGTTCCGCCCGTGGCGGCAGGAACCGCAACGCCCTGGACGGTGGTGCCGGCCGGGAAGCCGTTGATCGGCGTATTGTCAGCGTAGTTGTAGATCGGGAGCGAGTTGGCCGGATAGGCGGCCGACTTCTTCTCGGTGATGTAACGCAGCGAGGCGATGAACTTCAACCGTTCGGTGATGTTGTATTCGCCTTGCCCGTAACCCGAAAAGGCGTTGGTCTTGGTCTGCGCGATCGTCGGCGCAAAGCCGACGCCGAGCACGATCGGCTGCAGCAGGTTGTCGATCTTCTCGTGAAAGTAAGTCGCGCCGGCGAGCCAGCGGAACGGTCCGTCGCCGGTCGAGACCATACGCACTTCCTGATACATGAAGCGCCGCGAGAAGTGCGTCTGGAAACCGGCGATCGGGACATTGGCGACGCCGACGTCACCGCGGAACTGTGACGAATTCCAGCGGAAGGCGGTGATGGTGCTCAAGGTGAAGCCCGGCATATCGATGTCGGCCTTGGCCGAAGCGCCATAGTCGCTCTGCAGCTCATGGTGGATGATCGAGCCGGTGGTATCGAACTTGCCCTTGAGATTGGGGTAGACGTAGTTGAACGGCAGCAACGCGCCTTTGACGTTATTGCCGTAGATGAAGCAGCCAGTGCAGGCTGATGTCACATTGCCCATCAGGAACGCGTAGGTGAAATAGTTGCCGGCCTTGTTCGTGATCTGCCAGCCATTGCCGTTGGCGTCGTCGTTGCGGCTCCAGTCGGCCGCGAAGGTGACCTTGAAGCCGTCGCCCTGAAACCTGAGCTTGGTGTCGACGTACCATTGATCCTGGTTGTTCATGTGGCTGACCCGCGCGCCGCTATCCAGCGCGGCGGCGAGGCCGGGATGATCGATGAGCCATTGCCTCGGCCCGTTGGGCGCATTCGCTGTCGGGGCATCGCCAAGCGCGGCGGCCGCCGCCGGTGAGAGCGCCTGATAGCTCTGGTAAGGATTCTTGACTGCCTTGTTCGGCGTGTAGTCGTCATGCGTCTTGCGCGAGACGGTGAAGTTCCACGCGACGTTCTCGTTCAACGGAATGTTGACGTAGATATTCGCGTCGAACGTCTTCTTGGTGCCATAGCCGACCCGCGCCTCGGCCCGGAACTTGTTCTCGGGCTGGCGGGTGATGATGTTGATCACGCCGCCGGTCGCGTTGCGCCCATAGAGGCCGCCCTGCGCGCCCTTCAGGACCTCGACGCGCTCGACGTTGACGAGGTCGTCGACCAGCGAGGCATAGACGCGCGGCACATCGTCGATGAAGGTCGCGACCGACGGATCGGCGCCGACGAACAGGCGGTTGCCGATGCCGCGGATGTAGATCTGGGTGTAACCGGTGCCCGACACGCTGATGAAGCCGGGGGTGTTGAATCGCAACGAGGTGATGTCGGTGATGCCGGTCGCTTGCAGCGTCTCGCCCTTCACCGCGGTGATCGACAGCGGCACGCTCAACAGGTTCTGCGCGCGCCGCTGGGCGGTGATGACGATGTCTGCGCTGCCGGCGGATGACGGCGGAGGCGTGGTCGCCACCACGCCCGCCGCTGGCGCCGGCGATGCCGGCTCGCCCTGGGCCAGCGCCTGGCTGGTCGCGAGCGTCGAGATTCCGACAAGCAGAATGGACCGGGTCAGAATGTGCATGAATATCCCCTCTCACGGTCTATGCCGTCTTCGAGCTCGAGGGTGCTTGAACGGGCCCAGGGGCTCTACGCGGCACTGAAACCGTCGCCGAGGCTATCGGGGCTCCCAAGGTGTGTCCACCGATTGTTATGGCATCCCACTGATGTCTCGATTCAGACATTGAGTGATTATTCAATCGATTACCTTCCAACCGATGTGGCTTCGTCCCCCGCCCGAAGCCGGCGGCAAGACGGCCGCGGATCCGATTTTTCGATGCAGCTGGCGCAATTTGGACACAGTCGCCCGGCTGCGTTAGCCTGCGCGCCCGGCGACCGCGGATGGCCCCCGTGATTCGGTGGCGCCTCACGCCGGCGATAGACTATGACCCCCGGCACCGCCGGATTGTCCTGGGAGAGGACCTCATGACCGCAGCGCTCGCCACCGCCACCCTGCCCCGCCAGGTCCTGCCCCTGGCCGGCCGGATCGTCGATGCCGACAGCCATGAGATGATGCCCGCGCAGATCTGGACCGACACCTTCGGCGAGGTCGCCCGGCCGATCGCCGAGATGATCATGTCGATGCCGGTGCGCAACAAGAACAGCGCCAACATCCCCGGCTACACCCGCGATGACGCCGAGCTGAGCGAGGCCGCCCTGTGGACCACCAAGGGCGCGGATTCCCCCGGCTCGGTCGACATGGACCGCCGGCTCGACGTGATGGACATGATGGGGATCAAGAGCCAGCTGCTGTTCGCCACCAGCATCGGCCTGTGGGGCATGTCGATGATCAACATGTCGCCCGAGGCGGAGATGCTCAGCCGGCTCGGCGGCGATGCCGCGGGCGGCTACGCCTATGCCAAGAAGCTGATGGCGGCGCATAACGAATGGCTGGTCGGCGTCGCCCGCCGCAACAAGCGGATCAAGGCGATCGCGCCGATCCACGGCGACAGCGTCGAGGAGCTGATCGCCGGCACCAAATGGGCGATCGAGAACGGCATGGCCGGCATCTGGCTGACCAGCGGCATGCCGCCGGCCGGCCTCTCGCCGGCGGATAACGCGCTCGATCCGCTTTGGGCGATGCTCGCCGAGGCGCAGGTCGCGCTGCATTTCCACATCGGCGGCTTCGGGCCGTTCCTCAGCACGCTCAAATGGGGCGACGCCGCGGCCTTCCAGGGCTATATTTCCTCGGCCGAGATCAGTCTCAGCCCCTGGTGGCTGTCGGCGGTACACCTCTCGGTGCAGAATTTCATCGCGACGATGGTCACCGGCGGCGTGTTCGACCGCCATCCCAATCTCTACGTCGCCTCGGAAGAGCATTGCGCGCACTGGATCGGTCCGCTCGCGCAGATGCTCGACATCTGGCACGACAACAATAATTCGCTGCACGAGAAGCAGTATGTCAACGGCCCGCCGGGGCGGAAGCTGCCGATGCGCCCGTCGGACTATATCCGCCGCAATGTCCGCGTCGCGCCGTTCGATTTCGAGCCGATCGGGACCTACATCGAGAATTACGGGCTCGACACGGTCTACTGCTTCGCCAGCGACTATCCGCATGTCGAGGGCGGCTCCGATCCGATGGGCAAGTTCGCCGCCCAGATCGAGCGGTTCGGCCCCGAGATGTTCGAGAAGTTCTTCGTCACCAACGGCGAGGTGCTGTTCCCGCGCTGATCAGCCACCCCAGGACAATCAGGAGAGAGATCCATGGCCACCACGATGGAGCGTCCGCCCGAGACCCAGACCAAGCCGCGCCCGCGATTTGCCCGCGAGCTTGAGCATCCGGTGCTGCGGCTGCCGCCGGGCAAGCGGCTCGGCGCGGTGATCGCCGCGGTCTACGGGCCGAACGGCGATCTCTTCATTCTCCATCAGGCCAACGCCCAGGGCGCCCAGCCCGAAGAGGAGGCCAGGGGCGGCTTCCTGCCCAGCCTCGTCCACCTCACCGGCGACGGCGATTACATCAACGCCTGGGGCGGCCCGGGCTACGTCCCGGCGGTCGATGGCATCGACCAGTGGCCGCAGGGTCTCGAAGGCCTCGAGTGCGACGACGACGGCAATCTGTGGATCTTCGGCTTCCACGCCGGCGATTGCGCCGTGCTCAAATTCGCACCGTCGGGCGAGCTGCTGCTGCGCATCGGCCAGCGCGGCAAGCCGGGCAACGACGATGACACCCAGCTGCTCGATCGCGCCACCTCATGCTGGCACGACACCAGCACCCGCGAGGTGTTCATCTCGGATGGCTACGGCAATCACCGGGTGATCTCGTTCAACGCCGACACCGGCGAGTTCATCCGCATGTGGGGCGCCTATGGCAAGAAGCCGTCCGACCTCGACGAGAACAGCTTCGCCAACCCGGTGCACAAAGTCATCGCCGATCCGGACGGCCATATTCTCGTCGCCGACCGGATCAAGAACCGGATCCAGGAATTCGAGCTCGTCCCCGGCGGGGCGCGCTACATCCGGGAGGTGACGGTCGGTCCCGGCACCGGCCTGTTCGGCGCCGCCTTCGACATCGGCTTCTCGCCCGACGGCAAATATATCTACGTGCCGGACGGTGTCAGCTTCCGCATCTGGATCATCGATCGCGCGAGCTTCGAGGTGCTCGGCTCGACGACTGTCCATGACGAATATGAGAACGACGGCAATCTGCCGTTGCACTACACCATCGTTCACCGCTTCATCGTCGAGCCGAACGGCGACCTGCTACTGAGCTGCGTCAATCGCGGGCTCAGACGGTTGAAGTTCCTCGGCGTCAGTTAGGCGCGGAGCTAAGAAGGGGGCGGCGAGCGGCGATCCGCTCGCCGCCCCTCTTCTTTTGGCGACTACGTAGTTTACAAACCCGACGCGTGAAGAATGCCGAATCCAAACATCACAGCGGCAAAGGTGAAGCCAGCGACCCGGGTTGACTTTGCGTAGCCGCGGCGAAGCAGAAACCAAGCAAAGATCGGCGGGAACACCAGCAGGCCGAGCATGAGCAGGCCACTTATCCGACGCGGAGCCTCAGCGGATGAGGCCGTCTCGCTCACCCCGCTTTAACCACTGGCTTCTGCTTCACCAGCTTCGACACCTATTCGGCCGCCTCGGGGAAGGCGAGCTTGCGGCCAACGCCATAATCGCCCTTGATCGTCGTGCGCTGCATCACCCGCTCCTCGTCGAGCGGCACCGGCGTCACCGAATGCAGCATCCGCCAATTGTCCCAGAGGATCATCTCGTCGGTCGACCATCTGTGGTGATAGGCGCGACTGTCGAGGATGTGAGCGGAGAGTTGCCTCAACAGCTTGTGGCCCTCATCCGGATCCATCCCCTCGACGTACATCGCGAAGAACGGTGAATAGTTCAGCACCTTGCGGCCGGTCTCGGGCTGGACGAACACCAGCGGATGGGCGACCGGCGGGAAATCCTTGTCGCGACGGCTGATTACCCCCATGGTCGCCGGCGAGCTGCGCAGCACCTTGACCGGCTCACGGGTCATGTACTTCTGCTCCTCGAAGGAGTGCAGCCGGTAGACCACCGACAGCCCGTCGATCTTGTCCTTCAGCTCCTCGGGCAGCCGGTTGTAGGCGTCGACCTGGTCGATGAAGCCGGTGACGCCGCCGATTTCGCTGGGAGTCAGGGCGCGGAGGATCCCCCCGTGGTTGATCTCCTTCATGTAGACGAGATCGGTGTGCCAGCCGAGATAACCGCCGCCCTCCTCGCCATCGATCACGACGACGGTGGCGTCCTCGGGCTTGGAGACGAGGGTGATCAGCTCGGGCTTGCCCTCGGTCAGGATCTCCTTGACCGGATGGGCCTCGAGCGGACCGAAAATCTTGCTCAGCGCGAGATGGAAATCCTCGTTGATTTCGCCGTCGCGGAACACAACCAGCCCATCCTCGACCCAGAGCTTGCGCAGCTGGCCGCGGACCGCTTCATCCTTGATGTCTTCGGAGGTGAGCCCGCGGACCGTCTTCCCGAAGGTCAAATCGGGCGACAGAGGCTCAACGGTAAACGACATTCCTATCTCCTGAATTCGTTATTTTGCGATGGCGGATTGTACCCACCGGCCGGGTCAGGCGCAACGCAGGGGTGGCATCTGGCGCTGGACATGGCGCCCCGGGTTTGGGACAGGCAGGGCAGGATGAGGCAGTAAAAGCGGACCAGACCGATGAAGATCGTCATCGACAAGCCAAATTGTGTCGGCCACGCGCGTTGTGCGGCGATCGCCCCGGAGCTCTTCCTGCTCGATCCCGAGGGCTATATCGCGATCACCGGGTTCGACGTGCCGGAGGGCCAGGAGGCGCTCGCGCGCCGTGCGGCGAAAGCGTGCCCCGAGCGGGTGATTTCGGTGGTAGAAGACTGATCGCCGCGCACGGGCGAAGGGCCGTGCCCGACATTGGAGAGATGTCGTGAATGTTGAGACCAAGGTCGCCCGAGAGGCGATCCCGGCGCACGTCGATCCCGCCTTCGTGCGCGATTACAACGTCTTTCAGGGCTATCGCTTCGACGAAATCGGCGATCTCCATGAGGGCCTGTTCCGGATGGGCGAAGAACTCGGTCGTGGCATCTTCTGGACGCCGCACAACGGCGGCCACTGGTTCATCAACGATCACGAGCTGCTGTTCCAGGCGGTGCGCAAGCCGGACCTGTTTTCCAGCAGCAAGATGACGATCCCGCCAATGCCGCCGGAGCAGGAGCCGGTGTTCATTCCGTTGACGCTCGATCCGCCCGAGCATGGGCCCTTCCGCATGCCACTGATGAAGGCGTTCGCCCCCGACGCGATCATGAAGATGGAAGCGGGCATTCGCAGCCTCGCCCGCGGCCTGATCGAGGCAGTGGTCCCGAACGGACGCTGCGAGTTCATCGATGCGATCGGCGAGCCGCTGCCGGTCACCGTGTTCATGAACATGATGGGCATGCCGCTCGAGCGCATGACCGAGTTTCGCGAATGGATGTTCGACATGGCGTCGGACGACAATGCGCGCCGCGCCAATGCCTATGTTCGGGTCACCGAAGCGATGGGCGAGCTGATCCGGGAGCGCGAGAACGGCCGCAAGGACGATCTTATCAGCCGGCTGATGGATACCGACATCGACGGCCGCCCGCCGAGCTTCGAGGAAAATCAAAGCTACGGCATGCTGCTATTCACCGCCGGCCTCGACACGCTGGTCAACGGCTTCAGCTTCGGTGTCTTCGAACTCACTCGCCAGCCGGCGCTGCAAGAGCGGATCAAGGCCGACCGCAGCCTGATCCCGGCGCTGATCGAGGAGCTGCTGCGGCGCTATGGGATCCCGATGCCGCCGCGGATCGTGATGCACGACGCCGAATTTGGCGGGGTGCATCTGAAGCAGGGCGACCGGGTGGTCATGATGCTGCCCGCCGGTAATCTTGATCCGCAGTCGTTCGAAGATCCACTGCGCTTCGACATCGACCGCGAGGAGGTACCGCACCTTGCGTTCAATTCAGGTCCCCATCGCTGCGTCGGCTCGCATCTTGCCCGGCTGGAGCTGCGCGTGTTCTTCGAGGAATGGTTCAGGGCGATGCCGACCGTCCGCCTCGACCCGGAAGACAAGCCGGTCTACCGGCCCGGCCTCAACCTCGCCATCGTTAAGCTGCCGATCATCTGGGATGTGCCAAGCTAATCGAATGCGTTTTGCTGCCCCGCTGCTCGCCGTCCTGCTGACGGCGGCCGCCCCACCTGTTCTCCAGACCGCGACATTCGCCGGTGGCTGCTTCTGGACCATGCAGCACGGCCTCGACGAGGTCCCCGGGGTGGTGAAGACGGTCGCCGGCTACACCGGCGGCACCGTCGCCAATCCCAGCTACGAGCAGGTTTCCAGCGAGACCACCGGCCATGTCGAGGCGGTGCGGGTGACCTTTGATCCGGCCAGGATCAGCTATGCCGATCTCACCCGCCGCTACTTCCGGATGATCGACCCGACCGACAGCGGCGGCCAGGCCTGCGACCGCGGGCCGTCCTATCGCGCGACGATCTTCACCAACTCATCGACCCAGCGCCAGGCCGCCTTGGCAGTCGAGGCGGAGGCGGCCCGGCAGCTCGGCCGCAAGATCGTCGTGCCGGTGCGCGGCGCCAGCAGCTTCTGGCCGGCCGAGGGCTATCACCAGCACTATGCCGACAAGAACAAGCTGCAGTACGGCGCCTATCGCGTCGGTTGCGGGCGCGATCGCATCCTGGCGAAGCTCTGGGGTGGCGCGAAATGAGCGAAACGCTCGGCCGGCGGGAGCTTCTCGGTAGTGCGGGCCTGCTCGCCATCGCCGGCCTTCTGCCGCGCGCCGGCCTGGCTGCGGCGCCCGACAAGCTCGTCCACAGCGATGCGGAATGGCGCAAATTGCTGACGCCACAGCAGTTTGACGTGCTGCGCCGCGCCGGGACCGAGCGCGCCGGCTCCAGCCCGCTCGATCATGTCTACAAGCGCGGCACCTATCTTTGCGCCGGCTGCGCCCTGCCGCTCTTCTCGTCGCGGACCAAGTTCGATTCCGGCACCGGCTGGCCGAGCTTCTATGCGCCGCTGCCAAGGGCGGTGGTGCTGCACGAGGATCGTTCGCTGTTCATGACCCGCACCGCGGTCAACTGCCGCCGCTGCGACGGCCATCTCGGCCATGTCTTCGACGATGGCCCGCCGCCGACCGGCAAGCGCTATTGCATGAACGGCGTCGCGCTGCGCTTCCAGCCGGCCTAGGCCACCACTGCGTCGATCTGCTTGGCCAGAGCGACATCCCGCGCCGACAGGCCGCCCGCGTCATGGGTCGTCAGCAGGATGTCGACGCGGTTCCAGACATTGGACCATTCGGGATGATGGTCGGCCTTTTCGGCAAGCAGCGCGACTTGTGCCATGAAGCCGAAGGCCTGGCCGAAATCGGCGAAGGTGAAGCGCCGGCGCAGCCCGTCGCGCTCGGCATCATGGGTCCAGCCCGGCAGGCTGGCGAGCGCGCCGTCGCGCTCCTCGGCTGATAGCTTGGGAATCATCGCCCTTCTCCCGTGCTGGTGTCGGTCGGCGCTTCAGCCTATGTCGCGCCAATGTCGGCCCAAGGTCAAACCCGCGCGCCCGACGCCGCCGCGATCGAGGCGCTAGCGCGCCGCGCCATGGCCCGGCTGCCCGAGGCCTTCGCCCGCCATCTCGATGGGGTCGTGCTGCAGATTGCGGAATTTCCCGAGGATGACGTCCTCGACGAGATGGGCATCGACAGCCCCTATGATCTGCTCGGGCTCTACACCGGCCGGCCGATCGGCCAGAAATCGGTCAGCGACGTCGCGCCGCTGCCCGACATGATCCACCTCTACCGCCGGCCGCTGCTCGACGAGTGGATCGAGACCGGTGAGAGCCTGGAAGCGCTGGTCACCCATGTGCTGGTCCACGAGGTCGGGCACCATTTCGGCCTTTCCGACGCCGATATGGAGGCGATCGAGCGCGGCATGGTATGAGCAGCCCCGCGCTGACCCTGACCGGCCTCGCCTGCCGCCGTGGCGGCCGCCTGCTGTTCGAGGCGCTCGATCTCGCGCTCGGCCCGGGCCAGGCGGCGCTGGTCACCGGCGCCAATGGCGCGGGCAAATCGAGCCTGCTCAGGATCATCGCCGGCCTGCTCCCGCCGACCGCCGGCACGGTCAGCGCGCAGGGAGCGATCGGCTGGCTCGGCGAGGCGGCTGCGCTCGATCCGAGGCTGGCGTTGGCCAGGGCGCTCGGATTCTGGGCGCGGATCGACGGCCGCGACGATGATGCGGTCGCTGCCGCGCTCGACCGGATGGGGATCGGCGCTCTCGCCGAGGTGCCGGTGCGGATGCTCTCGACCGGCCAGCGCCGCCGCGCCGCGATCGCTCGGGTGCTGGCGTCCGGGGCGGATCTCTGGCTGCTCGACGAACCCGGCAGCGGGCTCGACGAGGCCGCGCTCGCTGCGCTCGGCGAGGCCATCGCCACGCATCGGCTGAACGGCGGGATCGTCGTCGCCGCGACCCACCAGCCGCTGGCGATCGAGCCAGTGACGCAATTGGCGCTCGGGCGATGAGGGTGATCGCCCTCCTCGCCGCACGCGAGCTGCGGCTCGGGGTCGCCGGCTGGGGGCTGACAATCGTCTTCTTCCTGCTCGTCGCGACCCTGTTCCCCTTCGCGATCGGACCGGGCGCGGCGCTGCTCGCCAGGCTCGCGCCGGGCGTGCTGTGGATCGCTGCGCTCCTCGCCGCGCTGCTGCCGGTCGAACGGCTGGTCGCGCCGGATCGCGAGGCCGGCGTGCTCGATCAGCTGGTCGCCCGCGGCATCGCCGAGGAAACCATCGCGCTGGCCAAGCTGATCGGCCATTGGCTGTCCTTCGGACCGGCGCTGATGATCGCCGCCCTGCCCGCCGCCGCCCTATTCGACCTCGATGCGGCCAGGCTCGGGCGGATCGAGCTCGGCCTGTTGATCGGCACGCCGGCGCTCGCCGCGCTCAGCGTCGCGGTCGCCGCGCTCACCGCCGCCAGCCGCAGCGCCAGCGCGATCGCCGGCCTGCTGCTGCTGCCGCTGGCGGTGCCGGTGCTGATCTTCGGCGCGGCGATGGCGAGCGGCGCCGGCGGCGCGCTCGGCCTGCTCGCCGCGACCGCGCTGCTGCTGATCGCCGGCAGCCCCTTCGCCGCCGGCGCGGCGATGCGCGCGGCGCGGGACTAGGCCGGAGCTGCCTGGGCCTCGGCGATCAGCTGGTTGTCGAGCTCGGACGCCCGGCGAAATGCATCGCGATCGGTCACGCGCGCGGCATAGTCGGTGAACACCGGCTTCGCCTCGAGCAGCTTGAACTGCAGCATGAAGTTGACCATCGCACCGACGAACAGGTCGGCCGCAGTGAAATGGTCCGCAGCGATGTAGCGCCTGCCGGTGAGCGCCTGCTCGAGCGTGCCCATCGCGAGATCATAATTGCCGTAGCCGAACATCCGCTGCTTGTCGGGATCAGGTTCCCAGCCGACCGCGCGGTTGCTGAACGCCGCCTCGACCGGGCCCGAGGTGAAGAAGATCCACCGATAATAATCGGCCCGATCCCTGGGATCCGGCGCCAGCCCGGCCTGCGGAAAAGCATCGGCGAGATAGCAGCAGATCGCCGCGACCTCGGTTACCACCCGGCCGTTGTGCGCGATCGCCGGCACCTTGCCCATCGGATTGATCGCG
>Ga0068855_100009109_pt1 | contig 11992 bp, 11 predicted proteins | sample KBSCornC52_FD_66592 | JGI IMG/M metagenome (GOLD analysis project Ga0068855, IMG submission 66592) | Corn rhizosphere microbial communities from Kellogg Biological Station, Michigan, USA - KBS Corn C5-2 | ecosystem: Host-associated > Plants > Roots > Rhizosphere > Soil ...
GAGCGCATGTGGGCGCTGCGACAGCGAATTGTCGAACACGTCGAGCGGCCCGACGTCGACGGCGTGGTGGTCACGCATGGGACTGATTCGCTCGAGGAGTCCGCGTATTTGCTCGCGCGCTCGGTCGACAGCGAGAAACCCATTGTTTTTACAGGCGCGATGCGCACGTCGAGCGATCTCGGATGGGATGGACCCGGCAATCTCGGCGCCGCGGTTCGCGTTGCCGCCAGCGACGACGCGCGCGGCTGCGGCGTGATGGTCGTGATCTCCGATCGGATTTTCACCGCGCTCGACGTGACGAAGGTGCACACGAGCGCTGTCGAGGCCTTCGACAGTCCGGGGCTCGGACCACTGGGCGTCATTGACGATGGCCAGGTAATTTTTCGTCGCGCGCTTCCGACGGCGACGCCGATTCTCGAGCCTCGGTCGTTGGCGACGCCCGTCGACATCGTCTACGCATATGCTGGCGCCGACTCGCGCCTGATCGATGCGGCCCGCGAGGTTGGGCGTGGAATCGTCATCGCGGGAATGGGGCGAGGTAATATTCCGCCGGCGATGGTTGCTGGCCTCGATCGCTGGATAGAAGAGGACAAGCCAGTAGTGATCACGTCGCGCGCCTTCCGAGGGCGCGTGGGCTGCACATACGGTTATCCGGGTGGTGGACGTCGTCTCGCCGAACGCGGAGCGATCTTCGCTGGGCCTCGGCGGCCTCCACAGGCTCGCATCGACGTCATGCTCGCACTTGGTGCGGGCTACGGCATCGGAGAGCTTCGCGAGCTACTCGAGAGTGTTTGACGTGTGCTTCACGACGCGCACGGGCTCCCAGCGTACGAAGCATTGCCAATCGTACTCGCGCGCGGCGCGAATCTGGTCGGGGAAGCCAAAACAATCGGTCCAACCCTCTTGTTCGGCGCGCCAGCGACAATCCCAAGCGAACTCGTACTCGCGAACCTCGCTTCCGGTATGAACCTGTACAGTGCCGACGAAGTCGGAGCAGCCGGACCGGCCGCGAAGAGAAATGCCTTCGATCGGCAAGTGCGGCTCGGTGAAAAGCATCTGGGCAAGCAGGCGCCGCACTTTGATCTGCGGTGCATGGCCTTCGATTCTGATGTGATCGGCGGCGCCGCGCCCGCCGGTCTCGCAGTAGCTGCGAACGGCGTTCTTGAACGTGTCAGCGGCGCTTGATCGATCCAGCAGCTGTTCGAACTCAGTCAAGCGAACCTCGGATGGCTGCGGCAAACAGGTGGTTGGCGGCTTCACACAATATCGCGGCGGGCGCGCCCAAGTTGAAGTGGCTAACTATCTTCTGGCGCCAAGAATCATCAATTTTCTCGCGGTCTTGGTGCGCGCCGTTCATCGAACTCTATGATCCGTCTTCATGACTGCCTTGCAGCCGCCGCCGACCGTCGTCGAGATCGCTAATCAGATCGAGGACGCCGGTTTTGAGGCGTGGTGCGTTGGCGGAGCGATCCGCGATGCGCTGCTCGGGCATCCGGATCTAGACTGGGACTTGGCGACATCGGCAACACCGGCGCAGGTCCGCGAGCTATTCGGCCACCGTCGAACGGTTCCTGTCGGGGTCGAGTTCGGCACCGTGGGCGTCCTCGACCGATTCGGCACGATGCACGAAGTCACCACCTTCCGCCGCGACGTTCGCACCGACGGCCGACACGCCGAGGTCGAGTTTGGCGTGTCGTTGGAGGATGACTTGGCGCGTCGCGATTTCACGATCAACGCGATCGCGTACTCACCACGCCGCAACGAGCTCCGCGACCCCTTCGACGGACGGGGAGATTTGGCGCGCAAACTCGTTCGCGCCGTGGGCGATCCCGATGCGCGCATGCGGGAAGATCGGCTCCGAGCGCTGCGCGCCATTCGGTTCGCGTCGCGATTCGGTTTTGCGATCGATGGCGCAACGCGCGCCGCAATCCAGTCGAGCGCACCGTTCCTCGGCCGGCTGTCACCCGAGCGTGTGAAGCAGGAGCTCGACAAGACCTTGGAGCAAGTTCGCTGTCCAAGCTCGGCATTCGAGATCTGGAAGTCGACTGGGGCATTCGCGACACTCGTTCCGGCGCTCGCGAACGCGTCGAGCGAGGCGCTCAGCGTCGCCGACTTCGCGGCCCAGCCAAGTACGCTCGCGCGGCCCGCGCGACGCGCGATCAGATTTGCCGGATTGCTGCTTGGCCTCGGCGCCGAGAGGGCGGAAGAGGTGCTCGAGTCGCTGCGTGCGTCACGGCACGAGACACAGACGGTGACGACACTGATCAACCGGTGGCAGTCGCACGGCAGGCTTATGACCGAGGCGCTCCTCGGTGGCCACCCGATCGGCGACGCGGACGTGCGCCGCTGGGTTGCGGCGATTGGGCGACTGCAGATCGGATCCTTCATGCGATTGGCGGACGCCGTCTGGCACGCAGCGCGCGTGCACCATTCGGCCGCTCCCGCCGAGCGCACGGTTCGGGCGCTGTATCGACGCATGCTGGCCGCGGCATTTCGCGACCCGATCGATCTCGGCTCCCTTCTGGTCGACGGCGACGATCTGCGACGCGCCGGCATACCGGCCGGGCCCGGGCTCGGTAAGATTCTTCAAGCCTTGCTGGCCGCGGTGCTCGAGGATCCCAACCGCAACACGACGGATTGGCTGCTGCGCGAGGCGAAACGGCTTCACGGGCAGCGGGCGTCGTGATTCCGACTGGTGGACTTGGCTGAACGCGTCACATAGGAAACGAGACGACATGTTCTTTCGCGGGCGACAACCCGAAGCCTCGATCTGGCGCCGTTTCCGCGTAAGCGCCGACGGATTCACCTTCGAGCAGACGGGTGATCATTATACCGCGCACATCGTCGCCAACGCCGAGCGCGTCGTCGATTTGTTCTATGCGCTGACCGACCAGCTTCCACCAGCCGTGGACGTCGTCATCGATGACCTGCGAAGCGGCCGCTCGTGGAAGGGAGAATCGGTTGCGCTTCCCGACGTGCGCGAATCGATCGCGCGACTCAAGGTGCTCCTGGCGCGCTACGGCGGGGTCGAGCTGTCCGTCTATACCAGCGAAGACCAGCTCACACTCAATCCATATCTCGAGCTTTTCATCTACGCGCGTACCGATCGCTGGCTGTACCTACTCGAGGGTAAAGGGCTCGAAGAGCAGCCGAGCGTTCACACGAAGAGTTGGAAAACGAATCGTCAGCATTTTCCTGCCGCGCCAGACCTGGTGAACGCGGTGACCGCGGCGGCGGAGCGACTCGGGCTTCAGCCAGCGTGAACCGACCTGCCTTACTCTACGGCGTTGCGGCCGCCGCGGCGAACATCGTCGGTGCGGTCGCCGTCACGAGTCGGACGACCTGGACGCTGCGCGCCCTCGACGCGTTGCTTTCGTTCGCGGCGGGGTTTCTCATCTCCGTATCGCTCGTCGACCTCTTCCCGGATTCGATCGCGGTTGCGGGCCCGATCGCGCCTGTGGTTGTCCTTGCGGCCTATCTTTTGGTGCATCTGACTCAGCATACGATCGGTCGACATTTCCATTTTGGTGAAGAGACGCATTCCGTCTCCGAGCTCGTGAGCATGTCGGCGCTGATCGGGCTGTTGATGCACACCTTCGTTGACGGCGTCGCGGTCGCGAGCGGACTTCGCGTGAGCCCGCGTGTCGGCGCGCTGGTATTCGTCGCCATTCTACTGCACAAATTTCCGGAAGGGCTGGCGATCTCGAGCTTGTTCCTCGCTGCCGGTGCTGGCCGACGCAAGGCCGTCCTCGCCGCAGCAGCACTTGGTCTCACAACTATCGCCGGTGTGTTGATCACCGATCAGTGGGCGTTCCTTCGGATGTACGGGCTCGCGATTTCGGCCGGAGTCACGCTGTACGTTGGCGCCTCGAATCTCGTTCCGGAGCTGCAGGACCGGCCTGGTCCTCGCATCCCGCTCAGCTTCATCGCCGGATGCGGACTCTATTTCGTCGCGCGCAGCTTGGCGGCGGTGTAGAAGAGGAACGCGAATGGCCGAACGACGGAAGCGACCAACAGACGAAGAGGACTCGGAGCGGGGAACCGCGTCGCTGTTCGAGCGAAAATCGCAACAGCCGCTCGCGGCGCGCATGCGTCCGCGCACACTCGACGAGATCGTCGGGCAGCGGCATTTGCTTGCGTCAGGCAAACCGCTGCGCGAAGCGATCGAGAAGGGCAGTGTCGGTTCGATGATCTTCTGGGGACCGCCGGGCACGGGCAAGACGACAATCGCGCGCGTGATCGCGCAGTACACGGATCGCGAGTTCGTTTCATTCTCCGCGGTCACGGAAGGCGTTCCCCGCGTTCGCGAGATCGTCGCCGAGGCCGAGGCGCGGCGTCGCATGGGCCGAGGGACGATTCTGTTCGCCGACGAGATTCATCGGTTCAACAAGGCGCAGCAGGATGCGTTTCTACCGCACGTCGAGGCAGGCACGATCACGCTGATCGGTGCGACGACCGAAAATCCATCGTTCGAGATCAACGGGGCGTTGCTATCACGCGTCCGAGTGTTTGTCCTACAATCCCTGACCCCCGATGATCTCCGCGCGTTGATCGCGCGCGCGCTCACTGATGCAGACCGTGGCCTCGGAGACTGGGACCTCGAAGTCGACCAAGACGCGGTCGACCTGATCTCGACCGAAGCGGACGGCGACGCGCGGCGCGCGCTGACTGCGTTAGAGGCCGCGGCGGAGCATGTCGGCCGCGGTGGTCGCATCACGGTCGACGTGGCGAAGGACGCGCTGCAACTGCGCTTTGCCAGATACGACAAAGGCGGCGAAGAGACCTACAACATGCTCAGCGCATTCCACAAAAGTCTCCGCGGAAGCGATCCGCAGGGCGCGTTGTATTGGATGGCGCGAATGATCGAAGGCGGTGCGGATCCGATGATCATCTTCCGGCGCGCGATCGCGATGGCGGCGGAAGACGTCGGCCTCGCAGACCCCGAAGGACTCAAGCTCGCGGTTGCAGCGCGTGATGCGTATCACATGCTCGGGCCACCGGAGGGCTATCTTCCGCTCGCACAAATGATCGTCTACTTGGCGACGGCGCCAAAGTCGAACAGCGCGAAGGTCGCGCTGAGCGCGGCACTCGAAGCCGCCCGCGAGCACCCGGCCGAGGGCGTCCCGTTGCACATCCGGAATGCACCGACCGGTCTGATGAAGGAACTGGGCTATGGCTCGGGGTATCAATACGCGCACGACGCGCCTGAGGCATATATCCCGCAGGAATATCTGCCGGACCGCCTCCGCGGTTCGCGGTTTTACGAGCCCGGTCCGTTCGGCTTCGAGAAGGAGATCGCGAAGCGCCTCGCGTGGTGGGAAGACCTGCGGCGAAAGGCGAATGAGAAATCCGAGTAGTGGTGCACGGGTGCGGGGGCATTCATGGGAGGGCACGATGAGGAAGCTCGTAGCTACGATGGCAGTTTCGGCGGCGCTGTTGACGGGAGTTGCCGGATGTTCGATGCTTGGCAGAGCAGCATTTCAAAATCCGGTCGTCCATCTGAGAAACGTCCAGGTGCGCGGGATCGGGTTGAGCGGCGGCAGCCTCGACGTAATGCTGAGCGTCTACAATCCGAACCACTACCGTCTCGACGCCACTCGTCTCACGTACAGAGTGTCGCTCGCGGGTGATAGCGTGACGCTCGCCAGCGGTGCGCTCGACAGCCGATTTACGGTTCAGGACAACGACTCGACAACGGTTACGATCCCGGTGACGTTCACCTACGCCGGCGTCAACGCGGCCGGGCGGAGCATTCTGAATACCGGTGCGGTCGACTATCATGTGTTGGGTGACGTGACGGTCGGATCGCCCGTTGGGAGCTTTACCGTGCCGTATTCGTCGACCGGGCGGTTCACGACCACGGGTGTCGCCCGATAGTCGCTTGATATCGTTACTAACGAGGATTCTCACATAAGTCGCGAACCGATCGTCGTATCTTCGCCAGCCGAGCTCGCGCTGCTCGTTGGCGCGCCGCTCAAGCGGCCAGGCGCGCGCCGCGTCGCCGGTCTTCACCTTCAGGAGCTCGCCGAGCTCGCCGACACCGCGGGCGCAATCGTCGTCGGTGAGCTGACGCAGCACATCGAGCGTCCCGACTCACGAACGTACCTCGGCTCAGGCAAGATCGACGAGCTTCGTGAGCGCGTCGCGGAGACCAACGCGACACTCGTCTTGTTCGACGACGAGCTGTCGCCGAGCCAAGGCAAGAACATCGAGGACGCGATCGGGACGCGCGTGATGGATCGTGCCGAGCTGATTCTCGACATCTTCGCGACGCGCGCGCGGACGAGCGAAGCGAAGATCCAAGTCGAGCTCGCGCAGCTCGAGTACATGTTGCCGCGGTTGACGCGCATGTGGACCCACCTCGAGAAGTTTCGCGGCGGCATCGGGGTCCGCGGCCCTGGTGAAACGCAGTTGGAAACCGACCGGCGGCTGATCAATCAACGCATCAAGGTGTTACGCGAGCGCCTGCAGGATGTGCAGCGCGGCCGCGCGATTCAGCGTCAATCGCGCCAGTCTGAATTCAAGGCGTCGCTCGTCGGCTACACGAACGCCGGCAAATCATCGATTCTGCGCGGGCTCTCAGGCGCACAAGAGATCTTCGTCGAGAATCGGCTCTTCGCCACGCTCGATCCACTCACGCGCGACGTCGATTTGGGCGGTCACTCGCACGTGTTGGTGACGGACACCGTCGGATTCATTCGCAAGCTTCCGCACCATTTGGTCGCCTCGTTTCGGGCGACGCTCGAGGAGACGCGCGAGGCCGACCTGCTCCTGCACGTCATCGACGCAAGCTCTGTCTCGTGGGAAGAGCAGCGCGTCGTCGTCGATCAAGTGCTCGACGAGCTTGGCGTGAAAGACATTCCGAAGGTACTCGTCTTCAACAAGATCGATCTGCTCGAGCACGACGCGCTGCTCGCGCTTCAGGATCGAATTGGCGCGCTGGTGCCGTCGTCGATTTTCGTCTCGACGGTTGCCGACGGCGGCCTCGAGCCGCTCAAGCGTGTACTTGCGGGAGCGATACGCACGCGCCGGCCGCTGCGGAACATTTTCCTTTCTCCGTCCGACGGAAAGCTGCTCGCGGAAATTCATCGCGAGGGTCAGGTCCTGGACCAGCGGATGGACGGCGACCGATTGCTCGTGGAAGCCCGCGTCGACGACGCGCTCGCTGGCCGCTTGATCCGCGCCGGTGCCGAGGTGAGCTCGAATGGAAAAGCCCCGCACTAACCGTGCGGGGCTTTTGTTTTCGCCATGGTCACGCACGGACTCGAACCGTGGACCTCTGCTGTGTGAAAGCAGCGCTCTAACCAGCTGAGCTACGCGACCAACTGCCGAAATTTATTCGTGATGCCGGCGTGATACTAGGCAGGGTTGCCGCCATCGTTCCCACTTTCCACCCTGCTTTCAATGGGCCCGGCAGGGCTCGAACCTGCGACCGTTGGATTATGAGTCCACTGCTCTAACCGACTGAGCTACGGGCCCGAACACTTCGGTACTTAGACCGACAACCGCATCGCCGCAACCGATGGAGCGAGACGATGCACGGTTACGCTGGAACGTTCACCGCTTGGCCGGAAATATATGCATCATATGCATCGATTACTTCGTCGGGCGACACTGTGGCCGCACCAAGTTTTCCAACTTCGACGCCCGCCGCGAAGTTCGCGATGATCGCCGCCTCGACCGCCGTGCCGCCGGCAGCGAGTACGAGCGCGAGATAGGCCGTCACGGTGTCGCCGGCACCGACCACGTCGTACACCTCACGCGCGACCGTCGGAACTCGCTTGACTGCACCGCCGCCCGACACCAACGCCATTCCGCGCTCCCCGAGAGTGAGCAACAAGTGCTCGACGCCGAGGCGCGATAAGGTCGATGGAAGCGCCTCAGGGTGATCGAGGTCGACGTCCGCGCCGAGCGCGGCCTCGAGCTCGCGCCGGTTCGGCTTGAAAATCGTCGCACCGCGATAGAGAAAAAAATTGCGGTACTTCGGATCGACGACGATCGGAATCTCCTTCGCGCCTGCGGCATCCATCGCCGCCTCGATGACTCGCGCGACGAGCACGCCCTTATTGTAATCCTCGAACACGAGCGCGTCGGCATCGGCGATCGCGCCGCGGAGCACGTCGAGCAATCTGTCGACCTCGGAACCGTCGAGGTCTGCGTCCTCTTCTTCGTCGACCCGCACCACTTGCTGTGACCGCGCGACGATGCGCGTCTTCGTCGTCGTCGGCCGCTCAACCTTCACCAGACAGCCGAGGTTGGCTTCGATGTCAGCGAGCATCATGCAGAGCTGGCGACCGCCGGCATCGTCACCGATCGCGGCGACCAGATCGACCGCGGCGCCAACCGCGCGAACATTCTGCGCAACGTTGGCCGCGCCGCCCAGGGCGTGGCGTCGATCGCGCACGCGAACGACGGGGACAGGAGCCTCGGGCGAGATTCGATCTACGTCGCCGCGAAGGTAGACGTCGAGCATGGCATCGCCGACGACGGCGACTCGGCGTCGAGACGCGGCGTCAAGAAGTGAGAGCAGGCGATCTCGGGAGAGCGAACGGGGCATGGGCGCACAAGCTAGCCGTCACGGCGTCACGGGGTCAACCGAACGGCTGTCTTCGGCACAAGCCTTGCCCTTTCCGGACTCGACCGTCTCACCTCGCACGACGACCAACTGACTCGATTGCCCGCCTTTCTTACTCGACTCAATGACGCGGCGAAGTCGAAAATCCTGACCCTCCAGGAGTACTTCGTACTCGCTGGGAAAGCCTTGCGGTTCATTGTCGCCCGGCCGTTCTACGGACAGGACGTCGTGCAGCAAATGGATGAGATCGGAGTGAAGTCGCTCGGAATCGTGATCTTGACCGGACTGTTCACTGGCATGGTGTTGGCTCTTCAGTCTTCAGTGCAGCTCAAGACGTTCGGAGCCAGCATCTATATCGGCAATCTGGTCTCGGCATCGATGATCCGAGAGCTGGGGCCGGTGCTGGCCGGCTTGATGGTCGCGGGTCGCGTCGGGTCCGGCATCGCCGCACAACTTGGCTCAATGCGGGTCACCGAGCAGATCGACGCGCTGAACACGCTCGGAACGGATCCCATCAAGAAGCTCGTGACGCCGCGACTCATCGCCGCGCTCGTCATGGTGCCCGTCCTCACGATTATCAATGACTTCGTCGGAATCATCGGCGGCAATATCATCGCATCGCTCGTCCTGGGCCTTCCGGGGGCGATGTACTGGCGAACAGTGTGGGTGCAGATCGCGAACGACGGATTCGCTCTTCGTGTCATCCCAAACGACTTCATCCAGGGCCTCACCAAACCCATCGTGTTCGGCGGGCTGATCGCGGTCACGGCGTGTTATTTCGGACTCGGCACCACGGGCGGCACCGAAGGTGTGGGGCAGAGCACGACGCGCACTGTCGTGACGTCGAGCATTCTCATTCTGATCGTCGACTATTTCATCACGCAGGTATTGCTCTCGGTGTTGACGTATGGCTGACTTACCGAAGCCATCGACGTTCGACGACCGCCAGCGAACCAGCGACACCGCAGAGTCCGACGATGATGATCGCAAATCCGCTGCGGTTCGCCAGGCGATTCGATCCGAGCTCGCCGTTGACGCGCCGAGCGACAGCGCGCGCGGCGGGAAGCGGTCGAGCGACAAGAGTGTGGTCGAGCTGCAGCACGTCTCGCTCGCGTTCGACGTACCGATCATCGAGGACGTCTCGTTCGTGACGTGCGAGGGCGAGACGATGGCGATCGTCGGTGAATCCGGCACAGGCAAATCGACCATTCTCAAGCTCGTGTTGCGCCTTCTCGTGCCCGATCGTGGGTTCGTGTTGATCGATGGAGAGGACATTACGCCACTCACCTTCGAGGAGGCGCTCGTCGTTCGCCAAAAGATGGGCATGGTCTTTCAAGGCTCCGCCCTCTTCGATTCGATGAGTGTATTTGAAAACGTGGCGTACCCGCTGCGCGAGCATACCGACATGGACGAGGATGAGATTGCGCAGCGCGTGCGCGAAAAACTCCAGTTCGTCGACCTCGAGCCGGATCGTGTCATGGAGCAATTACCCTCGGAGCTATCGGGCGGGATGAAAAAACGCGTCGGCATCGCGCGCGGCATGGCGAATAACCCACGCATCATGCTCTACGATGAGCCGACCTCTGGTCTCGATCCGCTAACGACGGGGACAATCATGCGCCTCATCATGAAGCTGCAGCGCGAACTCGGAGTCACGAGTCTCGTCGTGTCGCACGACATTCGCGCCGTGTTCCGCATGGCGACGAAGGTCGCGCTGCTTCACGAGCGCCGAATCACGTTTCTTGGAACGCCCGAGGAGATGGCCGCGAGCGACGACCGATACATTCAGGACTTCTTGGGCGGATTCTCCTCATGAAGCGCCCATCATTCATCAGTTGGGAGCAGCTCAAGGTGGGCCTCGTGATCGCCGCGGCGCTCGCCATCCTTTCTGTCGCAGTCTATCGACTCGGCCAGGCAGCAAATCTGTTTTCACGCCGTTACGAGCTGTTCGCCTATTTGGCGAATGCCAATGGCCTGGCACCCGGCGGCGTAGTCTATGTCGCAGGCCAGTACGCGGGGACGATCAAGTCGATCGATTTTCTGCCAGTCGACAACGACACGCTGCGAAATCTGCGCGTGCGCATGGCGATCGATCATGCGCTGCAAGACCAGGTTCGCAGCGACTCGAAGGCCAAGATCCGCACGCTCGGCCTCCTCGGTGACAAGGTCATCGACATTTCCATCGGGACGCCGCGCTATTCAGCGCTCCGCGACGGCGACACCATCGCCGTCGCGCCGTCGCTCGACTACGAAGCGGTATTGGCTCAGGCCGCGGGCGCCGTGAGCGACATGGTCGATCTCACACACGACCTGCGGCAGATCACGTCGAGCGTCGTCGAAGGCAAGGGCACGATGGGCCAGCTGCTCACCAATCGAGCGCTATACGATCAATTCGTCGGCACGATGTCGCGCGCGAACGCGATGCTCGCGCGCGTCGACAACCCGAACGGGACATTCGCGCGCCTACTCGACGATCCGACGCTGTACAACCGATTCGTCTCGGTCGTGACGTCGGCGGATTCGCTCGTCATCGCACTCAATGACAAGAACGGCACGATCGGCAAGCTGCTGCGCGACGACACACTGTACACGCACATCGTCGGCATGGCGATCGCCGGCGACTCGCTCATGAAGACGTTGTCGAACGGACAGGGATTCGCCGGACGCCTGTTGAACGACCCCGCGCTCTATGATCGCATCAATAAGCTGACGACTGACCTCGGCGCGATTCTGGAGGATGTGCGCAAGGATCCACGGCGGTACACGCGAGGCGTCATTTGCGTTTTCCGTTGCAAGTGAACTCGTACGACATCAGTGTGGTGAGCCGACGAACCAGTTTGCATTGACGCTCGTGCGGCGCGGCCATACACTCCCGCGCCATGCCTGCCGCCCTCGTCCTCGTTTTGGCGATCCTTGGGATCTCGTTCGCCGGGCCGCTCGTCCGTTTGTCGCATGCTCATCCGCTCGCGATCGCGATTTGGCGGCTCGGGTTCTCGCTGATCATCATCGCGATCGCACTCGTCATCACGGGGTCGTGGCGACAGTGGAGGCGTCTCGACCGCTCCGGATTGCTCATCGCGATCGGCGCAGGCGCGATGCTCGCCATCCATTTTTGGGCGTGGAATTCGTCGATCGGATTCACGACGGTGGCGGCGTCTGTGGTGCTCGTCAACACGCAGCCGGCGATCGTCGCCCTGCTGTCGGCAGGTTGGCTGCACGAGCCGCCCAATCGCCAACAATGGCTCGGCATCGGTATCGCGATGGCTGGGGCGCTCGTCGTCGCGTTGCCTGACATGGAATCGGCTGCACACGCAGCGACCGGGCGCGCGCTCTTCGGCGACTTGCTCGCGCTCGCGGGCGCGGTGACCGCGGCATGCTATTTCGTCGCCGGGAGAAAGCTGAGATCGACGCTCGACA
>Ga0068855_100009110_pt1 | contig 11990 bp, 6 predicted proteins | sample KBSCornC52_FD_66592 | JGI IMG/M metagenome (GOLD analysis project Ga0068855, IMG submission 66592) | Corn rhizosphere microbial communities from Kellogg Biological Station, Michigan, USA - KBS Corn C5-2 | ecosystem: Host-associated > Plants > Roots > Rhizosphere > Soil ...
GCACGTCGTCGCGGCCGGCATGGCTTTGTGGCCGGGCCGGCGCTAGCGTCCGATCTGCCCGAAGATGCGGGCGAGGCTCTGCTTGTTTGAAAGCCAGTCGTGCCAGCGATCGCCGGTCTTCTCCAGCCGGGCGATCACGTTGCCGACGGTGAAGTCCTCGGGTCGCGACCGGTCGAGCTCATCCCAGCTCAAGGGCATGGAGATCGGCGCGCCGGGACTGCCACGCGGCGAGTACGCCGCGGCGAGCGTCTTGCCGCGCACATTCATGTTGTAATCGATGAAGATCTTGCCGGTGCGCTTCTCGACGGACCAATCCACGGTGACTTCCTTCGGGTGGTCCTTGAGCACGTGGCGACCGACCATTTCGCAGATCTGGCGTACCGTGTCGAACGTCACACTTCTCTCGATGGGCACGAAGACGTGCAATCCGGTCTTGCCCGAAGTCTTCACGATGGCACGCAGCCGCATCTGCTCGAGCAGAGTGCGCAGCCAGAGCGCCACCTTCTTCCCGGTCGCGAAGCCCTTTTCGTTGAGCTCCGGCTCCTCCCCCTTCCCCTCCTTGCCGGAGTAGATATAGGGATCGATGTCGAATACCAGGAAGTCTGGATAGTTGAGCGCCGAGCTCTCGAGCGTTTCGCGGGAAGTGGCGTAGTCGCTGCCCGCGGTGGCCGCATCCGCCTCGGTGTTGGCGCGGGAATGCCAGACATGGAACTCGAGGGTGCCGCTCTGGCCCAGCCAGAGGAGCGTCGGCAGGTTGTTGACGAGGATGTAGCGGTCGCTGGCGCCGCTATGCCCGGTGAAGATGGGGATCGTCTCGACGTAGTCCGGCAGCTCCTGCTCCCAGTGCTTCTGATAAAACCGCTCGCCATGAATCCCCTCCGGCATACGGATCATGGTGAGCGGCCGATCCCTGAGGTGCGGCAGCATGAAGCGCGATACACCCGCGAGGTAGCGGATGAAGTCCCGCTTGGTGATGGCCCCGCCGGCATCGGGTGAGGCAGGCCAGTACACCCGATCCAGGTTCGTGAGCCTGATCCGCGCGCCCTCCACGGTCAGATCGAGCCGGGATCCCGCCCCTGCCAACTGCTCGAGGACGGCATCGACCGCATCATGCGCCACCCTCTGACTCTCACCGCCACCGCGATCGCCACTGCGTCCGCGTCCGCGGCCGCCGCCACCATCACCGCCGTCATCGCCGTCCCGTGACGCCCCTTCAGGCCTGCCAATGGACTCTGCTGGAACATCATCCCGCAGGCGCGCAAACACCGGCGCGCGCAGCAGTCCCGCCGGCGTCCAGTCGATGAAGGAGACCTCGGCGACCAGACGGGGCTCGAGCCAGGTCGTCGGCCGGTGGATCGGCGGCTTTTCCGCAAAGGGCGAGCTCCTGCGTGTCAGGTCCCGGATGCGCCGTGTCAGCTCGGCGACCGCCGCATCGTCCAGCCCCGACCCGACGTGACCGGCATACTTCAGCGCCCCATCCTCCCAGTACCCGAGCAGGAGCGCGCCCAGCGGCTCGCGGGCGCCCTTGCCTTTCGTGCACCCGCCCACGACGAATTCCGCCGTGTGGACGGGTTTCACCTTGAGCCACGCTGCGACCCTCTGACCCGGCTGATAGATGCTGTCGCGGCGCTTCGCAACGATCCCTTCGTAGCCGCTCGCCATCGCCGCCGCGTACAGCCCCTCGGCGTCCGCGCTGGCGTGGATGAGTTGAATATGAGCAGAGGGCAGGAGGCACTGTGCCAGGTAACGGCGCCGGTCGGCATAGGGAGCGGACCGCAGGTTGACACCTGCGAAGTGCAACAGATCGAAACACACGAGCAGCGCGGGTGCCTCCCGCTGCGCCTCCGCAATGTCCTTCTCGCCGCGCCGTTGCGCCCTGTTCTGCAGCGCATTGAATGACGGCCGGCCGTCGGGACCCAATGCGACGATCTCACCGTCGAGAACCATCCGATCGGCGCCGAAGGCCGCGAGCTCGGTGACGATCTCGGGGAACTGCGCCGTGAGATCGATGCCCCGCCGCGAGCGCAGGCGTACGGCCGTCCCGTCGATGGAAGCGATGACACGGTAGCCGTCGAGCTTGGGCTCGAAGAGCCAGTCGGGGTCCGAGCGGGCGGCCTCGCCCGCCATGGCGAGCATCGGTGCAAGCGAGCCCGGAAGCGGCTCCGCTGGACCGCGCGCCACCAGTTCAGACGCCTGGCGCCTCGGCGGCGGCACACCCGTAGAGAGATCGTCGAGCGACACGCCTGTGAGCACGGAGCGATCCTCCAGGGTCACGTCCCTGTTGGCCGCGAAGGCGTCCTTGTGCTTGATGAGCAGCCACTGCTGCGGCGTCCCGGTCCTCACGAGCGCGAACGAGCCTTTGAGCTTCTCGCCACGCAGGAAGATGCTGAGCTTGCCCGCCTCGATGGCAGCGCGTGCCCGCTGCTCCGCCTCCTCCCGCGCGCCGAACGAATACTCCCCGTCCTCATCCGGAGAATACACGCCGCAATCCCACACGATGACGCGCCCGGCGCCGTACTCCTTGGCCGGAATCACGCCCTCGAAGGAGGCGTAGTCGAACGGATGATCCTCCACCGCGACCGCCATGCGCTTGTCGCTCGGATCGAGTGACGGACCCTTGGGAACCGCCCAGGATTTGAGGACGCCGTCGAGCTCCAGACGGAAGTCATAGTGCAATCGCCGCGCCGCATGCTTCTGCACCACGAAGAGCAGCGGCCCACCCCGCCCGGCGACAACCTCAGGGGCCGGCTCCGGCGTGCGCGTGAAAGTGCGCTTGGCTGCATAGGGAGCGAGCGGCCGCTCCGCCTTCTGAGCGGCGGGCGCACGGCGGCTCTTCGGGTCGCGATTTCCCACCGGCGCAAGATCGCATACGGCTCCCTGCCGGACAAGCCGGGAAGGTGTCAGCCCGCGGTGATGCGCTTGTTCTCAACCAGGTCGAGCGCCGGCGCCGGCACCTGCCGCCGCACCAGCGTACTCTTGCCGAAGAGTGACTCCAGCAGACTCACCGCGAGCAACGCAGTCTCGTTGCGCACATCGAGGGCCGGGTTGAGCTCCACCACATCGAGCGAGCCCACGAGACGGGTGTCGGCGATCATCTCCATGCACAACTGCGCCTCGCGGTAGGTTGGCCCGCCTGGCACCAGGGTGCCCACTCCCGGAGCGATGTCGGGGTCGAGGAAGTCGACATCGAAACTGACGTGCAGGTGGGTGTCGTCATCGAGCCCTGCGAGCGCCTGCTCCATCGTCTGGCGCATGCCCATCTCATCGATGTAGCGCATGTCGAAGACTTCGACGGCGAGCTCGTGCAGGAAGCGCTTCTCGCCTTCGTCGACACTGCGCACACCGATCTGCCGTATCCACTGCGGGTGGATGCTCGGAGTGGCGCCGCCGAGCTCCGTCAGGGCCCTCGGCCCGAAGCCGCAGAGACAGGCGAGCGGCATACCGTGCAGATTGCCGCTGGGAGAGAGCTCGCCGGTGTTGAAATCCGCATGTGCATCCAACCAGAGCACGCGCAGCTTCCGGCCTGACTCGCGGCAGTGCCGTGCCACGGCGCTGATCGAGCCGATGCCGAGCGAGTGATCGCCTCCGAGGAGGATGGGCAGCCGCCCGCCGCGCAGCTCCTCATACACCGCCGCGTGCGCGAGTTGGTTCCATTCCAGCACGGCCTTGAGATGGCGGTGCCCGGCGACGGGCGGTTGCCACGGATTGCCGGGGCCGGCGAGGTTGCCGCGATCCACCACCTCGAGCCCGCGCTGCTCGAGCGCCCGCTGAATTCCGGCAACCCGCATCGCCTCCGGTCCCATCGAGGCGCCGCGCTCCGCCGCCCCCACGTCAGTGGGAGCGCCGATCAGGCTGACGGTGCGAAGCGTGCGAGGCTCCGTCATGCAGTCAGCTCGGCCACCGGCGCCGGCCGCGTACGCGCCGCCGATGACGGCTCGCCGAGCAGCGAAAAGAGATCCTTCGGGTCCTCGAGATCGGGAATCAAATCGATGCTCGTGCGAGTGCCGCGGCGCTGCTGGTGCAGCCGGTGCAGATAACGCAGCGCCGAAAAGTCCTGCAGCGCGAATCCCACCGAATCGAACACAGTGACCTCTGCGTCGTTGGCCCGGCCGGGCTTGCGGGAGGTCACCACCTCGGCGAGCTCGATGACCGGAAAATCCGCGGCCATCTGTTGAATCTCGCCCTCGATGCGCGATTGCGCCTCGAACTCGACCACCACCCGGGCGTCGGCTCGGAGAAGGATGTCGGCGTGCAACTCCGTCTTTCCCGGACAGTCGCCGCCCACTGCGTTCAGGTGCATTCCGGGCGCAATCATTTCAGGTGTCAGAATGATTGCATTGCGCTTGTCGGCGGTGACCGTCGTCACGATGTCCGCGCCGCGCACAGCCTCCGCGGTGGAGCGGCAGGCCACGACCTTCAGTCCTCCGAGGGCGAGCCGCGCGAGGTTATCCTGCAGCTTTTCGGTCGCTTGGCCGTCGGTATCGTAGAGGCGCAGCTCGCGGATGCCCTGCATCTCGTGAAAGGCGATGGCCTGGAACTCGGCCTGCGAACCGTTGCCGATCAACGCCATCACACGGCTGTCACGACGAGCCATCCAACGCGCGGCGACCGCCGAGGTCGCGGCAGTGCGCAATGCGGTGGTCAGCGTCATCTCCGAGAGCACGAGAGGATAGCCCGTCTCGACATCCGCAAGCATTCCGAAGGCCATCACCGTCAACAGCCCCTTCGCGGTATTCTTCGGATGGCCGTTGACGTACTTGAATGCATACTGGCGGCCGTCTGACGTCGGCATCAGCTCGATCACGCCGACCTGCGAATGCGTCGCGTGACGGGGTGATTTCTCGAACTCGGCCCAGCGCCGATAGTCCGCCTCGATCTCCCGCGTCAATCCCGCGATGAAGGCAGCGGGACCGATGTCCCCAACCAGCTCCTGGACGCGCCGGATGCCGATGAAGTCGACCATGATCATTCTCCAGAGGAAGGGCGGCGCGCCGTGGCGGACCGCCATAGGGAGATGATCCCCGTCGCCCAGGCCAAAAAACAGGCATAAAGTTGCTCAAAAAGCGACAGCGCCTGATCAAATCGCCATATGCATTGGGCGATTTGCTAGAGTCCTGGTCAGACGGTCCCGAACAGGTAACCCGATCGATGGATGACCTTGACCACCGGCTCCTGGCCCTGTTGCGCGCCGACGCCCGCGAATCCGTCGCCTCTCTGGCGAAGAAGCTGGGGGTGGCGCGCGGCACGGTGCAGAACCGCATGGCGCGACTCGAGGCCGACGGTACCATCGCGGGTTATACGGTGCGCCTGAAGCCGGACATGCAGCAGCAGCAGATCCGTGCCCTCATGACGATCGCCGTCGAAGGCAATCAGGTCGATGCCGTGGTGAAGACGCTGCGCGGGGAGCCGGCCGTGGCCAGCCTCCACAGCACCAACGGCAGATGGGATCTGGTGGCGGAGCTGCATACCGACACCTTGGCCTCGTTCGACAAGGTGTTGGCGAGGATCAGCCGTATGCCCGGCGTGTCGAGCAGCGAAACGAGCCTCCTGCTCTCGACGTTCAAGATCTGACGGGGCCCGCCTTCGCGGGCCCCGCCCTCCCCCCTATCAGAACTTGTAGCTCGCCCGCACGTTCCAGAAGGCGCCCGGCAGGTCGTACGTGCCGGCATCGTAGCCGTTCAGGGTGCAGGTGAAGCAGATCGGCGGGTTGACGCCGAAGAGGTTGTTGACACCTGCCTGAATCGTCAGGCCATGCAGCGTGAAGGCATCGAAGTATGCAAAGTTCACATCGTTGTAAGTCACCGCATGCATCGTGTGGATGGTGGACGACGTCTCGCAGCCCGGCACGCCCGTGGTGAGCGCGTTACCGCAGGCTTCGGTGACCGCCGACAGGTAGCGCACGGTCCAGGTGACCTGATAATCGGCCATGCTCCAGCCGATCTGATCGATCATCCGATAGCGCGGGATGGCGGTATTGCTGACCTCCACACCGACCTGCCGCTGCGCGACGTTGCCGAAATTGTCGACCGCCTTGTAGCCGTTGACCCGGGTCACCGTGACCGACGCCGAAAGATTCCCGAACGGCAGCGGGCTCGAGCCCCAGTTGATCTTGAGGTCCTCGCCGTCGGTGGTGATCTCGCCGATATTTTCCAGGAAGTTGCTCGGTGGATTGAGGTTGCCGCTCGGACCGCGGGTGAAGCCGGAGCAGAGTGTCGGGTTGACGCCCCCCGCGGCGACGCAGGCATTGAGCAGTGACTGCAGATCCGCGGCCTGAATCGCCCCGGTGATCTTGTGATGGTAGTAGGTCGACTCCACCGTCAGCCGGTTCGTAGCCGGCAGGTTCTCGGCCCAGCTGGCGTCGTACACGATTCCTGCCGAGAAGCTCTTGGACTTCTCCGGATGCAGTTTGGCGTTACCGCCTGTGAACGTCGTGATCTGGGTGTTCGCCTGCGTGAAGCCGTTCGGCACGCCCTGTGCACGGCATGCCTGAGCGAGCGGCGTGTTGACGCCCGGCAACACGACCGGCGAGCCGGTCGGGCCGCAGGGATCCACGAGCGTGGCGCCGAAATTCGTCAGGCCGAAGAGCTCGCCGAGGTCCGGGGCGCGGAATCCGGTGGAGTAGTCGCCGCGCAGACCGAAGTCCCGGGTCGGCTGCCACCGCAGGCCTCCTTTGAAGGTGGTGGTGCTGCCGAAGTCCGAGTAGTCCGAGTAGCGGGCAGCAGCGCTCGCACCGAGCGTCTCGAGCACCGGCACGCTGAACTCCGCATACGCCTCGTTCACGTGATAGCCGCCGAAGACTCTCTGTGCGGGCGAATCCTGCGACAGGCCGTTCTGCCGCAGCGGGTCGGGATTGAAGATGCCCACGTACTGGCGATGCTCGGCGCCGACGGCAATACCGACAGGGCGGTCGGCGATGCTGAACGGATGCCCGGTGATGTTGGCGGAGAAAATCTTCAGGTCCTGCTCACTCTCATCGTGCTGCGTGACCTCGACGAAGTTGAGCATCTGCCGCGTGATCGGCCGCCCCTGGCCGCCGAAGAGGTCGAGCGGTACGCAGTTCGGAACCTGGGCGCAGACCGCCGGGTCGCCGAGAGCGAGCTGCAAGTTCGCGAGGTTGTAGCCGCCGGTGAAGACCTGCGAGGCCTTGTTCGCCGAGTCGACGAAGTTCACGTCCCAGCGGTAGTCCCCGCTGCTCGCCCCGCCGAAGTGCCCCTTGAGGCCCGTTGCGAAGTACCACGTGTCGACGTTTTGCGTGAAGATGCGCGGCCCTCCCTCGATAGGCCGGCGCGTGACGAACCCGAGGTTCGAGTTGGCATCGAGGTCGATGCCGAACGGATTGTAGGGATTCAGTGCCGAGATCGAGATGCGGTCGGCGAGACCCCCGGTTCCGGCAACAGGACCGACGAAGATCGGCTCCGGCGCCGCCTGGTTCACCGACTGGCGGGTGTTGTATAGGCCCTTGGCGTATATGTCGAGATTGTCATTGACCGAGTAATTGAAGTTGCTGAAGAGCGACTTGCGGTCCTGCGGTGTCAGCAGCAGGTTGTAGACGGCGTAGTTGAACCGGTCGGAGGCTCCGAAATTGTGGTACGTACTCGTACCGCCCGTGGGGTTGTTCGGATCGAAGACGGGGTTGGTCGTACCGGTATTGAGCGTGATGTCGTAGAACTCGGACTGATCGGGCGTGCAGGAGCCGGGGTTTGGCGCGGGCACCGCCGGGTCGCAGAAGAGATCGCGTCCCTGTGGGGTTCCCGAGCTGCCGGCACCCGGGCCCGCCAGGGGCTCGGGCACCGCCGACTGCCACCACTTCGAGGAGCTGATCGCATCCTGCTTGAAGTAGCTGGCGACGAACATGCCGGAGAAACGGCCGCTCGCGCCGCCGATGGTGAGGTTCCCTTCGGTGTTCCGGCCGCCCTTGCTGTACTCACCGGTATAGCCCTCGACCTGCACGCCGTCGAAGCGCTTCTTGGTGATGATGTTGACCACACCCGCAATGGCATCGGAGCCGTAGATCGCCGAAGCGCCGTCCTCCAGCACCTCGATGTGATCGATCATGGACATCGGTATCGTGTTGAGGTCGGCGCTGCCGCTCACGCCCGAAGCGGATGACTCGTTCACCCAGCGCAGGCCATCCACCAGTACGAGCGTGCGCTTCGGATCGAGGTTGCGCAGATCGACCTCGCTAGCGCCCGCGGCGATGCCACCGCCGTCCGGCGGATAGCCGAAGTTGCCGGAGGAATTGAACTTGGTGTTGAGCGCCGAGCCCCCGGTGGTGATCTGCTGCAGCAGGCTTCCGACGTCGGCAAGGCCGGTCTTCTGCATGGCGGCGGTGGTGATCACCGACAGCGGCTGCTCCCGCTGCGCCTCGCTCTCGGCGATGCGCGAGCCGGTGACGATCACCTCTTGAAGCTGGTCGCTCTTTTGATTGGTCGCCCCTGTCGATGTTGCCGTCGCCGGGGACGCTTGTTGCGCGAGCACGACACCCGCTGCCCCGAGACCCACCAAGCAGGCCGACGCCACGTGAATACGAATACTTGAGACCTTGCTCATGGCCCGACCCGTAAGTGGTTATTATGTAACAAACTCTGAAGATGCCGCAGGCAAAAGTCAAGCGGTCATTTGCCGCGGCACCCTCATGTTAACGCTCCCAATGGAGCCCACGTCATATGTCGCGCCGGGATCACCTCTTTTAAATCAGAAATCCTGGCCGAACTCGACTCCGAACGTCCGTGGCTGCGCCGGCACGATGTACACCTGAGTGTCGGTACTCGGGTTGCTCTCCGTGAAGCGCGACAGCTGCGCGCGTCGGTTCAGTAGATTGCTGATGAACAGGTCCGCATGCACGCCGCTCGCGCTGTCGGCTCCGAGCTTCAGATTCAACAACGCATAGGCCGGCATATTTCCGTATACGCCGTTCTGCGCCGTGAGCAGCACGGGAGAGGTCTCGCTCTGATACATCGCGGAAAGCTGCGCGTACGGCTTCCAGTTGCCACCGGGAAAAAATGAGTAACGGACGACCAGGTTGCCTTTGAACTTCGGCGTGACCGGGAGGTTGGTCCCCGCCGGCGCCTCCGGCGGCGGCAGCGGCGTGCACGGGGGTGTGCCCGGGATGCAGCCGTAGTAGTTCTGGGTCAGAACCGGATCCATCAGGGTGAAATTGGCGCTGAGGAGCAGGCTGCTCGCCGGCAGCCAGTCGACGCTGGTCTCGACGCCCTTGATGCGGGCGTTGGCGCCATTCTTGATGATCGTGACGCTGTTCGCGCCGAGGAACGAGAACTGGAAGTTGTTCCAATCCTCCCAGAAGAGCGCACCATTCCAGCGCAGCGTGTTCCCGAGCCACTGGGTCTTCCACCCGACCTCGTAGTTCTTGAGGAAATCGGCCGCATAGGGACCGTTGTCGCCTGTCTGGTCGGCCACGCGATTGACACCGCCCGGCCGGAATCCCTTCGAGTACGTCGCATACACCATTTTGTCCGGAGTGATCTTGTAGGTCACGTTCACACGGGGAACGTGACCCGTGTCGCTGGTCCGGGCGTCGAGGTCGGTGCAGGGCGAGTACTTGACGATGGCCGGCGCGAAGCACTTCGGCGTACCGGTGCTGGAATAGTTCGGATAATTGAACCCGTAGAACCCGATCAGCGAATTGTCGTACTTGTAGAAGCGCAGCCCGCCGGTGACCGACAGCCGGTTGGTGATATCCCAGGTGGCCTGTGCAAACGCCGCACGGTCACGGTCCACGCGCTGCTCATCGGTGAGCCAGATGGCGTTGGGGAATCCGGGGATGGACACGGCGGTGGCGAGACCGTTCGGGTTGCCGCCGTAAACGCTGGTAAACCCATATCCGGGCATGGTGTAGAGCTGCCAGATGTTGTGCATCTGGCGCTGCAGGAAGAGTCCGGCGGTCGCATGCACCGGCAGATCCTGCGGCGTGGTGAGGCGAAGCTCCTGGCTCCACATCTCGAAATCGCCGGCGCCGATAACGAGCTGCTGCGGCATGATCGGCTTGCCGTTGTTGCCGATGTAGTAGTAGGTGCCGTAACTCGTCGTCTTGTCGTAGAACTCCCCGTAATCGCTGTAATCGGACACCGAGTGCTGGTTGCGCTTGACGTAGCCGCCGGCGTAGACGATGTCGAAGTTACTGACTTTGCCCTCGATCGTGAGGGCGGTCTGGGTCCAGGTGTCGCGCGTATTCTCCGGCGAGAAATGCACGAGCTGCAGATCACCGACCGCCGGGTCGTAGCCGAAGGCCCCCTCCGATTTGACCGATTGCCCCTGGAAGCTGGGCGTGACCGTCCACTGGTCTCCCAGATCGAACCTGAGCTCCGCCCGGCCACCGGTCGTATCGACGGTGTTGTAGTTGCTCTTGCGCCAGGGCGCGTTGGTGATGGCGCCGGCGCCGATCGGAGCAGTCGGGTGGCACTGCCCGGTACCGCCCCCGGGGCCCACGCCGGTCTCCGAAAGGGCCCAGGCGGAGAATGTCCGCACGCCGTTGAAGATGCAGCCGTTCGCATCCGTGCCCGCGACGTTGTCGATGAAGCCGGCGTCGTGCTCCTGCCAGCCCACGAGACGTATGGCCGCACGGTCCGTTATCGGCAGGTTGACGTAGCCTTCGACGACGTCACCCAACCCGCCGTCCTCGATCTTGTTGCCCTGAACGTTGTAGCCGGCGGCGAACTTCGTCGGGTCCGGCTTGTTGGTAATGAGACGTACCGTCCCGGCCTCCGAGCTCGCGCCGAAGAGCGTTCCCTGCGGGCCCTCCAGAACCTCAATGCGATTGATATCGTAGATGTGCAGCGGCAGGGCGCCCGTGATGGTCGTCACGGGCTGCTCGTCGAGATACACCCCGACGCTCGGCTCGGAGCCGGAGTGGTTGCCGTCACCGCCGCTCACCACGCCGCGGACATAGATGAGGGACGAGCCCGGCTCGCCGGTGCCGCCTTCGCCCTGACTGCGCACGTAGGAGATGGCCGGCGCAAACTCGACGTAGTCATCGAGATTCACGATGTTGAGTTGCCGCAGCTTCCTGTTGTCGAACACTTCGACGCTGATGGGCACGCTCTGCAGATTCTCCTGAACCTTCTGCGCCGTGACGACGACGGTCTCCAGGGTGCCTGCCGAGGCGGTAGCGGGCGCCAGCTGCGCCCGGGCCGTGGACATCGAGGCGAGGATCGCGGAAGCCACAGGCGCGCCCGCCCGGACGAATGTGTGGAGGGCCTTGGCCCGCCTGCGTGACAATTTTCTACGTCGACTGCGCGTCATGGTTGGCTCCCCCGTACGCCTGGCTATCTATTGGCTTGAGATAAGTCGGTCCCGGCCGCTTCGAAGGCCGGAACTCTCGGATACTCGGTCAGAACTTCACCTAAAGCCCGCTCGAGCGGCCCGAGCCACGGCTCATAGTGCCGCCACTGGTCCACACCGTCGCGGTAAATCGGCTTGCGGACCTGCTCGGAGCTGGGGGTCCGCACCGCCCGGTCGTTCTCATGGAACCGCAGGCACTTGGGATCGAAGGGTAATCGGCAGGCCTCGAGGAGCCGGCGCACCTCGGTCTCCGTGTCCGCGACCACACTTTCGTAGAACACGCGGGTGACCCTCCCCGGGAGGACCTCATCGAAATGCGCCATGAGCTCGACGTAGTCACGATAGTAGCGGCCCAGGTCCTCCAGCCCGTAGCTGAACCACTGGCCGCGCGCGAAGTGCTGCTTGAAGCAGGAGAAACAGCAGCCGAGAGGGTGCCGCCGCGCATCGATGATCACGGCGTTCGGCAGGATGAGCTGAATGAGGCCGACATACATGAAATTGTTCGGCATCTTGTCGATGAAGAGAGGCGCCTCGGTCCTGCGCATGACCCGGGTCTCGGCGAGGTACCCCTCGCCCAGTGCTCGCAGCTCGTCCGGCGTCAGCGAAGCGAGCCTCTTCAGAAACGTCCCCTCCTCCTCCTGCTTCGGGCCGGCGAGCTTGCGCGCGATGTTCGGCAGCTGCGGCAGCTCCAT
>Ga0068855_100009112_pt1 | contig 11989 bp, 14 predicted proteins | sample KBSCornC52_FD_66592 | JGI IMG/M metagenome (GOLD analysis project Ga0068855, IMG submission 66592) | Corn rhizosphere microbial communities from Kellogg Biological Station, Michigan, USA - KBS Corn C5-2 | ecosystem: Host-associated > Plants > Roots > Rhizosphere > Soil ...
CGGGGCCTCCGCCAGCCTGGGACCGCGCGGTGCGGACGTGAATATCGGCCGGAACGGCATCACCACCAATGCCGGAATTCCGGGCACCGGCCTCTCTTACCGCTCCAGGCTGGGCGGCCATGGCGCAAGCCTGGGCATTCTGGCGGTCCTGGTGGGGATGGGCTTTTGGGCATTCCAGCATTAGGACAAGATCGAGAAAGCCATCGCGCCGGCAGCTCCGGCGCAGTCGGCCTCCGCCGGGCCAGCTTCGGACGTCCGTTATGTGCATCGCGAGGGCTCGGTGCTGCGGGAAACCGAAAGCCCGTCCGGCAAGAGCCTGAAGAAGGAAAGCAAGGGCGCGCCGGTGATCCTGCTCGCCAGCGACGGCGAATGGGCCAAAGTCCAGGACGGCGCCCTCACCGGCTGGATGCGCATGGGCGTGCTGGGCCGTGAGCCGCCGGGTTAGACAAAGCAAAGCTTTCCCGTAAACGAAAGTTTACCCGGGCAAGCGACGGTTCAATTGATGAAACGCCCCGACATATGGCGGCTGCGCGGTCGGCCTGAACCGCCCCACGCCACACCTGGAATTGTATATGGGCTTTTCCCGGCGCTTCTGATTTTTCGGATCGTGCCTAGGCCTTGGCGCGGACCAGCCAGCAGGCCATTCCCAGGCGAATAGCCTCCGTTCCGGTCTGAAATTTCGTCAGCGCTTCGGTGACCAAGTCTCGCGCCTTGGCGCGAGTGGCGTCGTCTGTGTTGCGAAGGGCCCGCGAGGTGGGACCCATCAATTGCGTGACTTGAAAGCTGGCCTGTTGCGGCGCGTTGCCCAGATCCATCATCCCATCAAACTTTTCGATTCCGATTTCGGAGAATCCCGCGGCGCTTAAAATGTCCCGCAACCGGTCGGCATCGGCAAAGGCGAACGGCCCCGGCGCGTGCGGATGGACCGGCTTTTGCGCCGGCAGAACCGGTTTTGCCGCCGCATAAGGCAGCAAGGCCCATTCATTCTCATCGACCGCCCGCCAGCAGACAAATACCAGGCGCCCGTCACGAGCAGCGGCTTTGCGAATGTTGGTAAAGGCGGCGACAGGATCGACGAAGAACATCGCGCCAAAAAGCGAGAAGATCAGATCATGCTCCGCGAGGAACGCATGAAGCGCAGCGTCGGCCTCGATGAATTCGATATTTCCGGTTCGAATCCGCGACCGGGCCAATGCCAGCAGAGGGCGGGACACATCCACGCCCGTCACACGGCCACCGGGCCCCACCCTTTCCGCCAGCGACAGGCTGGTGACACCCGCTCCACAGCCGATATCCAGCACTCGTTCGCCGGGCCGTGCCGCGGCCAGCATCAATGCCGCATCCGCCGCTTCCCTTAGGCTGTGATCGGTCTGGCCGTTATGTTTTGCCCATTCCTCGCCGGTTGGGCCGTTCCAATATTCGATCTGGGCTTTGTTCGCGGTCACTTCCCAGCCTGGCGCTTGCGCATGGCCAGGGTCCTGAGCCGCAAGGCATTCAGTTTGATGAAGCCCTGGGCGTCCTTCTGGTCATAAGCGCCCTTGTCGTCCTCGAAGGTCACCAGGCTTTCGCTATAGAGCGAGTAAGGCGAGGAACGGCCCACCACGGCAACATTGCCTTTATAGAGCTTGAGCCGCACGCTCCCCGTGACGAATTCCTGGCTCTTGTCGATCAGGGCCTGGAGCATTTCGCGTTCGGGCGAGAACCAGAAGCCGTTATAGATCAGGGCCGCGTAGCGCGGCATGATATCGTCCTTCAGATGCGCGGCGCCGCGATCAAGTGTGATGCTTTCGATGCCGCGATGGGCGGCGATCAGGATCGTGCCGCCGGGCGTCTCATAGACGCCGCGGGACTTCATGCCCACGAAACGGTTCTCCACCAGGTCGAGGCGGCCGATGCCATTGGCCTTGCCCAGAGCGTTCAGCCGGGCCAGCAAGCTGGCGGGCGAAAGCTTTTCGCCATCAAGCGAAACAGCATCGCCCTTCTCGAAACCGATTTCGATATAGGTGGCCTTGTCCGGCGCTTCTTCCGGCGAGATGGTGCGCTGATAGACGATGCTGTCCGCTTCCCGCGAAGGATCCTCCAGCACTTTGCCCTCGGACGAGGAATGCAGAAGGTTCGCGTCGACAGAGAATGGTGCTTCGCCGCGCTTGTCCTTGGCGATGGGAATCTGATGCACCTCGGCGAATTCCAGCAGCTTGGTGCGGCTGGTCAGGCTCCATTCCCGCCAGGGTGCGATCACTTTGATGTCGGGCTTGAGGGCGTAATAACCCAGCTCGAACCGCACCTGGTCGTTGCCCTTGCCGGTGGCGCCATGGGCCACCGCATCGGCGCCGACCTTCTCGGCGATCTCGATCTGCTTCTTGGCGATCAGCGGGCGGGCGATGGAAGTACCCAGAAGATAGACGCCTTCATAAAGAGCGTTGGCCCGGAACATGGGAAAGACAAAATCGCGGACGAATTCTTCCCGCAGGTCTTCGATGAAAATATTCTCGGGCTTGATGCCCAGCGTCTCGGCCTTCTTGCGCGCCGGCTCGATCTCTTCGCCTTGGCCCAGATCGGCAGTAAAGGTCACGACCTCCGCGCCATATTCGGTCTGCAGCCATTTCAAAATGACGGATGTGTCCAGCCCGCCCGAATAGGCGAGAACCACTTTCTTGACGTCGCGCTTGGCCATTAAAGTAAAACCCCGAAAATCGCGGGGACTATAGGGATCGGGGCCCGAAAATCCAGCCTTAAGACGGCATTCTGGAAAGCTGGGCGGACTGCACCGCGGCCAGCTTTTCGGCCGCCAGCCGCGCGGAGGCGCGCTCTTTCACGCTCTCGCTTTTGAGCTGTCCGCAGGCCGCCATGATGTCGCGGCCGCGCGGCGTGCGCACGGGGCTGGCATAACCCGCCCGGTTGACGATCTCGGCGAATTTCTCGATCTGCGCCCAGTCGGAGCATTCATAGGGCGCCCCCGGCCAGGGGTTGAAGGGGATCAGATTGATCTTGGCGGGAATGCCGGCCAGAAGACGGACCAGTTCGCGCGCATCGGCCAGCGTGTCGTTGACGCCCTTCAGCATCACATATTCGAAAGTGATGCGCCGGGAATTGGATGCGCCCGGATAGGAGCGGCAGGCATCCAGCAATTCCTTGATGGGATATTTCTTGTTGATGGGCACGATCACGTCGCGCAACTCGTCGCGCACGGCGTGCAGCGAGATCGCCAGACCCGACCCGATCTCGGTGCCGGCCTTCGCAATCATCGGCACGACACCGGCGGTGGAAAGCGTGACCCGGCGTTTGGACAAGGCCAATCCATCGCCATCGGTGACGATCGCAAGCGCCGCCTTCACATTGTCGAAATTATAGAGCGGCTCGCCCATTCCCATCATCACCACATTGGTGACTTTGCGACCCGGCGCGGTGGACGGCCAGTCGCCCAGGCTGTCACGCGCCACCAACAGCTGACCGACAATCTCGGCCGGCGTCAGGTTGCGCACCAGCTTTTGCGTACCGGTATGGCAGAAGCGGCAATTGAGGGTGCAGCCGACCTGCGACGACACGCAAAGCGTGCCGCGATCGGCCTCGGGAATATAGACCGTCTCGAACTCGATCCCCGGACCGGTTCGAAGCAGCCATTTGCGGGTGCCGTCATTGGAAATCTGCTCGGTCACCACTTCGGGCCGCGCCAGGGTGAAATGCGCCGCCATCTCGCCGCGGAAATCCTTGGCCAGATTGCTCATGCTGGCAAAGTCGCGGGCGCCATGGACGTAAGTCCAGTTCCACAATTGGCGCGCCCGCATGCGTGCCGATTTTTCGGGCACGCCCGCACCCGCCAGCGAAGCCGCCAGCGCGTCCGGGGCAAGCCCGATCAGGGAGCTACATGTTGCAGGCGCCATGGATCTTTGCCAGCGCGTCGTTGAAGCCTTGCAGGGAATAGGTATCGACCGTCTTGGTCCCGCGCGAGGAGGTGCCGGCCGCCACGGCGGAAACGCCCTTGCTCATCGTGTCGATCAGCCGCTCGCTGTCGGCGAGCGACTGGATCCAGGCGGCGCCGCTTTTTGCTTCGTTGCGCGAGAAAAAGTTGAATTTGTCGGGGCCAACACCCAGGGTCACGGGCGCATTGGCCTTATATTCGTACCCCGGCACGATCTGCATTTCCGCCTTCACTTTGCGGCCAGGCCAATCGGACACCATCAAGAAGATATCGCCGCGCTTGGTCGCCTTGGGCTGTCGGGCGCGCGGCTTGGACATGGCATAGCAGGTCATCGCATTGCCGGTGCCGTTGGAATAGGCGGACCAGTTGCCGAACACGCCAAGCAGGTTGGCGGTTTCGGCGGAGGCCGGGGCGGCGAAAGCCAGCATGGAAAAAGCGCAAAGGGAACCCAGCAATAAAGTGCGAATCATGAATGCTCCAGCGTGTCCGGCGTATCGTGTATGGGGCCGAAATCGGGCGATTTCATGGGGTCCGCGCCGATTTCTCCAAGAATACCGGACGGGTCTGGCCGCCGCAACGGCGCAGGCCAGCGCCCTATTCGCGCAGGCCGTAACCCTTGGCATAGAGACGCCAGGCCGTCACGCCCAGGACCGCCAGCAGTCCCAGAGTGAGACCGATGCCCAGGCCTTGCGGAGCTTCGTCAAACCCGATCATGGCGCCGCGGATGCCGTTGATGAAATAGAAGAAAGGATTGGCATAGGCCAGCCATTGCAGTTTGGCCGGCAGCATCGCGATTGTGTTGAATACCCCACCCACCATCGAAAGCGGCGTGAGCAGGAACACCACCGGCATGTTCAGCTGTTCGAAGCTTTTGGACCAAAGCCCCACGATCAGGCCCAGCAACCCGAAAACGGTTGATACGCTGACGATCCAGAACAGGAACATCGGCCAGGATTCGATATGGGTGGCACCGAAGCCGATGCCCATCAACAGGATGCCGATGCCGGTGACGGTAGAGCGCAACACCACCACGCTGAGGCTGCCGATGATCATCTCCACATAGGAGAGCGGCGCGACCAGCATTTCTTCCACGAATTTGATGAACCGGGAAAAATAGATCGCCGTCGATGCCTGAATGAAGGCGGCGTTGACGATGTTCAGCATCAGCACGCCCGGCAGCACGAACTCCAGATAGCGGTGGCCGCCGATCTGGGAAATGCGCCCGCCCACCACCGAGCCGAAAATGAAGATGAACAGCAGAGCGGAGATCCAGGGCGCGATGAAAGCCTGAATCGGGATGCGCGCCATGCGTGACGCTTCGCGCCGCACCATGGTGTAGAGGCCGATCCAGTTGATGCCCATGGTCTGGCTCATCTTATTGCCCCGCCACATGATCGGGCTCGGCGCCGGTCGCGATCAGATAGGCATTCTCAAGTCCGCCTGGGCTGCCCGCGATCTCGTCCTTGGTGCCCTCACGGACCACTCGGCCCTTGCTGACAATCGCGACATGACGGCAAAGCCGCTCAACTTCCTCGAGATAGTGCGAGGTCAGAAGGATGGTACGGCCGTCTTTGTTGATTTCCGCCAGATAGCGCCACAACACCCGGCGCAGCTCCACATCCACGCCGGCCGTAGGCTCATCCAGGATGATGAGTTTGGGATCATTGATCAGGGCGCGGGCTAGCACCACCCGGCGCTTAAGACCGCCCGACAATTCGCGGAATTGTTTTTTCTGATGCGGCACAAGGTCGAAACGCTCGATCAGATAGTCGATGCGCTCTTTGCGCTGTTTCGCGCCCATGCCGAAATAGCCGCCCATCCAATCGACGATCTGGCGGGCATTGGCGAAGGGATCGACATTGAACTCCTGGGGACACAGCCCGACCAGGCGGCGCGCCTCGCGATAATTCTTCACCGCGTCGATGCCGAAAATTTCAATCTTGCCCGAACTGGGTTCCGCCACACCGGTGATGCAATGGATGGTGGTGGATTTTCCTGCGCCGTTGGGGCCCAGAAAGCCGAAGAATTCCCCTTCCGGAATGGTCAGGGAAATGTCTTCAACCGCAACAGTGCCGCTGCGATAAACCTTGCGCAGATGGGAAATCGAAAGTGCGGGGGTCATGGTGTGGAACTAACATGCCGCCCGCATATTGGGAAGCTGGCAATTTCGGCATTGCAGCCTTGACCGCTAAGCGTTCCGCACTAACCCTCGCGCGCCTTCGCCAGCGGCGCTCCCCATGTGTGCAGTGGGGGTATTTCCGCGCCCTGCCCGCCGGTCGCGACGGGTCTCGCGCCATAGCCGCCCAGTGAAATCAATCTGTCGTACAGCACGATGGCGCCCGCCATGCCGACATTGATCGAGAATCGCGTGGGTATCTTCACCACAAAGTCGCAAGCCTTGAGCACCTGCGGCGACAGCGAGAAACGCTCGGCGCCGAAGACATAGGCCGCGCGAGTCGGGTGATGGAACCGCGGCAGCTCGATGGCCTCGTCCGTGATCTCCACCCCCACCAGCCGGCAGCCCAGAGGCAGGCGCAGATCGGCGGGTTGGGCGAAAGAATAGAAAGGCAAAACCCCTTGCGCCCGAGAGGTGTCGCTCTGGGCATCCGACAATTTCAGGCGCGGCGCGATGGAGAAAAAAAAGCTGGCGTCAAAGGCATGTGCGATGCGTACCAGATTGCCCAAATTCATGGGCTTGGAAATGCCATCCACTCCGACGCCGAAATAGCCGCGCAAGTCTTTTTCTCCCCATCTGTGCGCCACGCGGGCAAGCCCGCTAGCCGCCGTTCGATACGCTGCCGCTATCGAACTCCCCCGTTAGGCCTTCGGCCACGGGGGAAGAAATTCCGTGCATTGTTCCATTACGGAATAGCCCCGATGTCCCCGTGCGTATCGGGATGGTGATACAGGGTACCCTCTGCCATCTGATCCGCATTTTCCATCGCGGCGGTATATTCCTCAATATCGGTTATCAGGCAACGTTCCGCCGATTCCGGGTAGCCCGGCAGCGAGGCGACAACGCCATCGTTGCGGGCAAGGCATCCGTCGGTATCCGCAGCCCGGAATGCCAGGGTGGTCCTGAGCGAAAGCCCGCTGCACGCGCCCGACAATGAAAGCCGGAATTTCTTCCGCTCCTTGTCGACCAGGATCAGCCTGGTATCGCCCAGCACGACCCAGTCATCGATTCGGTCTTGCCGCACACAGATCCCGCGCAGCTGAGTCGGCTGTGCCGGGGCGGCGCATGACGCGAAAAGCAGCAGGACAAGGCTGGCGGCACCCGATCGTCTCATGCGAACCTCCTCCCGGCTCGCGCGTTGAATAAGATATCCAACGCCTGCCCTGCTTCCTGAAACTGCTCCACCCAGATCAGCAATGACCGCCGCAAAACACAAGAATGGCGCCACAGGAAGATTTGGCCAAGTCGCGGTCCTGAACGACCTGGGGCCGGGGCTGATCACGGGGGCGGCCGATGACGATCCGTCCGGCATCGCAACCTATAGCCAGGCGGGCGCCCAGTCCGGTTTCAATCTGCTCTGGACCATGGTCCTCACCTTCCCGTTGATGGTGGCGATCCAGATGATCAGCGCCTTGATCGGGCGGGTCACCGGCCATGGCCTGGCCCGCAATATGGGGGACGTTCTGCCGCATTGGCTGGTGACCGGCCTGGTCACCCTCCTTTTCGCCGCCAACACCATCAATGTCGGCGCCGATCTGGCGGCGATGGGCGAAGCGGCCGGCCTGGTGACAGGCTTTGGCCAACACGGCTTCACCATCGCCTTTGCGCTGATCTCGCTGGTGCTGCAGCTCTTCATCTCTTATCGGCGTTATGCCCGCTTTCTCACCGTCCTCACCTTGTCGCTTTTCGCCTATGTAGCCCTGATCTTCATGATCCATCTGGACTGGAGCGCGGTGGGGATGGGACTGATCGGGGTGCATGCCGATCTTTCCGAAAGTGCCGCGACCACCATCGTCGCGATTTTCGGCACCACCATCAGCCCCTATCTTTTCTTCTGGCAGAGCGCCCAAGAGGTGGAGGAAGTGGACCAGCAGCGCGATGCCAAACCGCTTCTTGAAGCGCCCCGCCAGGCCAAGCGGGCGTTGGCGCGCATCCGAGTGGATACCATCGCCGGCATGCTGGCTTCCAACCTGATCGCCATCGCCATCATGATGTCCACGGCCGCCACCCTGCACCAGGCGGGCAAGACCAATATCCAGACGGCGGCGGACGCGGCCAGAGCCTTGGAGCCATTGGCGGGGCATTTTGCATTCCTGCTGTTTGCGATCGGCATTGTCGGCACAGGCCTGCTCGCCATTCCTGTACTGGCCGGATCGGCCGCCTATGCGGTGGGCGAGTCGCGGGGCTGGACAATTGGCCTCGACAACCTGCCCTGGCAGGCCAAGGGCTTTTACACAGTGATCGGCGCCGCCATTCTTCTGGGATTGGGAATTGATTATTCCGGCATAGATCCCATCAAGGCACTTTACTGGAGCGCCGTCATCAATGGCGTGATCGCGGTGCCGATGATGGCGGCTATGATGGTCGTCGCAGGCCATCGCGGGAAAATGGGGGCATTTCGCGTCGGACCGTTGCTCGGCGGATTGGGCTGGCTTTCCACCGCCGTGATGGCGGCGGCGACCATCACCATGGTATATGTCAGCCTGATTTGATCGCCGGATTTGGACACATGTTCATATTGAGCTGGATTATCTTCGGCGCCCTGACCGGATGGCTGGCCAGCAAGATCGTCAACCGGCGCGGCGAAGGCTGCATGGTCAATACCGCGCTGGGCCTGGTGGGCGCCGTGGTGGGCGGATTTCTGTTCCGCGCCCTGATGCCGGGCTTCTCTTACGAATATTCCGGATTTTTCCTGTCCAGCTTCGTGGCCGTGATCGGCGCCATCATCGTGCTGTTCCTCTACCACGCAGCCACAGGCAGCCGGACTTTGCGATAGGCGTCAGGTCAAAACTTTCAGCAATCGGATGACGTCGCGGCGAAAGCCTTGCCGGCTATAGAGCTGTTCGGCCCGTTCATTCTGTTCGAACACACCCAAGGTGATCCAGTCATAGCCTTGCGTGCGCGTCCATTCTTCGGCGCGCTTCAACAATGCGGTCGCGATGCCCTGCCCTTCATAGGCCGGCACCACCACCAGGTCGGCAACATGGCCATGTTTGCGGCGCCGGTAATAATCCTCCAGCGACCGGACATGAACAAAACCCGCGATGGCACCGTCCGCCTCGGCGACAAATACCGTGGGATCGTCAACCGTCGACCGGATCGCTTCCGCGACGACATCGATATCGGTCACTGTCATCGCCGCCGGCTCGCGCCAGGGCGGCGGTGTGAAGGATGACGACAAACGCGGGACCAATGCCAGGATGGCATCCGTATCGGCGAGATCGGCGCGACGTATCCGCATGACCGGACTAAATCAAAGCTTGCGATACATCACCAGGGCATCGCGCATGCCGTGAATGGGGTGCAGGAATGCATCCGGCACACGGCCGACAATATCGAACCCCATGCGCTGCCAGAGCCGAACCGCTCTCTCGTTACTCGCCACCACAAAATTGAACTGCATGGACTGAAATCCCGCCGCCTTGGCCGCCGTCAGCGCGTGCGCGCACAGCGCCTGGCCGATCCCTCGCCCACCGGCCTTTTCCGAAACCATGAACCCGGCATTGGCGACATGAGAGGCAGGCCCGGGCCGATTGGCCCGCAGATAATACGTGCCCAGCATTTCGCCCGCATCTTCCGCAACGCTGACAGTCCGGTCCGAAGCGAACCAATGCGCCAGGGCGTTAGCCTTTGTCATGTCGCGGGCAAGCGCATAGGTCTCCCCCGCACGTATGACCGGCTCCATGATGCCCCAGACCGCATCGCGATCGGCATCCGTCGCGGTGCGAATCTGCAGGCTCACAGCTTCTATTCCGCGGCCGGCTTGTTCAGGTAGATCTCGCCGCCGCCATGGCGGAACTCTTCCGCCTTCTTCGCCATCGCCGCCCGGATTTCGGCGGTGGACAGCGTGTCGTTCTTGCCCTTGGCGGCATCGCGCACTTCCTGGCTGATCTTCATAGAGCAGAATTTCGGCCCGCACATGGAGCAGAAATGGGCCACCTTGGCGCCTTCCGCCGGAAGCGTCTCGTCATGGAAAAGCTGCGCCGTCTCCGGATCGAGCGCCAGCGCGAACTGGTCGCGCCAGCGGAATTCGAACCGCGCCTTGGACATGGCATCATCCCAGATCCGCGCCGCCGGATGCCCCTTGGCCAGATCGGCCGCATGGGCTGCGATGCGATAGGCGATCACACCCGCTTTCACATCGTCCCGGTCCGGCAGGCCCAGATGTTCCTTAGGCGTGACATAGCAAAGCATCGCCGTGCCGAACCAGCCGATCATCGCCGCACCGATAGCGCTGGTGATGTGGTCGTAACCGGGCGCCACATCCGTGGTCAGCGGTCCCAGCGTATAGAAAGGCGCCTCATCGCAGGCGGCGAGCTGGCGGTCCATATTTTCCTTGATCTTGTGCATCGGCACATGGCCGGGCCCTTCGATCATCACCTGCACGTCATGCTTCTGGGCGATGCGATTGAGTTCGCCCAGCGTATCCAGCTCCGCGAACTGCGCGGCGTCATTGGCGTCTGCGGTCGAGCCGGGGCGCAAGCCATCGCCCAGGCTGAACGAGACGTCATACTGTTTCAGCAGCTCGCAGATTTCCTCGAAATGGGTGTAGAGGAAATTTTCCTTGTGATGCGCCAGGCACCATTTCGCCAGGATCGAGCCGCCGCGGCTGACGATGCCGGTGACCCGGTCCGCTGTCAGTGGGATATGCGCCAGGCGCACACCGGCATGGACGGTGAAATAGTCCACGCCCTGCTCGCATTGTTCGATCAAGGTGTCGCGATACATCTCCCAGGTCAGTTCCTCGGCGATGCCACCCACCTTTTCCAAGGCCTGATAGATCGGCACCGTGCCGATCGGCACCGGGCTGTTGCGGATGATCCATTCGCGGATGGTGTGGATGTGCCGTCCGGTGGACAGGTCCATCACCGTATCGGCGCCCCAGCGGATCGACCAAACCAGCTTTTCCACTTCCTCGGCCACGCCGGAGGTGACAGCGCTGTTGCCGATATTGGCGTTGACCTTGGTAAGGAAATTGCGGCCGATGATCATCGGCTCGGTTTCCGGATGGTTGATATTGGCCGGAATGATGGCGCGGCCCCGTGCCACTTCATCGCGCACGAATTCGGGCGTGATCTCCTGCGGGATGCTGGCGCCGAAGCTATTGCCGTCCGCCAGGGCGCTGCGGCCCAGATTTTCGCGGGCCGCGATGTATTTCATCTCCTCGGTGATAATCCCCTGGCGGGCATAATAAAGCTGGCTGACATTGCGGCCGGGCTTGGCGCGCAACGGCTTCAGCGTTGAGCGGTCGAATTGCGGCACCGACAGAAGTTCGCCCCGCTTGAGGCCGTCATCTTCCGGTCTGCGGTCGCGGCCCGAATATTCCTCGACATCGCCGCGCGCCAGAATCCAATCCCGGCGCAAGGCGCGAAGGCCCTTGTCGATATCGATCGCCACGGAATCATCCGTGTACGGACCGGAAGTGTCGTACAGCCGGACCGGCGCTTCGCCGCCGGAAAGCGGCACTTCGCGGAACGGCACGCCGTTCACCATCAGTTTGCGCGAACCGGGCAGCGCCCCGCGGCTGATGGAAACGGATTTGGTATTGAGAATGGGCTTGTTCATTTCACCTCTCCCTACGCCCGTGCGAACGGGATCAGGTTCTAAGGGATTCGCGGGATTGCGATCTCAGCCTGCCGAAGCAGGCACCCCTGGGAAGCGGGCAATTTAGGCTTCACCGAAGGTTCACGCAATCGTGATGGCGAGCGGTTCCAAACCGTCTATTTCCGCCAATAGCCGGTCGCCGCGCACCACGGGACCCACGCCTTCCGGTGTTCCCGTGAAGATGATGTCGCCTGCCCCCAGGGAAACCTGACGGGAAAGCTGGGAAATGATTTCCGGCACGCTCCAGATCATCTGGGCGGTATCGGCTTCCTGCTTGATCACATCATTGA
>Ga0068855_100009113_pt1 | contig 11988 bp, 10 predicted proteins | sample KBSCornC52_FD_66592 | JGI IMG/M metagenome (GOLD analysis project Ga0068855, IMG submission 66592) | Corn rhizosphere microbial communities from Kellogg Biological Station, Michigan, USA - KBS Corn C5-2 | ecosystem: Host-associated > Plants > Roots > Rhizosphere > Soil ...
CTGATCGAGGGAAAGGTCGTCGACGCGCCCCTGGCGCAACACGGCTTCTCCGTCCTCGCCGAGATCCGCAAGGGCGAGACGGTCCGACGGGTGCTGTTCGACACCGGCCTCACGCCGGACGGCTGCGTCGAGAACCTGCGGCGCCTCGGCAGGGACGTCGACGACATCGAGGTAATTGTCTGCAGTCACGGCCACTTCGACCACACGACCGGACTGTCGGGTCTGGTGCACCGGCTCGGCCGCGGCAACGTGCCGGTGGTCATCCATCCCGAGTTCTGGACGCAGCGCCGTCTGGCCATTCCCGGTCGCGAGCCGATTTTGCTTCCGACCACCAGCCGCGGCGCGTTGCAAGACGCCGGGTTCGACATCATCGAGCAGCGGCAGCCGTCGTTCCTGTTCGACCGCTCGGTGCTGATCACCGGTGAGGTTGACCGCACCACCGACTTCGAACGTGGCTTCGCGATCCACCAGGCTCGGCGCGGCGACGGCTGGCAACCCGACCCGCTCATCCTCGACGACCAGGCGCTGATCGCGAACGTTGCCGGTCGCGGACTGGTCGTGCTGACCGGCTGCGGGCACGCGGGCGTCATCAACATCTGCCGCTACGCCCAGCGACTGACCGGCGTGGACCGGGTCCGTGCGATCATCGGCGGCTTCCACCTCAACGGCCCGCTGTTCGAGCCGATCATCGACGCCACGCTCGACGGCCTCGGTCGGTTGGCGCCGGACGTCGTCGTGCCCGCTCATTGCACCGGATGGAAGGCAACCCACGCGATCGCTCGCCGGCTACCCGGCGCATTCATCCAGAACAGCGTCGGCACCACGTTCCGCCTTTAGCGTCCGGCGCCACCAACAAGGTCCACCTCCTGTCTTTTGCGAACTGCTGGGGTAGGACGCTCCCTGAACACCTCTTGTTCCTGACGAGAAATACAACCTCGGCGTTCGCCGCCAACCGCACAGGGCTTTCCGGCGATAGGCGGGCGACGGATGGCCACCGTTCGGCCGCGGCCGCTCGTATGGCGCGCCATTCACTCCAGAAGTCGGAACGCAAACGCTCACCTATCCGGCTCGGCTGGCTGGCAGCCGCAGAACTGGCGTGCCGGTACGGCCGTGTGCATGGCGGTTCATCGTCGGCGTTGCCGGTGCCCGCTGGGCGGCGCAGACCGGTAGGTTTCCGGGATGGGACAGGATCGGTCTCGGTCGGCGGAGCGGAAGGGATCGGTCGTATTCGCCGCGGTGATCGGCGGCGGGGCTGGTGCTGCCCTGGCCGGGCACCGGGGGCCGCGGGCGGCCGGGATCGGTGCGATCGTCGGGTCGGCCGGGTTGGCGGTGTCGGAGGCGGCAGCCCGCGCTGTGCAGCGGCCTGGGGAGATTGTGCCCTTGTGGCAGCGGATCGCCAGCAGCGCCGCGCTGGTCGCCCCACTCGGATGGGCGGCTGAACGGGTGAGCCGGGTCGGACCGGTCGCGGTGGGCGCGGCGACCGGGACGCTCGCCGGCCTGCTCGGGATCCGTCCGCAGAAGGTCCTCCTCGGGCCCGTGTTCGGTGCGGCGGTCGGGCGGGCATTCGCGCTGCGGGAGCCTCCGGTGGCGGCCTCGATCGTCGCCAGTACGACGATGGTCGCCTACCGGGTGACGTCGGCGCTGCTGTTCCGCGACGCGCAGGTGAGCCTGCTGGCGGAGCGGGTCCGGGCGGAGGATCTGCCGTTCGTGGTGCCGCGGGAAGCCCGTTCCTCCTATGTCGGCACTGGCTATGTCCGGGACCTGGCCGTGACGCTCGGTGGCAGTTACGTCGCCGACGCGCCCGACGTCGGCATCCTCGCGTCGCTGGACGAGTTGGCCGGTCCGGACTTCGACCCGGCGGCGGTCGACCAGCGGGTTCGCGAGTTCTACGAGCACACCACCCGCTTCCGGCTGGACATCGTGCCACAGTGGCGGCTGTGGGTACGGCCCGGATACCTGCTGTATCGGACGCTGGTCGCGCGGACACTGGGGCAGGCCAACGTGCCGATGAACCAGCGCGCCACCCAGCGCGGGATCCGCAGCCGAATCGACACGATCAGCGCGCCCGGCGAGGACATCGTGGCGGTGCGCGGCTGGATCCGATCCTTCGCGGACACCGACGAGCCGATCTATGTCGGCATCTACACCACCTATCGCCACGACGATCGTGGGTACGTCAGCGTCGGGTTCCCGTTGCCGCAGGCCAGCTTCACCGCCACCCTGCTGCCGCGCGCTCGGGCCGGCGGGGGCCTAGTACTGACCAGCCGAAGCGACCTCGACCACCCCGGCCACTACCTGACCTACATCGACCCCGCCACCAGAGACCTCACCGCACTGGCCGTCCACGGCTTCGCCGAGCAACTCGACGTCTACATCGACAATGACCAACTGCACGCCGCGCACGCCTTCTCCGTCTTCGGCCTGCCATTTCTCGTGCTCCACTACACCATGCACCGCAAACCCACCGACCCCGCAGGCTGAACGTCAGGTCTGATCGGACCTCGATAGTCCGCACCGTGAACCTCGCGAACGTCGGCCGTCGAGAGCCTCCGCGATCGCTGGGACGAACGCGACCTGAAACGTTCCGGTCGCAACGACGATCCGCCTAGCTTCCGGCATCTCGGCTCCCGGCTTCGCCGCATCCAGCGGCGGATCAGCCGGCGCTGGCCGCGATCCCATCACAGCAGGGTCGTCGTCCGCCGCCGGTTCAGGGGCGGAGGATTCGCGGGCGGGTGCTAGGGGACGGGTGCGTGCTCCGGCGCAGCCGGGATGCCGGGTTGCTCGGCGGCTGGTGCCTCACGCAGCCCGAACCGCTCGTAGATGCGGCGTAGCGGTGCGGGTGCCCACCAGTTGGCCTTGCCGAGCAGGGTCATGGTGGCGGGTACGAGCAGGCAGCGGACCAGGGTGGCGTCCACGGCGACCGCGATCGCCAGGGCGAGCCCCATTTCCTTAATGCCGAGGCTGCTGCCGGCGGCGAAGCCGAGGAACACGATCATGACCAGCGCGGCGGCGGAGGTGATGATCCGTCCGGAGCGTTGCAGCCCGTGGGCGACGGCGGTGTCGGAGTCGCAGCCCTCGTCGTGGCATTCCTTGATCCGCGACAGCAGGAACACCTCGTAGTCCATCGATAGGCCGAACGCGAACACGAACACGACGACCGGCACCCACACCTCGATCGCGCCGAACGCGGTGAAGCCGAGCAGCCCGGACAGGTGTCCGTCCTGGAAGATCCACACCAGCGCGCCGAACGTCGCTCCCAGGGACAGCAGGTTCATGATCAGCGCCTTGATCGGGACCAGCACCGAGCCGGTCATCAAGAACAGCAGCATGAAGGTGGCCAACGCGATCAGGAGCAGCGCGTAGGGCAGCCGCTCGGTGATCTGCTGCTCGAAGTCGATGAGGAACGCGGCCGTTCCGGTGACGTAGGTCTGATATGGCGGCGGGTTGGCGCGTAGGTCGTGGACCAGCCGCTGCGCGGTGGCGTCCTGCGAGGCGCCGGTGGGGGTGACGTCGATCGCGGAGACGTTCCCGGTCAGGCCCTGCTGAATCGTGACGGAGGCGACCCCGGGCAGCTGCCTGATTTGTTCGGCGTAGGTGGTGACCCGCGGGTCGGTGGCTGGGACCCGGGCGACGACCTGGATCGGGTTGGCCTGGGTGCCGGGGAAGTTCGCGGCCAGCAGGTCGTTCACGGCCCGGCTCTCGAAGGAGGTGGGCAGGGTGCGCGGGTCGCCGTTGGAGTAGTGCGCGCTCAGGAACGGCAGGGCGGCCGCCAGCAGGATGGCCGTAGTGGCTACCGCGACGATGATCGGGTGGCGTTGCACCCGGCGGGCCAGCCGGCCGAAAAACCCCTCGTCGCTGGCGGGCGCGGCGGGTGTGATCTTGCGCCCCCACATACCCAGCAGCGCGGGCACCAGCGTCAGTCCGGCGGCGAGCGCGACCAGCACGGTGGCGATGCCGCCGATCGCCAGCGAGGTGAACGTCGGGTCGCCGAAGGCGAACAGTCCGGCCAGCGACGCGATGACGATCATCGCCGAGAAGCTGATCGTGCGCCCGGCGGTTCCGATCGTGCGGGACACGGCCGTGGCGAGGTCGCCGCCAGGGTCGGCGGCGCGTTCCTCCCGGAACCGGCTGACGATCAGCAGGCTGTAGTCCACCGCGAGCGCGATCCCGAACAACGCGACCACGTCGATGGCGTACCCGCCCACGTCGATGATCTTGGTGACGGCCAGCAGGATCAACAGCGCGCCGGCCACCGTGACCAGCGCGCTCATCACCGGCATCAGCGCCGAACGCCAGCCGCGGAACACCAGGAACAGCGCCAGCAGCAGAATCGGCAGTGCGATCAGTTCGCCTCTGACCAGGTCCTTCTGGGTCGCGTCGTTCTGGTCGCTCATCGCGGCCAACTGGCCGCCGACCTTCACGGTCGCGCCCGGGACGGCGTCATCCAGCGTCTTACGTACCTGGGCGACGTCGTCCTTGATCGTCGCCATATTGGTGGTCTCGTCCAGCGTGATGACGATCAGGCTGGCGCTGCCGTCGGTGGCGCGCAGCCGAGGATCGCTGGCGTCATAAGCATTGACAACATCGACCACGTGCGGCAGCGCGGCCACCGACTGACTCGCCTGCACGACCGCCGCGCGGGTGGCCGGGTCATCGACCGGCTTGCCGTCCACCACGGCGATCAGGCTTACGCTCGTGCTGCTGGCGTCGTCGAGGAGCTGCGCCCCCTGCACCGACTCCGAGGAACCGGCCCCGTTGGAGTCCTTGAGATGACCGAACACGGTGCCGCCGACGGCGATGCCGACCACGAACAAGATCCCCCACCCGAGCAGCACCAGCCGCCGGCGCCGGTACACGAAACGCCCGATTGCGCCCAACATGCCGCTCACCGCCCGCAGAACGGGCGAACGGTCACGGAGGCACTCAGGGAGGGACCGGGCATCGGATGACTCCTGCCATATCGGCCGGAGCGTCGGCCTCGCTGATCTGAATGCCAGCACTGAATGGAAGGGTCGGCGCAGTCGGACGGGTCGCGCAAATCGAAGCTACGCCGCCGGTTTGGAAAGAGTCAAGACGTAACGTATCGTTTCGTATAGGAGTTCTATGAGGAGTGACCGCAGCCATGACCGAAGGTGCACCCGTCCGGTCCGCGGTCATTGGGCCGGCGAGCCGGCGCAGCGCACGGGCGCACGCCGCCATCCTGACCGCGACCACCGACCTGCTCGCCGAGGCCGGGTACGGCGCGCTCACCATCGAAGGCGTCGCGGCCCGCGCCAGAGTCGGAAAGACAACCGTCTACCGGTGGTGGCCGTCCAAGGCAGCACTGGTCATCGAAGCCGTCAGCCTCGCGCTACCGATGCCGACCCAGACTGATACCGGCGACCTGCGCCACGACCTGCTCATCGCCGTTCGGCGCGTCGTGCACGCCTTCGCGCGCACCCCCACAGGCGCCGTCATCCCCGCGCTCGCGGCCGATGTGATGTCCGATCCGCAGCTGGCAGAACAGTTCCGCGACCAGCTCATCCGGCCACGACGATCCGCCGTCGTCGAGGTCCTCCGCCGTGCAGCTGCCCGCGGTGAACTCCCCCCGGATGTCGACATCGATGTGCTCCTGGACGTGTATGCCGGCGCGGTCTTCTATCGAGTCTTTGTCAGCGGTGAACCCGTTACTGATCGACTCGCCGAGCAGCTCGTCGGCCTGCTGCTCGACGGGCAGCTCCCCGTCAAGCCACACCTCGATGACCCGGAGACCCGCCCGGCCTGACGAGCGCATAGTCGAGGCAGGTTAGTCGGGTCTGGATGTTGGTTTTGCCGGAGCCATCGCTGAGTGGTTCGGCCATGCGTCGTATCGCCTGTCGCCGGACAACGTGGGCGCAGCGACCGCACCAACGGCCGTGAACAGGAGAATCGGATGAAAGAGATCGCGGAAGACGCACCTGATGTCCAGGCCGTTCCGGGAGGCACCCGATGAGGGTTTGCATCGTCGGGGCGTCCGGGAAGCTCGGGCAGTACATGGTGCAGCATGCGCTGGATCGGGGCTACGACGTGGTCGGCGTGTGCCGGGAGGAAAGCGTAGGAAAGCTCGACGGGTTCATGGGACGCATCACCGTCCTTCCGGGAGCCACGAACGATCCCGAGGTCATCAAGAGGGCTGTCGCAGGGTGCGACGGGGTGCTCGTCGTGCTGGTCCCGCGCGGCGTGCACGGGTACGCGACGGGCACAGCTCAGGCGGTGCTCGATCACGCGCCGCCGGGCGCGCGCCTCGTGTTCTCCTGCGGGTGGCACATCACTCGCGACGGGCAGGACGTGTACTCGTGGAAGCTCAAAGCGCTCGTGAACGTTGCCGGTCCGCTGGCCCGCCTCGCTCGCTTCGCGGACCTCGACGACCAGGTGGAGGCATGCAAGCGGATATTTGCCAGCGACACCCGGTGGACGGTCGTACGCGGCAGCGACCTGGAAGAGGGCGACAGCCAGGGCCTGCCGGTGTGGAGCCGGCACGTCGGCGACCCCATCCTCAAGAGCAACCGCACGCGCCGCGTGGACTTTGCCCTGTTCATGGTGGAAGCCCTGCAGAACGATGGACTCGTCCACGAGGCCCCGGCGATCGTCGGCCGGCAGACGCCCTCGGCGCTCGCGCACGCCGCCAGCGAATGACCCGATCCCCGCGCCAGCGTTCCCCTCGACTGTCACGTCGACGGAATGCCATTCGTTGATCGGCTATGTGGTGCGAACGCCCGCGGCCACCCTCATCGGGTTCTGGCTGCTCGTCAGCGCGTGCTCGAGCCGCTCGCACTGGCGTGGCAAGAACGCCGACAGGACGCTGTCCTGCCCGGGGTCTCGTTACTGCCAAGCTCGTCGCCGGTCATCGCTCGACGGCTGCACTTCATCGTGGTCGCTACTGGCACTCGGGCGAGAAGATCGCTGCCCGCCGGCTGCTTTTCCATAGGGCTGGCTTGCACGACCGAATCCCGGTGACGTGGTTGCACCTCGCCGATCAGCCGCCTCCCGACCCGGACCTGCCGCGCTGGGCATCGGCGAGCCTTCGCCGCGCAAGACCTCTGCCGGCTCTACCACTGCCGCAGCCGCTACGCCGCCGAACACCACCTGTATCGCTGGCTCATGCACTGCGCCGAAACGAACATCCCAGAACTACACCGCCTCGCCCGCACCCTGGACACCTGGCGCACCGAGCTGCTCGCCTACTTCGACACCGGCGGCCTATCCGACGGACCCACCGAAGCAGTCAACGCCCTCATCAAGAAGATCAAGCGCATCCACCAACTACCGGCTGCGGCTACTGCTGCACTGCGGCGTCAACTGGCAGACTCCACAGCCAGCACGAATCAGAGGCCGGCTACCACGATTGGCCGCGTAGAGCCTGTAAACCGTACGGCCAGACGCGCACCGCTGCTCCGCCGAGTAGCGAAACCACTGCAGCGAACACTGGGCACCCGCAAGCCCGGCCCGGTGAGATCCGCGCCAGCGAGTGTCAGGTCGGGGTTGCGAACACGACGATGTTGTGCGAGTAACTGCCGGTTGAGCGGTCGAATGATCCACCACAGGTGATCAGGACGAGCCGGGGTGGGCCGGTCGTGGCGAACAGGTCCGGCGGCAGGCCGTTGGCCTTGAGGTAGGTGCGACGGCCGGTGACCGCGTAATTTCGCCGGTCCCCGGTTGTGGTCGTAATGATGAGCAGGTCGTCGATGTGTAGGTCGGCGAGCTGATAGAACGCGCCCGGCCCGGTCGTAGCGGAGTCGATGTGCCCGTCGATCACGACCGTGCCGCTGGCCGCGCCGGGAGGCGCACTCCCGGTCCACCATCCGACCTGCGCCGGGTCGGCCGGCACGCCAAGGATTTCGCCCGAGCTGTCGACCGGCACCACCGTGGCTTGCACCCGCAGTGCCGGGATCGCCAGCGCGGTCGGTGGCTCAAGCACGACCGGAGGGCCCACATCGGGACGGCTCGATGCGGAGGAGAGGGTGCGACCGTTCGGCGCGGATGGCACACCGAAGTCCGGCGGCACGCGCGGATTGTGTGCCATCCCGGCCGCGGCTGTGACCAGCAGCGCCAGGCCGGCCCCGGCCGCAAGGGCTGATGCCACCAACGGTCGGGGCCTGCGCGCGTGGTCGAGCACGATGACCTGCCGAAGCGGTCAGCGCGTCGTCCGCCGAAGACGCAGCGCGCCCAGGCCGCCGCCGACCAGCAACGCGACGCCGATTCCGGCGATCAGCCAGTGCCGCTGCTCGGTGTGGGCGCTCTTACTTACGGCAAGGCCGCCCGATCCCGCGGGCACCGCCGTCGGCGGGCCGGACGCCGGGGTCACGGTGAGGGTCGCCGCGATGCCGAGGTTGCCGCCTCCACACCGCGCCGACGCGCTGTACTGACCCGGCATGATGTTCGTCGGGACCTGGGCGGTGACAGAGAAGTGGCCCGCCGGGTCGGTATGGAAGGCCGCCGCGCCGACACCGGCGAAGTCGTGCGTAGCGTCGTGCAGGAAGGCGGTCGAGATCGCGAATCCCTCGCTGTTGGGATCGCAGGTTCCGCTGACGTCTACCGAGCCGCCTGCGGCCACCGTGCTCGGCGTGACTTGCAACGAAGCGGTCTGTTCGGCTGCAACGGGTGCCGCGAACCCGGCCGTCGCGACGTCGATCACGAGGCGGGTGTGGGCGCCGGGACCGGACAGGGTGAACACCCGGAACGGTAGCCGGGCCTGGAGCCCGAGTCCGATCGTCGTATAGCCCTCGAAGCTGTCACCGTATGCGACCTGCCGGAACGTGCGCCACCCGGTGACATTGACCAGCTCGTTCCGGTTCGCCGGGACGTAGGTGGGGGCGCCAGTGGTGGTGTCATACGTCGAGTTCAGGACGACGACCCCGAGGAAGGCGCCGCCACGCAGCGGGAGGACGTCGCCGCGCGCTTGGGTGTGAACAGCTGCAGCGTAGCCGGCGCGGTAACCGACACCGGCTCCCGCGACGTCGACGACCAGCCGGTCGTAGCAGGGGTGCTGAGCGGCACGCACGTTCGCGATCGGTGCGGTGGACAAGTTTCCGGCCGCTTTGTCCAGCGAGCCCCAGCCGATCCCGCAGGAGGTCGCAGCGTCGGCCGCGGCCGGCGTCCACGCTGCGAGCGTGACCAACGCGAGGAGCACCGCCGGCACCGTCGACCAAAGCCTGATCGCTCGTGCCCATCGCTTTGTTGTCCGAATGCTCATGAGGGTTCCTCCTCGACCGTGCACTGCTGGCGCGTCAGATGCGGCGCCTGGGAGGACCGTCCCGCAGGCGTATGCCGGATAACAGCCACCCCAGGTAGCGAATGTGCCCACCCTGTGGTTGACGGCGGCGTGCGGCGCGGCGCACAGTGAGCCGAGGGTGGGAGGCGGCATGGTTGAGCCGTCGGAGATGGCCATGGTCCCCGCGCGCGCCCCCGAGCCCACAGTGGCTCCGGAGCCCTACCTGTCGCGGTGGGGTGCACAGGCCGAGCAGCGACGCTGGGCGCTGCAGGCCGCGGTCGTGACGATCGGTCGCGAGGCTTCCGCGGACGTGGTCATCGACGGCGACCTGCTCGTGTCTCGACTGCATTCGACGCTGGAGCGCGTGGCCGGCGCGTGGACGATCGTCGACAACGGCTTGTCCCGCAACGGGACGTTCGTCAATGGACGCCGCGTCTCGGGTCGGGTCCAGTTACACGACCGCGATCAGATCCGGATCGGCGGCACGGTCCTCACGTTCTGCGCGCCCGCAGAGATCGACGGGCTGCACACGCTCGTCGGCGAGCCGCTGCCGACCACGGCGCGGCTGACGCCGGCCCAGCACACGGTGCTCATCGCGCTCTGCCGGCCGTACAAGGACGAGCTTGCCTATGCGACACCGGCGACGAACCAGCAGATCGCCGACGAGCTGTTTCTGAGCGTCGACGCGGTCAAGACGCACCTGCGGGCGCTGTTCCACAAACTCGGCATCGACCACCTACCGCAAAACCAGAAACGAGCACGCCTGGTCGAGATGGCGCTGCGCTACGGGCTGGTGTCAGCGCACGACCTGTGAGGACCGGCCTCCCTCACACATTTAGCTGGCGCAGGCGCAGGGTGGGCAGACACCGCACCTTGGGTGGCTTCTGCCGGGCGGCCGACTGAGCGAGCGTGAAGCACACAGGACACGCCGCCGGGAGGCGAGACAGATGATTCCAACCCAGATTCGCAAGCCTTACCTCCGTCGCTCGAGGCCCAGCACAGTCGCCGCCGGCTCTTCGCTGGACGCCATCGATCTCCGGACCTCACTGCGTCGTGACGGCGGATCACGGCATACAGCACGCGGTCAGCGAAAGGTCCCCAGCGTGCCGACCGCGATGAGCCACAAGTTCGCTGCGGTTACCCTCGCCGCTGCCGGCGTCGGGCTGGCGGCGTGCAGCACCCACGGCGTTCGCACATCAGCGCAGCCTGCCTCGTCGGCGAACCGCCCGGCCATGTCTGCCTCCGCTGCGCCGACACATCCAGCACCGCGTTCCATGGCGGGAACCCAGCCGTACTCCACAGATACCGGTCCGTGCGCCGAGGAGAAGGGTTGGGGCGTCGGTCCGCGCGACGGGGGCACCGCGATGACCCCCGCCCCGATCTACCTGGCGCGTGCCGGCCAGCACGAGTGCTACGACCGGGTGGTGTTCGACATCAACGGCCCGGCGGACGTCGGCTACACCGCCAAGTACGTGCCCGTTGTCAGAGCCGACGCCAGCGGTGCGCCGGTGCCCGTTGCGGGTCGTGCCGCACTCCAGATCAGCGTCCGGGGACCCGTCTACGGCACCGACAGCCAGGGTCATCAGCCGTGGCGTCAGCCGCCAGCTGTTGGAGAAAACGCCATTGCACCCGCCACGATCGCCGGATGGGCCTCCCTCACTGAAGTCAGGTTCGCCGGTTCATTCGAGGGACAGACAACCTTCGCGGTAGGCGTCATCGACCAGCGCCCGTTCCGGGTTTCGACTACCAGCGAGCAGTACTACCGGCACGTGGTAGTCGACATCGCCCACTGATTCCCCTTCCCCGTCGGCACCTCCCGTAGAGGACGCCTCCTACCGCAACCAGGACACCGCACCCAAGATCACCTGTCCCGCCTACGTGACCGACAACGAATCCGACCACGTCTCCACCGGACAGGGCAAACAGCTCTACGAGCACCTGCGCTGCCTCAAAGACTTTCCGCCTTTTCACCCGCGCCGAGGGCGCCGAAGGGCACTGCGAAGGCATGGCCTGCGCCGGCGCAGGAGTCTGCCGACTCACCCCGCGCCGCTAGGGACTTCGTGAATCACTGTGGCTCCGGAGTGGAAGGCTGTGGCTGTGTCCGCCACCGTTCGATACGACGCCCACGGGGAGTGGTCCTTTTGGTGAGCATCGACGCCGTAATGACGGCGCCGACTCCCTGGTCATCAAGCGGAACGACCTCGCCGCGGCGACTGCTACGGACCTCGCCCGCGCCCTCCGTGCGGCGCGGAGGCACGACGAGGAGCCCTACGCTGTAAACATCGATCTGGCTCCCGATGACGAGTACTCGCCGAAGAATACGGTGGTTGACCCAATCTCATTCAAGATGCTTGACGATGGTCGCCTCGCCATCCGAATCAGTTTGACGAGCGACGACAACTTTGAAGACCAGAACCGACTTTGTGTTGTGATTGAGCCACTCATCGACCCCTTGCTCCGACGAAGTGCTGGACAACTGGTTGCGGTGGGAGTGAATCGCTATCGCACGACGGCCCCTCCCGAATGGTTTAATGCCCAGGACTACCCGACAGCGAAGCCGAGGAACGCGACCGTCACCGACAGGGCCGCCGCGGCGATGATTGGACCCGGGGCGTTTCAACGCGGCGGCCCGTGGCATCAGGTCCGCTGCGGATTGACGACCCAGACCAGACAGGCCGTCCCATCAGACGCACATATCAACGCCTACGACCGCTCGCCCGACGCTCCCCAACGCGCACAGAGTCGGCGATCTCGGCGGC
>Ga0068855_100009116_pt1 | contig 11986 bp, 4 predicted proteins | sample KBSCornC52_FD_66592 | JGI IMG/M metagenome (GOLD analysis project Ga0068855, IMG submission 66592) | Corn rhizosphere microbial communities from Kellogg Biological Station, Michigan, USA - KBS Corn C5-2 | ecosystem: Host-associated > Plants > Roots > Rhizosphere > Soil ...
AACGGAAAGGCTCTTCGGACCGCCGGAGAAGCTCGCGGGACGGCTGCGGGACGATCTGGCGGCAGCGGGATTCCGGGCCTCGCTTACGGTTAGCGCGAGCTTCCACACGGCCAGGATCAAGGCCGCATGGTCTCGGGGGCTCAACGTAATTCCCGATGGCGCGGAGGCGGTGGCGCTGGCAAAACTCCCGCTTGCCGCGTTGGAGCTGGAGGAGGACCCGCGCGAGACGTTCACGATCTGGGGGATTCGCACTCTGGGCGAACTGGCGGCATTGCCGGAAGTCGAACTCATCACGCGGCTTGGACAGAAGACGAAAACTTGGCGCGAGATGGCCTGGGGTATGCTGCCGCATACGTTCCAGCCCATGGAGGAGGAATTTGCCCTGCGCGAATTCCTCGCGTTCGAAGATCCCGTGGAGGATATGGATTCGCTGCTGTTCGTGGGCGCGCGCATGATCGATGCGCTATTGGAGCGGGCGGCGGCTAGGGCGCTCGCACTGTCGCGGCTGACGGTGCAGATGAAGCAGGATGGCGGGGCCGTTCACGAATTGGCGCTGCGGCCGGCTATCCCCTCGGCCGATCGCAAGTTCCTGTTGAAACTCCTGCAATTACAGGTGGCAGCGCATCCCCCGCAGGCTGCGGTGCTGAATTTCGAACTGACTGCCGATGCGGCGCAGTCGAGCGTGGTGCAACTGGGGTTGTTCGCGCCGCAGATACCGGAGCCCTCACGCCTGGACATAACCATCGCACGCCTCAAAGCGATCGTCGGTGAAGACCGTGTCGGATCGCCGGCACTGGTCGACGGGCACTGTCCGGGAGTCTTTGAAATGAAGGATTTCCGAGTGGATACCAAAGTGTCACCTCAGGAACTCCATGGGCCGCGAATGGGGTTGCGGCGACTGCGTCCGCCGACCCCACTGCGCATGCGTACGCGCGACGGCCAGCCGGTAGGGTTTGCCACCATTGAACAACGGTTCGAGATCACAGAGGCGTACGGCCCGTGGCGCACCAGCGGGAACTGGTGGGCGGGCGGAGACTGGGATCTGGAAGAGTGGGATGTGCTGGCGGCCGGCGAGAAGGGGGGCTCGTTAGCATGCGTGGTCATACATGATCGGACGCTGGATGCCTGGCGGCTTGAGGCTACCTATGACTGACGGCTTCCATGTTGCGAATGCGCGGTCGCCAGGAACGCCCGTATGCCATCCTAACGATCACCATGAGCCCGCAGTTTCTCTTGGCGAAATCCGTTCGCAATCCAGACCGCGCTCCGATAACTGCGAGTACGTCGAGTTGCATGCGGCGAGCGCATTCAGTTTTCTGGCGGGGGCGTCGCAGCCGGAGGAGCTGATCGTGCGCGCGGGTGAGCTGGGCATGCCGTCAATGGCACTGGCGGATCGCAACGGCGTGTACGGGGTGGCGCGGTTCCACACGGCCGGAAAGCGCTGCGGGGTGAAGGCGAACATCGGGGCGGAGATCGCGGTTTCTTCCTACGGTGAGGCGTTGCGGCCGGCGCCGTGGCTGCCCAACCAGGTTCCGGCGGAGCCGCCGCGGGTGACGCTGCTGTGCGCGTCGCGCGCGGGGTATCAGAATCTGTGCCAGCTCATTACGCGATTCAAGATGCGCGAAGCGAGCAAGGCCGAAGGCGCGGCGACGCTTGCGGATCTTGAAGAATTCTCCGATGGCCTGATCTGCCTCACGGGTGGCGACGAAGGGCCGATGGCGGCGGGGCTCACGCAGGGCGGATACGACGAGACGCGGAAGCGATTGGACCGGCTGGCGGCGATTTACGGACGCGGAAACGTCTACGTGGAACTGCAGCGACACCAGCTACGTGAAGAAGAAAGCCGCAACCAGGCGCTGCTTGAGCTGGCCGAATCCGCCGGGCTGCCTGTGATTGCGACCAATGGCGTGCGCTACGCGCAGACAAACGAGCGCGAGCTGCTGGATGTATTCACTGCCATCAAGCACGGCCTGACCCTGGACAAGGCGGGTCGGCTGCTGACGGCGAATGCAGCGCGCGCACTACGCACACCTCAGGAGATGGCGCGGCTGTTCCGCGATGTGCCGGAGGCGATTGCCAATACGCGCATTGTGGGCGAGCGGCTCGAGTTCACGCTGAACAATCTCGGCTACGAGTTCCCGAAATACCCACTGCCCGCCGGCGAGACCATGGACAGCTTGCTCGCCAAGCGCGTGGAGGAGGGCGTGCGAAAGCGCTACGGGCTGCCGTCGAAGAGGCATCTTCTCGACAAGGCACGCAAGCAGGTGCAGCATGAGCTCGCCCTGATCGCGAAGCTCGGGTTCGCAGGGTACTTCCTGATCGTATGGGACATCATCCGCTATTGCCAGTGCAACGGATTCCTGGTGCAGGGGCGTGGGTCGGCGGCCAACTCGGCGGTGTGCTATGCGCTGGAGATTACGGCCGTTGACCCGGTGGGGATGGAACTGCTGTTCGAACGCTTCTTGAGCGAGAGCCGCGGCGAGTGGCCGGACATCGACCTCGATTTGCCTTCGGGCGATCACCGCGAGCAGGTGATCCAGTACATCTACGAGCGCTACGGCACGCTGGGTTCGGCAATGACGGCGAACGTAATCAGCTATCGCAGCCGCTCGACGGCACGCGATGTGGGCAAGGCGATGGGCTTTGACGAGGGGCAGATTGCGCGGCTCGCGGGGCTGGTGGGGCATTGGGAGTGGCGCGGCGAGAACGATACGATGGCGAGCCATTTTGCAAACGCGGGCTTTGATGTGCGGCATCCGCGGATTGCGCATTATCTCGATATCTGCGTACGGATGCAGGATTTGCCCCGGCATTTGGGGCAGCACTCCGGGGGCATGGTGATCTGCGCGGGGATGCTCAATCGCGTTGTCCCCATCGAGCGCGCCAGCATGCCTGGCCGTACGGTGGTGCAGTGGGATAAGGAGGACTGCGCCGACCTTGGGCTGATCAAGGTGGACCTGCTGGGGCTGGGAATGATGGCGGTGTTGAAGGACACGATCGAGCTGGTTCCGCGGCACTACGGCAAGCAAGTGGAGCTGGCAGCACTGCCGGAGGACCCGGAGGTGTACGACACGCTTCGCAAGGCCGATACCGTGGGCATGTTCCAGGTGGAGAGCCGGGCACAGATGGCCTCGATTCCGCACAATGGACCGACCCGTTTCTATGATCTCGTGGTGCAGGTGGCAATTATCCGCCCCGGCCCAATTGTGGGAAAGATGATGCATCCCTACATGCGGCGCAGACAAGGCTGCGAGGAAGTAACGTATGCGCATCCGTCGCTGGAACCGGTGCTGAAACGCACGCTGGGCGTCCCGTTGTTTCAGGAGCAGTTGTTGCGCATGGCGATGGTTGTGGCCGACTTCAGCGGCGCGGAGGCGGAGGAGTTGCGGCGCGCCGTAGGCATGCGGCGATCGATGCAGCGGATGAAGGATCTGGAAGCGCGGCTGCGTGCGGGGATGACGCGCAACGGCATCGGGCAGCAGGCGCAGGACTCGATTGTGCAGGGCATCAGCTCGTTCGCGATGTACGGGTTTCCCGAGAGCCATGCAGCGAGCTTTGCGATGATTGCATATGCGTCGGCGTACTTGAAGGTGTATTACCTGGCGGCGTTCACGTGCGGGCTGTTGAACAACCAGCCGATGGGGTTTTATGCGCCGGCGGTGCTGATCAAGGATGCGCAAAGGCACGGGTTGAAGGTGCGGCCGATCGATGTGCAGCGCTCAGAGTATTTGTGCACGCTGGAGCACGAGGCGGATGGGGCGGTGTCATTACGTGTGGGATTGAATTACGCCAAAGGGCTGCGGAAGGTGGTCGCGGAAAAGCTCGTTTCCGCGCGGATGAGCGATGGCGAGTTTGCATCTGTGGAGGAAATGGCACGGCGTGTGCCGGAATTGAATCGCAAAGAACTGGTACTGCTGGCGCGGATTGGGGCGCTGAATACGCTAGGCGACGTCGAGCATCGACGCGATGCGCTGTGGCAGGTAGAGCAGGCGGGCCGTCCGGTGGGGCCGTTATTGAAAAGCGTTTCTACTCGTAAACCGGAGGATGCGGAGGATCGTGGTATCTCACCTTTTTCGCAAAGTGCGCGAACAGGATCGAGCATGGGATATCAGGGCCCCGTCACGGAAGCGCGAAGGCCGCTGCGCAGGATGACCACCGATGAGCGGCTGGCGGCGGATTTTGCGGGGACCGGGTTGACGACGGGGCCGCATCCCATGGCGTATGTGCGAGCGGAGTTGCAGGCGCAGGGGATGGTGACGGCGGCTGAGTTGACAAGCTATCCCAATGAGCAATGGGTGCGCGTGGCGGGTTGTGTAATCGCGCGGCAGCGGCCGGGGACGGCGAAGGGGTTCGTGTTTTTATCGCTCGAGGATGAGACAGGGATCGCGAACGTAATCGTCACGCCGGACATCTTCGAAGCGAATCGCGTGACGGTAACACGAAGCCGGTTTCTGCGCGTGGAAGGCAGGCTACAGCAGCAGGATGGGGTCATTCATGTAAAGGCGCAGAAGCTGCAGCCGATTGTGGTGACAACGGCTGAAACGCGGTCGCATGATTTTCATTGATAAGACAGGGAAAAAGAATTCGGCATCAGGCATCAGGGAATAGCGATCGAGACAGGCATAGGGAACAAAGTGGATGAATGCTCTCTGTTCCCTTCCCTGCTGTGGCGAATTCAGGCCTGGTCTGATGTGACCGGCTCGTCGGTGACGCAGCCGTGGCTGGCGCTTTGCACCAGGCGGATGTACTTGGCGAGGGTGCCGCGGGTGTTCTTGTAGGGCGGCATGGTCCAAGCGGCGCGGCGCTTCGCCAGTTCGGCAGCATCGACGTCGACAGTGATGGTGTTGGCGACGGCATCGAGTTCGATAGTTTCGCCGTCGCGGACCAGCGCGATGGGGCCGCCGGTCTGGGCTTCGGGCGTGACGTGGCCGACGATGAATCCGTGCGATCCGCCGGAGAAGCGGCCATCGGTGATGAGCGCGACGTCTTTGCCGAGGCCCGCGCCCATGATGGCGGAGGTCGGGGTGAGCATTTCCGGCATGCCGGGGCCGCCTTTGGGGCCTTCATAGCGGATGACGATGACGTCTCCCTTGCCGATCTTGCCATTTTCAAGGGCGTGCAGCATGTCCTCTTCCGAGTCGAAGACGCGCGCGGGGCCGGAGAAACGAAGGCCTTCCTTGCCGGTGATCTTGGCGACGGCGCCTTCGGGAGCGAGATTGCCCTTGAGGATCTGGATGTGACTCGACTTCTTGATGGGGTCGGAGAGCGGGTGAACGATCTTCTGTCCTTCGGAAAGCGGGGGCAGGGCCATCACGTTTTCGCGGAGGGTCTTGCCGGTGACGGTGAGGCAGTCGCCGTGGAGCAGGCCCGCATCGAGCAGCAGGCGACAGACGGCGGGCAAGCCGCCGACGGCTTGCAGGTCTTCCATCACATAAGCGCCGCTGGGTTTGAAGTCCGCCAGCAGAGGCGTGCGGTCACTAATGGCCTGGAGGTCTTCAAGGCTGAGCTCGATGCCGACCGACTTGGCCATGGCGATGAGGTGGAGCACGGCATTGGTGGAGCCGCCGAGGGCGCAGACCACGGTCATGGCGTTTTCAAATGCGTCGCGGGTCATGATGTCGCGTGGCTTGAGGTCGAGAGCGAGCAGGTTGCGAATGGCCTCGCCGGCGGCTACGCATTCGCGCGCCTTGCCGGGGTCTTCGGCGGGCGTGGACGAACTGAAGGGGAGCGACATGCCCAGGGCCTCGATCGCCGAGGCCATGGTGTTGGCGGTGTACATGCCTCCGCAAGCGCCGGCGCCGGGGCAGGCGTGGCGGACGATGTTATGGCGCTGCTCCTCGGTGATGGAGTGGGCGATGAACTGGCCGTAGCTCTGGAAAGCGGAGACGATGTCGAGCTTCTCGTTGCCGATGTGGCCGGCGCGGATAGTTCCGCCGTAGATCATGAGACTGGGGCGATTGAGGCGGCCCATGGCGATGATGCAGCCGGGCATATTCTTGTCGCAGCCGGGAATGGAGATGTTGGCGTCGTACCACTGTGCGGCCATGACGGTTTCGATAGAGTCGGCGATGATCTCGCGGGACTGGAGGGAGTAGCTCATGCCCTCGGTTCCCATGGAGATGCCGTCGCTGACGCCGATGGTGTTGAAGCGAAGCCCCACCATGCCGGCTGCCTGTACGCCTTCCTTTACCTTCTCGCTGAGCGCGAGCAGGTGCATGTTGCAGGGATTGCCTTCGAACCACACGCTGGAGATGCCCACCTGGGGTTTGTTCATGTCGGGCTCGTCGAGGCCAGTGGCGTAGAGCATGGCCTGCGAGGCGCCCTGCGATTTCTGCTGCGTGATTTGGGAACTGTAGCGGTTCAGGCGCTTCTCCATGGGGCTCTCCTAGGGGTTCAGAATTCAAGATTCAGGATTCAGGGCTCAAATATAGGGTACAGCGTGTCGGTGAAGGGGTAGAAGGCGCCAGGGGCTGGAAGAGCAGAACGAAACGGGCGCTCTCGTGTGAGAGCGCCCGCGGTTCGGGTGAGGTTATAGCGAGGAGCGGAGTTAGAACGAGAGGCGCGCGCTGAGCTGGATTTCCCGGCCCGGCGTCGCGGCGTCGGTGATGGAACCGAAGCTCGAGGTATTGACGAAGCGGTTCGGGATTCCCAAATTGGTGTGGTTGAGCGCGTTGAAGAACTCGGCGCGTCCCTCGAACTTGGTCTTCTCGGTAATGGCGAATTCGCGGACGATGCCAAGGTCCATAGTCTGCATGCCGGGGCCGTAGATGGAATTGCGGCCCACGTTGCCGTACGTGTAGGCGGGCGGGGCAGCGAACGCCGCCGGATTCCACCAGGTGGTTGCATTGCGCGTACCGTGCCCGAAGATGGGCTGGCCGGTGTAGTTGGCGCGGTCAGGGTTTTCTCCGACAACGGTGCCGGTGTTAGCCGTGTCGCCGAAGACGGAGATGGTAATGGGCCAGCCGCTCTGGATCTGGTATTCCGTTGAAGCCATCCAGTTGCGCGTGATCGCGCGGGTCAACGAGTTGCGGTTGTAGGAGCGGGGGCTCCAGACGGCGCTGACGGCCAGGCGATGGCGAATGTCGCAACCGGGACCCTTTTCCGCGTTCAGGTCGTCGTTGTTCTGCGGAACGGCCGATTCGAACATTGCGGCGCGGAAATCGGGGGCGTTCTGGAGCGCTTTGGCGAAGGTGTAGTTGGCAAGCAGGCTAAGCCCGTTTGTGTAACGGCGGCGAAGGTTGACATAGCCTGCGTCATACCAGCTCTGGGCGGTGTTCTCGAGCAGGTTGACGGTGCTCACCGGGAAGGTCACGGCCGTGGAACTGCTGCTGCTGACCTGCACGTTCGACGGGAAGACACTGTTGGGAACGAAGGTGATTCCCGCAGGGGTCAGCTTGGAGAAGGGGCGGCGCGGCTGGATGTTTCCCACGCCGGGCTGCGCATTGTTGATCAGATGCGCGCGCTGCAGGTGGAATCCGCCCGAGCCGAGGTAGCCGAGCTCGACGGTTGTTGAGGCGCCGATCTGCTTCTCGAGCGACGCACTCCACTGCTGGATGTACTGCGCCGGCGCATGCAACTGCATGCCGGTGAAGCTGACCACCGTCTTGCCGAGCACGGGTTGAGGGAAGTCGAGATAAGAGCCTGTGGACCCGAGCGGTATTGTCTGCTGGTACGGGTCGCTCTGCGATGTCATGGGGAAGACGTAAGGCACGTTGTGGCGCTGGTTGCACCAGGTATTCATATCCACCGGCGTGTAGAACATGCCGTACGCGACATGAGCGACGAGGCCCAGCTTCGGCAGGCTCTGGGCCAAGCCGAGGCGCGGAGCGAAGTTGGTGTGATTGGCATACATCAGGCCCTTGGGGTACCCGTTCTGGCCGCCGATGAAGGCCTGCGGCTTGTTGGGGTCGGAGAGGTCGAGGTTCGAGTTGGTGTATTGGATGTCGACCAGCGGACTCATGAATTCGTACCGCAGGCCGTACGTTAGCGTCGTGGTGGAAGTGAGGCGCCAGGCGTCCTGCGCGTAGCCGTCGCCGTACCACTGGCGGAGATCCATCTGCGGAACTCCGTTCTGGCCCTGGCGCGCGGCGGGCTGCCCGAGCTCAAAGCTGGCGAGCGCCGAGCCCGTCTTGTGGTCGTTCAGCGCGTACTCCGTGGTGAAGCCGTTGGTGAACTGGTAGAAGCCGCGGTTCTGGAAGAACCCCCACATGGGCCAGATGAACTTCTGGTAAGCGCCGCCAAACTTCAGGCTGTGCCGGCCGAGCTGCCAGTTAAGCGAGTCGCGTCCTTCGACTACGGTGTCCCACGCGTGCATGGGCGTGGCGCTGAAGTGGTCGCCCATGGGCGAGTAGCCCTGCACGGTGAAATAGGGCGCGCCCCAGGCGGCGGGACCACCGAAGCCGGTGCCCTGGATGCCGAGTTCGCTGACGATGTCGTTCTTGTTGGCGCTTTCGGTGGAGTGCATCATCACGAGCCGCGAGATGGCGCCGGAGAACGAGTTGACGAGTTGGGAGCTGAAGACGTGCGTCCACTCGAGAATCCCATTCTGCGCCAGGTCATCGTGATAGAAGCCGAAGCCCGGCAGGCCCTGCGGATGGAAGCCGTACTCGCCGGAAGCCGAATAGCGGAAGAATGCCGAGTCGCCGTTGGCAAAGTTGTGGTCAATGCGTATGGTGCCCTGGTCGCTCGACATGCGCTGCTTGCGCAGATCGAGGAAGTTGTTGGCGTCGTTACCCGCGCCCACGACTGTGGGCTGTCCCATCATGGTCATGCCGCCCATGTTCATGGTGTTCGGCTGCGGGGTGTACTTGTTGAGCATGATGGACGCGGCTTTTCCGATGCGATCGGGGGGGATAACGTTGAGCTTGCCGTTGTACTGGAACTGATCGCGCAAATATTGCGGGTTGGAGGCGGTGGTGGGCTGGTTGGGGTCGTAGCTGGGATTGGGCCGCGTAGTCGACGGATCGTAGATGTTTACGCCGCTCTGGCTGAAATCGCCGGAAGCTTCAGCAGTGGTGGGCACAGTATCGACCATCGGCATGGCCTCCACGTTGCGCAGACCTTCGTAGTTCACGAAGAAGAATGTCTTGCCCGCGTGCGGGATAGGGCCGCCGAAGCTGGCGCCGAAGTTATTCTGAACGAGGAAATTATTCCCCATCGAGTCGAACGTGGTTGCATCCATCGCTCCGTTGCGCAGGTATTCGTAGGCCGTGGCGTGATAGCTGCCGGTTCCGGAGCGGGTAACGATGTTGATCTGGCCGCCGCCGGCTCCACCCATGTCGGCGGAGTAGCTGCCGGTCTGCACCTGGAACTCCTCAACCGCATCCGGCGAGGCGCTGAGGTTCTGCGTGTTGAATGTCGGGTCGGTGTTGGTGGCGCCGTCCAGCAGGAAATAGTTGGCGTTGGGGCGTTCGCCACCGATGCTGACAGCGGAGCGCTGCCCGGGACGCCAGTAGAGCGGGTTCATGTCGCCCGTGCCTGCGCCGTGGCTGATGTGCGCGCCGGGGACAGTGAGGACTAGATCGATTAGCATGCGCCCGTTCAGTGGGAGCGACTGCACCGACTGCTGGTCTACAACTTCGCCCACGCTGGCGTCCTGCGTCTTGAGCAGTTCCCCGGCGGCTTTCACTGTGACGGTCTGGCTGCCGCCTTCGAGGCCGAGCAGCACGTCGATTGTGGCCTGCTGGCCGACTTCCAGTTGGATGGACTGCGAGCTCTGCCTGAATCCGTGGGCATCGACTGTCAGGGTGTAGGCGCCGGGTTGCAGGCCGGCGATCTCGTAAAGGCCCGCGGCATTGGCGACCACTTCGCGCGCTGCGCCGGTTTCAATGGCCGTAAGGTGAATGCGCGAGGCGGGGATGGCTTTATGCTGGGGGTCGAGGATGGATCCACGGACCACGGCGAGGTTATTCTGCGCTGCCGCGATGCAGGTGGCCGCGACGCACACCACGAAGAGGAAGGCATTACGGGTCATCTGGTTCTCCGAAGGGTGGTGGAACGACGACAATTTGTCGCGCCGCGTTGCGGCATTTGGGGAAGCGTGCGCCTATGCATAGCAGGCGCTCTGGACTGGGCGCAATCGATTTTGGGGAGACGAATCGATTGGACCGAGGCTTTCAGGAATTCTCAACTTTGAACGTCATAGTGGGCATCCCCCGCAGGGAGGGGGGAGAACTCCATCTTTAGGTGGAGTGGCGCGGGATCACGGGCATAGATTCGGGACCAGGAAAGCGGGGGCAAAGGGGCAGAAAGACCAGGCACCGGGAGTCACAGCAACAAATAGGGAGAGCTCGATTGCAGAAGAAATGAGTGGTTCCCCGATCGCCTCCGCATCGGCGGACGAGAACCGGGAACGCCGCGATGGGTCTAGGCGACGGCGCCGGAGGTGGTTTGTTCTTCGGCTTCGAGGCTGCGGCCGACTTCGGCGGCAGCGGCGGCGAGCACGCGGTGGTGGATGGTGAAGAGGGCGAGTTCGAGGCGGTCGCTGACGCCGGTTTTGTCGTAGATGGAGCGCAGGTAATTTTTGATGACCTGCTCGGTGGTCTTGAGACGGGAGGCGATCTCGCGGTTTTTACAGCCCTGGACGATGAGCGCGACGATGCGCATTTCCTTGGGTGTGAGGCGGTCGCGGACCCGGGAACCTACGACGTCGTCGTCAATGGCCTCGGGGACGATGAGTTGGGGTGGAATCCAGGTGTCTCCGTTGGAGACGCGGCGTACGCACTCGATGAGAGCAGGGCCGGTGACATTGCGGAAAACAACGCCGCGAAAACCCTGTTGCATGTAAGCCTGGGCGGTCTCGGTGGTTTCGGCGATGACGATGCCGCGGCTGCCGGCAGCATCAAGCATGCGGCGGAGCTGTGGCATCTCCGGACGGAGGGCGCTGGCAAAGAGCACTATGGCCCCGGGAAAGCTGGTAATGGCGTGGAGGAGGCGATCCAAATCGGCGCACTGGGCGATGATGCGGATGTTTTCATCGGCTGCGAGAACCTTGGCAGTCCCGGCGCGAAAGATGGCCTGGGAATCGGCAAGAATGATTTTTTTCATATTTTGGCCCTCATCCGTCGCGTCGTGGCGCGCGGGAAGATCCGGCGTTCCCTGCTGCACTGGCGGTCTGGTTGTCATCCTCTGCCTGCTCCTATCGGCAGGCCGGGGGAAACGCTTCGGCGTCCTGCACGGGAATCTCGGTTGAGCATATGATGCGCACAGGCCTTCCCGAAACGGGAGTGGCTCAAACTGCCTGCGTGGATTTCGTGTATGAGCTTACAGTTTGTCATGACCAAAGGGAAAAGGAAATCGCATTTCATAACCCCCTTTTTTATTAACGGAATGAGCACCCCCTGAGTGGGTCAGGCACGCCATTCGGAGGGCGCGTCTGACCGCTCATGGGGCAAGGTGAGCCGCTTACACTAGCAGCATGGCAAGACCCATTCTTCTCGCTGTGGACGACGACGTGAACGTGCTGGAGGCAGTGGTCCAGGACCTACGCCGCCAGTATGGAGCAGAATACCGGGTAATGCGCGCGGCGGGCGGGCAAGCCGCTCTGGACACTCTGTCACAGGTGAAGGCCCGGGAGGAACCGGTGGCGCTGCTGCTAAGCGATCAGCGCATGCCGGGGATGAGCGGAGTGCAGTTTCTGGAGCGCTCGCGGGACATCTATCCGGAGGCGCGGCGGGTTTTGCTGACGGCCTACGCGGACACCGAGGCGGCGATCCAGGCCATTAACAGTGCACGGATTCATTACTACCTGAATAAGCCGTGGGATCCGCCGGAGGACAAGCTGTACCCGGTGCTGAGCGATCTTCTGGACGGGTGGAAGTCTGGGTACCGGCCGCGGTTCGAAGGGCTGACGGTGATCGGGAACAGGTGGTCGCAACGGGACCACGAAATACGCAGCTTCCTGAGCTGCAACCATGTGCCATACCGCTGGCTCGACGTGACCGGCGAGGAAGCGGGGAGGCTGCTGGCGGAGCGCGGAATTCAGGCC
>Ga0068855_100009117_pt1 | contig 11985 bp, 9 predicted proteins | sample KBSCornC52_FD_66592 | JGI IMG/M metagenome (GOLD analysis project Ga0068855, IMG submission 66592) | Corn rhizosphere microbial communities from Kellogg Biological Station, Michigan, USA - KBS Corn C5-2 | ecosystem: Host-associated > Plants > Roots > Rhizosphere > Soil ...
AGCGCCTTGCCGAGCGCTTCCATCACGATCATGGTTTCGACCGCGCCGGCGCCAAAACCGCCGTCGGCTTCCGCGAACGGCAGTCCGAGCAGGCCCTGCTCGGCAAGCTTGCCCCAGACGGCCTTGCTCCAGCCGCCCTTCTCCTTCTGGTACTTCTTGCGCGAGTCGAAATCGTAGGAGTCGGTCAGGAGACCGTCGATGCTTTCCTTGAGAAGGCGTTGCTCCTCGGACAAATCAAAATCCATGTTCTTTTCCTTGACTACACGTCGTCACAAAATTCGGCGTTATGCCCGGGCATCACGCCCCAATCCTGCTCGTCATCCCCGCGAAAGCGGGGATCCAGTAATCGCCGGCGTCTGTGCTTGATCGCATCCGCCGCGGCGTACTGGGTCCCCCGCCTGCGCGGGGGACGACAGTGTGTGCCGGGACTACAGCCCCAGCACCGCCTTGGTGATGATGTTGCGCTGGATCTCGTTGGAGCCGCCGTAGATCGAAACCTTGCGGTTGTTGAAATAGCTCGGCGCGATCTGGGCGGTCCAGTCCATGGTCTCGTTGGAGCCGTCGTCGCCATGCTCGTCATAGGGCGCGGCGAATGGGCCGATCACTTCCATCAGCAGCTCGGTGGTGGTCTGCTGGATTTCCGAACCCTTGATCTTCAGGACCGAGGACGCCGGGTTGGGTTTGCCCTTGCCGTGCTTGCCCTCGTCGGCGACGACGCGGAGCTGCGTCAGCTCGAGCGCCTTCAGCTCGATCTCGCAGGCCGCGAGCTTCTCGCGGAAACCCTGGTCCTCCAGCACCGGCTTGCCGTTGGATTCGACCTTGGAGGCGAGTTCCTTGATGCGGCGCAGCCGCTCCTTGGAAACGCCGACGCGGGCGATGCCGGTGCGCTCGTTGCCGAGCAGGAACTTGGCGTAGTCCCAGCCCTTGTTCTCTTCGCCGATCAGGTTCTCGACGGGCACCTCGACGTCGTCGAAGAACACCTCGTTGACTTCATGGCCGCCGTCGATGGTCTCGATCGGGCGCACGGTGACGCCCTTCGACTTCATGTCGAACACGATGAAGGAGATGCCCATCTGTTTCTTGGCGTTGTTGTCGGTGCGGCAGAGACAGAAGATCATGTCGGCGTGCTGCGCCAGCGTGGTCCAGGTCTTCTGGCCGTTGATGATGTACTTGTCGCCCTTGCGCTCGGCCTTGGTCTTCAAGGATGCGAGGTCCGATCCGGAGCCCGGCTCGGAGAAGCCCTGGCACCACCAGTCGTCGACATTGGCGATGCGCGGCAGGTACTGCTGCTTCTGCTTCTCGTTGCCGAAGGTGTAGATCACCGGACCGACCATGCTGACGCCGAAGGCGAGCGGCGCCGGCGCCGGATGCATCTGCAGTTCTTCGTTGAAGATGTAATGCTGCACCGAGGTCCACCCCGTACCGCCATATTCCTTCGGCCAGTGCGAGACGCCCCAGCCCTTCTTGTTCAGGATGCGCCACCAGGCGACCATCTCGTCCTTCGAGAGATGGCGGCCCTCCACCAGCTTCTGCCGCGTGGCGGGCGGCACGTTTTCCTTGAAGAAGGTGCGGACCTCCTCACGAAACGCCATTTCTTCCTTGCTGAAAGCGAGATCCATCGGATCCTCCTGTGAGCGAGTGACTTACAATCTGATTACGCGACGTCTTTTTTTGTAGCGGCCAGCGGCGACGGTTGCTGCAGGCGAAGTTCGTGGCGCGACAACTTGCCGACCGGCGTGCGCGGCAGTTCGTCGACGAAGTCGACCGCGACCGGCAGTTCGTGCTTGCCGATCTTGCCAGTGAGGAAGGAGCGCAGCTCTTCCAGCGTGAACGGCTTGGCATCCGCGCGCAGCTTGATGAAGGCTTTGGCGGCCTCACCGCGATAGTCGTCGGGAATGCCGATCACGATCACTTCCTGCACGCCCGCGTGGGTGTAGATCGCCTGCTCGATCATCTGCGGATAGACGTTGAAGCCGCCGGAGATGATCATGTCCTTCTTGCGGTCGACCAGGTAGAAATAGCCGTCGGCGTCCATGTAGCCGATGTCGCCGGTGAGGAAGCGGTCGCCGACAAAGGCTTCCGCGGTTTCCTTCGGCCGGTTCCAGTAACCCTTGGTGACGTTCGGTCCGCGGATGCGGATTTCGCCGACTTCGCCGACCGGCATCAACTTGGTCGGGTCTTCCAGCGACACCACGTCCATCTCGATGCCGGGCAGCATCAATCCAATGGAGCCCGGCTTGTCCGGGCCTTCCTTGGGATGGGCGGTGCCGGGCGAGCAGGTCTCGGTCATGCCCCAGCCGCTCTTCAGCTTCATGCCGACGCGGCGCTCGAGGATCTTTGCGACCTCGACCGGCAGCGGCGCGCCGCCGGAGCCGACGCTGACCAGCGACGACAGATCGCGCTTGTCGAGATCGGGCAAGGACGCGATCGCGATCCACATCGTCGGCACGCCCGGGAAGGCGGTGGCTTTCTTGACCTCGATGTCGCGCATCACGGCCTCGACGTCGAAACGCTGGTGCAGCGAGATCAGGTGGCCGCGGCGGATCGACGACAGCAGCACCACGGTCAGCGCGTAGATGTGAAACAGCGGCAGCACGCAGATCACGCGCTCGATCGGGTTGTTGCGCTCGGCGCGCGCCGGCTTGCCCCAGACGTCGTAGACCGACACCGCCGACGTCAGATTGCCATGGCTCAGCATCGCACCCTTCGGCAGGCCGGTGGTGCCGCCGGTATATTGCAGCAGCGCGACATCATCGGCCGACATCGAAGGCCATGCGGCCGGCCTGGCCGCGCCGTCGGTGAACTGTTTGTAGGTGATGACCTTCGGATTATCCGGCAGCGCCGTCTGCGGTGTGCCGACCTTGCCCCAATGATCGTCCTCGCAGACGATCAGGCGGTCGAGCAGACCCTTGTCGAGAAACTTCAGCGCGGTCGGCAACAGCGCCGACAGGTTGCTGGTGACGAGGATGCGCGCACCGGAGTCCGAGAGCTTGTGCGACAGCGCGATCTCGCCATCGAGCGGACTGAGATGAACGATGCGGGCGCCGGCCTTCAGCGCGCCGAAGAAATTGACGGGATGGTCGGGCGAATTGCCCAAGAACAGCGCGACCGAGGTGTTCTTGCCATAGCCGGCGCGCAGGAAGGCGCTCGCCGCCGTCTCCACCAGCGCTTCCAACTCGGTGTAGCCGATCGGCCGGTCGCGGAATTCAAGCGCCGGCCGCGATCCGAACTCCGCGGCCGCCACCGACAGCAGGTCGGGTAGCGTGCCGCGCGCAATCGTATCGTCCCAACGAACGCCTACCGGATAGAACTGCTCTCCGGGATGGCTCATCAGGCCGCTTTCGCCTTTTCGGCCAGCGACGCAAAGGTCTTGCCTTCGGCGGCGAGGCGCTTGAGCAGCGGCGACGGCTCCAGCGAAGGATCGTTGGTCTCCTTGGCGTAGTAGGAGAGACGATCGGCGATGTGCTTCAGGCCGACCTGGTCGGCGTAGAACATCGGGCCGCCGCGATAGATCGGCCAGCCATAGCCATAGAGCCAGATCACGTCGATATCGCTCGGACGCGCCGCGACGCCCTCTTCGAGGATGCGCGCACCCTCGTTGATCATCGGGTACATCATGCGCTCCAGAATTTCGTCGTCGCTGACGACGCGCTTCTTGCGGCCGAGACGCAGCAAAGTTTCATCGATCAGCTTCTCGACTTCCGGATCCGGCAGTGCGGCGCGGGAGCCGGCCTCATACTTGTAGTAGCCCTTGCCGGTCTTCTGGCCGAAGCGCCCGGCTTCGCACAAGGCATCGGCGATTTCCGACTTGACGCCGCGGTCCTTGCGCGAGCGCCAGCCGATGTCGAGGCCGGCGAGATCGCTCATCGCGAACGGGCCCATCGGCATGCCGAACTTGGTCACGACCGCGTCGACCTGCTGCGGCAGCGCGCCTTCGAACAACAGTTTTTCCGACTGCTTGCCACGCTGGGCCAGCATGCGGTTGCCGACGAAGCCGTCACAGACGCCGACCACGGCCGGCACTTTAGCGATCTTGCGCGCGATCGCGACCGCGGTGACCAGGGCATCCGGCGCGGTCTTGTCGGCGCGGACGATTTCGCACAGCTTCATCACGTTGGCGGGCGAGAAGAAGTGCATGCCGAGCACATCCTGCGGACGGCTGGTCACCTTCGCGATCTCGTCGATGTTGAGGTAGGAGGTGTTGGAGGCCAGCACGGCGCCCTTCTTGGCGAACTTGTCGAGCGCGGTGAACACTTCCTTCTTGACCGCCATGGTTTCGAACACGGCTTCGATGACAAGGTCAGCATCCTTGACGTTCTCGAGGCCGACCACGCCGGTGATGAGACCCATGCGCTTGGCAGGGGCATCCGCCGGGATGCCGCCGCGCGCGGCAGTCGCCTCGTAGTTCTTCTGCATCACGCCGAGGCCGCGCTTGAGCTGCTCCTCGCCGGTTTCGATCAGCGTGACCGGAATGCCGGCATTGGCGAACGACATCGCAATGCCACCGCCCATGGTGCCGGCGCCGATGATGGCGACGCGCTCGACCGGACGGGCTTTTGTGCCCTCGGGAACGCCGGCGATCTTGGCCGCTTCACGTTCGGAGAAGAAGGCGTAACGCTGCGCCTTGGACTGGTCGCTCGACACCAGCTTGAGAAAACCTTCGCGCTCCTTCTTCAGCCCTTCGTCGAACGGCAGTTCGATCGCGGCGCGCACGGCATCGGCCGCGGCGAACGGCGCTTCCAGCCCGCGCGCCTTCTTGGTGAGGGCCGCAACGGCGTTGGTGAAGATCGAAATATCGGCCTTGGCCGCAGCGAGCTTTGAATCGTCGTCGCGCAGCTTGCGCAGCGGGCGCTTCTCCGCCAGCACCTTGCGGGCAAAGGCTTCGCCGCCGGAGGCCGGACCCTCGACGATCTCCTCGATCAGGCCGTTTTTCAGCGCTTCGGCAGCACTGATCGGATCGCCGCTGACGATCATCTTGACTGCCATCTCGGGGCCGATCGCGCGCGGCAGCCGCTGGGTGCCGCCGGCGCCCGGCAGCAGGCCAAGCTTCACTTCGGGCAGGCCGAGCTTGGCTTCCTTGGTGGCGACGCGGAAGTGGCATGCCAGCGCGACTTCGAGACCGCCGCCGAGCGCGGTACCGTGAATGGCGGCAACGATCGGCTTTGGCGAATTTTCCATCAGCACCAGCACTTCTTGCAGGCCGGGCGGCTTCGGCGGCTTGCCGAACTCGGTGATGTCGGCGCCGGCGATAAAAGTGCGGCCGCCGCAGGTCAGCACGATCGCCTTGACCTCGGCGTCCGATATCGCGGCCTTCATGCACTCGAAGATGCCGCCGCGCACCGCAGCGCTGAGCGCGTTTACCGGAGGCGAGTTAACCGTGACGATGGCGATGGAATCATGACGCTCGAGTTTGACGACTTCGTTCACGGCGGCTCTCCCTAAATACTTGTTCTTGCGTTTCGTTGCTTCGTCTCAGGACGCTGACTCGAACTTGCGTTGAGTGGCTACGCCCTTTTGTTGATTTCGCACTGCGAAATTTAATTCCACATCTTGACACGGAGGGTTATTTTGAAGCACGTCCCTTGTCAACGAGCTCCGCGCAGAAGCAGGTAAATGAAGCGTCCAGGGAAGAAAGTGGCGACAGATCGCAGCTTCGTCGTCGCGCTTTCCCGCGGACTTGATGTGTTGCGCGCATTCCATCCCAACGACGGGCTTCTCGGCAATCAGGAGATTGCCGCCCGTACTAATTTGCCGAAGCCAACGATTTCCCGGCTGACCTACACCTTGACCAAGCTGGGATACCTTACACCCGTTCCGCGGTTCGAAAAGTATCAGCTTGCGCCGTCAGCCATGATGTTGGGGTATGCCGCGCTGGCCAATCTCGGCGTTCGGCATTTGTCCGAACCCTATCGGGAAGAGGTCATGCGCCAGACCGGCGGCGCGGTCGCGGTCGGCGGGCGCGATCGTCACAGCATGATCTATTTCGGGCAGAGCCGTAACGGGCTGACGCTCGGCGTCCAGCTCGACGTCGGTTCGCGAATACCGATCGCGACCACCGCGATGGGCCGGGCCTATATCTGGGCATTGCCCCCGGAAGAGCGAGCCTCTTTGTTGCGCGAACTGCGCGACCATTACGGCAGCCGCTGGTCCCGGATGCGGGACGGCATCGAGCGCGCCGGTGAGACCGTGGCGCGCTACGGGTTCACGATCTCCGCCGGCGAGTGGCAGAACGACGTCGCCGCGGTCGGCGTGGCGCTGAGGCTGAACGACGGAACCGGACCGTACGCCTTCAATTGTGGCGCACCGGCATTCCGCTTTACGGAAGATCGGCTGCTCAACGATATTGGACCTCGCCTTGTGGCGATGGTAAGGAACATCGAGGCGGCACTGGGCGGTGCGGCGCCGCAATCAAAAAAAGATGAAAGCAAAAAGCTTAAACCAGGAGGGAAAGTTGCACGTTTGGCCGAGGGGATCAGATAGCCATCATCGTGATCCGCGCAAAAGTTCGCGCGGACATTCCCGCACCGTGCTCAGCATGGGCGAGACGAGATGACGCAGGCACAGCTCGCGCAGGGAAATGCTCCCCTGCTTGCGGTTCGCGACGTCAGCGTCGTGTTCGGCGGCATCATCGCGTTGAACGGCGTATCGTTCGACATGCTCAAGGGGCAGATCCTTGGGCTGATCGGACCGAACGGCGCCGGCAAGACCACGCTGTTCAACTGCCTCTCTCGGCTCTACCAGCCGTCCTCCGGCGACATCCTGATGGAAGGCGCCAGCATCCTGACGCGCCCGCCGCACCGGATCGCCGAGATCGGCATCGGCCGCACGTTCCAGAACGTCGCGCTGTTTCCCAACCTTTCGGTGATCGACAACGTTCGCGTCGGCACCCATGCGCGCACCTCCAGCGACATCATCTCCGACTCGCTGAAACTCGCCTGGGTTCGGCGCGGCGAGGCCGACACCAACAAGAAGGTGCTTGAGATCCTGGCCTATCTCGATCTCGAGAGCGTGGCCCACACCGTGGTTTCCGGACTTCCGTTCGGCACCCAGAAGCGGGTCGAACTGGCGCGCGCGCTGGCGGCCGATCCCAAGATCCTGCTGCTCGACGAGCCGGCCGGCGGCCTCAACCACGAGGAAGTCTATGTGCTGGGCGACCTGATCCGCCGGATCAGGGACGAGCGCCACATGACCGTGCTGCTGGTCGAGCATCACATGGGTCTGGTGATGTCGATCGCCGACCACGTCGTCGCACTCAACTTCGGCAAGAAGCTCGCCGAGGGAACACCGGCCGAGGTCCAGGCCGACCCGGATGTCATCAAAGCCTATCTGGGGAGCAAGGACCAATGACCGCGATGCTCAACGTCAAGGATCTCCGCGCCTATTACGGGCAGGTCCAGGCGCTTCACGGCCTCTCTTTCGCCCTCAACGAGGGCAGCCTGACCACGCTTCTGGGCGCCAACGGCGCCGGCAAGACCACCACCCTGCGGGCGATCTGCAATATGGTGCGCTCGACCGGCGCCATCGAGTTCGAGGGCAAGCCGCTTTCCGGTCGCGCGACCGAAAACATCGTCCGTCTCGGCATCGCGCATGTGCCACAGGGCCGCGGCACCTTCACCACCCTGACGGTGGAAGAGAACCTGCAGCTTGGCGCCATCACCCGCACCGACAAGGCCAACATCGTTTCCGACATCGAGCGGATGTACGATCACTTTCCGGTGCTGAAGCAGCGCTACACCCAGCAGGCCGGCACGCTTTCGGGCGGCGAACAGCAGATGCTCGCGGTCGCCCGCGCCCTGATGCTGCGACCGCGGCTGATGCTTTTGGACGAGCCGTCGTTCGGCCTGGCGCCGCTGATCGTGCGCGACCTGTTCGGGATTCTCGGCAAGATCAACCGCGAGGACAAGGTCACCATCCTGGTGGTGGAGCAGAACGCGCAACTGGCGCTCGAGCTCGCCGATCAGGCCTATGTAATCGAAACCGGACGGATCGTGATGTCGGGCAATGCCAAGGACATCGCGAACAACGAAGACGTCCGTAAATCCTATCTCGGCTACTGAGGAACGCGGCCATGGAACTCTTTACCAACCAAGTCCTGGCCGGCATCGCCACCGGCGCGATCTACGCCTGCATGGCGCTCGCCGTCGTGATGATCTATCAGGCGATCGACCATCTGAATTTCGCCCAGGGCGAAATGGCGATGTTCTCCACCTTCATCTCCTGGCAACTCATGCAGTGGGGCGTGCCTTATTGGGGCGCCTTCATCCTCACGCTGGCGCTGTCGTTTGCCGGCGGCATCGCCATCGAGCGTCTGCTGTTCAAGCCGCTGGCGAAGGCGCCGATCCTGACCAACGTCGCCGGCTTCATCGCGCTGTTCGCCATCGTCAACAGCGTCGCCGGCCTGATCTGGGACTTTACCATCAAGCAGTATCCGACGCCGTTCGGGTCCTCGCCCTTCCTCGGCAGTCAGCTGATCTCGACCCACCAGGCCGGCATGATCGGCGTCACCATCCTGCTGCTGATCCTGCTGTTCATCTTCTTCCAGTATACGCGGATCGGCCTTGCGATGCGCGCGGCCGCCTCGGTCCCTGAATCGGCCCGGCTGGTCGGTATCAACACCTCCTGGATGATCGCACTCGGGTGGGGCATGGCGACCGCCATCGGCGCAATCGCCGGGATGCTGATCGCGCCTGTGGTCTTCCTCGAGCCGAACATGATGGGTGGCGTGCTGATCTACGGATTTGCCGCCGCCGTGCTCGGCGGCCTGACCTCGCCGCTCGGCGCCGTGATCGGCGGCTTCCTGGTCGGCGTCTTCGAGAATCTCGCCGGCACCTACATTCCCGGCGTCGGCAACGAGTTGAAGCTGCCGATCGCGCTTGCGCTGATCATCGTCGTATTGGTCGTCAAACCGGCTGGGCTGTTCGGCCGGCCCATCGTGAAGCGAGTTTGATCATGAGCGCTGCTGAAAACATCGTCACAGAAGCCCCGGCCGTCGAAGCCGTTCCGAAGCGCGCGATGACGCTTGGCCTCGGCACCTCGCTGGTGGTTCTTGCCGCGCTGTGTCTCGTACCGCTGTTCGTCAAGAACTTCATCATCTTCCAGTTGACGATGCTGCTGATCTACGGGCTCGCGGTGCTGGCGCTCAACATCCTGACCGGCGGAAGCGGCCAGTTCTCGCTCGGCCAGAGCGCGTTCTACGCGGTCGGCGCCTACACGTCGGCGATCCTGATGGAACACGCCAACATGAACTACGCACTGACGCTGCCGATCGCGGGCGTCATCTGCTTTGCCTTCGGTTACCTGTTCGGAAAGCCGGCGCTGCGGCTTTCCGGCGTCTATCTCGCGCTGGCGACGTTCGCGCTGGCCACCGCGATGCCGCAACTGCTCAAGCTCGGCTTCTTCGAGTACTGGACCGGCGGCGTGCAGGGCCTCGTCGTCACCAAGCCGGATGCGCCGTTCGGCCTGCCGATGTCGCAGGACATGTGGCTGTATTACTTCACGCTCGCGATCACGATCGGAATCTACATCGCCTCGGTGAACCTGCTGAGGTCACGTTCGGGACGGGCTTTCATGGCAATCCGCGACAACGAGATCGCGGCGTCCGCGATGGGCGTCGACGTTGCGCTCTACAAGACGCTGGCGTTCGGCGTCAGCGCCGGAATTACCGGCGTTGCCGGCGGTCTCGGCGCCATCGCCGTACAGTTCGTGGCGCCCGACGGCTACACCATCACGCTCGCGATCTCGCTCTTCCTCGGCATGGTCGTCGGCGGCGTCGGCTGGCTGCCGGGTTCGATCGTCGGTTCCGCCTTCATCATCTTCGTGCCGAATATCGCCGAAGGCATTTCCAAGGGCCTTTCCGGCGCCGTGTTCGGTGTCCTGCTGTTCCTCGTCATCTTCCTGGTGCCGCATGGCGCCCGGCAGGTCGCGATGGTAGCCCAGGGCCTGATCGGCAAGCTCAAGCGGTAAATAGAAACCATAACGGTTCCGACTGAATCGGAACCGGGCTCCGGTCTCTTGTCTCTCTTGTCTTGAAGCATTCGTTCATGCCAACCAGTGCCTCCCGGCTCAAACCGGGGGGCATGTTTCATTTAAGACATGACAATCAGCAAACCCAACCCAAGGAAAAATGATGCTTTCGACGTCACCAACAAGAACCGCCGCGTTCACGACGGCGGTCATCGCTTTCGCTGCCATGAGCGGCAGTGCACTCGCCCAGAAGAAATACGACACCGGCGCGACCGATACCGAGATCAAGGTCGGCAACATCATGCCCTACAGCGGCCCTGCCTCCGCCTATGGCGTGATCGGCAAGACCGAAGAAGCCTATTTCAAGATGATCAACGACAAGGGCGGCATCAACGGCCGCAAGATCAATTTCGTCACCTATGACGACGGCTACAGCCCGCCGAAGGCGGTCGAGCAGGTTCGTAAATTGGTCGAGAGCGACGAAGTGCTCGTTGTCTTCAATCCGCTCGGCACGCCGTCCAACACCGCGATCCAGAAATACCTGAACTCCAAGAAGGTGCCGCAGCTGTTCGTGGCGACCGGCGCCACCAAGTGGAACGACCCGAAGAACTTCCCCTGGACCATCGGCTGGCAGCCGTCCTACCAGAGCGAAGCGCAGATCTATGCGAAGTGGCTGATGAAGGAGAAGCCCGACGCCAAGATCGCGATCCTGTATCAGAACGACGATTTCGGCAAAGACTACCTCAAGGGCACCAAGGACGGCTTTGGCGCCAAGGCCTCCTCCGCCATCATCATGGAAGAGAGCTATGAGGTTTCCGAACCGACCATCGACTCGCACATCGTCAAGATCAAGGCCGCCAACCCGGACGTGCTTTTGATCTACACGACGCCGAAGTTCGGCGCCCAGACCATCAAGAAGACCGCCGAGCTCGGCTGGAAGCCGCTGCAGATCATCACCAACGTGTCAGCCTCGGTCGGCAGCGTGATGGCGCCGGCGGGCTTCGAGAATGCCCAGGGCGTGCTGTCGGCGGCCTATGCCAAGGACGGCGCCGATGCGCAGTGGAATAACGATCCCGGCATGAAGAAGTGGATCGAATTCCTCGACAAGTACATGCCGGGCGCCGACAAGACCGACGGCAGCCTCGTCTATGGCTACGGCGCAGCCCAGACGCTGGCGAAGGTGCTGGAAATGTGCGGTGACGATCTCACCCGCGCCAACGTCATGAAGCAGGCGGCGAGCCTGAAGGACTTTACGCCGGACACACTGCTGCCCGGCGTCAAGATCAACACCTCGGCCACCGACTTTGCCCCGATCGCCCAGTTACAGATGCAGCGGTTCAAGGGACAGAAGTGGGACCTGTTCGGGGAGATCATCAGCGGCGACCTCGCCACCCAGTAATGCTGCATTGCCGTTCGGAACGGTTTGGTTGAACGGCAAGATTACTCGCCCTCTGCGACGCAAGCCGCAGAGGGCTTTTTATTGACCGGATGCCGAAAACGTATTCAATGCGGCGAGAGCCCTATCGGTTCTGATGGCATCAGATCCGGCTCGACTATTTTGTTTGACGCGTTTTCTACCGCAGATAAGTCTACGCAATCTGCGTAAACTTGATTGCGTTGCGAACCGGTATCCACTTCGCTCGAAAACGCTATGAAATGAAAACGGAATTTCGGAATGACTGCTATCTGTTGGCGATTGGGAGCAGCCGCACTCGCCGTTCTCACCGCGACCTGCGGCAGCGCCTTCGCCCAGAAGAAATACGACCCCGGCGCGTCGGATACCGAAATCAGGATCGGCAACATCATGCCCTACAGCGGACCGGCCTCCGCCTACGGAGTGATCGGCAAGACGGAAGAAGCCTATTTCAGGAAGATCAATGCCGAGGGCGGCATCAACGGCCGCAAGATCACCTTCATCAGCTATGACGACGGCTACTCACCGCCCAAGGCGGTCGAGCAGGCGCGCAAGCTGGTCGAGAACGACGGGGTGCTGCTGATCTTCAATTCACTCGGCACGCCGTC
>Ga0068855_100009119_pt1 | contig 11985 bp, 11 predicted proteins | sample KBSCornC52_FD_66592 | JGI IMG/M metagenome (GOLD analysis project Ga0068855, IMG submission 66592) | Corn rhizosphere microbial communities from Kellogg Biological Station, Michigan, USA - KBS Corn C5-2 | ecosystem: Host-associated > Plants > Roots > Rhizosphere > Soil ...
TGGAACTATCCGGGCGACGCGTTCACGCAGGACGAGGACGGCTACTTCTTCTACCAGGCCCGCGCCGACGACATGATCATCACGTCCGGCTACAACGTCGGCGGCCCTGAAGTGGAGGACGCGCTGCTGCGGCATCCGGCGGTCGCCGAATGCGGCGTGATCGGCAAGCCCGATGACGAGCGCGGCATGATCGTGAAGGCGTTTTGCGTTCTCAAGGCCGGACACGCGGCTGGGCCCGAAATGACCAAGGCGCTGCAGGATCACGTCAAGGCCAGCATCGCTCCGTTCAAATACCCGCGCGAGATCGAGTTCGTCGCCAGCCTGCCGCGCACCGAGACCGGCAAGCTGCAGCGCTTCAAGCTGCGGCAGGCGTAATAATCCCGACATGCCAGCTTATTCCTTCGAGGCCTTGGACGCGCAAGGCGAAACGCGACGCGGCGTGATGGAGGCCGATACCGCGAAGGCGGTGCGCGGAATGCTGCGGGCGCAAGCGCTGGTGCCGCTGCAAGTGGTTCCGGTTGGCTCCGGCAGCGCGGCCAACGAACAGACTTTCGGCTTGGGCATGACGCTGTTCAGCCGTGCCGTCTTCAACTCCACGCGGCTCGCGATCTGGACCCGGCAGCTCGCGGGACTCGTCAGCTCGGGGCTGCCGCTGGAGCGCGCCCTCACGGCGCTCACCGACGAAGCCGAGAACGAGCGCGAGCGCCACCTCGTGGCGGCGTTGCGCGCGGAGGTCAATGCCGGTTCGCCATTCGGCAAGGCGCTGTCGCGGTTCCCGCGCGAATTTCCCGACATCTACGTCGCGGTCGTCGGCGCCGGCGAGCAGACCGGCAACCTCGGGCTCGTGCTGGAGCGCCTGGCCAACGACCTGGAAGAGCGGCAAGCGCTCAATGCGAAGCTGCTGGGCGCCGCGCTGTATCCAGCGATCGTGACGGTCATCGCCATCACCATCGTCCTGTTCCTGGTGGCGTACGTGGTGCCGCAGGTCGCCAACGTGTTCGCCGGCAGCAAGCACGCGCTGCCGTTCCTCACCGTGGCGATGCTCGCGGTGAGCGGCCTCGTGCGCAGCTGGGGCTGGGTTGCAGCGTTGGTGCTCGCAAGCCTGGTCATGCTGTTGCGACTGGCGCTGCGCGACGAAGGCACGCGCGAACGCTTTGACGCCGGATGGCTGCGGCTTCCGGTGATCGGTCGCCTCGCGCGCGGCTACAACGCGGCGCGTTTTGCCAGCACGCTGGCGATCCTCGCGGGCGCGGGCGTGCCGATCCTGAAGGCGCTGCAGGCCGCGGCCGAGACGCTGAGCAATCGCGCCATGCGCGCCGATGCGATGGACGCGCTGATCCTGGTGCGCGAAGGTGCTCCGCTGGCTTCGGCCATGTCGCAAAAGAAGCGCTTTCCCGGCTTGATCTCGATGTTCGCGCGGCTGGGCGAGCAGACCGGACAACTGCCTTCGATGCTCCAGCGCGCCGCCAATCAACTCGGCGCCGAGGTGCAGCGGCGCGCCGTGCAGTTGGCGACCATTCTCGAGCCACTGCTGATCGTCGCGATGGGCGTCGTCGTGATGCTGATCGTGCTGGCGGTGTTGCTGCCCATCATCCAGCTCAATCAGCTGGTCAGGTAGACCCGGCGCATGGCCACGTCCCTGGACAACAAGCTGGTGGTGGCGATCTCGTCGCGAGCCTTGTTCAACCTGGAGGAAGAGAACGCCATTTTCGAGGCCGGTGATCCCAAGGCCTACATGCAATTGCAGCTCGATCGGCTGGACCAACCAGCGCGTCCGGGCATCGCCTTTTCGCTGATCAAGAAGCTGCTGGCATTCAACGACACCACAGCTCAGCACGTGGAGGTGGTGATCCTGTCGCGCAACGACCCGGTTTCGGGCATGCGGATCTTCCGCTCGGGCCACGCCAACCAGATCAAGCTCGAGCGAGGTGTGTTCACGCAGGGCCGCTCGCCGTTCCGCTACCTGCGGCCCTTGGGCGCGCATTTGTTTCTCTCCGCCAACGCCGACGATGTGCGCGAAGCGCTGGCCGCGGGATTCCCGGCGGCGCGCGTGCTCACCGAATCGGTGCTCGCGGGCGGCAATTATCCAAACGAAGTGCGCATCGCATTCGACGGCGACGCCGTGTTGTTCTCCGACGAAGCCGAGCGCGTGTTCGACGCCGCCGGCCTGGTCGCATTCCAGGAACACGAGCGCAACAACGCATCGCAGCCGTTGCCGCCTGGGCCGTTCAAACCGTTTCTCGCCGCGCTGCATCGCTTGCAGCAGGCACGCAACGCCTGCATGACCATCCGCACCGCGCTGGTCACGGCCCGCAGCGCGCCCGCGCACGAACGCGCGATCCGCACCTTGATGGAGTGGGACATCCGCGTGGACGAGGCGATGTTCCTCGGCGGCCTGCCCAAGGGCGAATTCCTGCACGTGTTCGAACCCGACTTCTTCTTCGACGACCAGACGCGCAACGTCGACCAGGCCGCGCCGCATGTTCCTTCCGGGCACGTGGTCAGCGGCATCAAGAATCTGCGCCACTGACGGCGCCGGGCCGCGGCGCGAGCTACGATGGCGGCCTTCGCAAAGGTCCATCATGAAATTGCGCGACAAGCTGGCGGCCGCCAAGGCCACCACCCGCCGGGTCTGGGCGCTCACCACGCCTTACTTCTCATCCGAAGAAAAGTGGAAGGCGCGCGCGCTGCTCGCGGCGATCGTGATCCTCAATCTGGGCGCCGTGTACATGCTGGTGCTGATCAACGACTGGAATCGGCTGTTCTACGATTCGCTGCAGAACAAGGACCAGGCGGTGTTCTGGCAACAGCTGCTGCGATTCACGTATCTGGCATTCGGGTACATCATCATCGCGGTCTATCGCTTCTACCTGACGCAGCTGCTCGAATTGCGCTGGCGCGCCTGGATGACGACGCACTACCTGCAGCGCTGGCTCGCGGGGCAGGCCTTTTATCGCATGGAGCTGGCGCGCTTTTCCGACGCGGGCGCGCCGCCGGACAACCCCGACCAGCGGATCCAGGAAGACCTGAACCTGTTTACCTCGTACAGCGTGTCCCTGTCGATGGGGCTGCTCAACGCGCTGGTCACGCTCGCCAGCTTCGTCGGGATCCTGTGGTCGTTGAGCGGCGGCTTCTCCTTCACTCTTGCGGGGCGCACCTACGAGATCGCGGGCTTCATGGTTTGGGCCGCCGTCGCGTACTGCGTCGTCGGCACCGTGCTCACGCATTACATCGGCCGGCCGCAGATCTGGCTGAACTTCCAGCAGCAGCGCTATGAAGCGGATTTTCGCCATCACATGGTCCGCGTGCGCGAATACAGCGAAGCCATCGCATTGGACAAGGGCGAGGCGGTGGAGCGCGGGCACCTCGACCGCCGGTTCGTCTCGGTGCTGGCCAACTACCTGCGCCTGATCAAGGCCCAGAAGAACCTGATCTGGTTCACCAATTTCTTCGGGCAGGCGGCGGTGGTGTTCCCGTTCATCGTCGCGGCGCCGCGCTTCTTCGCGGGCGCCATCCAGCTGGGCGAGCTGATGCAGATCTCGTCGGCCTTCGGGCAGGTACAGGACTCGCTGTCGTGGTTCGTCGAGAACTACAGCACGCTGGCCGCCTGGCGCGCCACCACCGATCGCTTGACCAGTTTCGAAGCCAGCGTGGCGGCGCAAGGGGCGGCCGAACGGCCGCAAGTGGTGCGCGACTCGCATGACCTGCAGGCGCAAGACCTGTCGCTCGCGCTGCCCAATGGCGCGCTGCTGTTGTCGGGCCTGTCGCTGAAGGTCGCGCCCGGCGAGGCCGTGCTGGTCAAGGGCCCGTCGGGCAGCGGCAAGTCCACCTTGTTCCGCGCGTTCGCAGGGATCTGGCCGTTCTCGCGTGGCAAGGTGGAGATTCCCCGCGACACCATGACCATTCCGCAGAATCCTTACTTCCCCGACGGCAGCTTGCGCGACGCGCTTGCTTATCCCGACCCGGCGAAGCAATACACGGACGAAGCATTGCGGCACGCGCTCGACCAGGCCCTGTTGCCCCAGCTCGGCTCACGGCTGGACGACCAGGACGCGTGGACCCAGAAACTCTCGGGCGGCGAGCGGCAGCGGCTCGCGCTGGCGCGGGTGTTTCTCAAGCAACCGGCGTGGGTGCTCGCCGATGAAGCGACGAGCGCGCTGGACAACGAGGCCGAGCAGACGCTTTATGAACGGCTGATCGCGATGGTCAAGCGCCGTGGCGGCGCGATGATCTCGATCGCGCACCGGCCCGCGCTGGAGCGGTTTCACCAGCGGCGCTGGCAATTGAGCGCGTCGCCCGATGGCTCAGCCGCGGCTTACCAGCTGAAGGAAGCCTAGCCGACGCGAACCGCGGGCCCGCGCGTTTCGCGGCGCGCGATCCACAGCGTGGAGGCGCAGATCACCACGCCGCCGATCAGCGTGGAGCGGCTGGGTTGGTCGGCGAACACCAGCCAGCCCATGAGCGTGGCCCACACCAGGTCCAGGAACTTCACGGATTGCGTCGCCGAGATATCCGCCACGGCGAACGAGCGTGTGAGGCAATAGTGACCCAGGCTGCCGAGGATTCCGCACAGGACGAAATTGAGCCACTGTCCGGCGCTGGGTGCCTGCCACACAGTCCATGCCAAAGGCAGGCTGAAGATGGACACAGCGATCGATTGCCACACCACGATCACTGTCGCGCGATCGTAGCGCGTGAGGCCCTTGGTGAGCAGGAACGATGCGGCGAACACGGGCGACGACGCGAGCATCACCAGCGTGTAGATGCCGCCGGTGCCGGCGAGCTTGGGTGCGACCACGATCAGCACGCCCGCCAATCCGATCAGCGCCGCCAGCCAGCGCTCCCATCGCATCTTTTCACCGAATGCCCAGACTGCCCCCAGCATGATGAAGATCGGCGCGGTGAAGCCGATGGCCGTGGTGTCGGCGATCGTGATGTGCGGGATCGCCGCGAACCACAAGGCCAGGCCGATGCTATGCACGCCGCCGCGCAGGAACTGCCCGCCCAGGTGGTGAGGCCGGTATGACGCGATGCCGGCGCGCGCGATGAAGGGCAGCATCACCACGAGCCCGAGCAGATAACGCAGGAACTGCGTCTGGAACGGATGCAGGTCGAGCGTCAACCGGCGCATCACGGTGTTGAGCAGCACGAACGTGATGCCGGCCGCAGCCGACCAGAGCAGCCCGCGCAAGGTAGGATCCAAGCGCGCCGCGCGCCACTGCATCACGCTGACATGCCGCGACAACCGCTGACGCTTGGCGCGCAGCTGGTCTCCTTCAAGCGCCACGGCAGGTCCCCATTCCCGGCGACTATAGCTGAGGCTGGCGAGGCGAGAAGGCCCACGCAGCTGCTCAGGTCGCGCAGTCCCGTCAGCCCGGCGTCAGCTGGTGCGCGCGATAAGCTTCGGCGACAATAGGGGACTGCCGGAGCGGCGGACAATCGGTGCGGCGCACCGCAAGACGCCAAGCTCCCGCGCACGGAAAGGAATCCATGGCAGACGCTATCCCGCTCACGCGCCAGCCGCAGCGCACGCCGCTCGCCCGGCGCGCAGCGGCGCACGGCGACGGCTCCGAGCTGGCAGGGGCCGCAGCGCCACGTGCCCAGCTGACCAGCCTGTCCTGCGTGATCCCCTGCCGCAATGAAGCCAGCAACCTCGACATCCTGCTGCCGCAGCTTTGCGAGCTGCTGCCCGGATTGGCGGGCAGCTGGGAAATCGTGCTGGTCGACGACGGCAGCACCGACGACACCGGGGCGCTGCTTGCCGACTGGGCCGAAGTGCCCGGCTTTCGAGTGATCGAGCTGTCACGCAATTTCGGCAAGGAGGCGGCGCTCACCGCTGGGCTCGAGGCTGCGGCCGGCGAGGTGGTGGTGATGCTGGACGCCGATCTTCAGCATCCGCCTTCGCTGATCGCCGAGATGGTGGAGCAATGGCGCAAGGGCGTCGATGTGGTGTATGCGGTGCGCACCGAGCGCAGCGACGAGGGCCTGCTCAAACGCATGGGCACCCGCCTGTTCTATTCGATGATGAACTCGTTCGATCGCGTGAAAGTGCCCGAAGGCGCCGGAGATTTCCGGCTGATGGACCGGGCCGTGGTGGACGCGGTGCTTTCGCTGCCCGAGCGCAACCGTTTCATGAAGGGGCTGTATGCGTGGATCGGATTCGAATCGGTCGCGCTGCCTTACGCGCCTCCGGCTCGCGTGCACGGCCGCAGCCACTTCAACCTTCGCCGGCTGGTGAACCTTTCGCTGGACGGCCTCACGTCCTTCACCACCTGGCCGCTGCGCATGGTGAGCGTGGTCGGCGCGATCATGGCATTGATCGGCTTCGGCTACGGCGCATACCTGGTGCTGTCTTACTTGATCGACGGCAACGACGTGTCGGGCTGGACCACGATCGTGGTGACGCTGATGTGTTTCTTCGGCATGCAGATGCTGTTCCTGGGAGTCATCGGCGAGTACGTCGGCCGCATCTTCGAAGAGGTCAAGCAGCGGCCGGTCTACATCGTCAAGCGCAAACTTGGCCGCGGCCTGCGCAAGCGCGGCCAGTGAAGCAGGCGCAGGAAGCTCGCGGCGCGACACTGTTGGCACTGCTCGCCGCCATCGTGTGGCTGGCGGCTACGGCCTGGATCCGGCCGCTGGCGGTGCCCGATGAGGGCCGCTACATCGGGGTCGCGTGGGAGATGCTGCGTTCGGGTGATTGGTTGACGCCCACGCTGGACGGCCTTCCCTATTTTCACAAGCCGCCGCTGTTCTACTGGATCACCGCCGCGTCGCTCCACGTGTTGGGCCCATCGGAGTTTGCCGGGCGCATGGCGTCGCTGATCGGCGCTTCCTTCGCTGCGATCGCGCTTTATCTTTTCGCGCGCCGCCGGCTGGGCGCCGGCACCGCGCGCGGCGCGCTCTTGGCGCTGGTCACGCAACCCCTATTCTTCATCGGCGCACAGTTCGCCAACCTGGACATGCTGGTCGCGGGCTGCATCGCCGTCACCATCCTGGCGCTGGCCGACTGCGCCCTGTCAGCCGGGCTTCGCGAACGCAGGGCGAGCCTGGCCATCGCCTATCTGTTCGCGGCGCTGGGCGTGCTGGCGAAGGGCCTGATCGGAGCCGTGTTGCCGGCACTGGTCATTGCAGTGTGGCTGCTGCTGCAGCGGCGTGTGCGAAGCTTGCTGCAGTTGATATGGTTGCCGGGAATCGTCCTGTTTTTTTGCGTCGCTGCGCCGTGGTTCGTCGCGATGCAAGCGCGCTTTCCCGATTTCTCGCACTACTTCTTCGTGGTGCAGCACTTCCAGCGTTTCGCGGAAGGCGGCTTCAACAACGTGCAACCCTTCTGGTTTTTCCCGGCAGCCCTTGCGCTGCTCGCCCTGCCATGGACGGCCTGGTTGCTGGGGTCGGGGCGCGCCGCGTATTGGTCGCACCCGCAGCGCGGCGCGATCCGCAGCCTGATGTGGGTTTGGCTCGCAACCATCACGGCTTTCTTCACGCTGCCTCAGTCCAAGCTGGTGGGGTACATTTTCCCCGTGCTGCCCGCGCTGGCGTGGCTGGCAGCCGATGCCGCGGAAACCTTGATCGAACGGCGCCCGGTTTATCGCAGGCTCTGGCGGTTCAGTGGTGGGCTCGCAGGGGCCGCATGCATCGCCGCTGCCGTGGGTGCCGCGATGCTGGTCGCACATCCCCAGCGGGATCTCGGCCGCGTGCTGCGCGCCCGTTTGGCGCCGGGTGACCAGGTGGTCTACCTCGGTGACTATTACTTCGCGCTGGAGTTCTATGCGCATTTGCGATCACCCGTCGTCGTGGTTGCGAACTGGGGATCGGCCGAAGCCCGGCGCGACAACTGGCGCAAGGAACTGCTGGACGCCAGCAAGTTCGCCGCAAACTCGACATCCTTGATTGCACCGCAGGCGCTCGGCGCGAGATTGTGTGCCTCCGTGCCCAGCTGGGTGGTCGGCGGGCGGGGCGCATCACACGAGTATTCCTTGCTCGCGCGGGCCGAGCAGGTCGCGACCAGCGGCAATCTGGTGCTGTGGCGCGTACCGCCGGTTCCTGCCGGTGCGGTCAGCGTCCCGGGTTGCCCAGGAACGCCCAGCGCGAACTCAATAGATAAGTCATGACGGCCACCAGCACCAGCACGATGGCCAGCAGGACGTCATACCGCAACCCGCTGAGATGCAGGAACGCGGCGTACGTCAACTCGTTGGCGACGAAACCCGCCAGCGACACGCCGAAGAATCGGCGCATGGCTCGCCATACCGGCGCCTCGTTGGAGCGAAACGTCAGGAGGCGATGCCCGCTGAAGGACACCACGAAGGCGACGAGCCAGCCCCCGACATTGGCCACCAAAGGCGGCAGCGCAAGCTGCGAGACCAGGAGGATCACGACCAGCAGGTGGACGGCCGCCGCGGTGCAACCCACAGCGATGAAAAATCCCATCCGCAACGATGCGGCGGTCATGACTCGCGTACCCCGGAAGATGGGCTGACGTGCAAGCCACTTTGAAGTCGACGCGCTCGCTCGCCATTTGCGTGGACGACTTCGGCTTGCATCCGGGCGTCAACGCCGGCGTGCAGCGGCTGGCCGCTCAGGGCCGGATCAGCGCCACCAGCTGTCTTGTCAACGGCCCATCCTGGGCCGCCGGCGCCCCCGCGCTGCGCGCGGTCGATTTGCAGGCGCTCGACGTGGGGCTGCACCTCGATCTCACCGAACACCCCTGCGACGTCCGCTTGCGGCTGCCCGTGTCGGGCTGGATCGCAGCCGCCTGGCTGGGCCGGGTGAGCCGCGATGATCTGCGAAAAGAGATCGAACTTCAGCTTGATCGCTTCGAGGACGCGATGGGCCGCCCGCCAAGCCATGTCGACGGCCATGAGCACGTGCATCAATTCCCGGTGGTGCGCGAACTGCTGATCGATTCCCTGCTGCTGCGATACCCGAAGCAGTTGCCCTGGTTGCGCTCCACCAAGCGAGCGCCCGGCGCGGGCAACGGAGCGAAAGCGATGCTGATCGAAACGCTGGGCTGCGCCGCAACGGCGCGGCTCGCGCGCTCGCACGGCATCGTGCAGAACCGCCACCTGCTCGGTGTTTACGACTTCCAGGGGACGGCTGCGCAATATGAGCTGCGGCTGGCGCGCTGGCTGGCAGCCGCGCGCGAGGGCGATTTGCTGATGTGTCATGCGGCCGAGTCCACGACTCACGCCGATCCGCTGCTGGCCGCGCGGCTCAACGAATGCCAGGTGCTCGCAAACAAGGATTTCGGCACGATGCTCGAAGACAAAGGACTTCGCATCGCGCCGCTCAGCCGCATCGCGGCGCCTGGTGGGCTCGGCGGCTGAGCCGGCATGGAGTGGGCGTGAGTTGAAAATCGGCATCGCGGCAAGGACAAGGCTGCGCCTCTGCCGTATGGTAGCTGGCGACCTTACGCAAGCCCGAGCGACCCCGCCAGCTTTTGTAGGACCCAGCCTACCTCAGCAATTCGCGTTCGCCTACCACGGCTGAGCTTGAAGCAGCCTAGATTGCTGGAACCCTCAGCCGTGCTGGGGGTCACAACCATCATGAACGACAAACCCGGCCGAGACTACAAGGAGTGGCTGCGCAACAATGCGTGGCCCTTCTTCAAGCGCGGGCGCGAGGGCGCGGACAGCATCATGCCGCACCTGCAGGAATTCCTGGAGCAGTCGCGGCTGCTGCCCAAGCGCGGGGACGACGAGTCCCAGAAGGAAAAGAAGTCCGAGCGGGACAACCCGCGGCATTGAGCTGCGCGCCGATCGGCCGTGCGCCGCCCGATCACGCTGCTTTCCGCCTTGCTTGTACGCTTTGCGCCAAGCGCTTGAGCAACGGCGACGTCTGATCCATCCCGATACACGCGTCCGTCACCGAGACTCCGCGTTTGAGCGGCTGGCCGGGCACGATGTCCTGGCGTCCTTCGTGCAGATGGCTCTCGATCATGATGCCCACGATGCGCCGGTCGCCGGCGGCAATCTGGGCCGCCACGTCGGCGGCCACTTCCACCTGCCTCTGGTACTGCTTCGCGCTGTTGGCGTGCGACACGTCGATCATCACCTGCTCGCGCAGCCCCGCAGTCTTGAGTAGCTCGCAGGCCGCTTGCACGGCACCGGCGCTGTAATTCGGCTGCTTGCCGCCACGCAGGATCACATGGCAATCGTCGTTGCCGCGGGTTTCGAAGATGGCCGCCTGGCCCATCTTCGTGATCCCCATGAAAGAGTGCTGCGCCCGCGCGGCGAGAATCGCGTCGGCCGCCACCTGCACGCCGCCATCGGTGCCGTTCTTGAATCCCACCGGGCATGACAGTCCGCTGGCCAGCTGCCGATGGCTCTGGCTCTCCGTGGTGCGCGCGCCGATCGCGCCCCAGCTGACGAGGTCGCTGATGAATTGCGGGCTGAGCAGGTCCAGGAACTCGGTTCCCACCGGCAGGCCCAGCGCCACCAGGTCGAGCAGCAGCTTGCGCGCCAGCTCCAGCCCCTCGTTGATCGCGAAGCTGCCATTCATGTGCGGGTCGTTGATGTAGCCCTTCCAGCCCACGGTTGTCCTGGGCTTTTCGAAATACACGCGCATCACCACCAGCAACTCGCGCTGCAGTCCCGAGACCGCGGCCTGCAACTGGCGCGCGTATTCCATCGCCTCGTCGTGATCGTGGATCGAGCAGGGGCCGACGACCACGACCAGGCGGTCATCGCGCCCGTGCAACACGCGCGAAATCTCCGCGCGGCTGCGCTCGACCAGTTGGGTGGCGGCATCGTCGGCCGGCAGCCACTCGTCCAGCAGCGCGGGCGTGATCAGCGGACGCACCGCGCGGATGCGGATGTCGTCGATGCGTGTCGTGTCGTGGGTCGAAAGCCCCGCGGCGGAAGGAACGTGATGCGGCATGCAGTGCCGCTACTCGCGAAATCCCGGCAGCTCGCGATCGAGCACCCGCATCATCGCCTCGAAGAACAGCCGTTCGCGCTCCTGGCGCGAATGGCTGTCGTCGGGATTGGGCATCTGCACGCGCGCGACCACTTCCGCCGACAGCACTTCCAGCGGGCGGCCGGTGCCCAGCGCCAGGATCTGGTTGCGGCACACCCGTTCGAGCTTGTACAGGTAGCGATACGCTTGCGCCATCGTGTCACCGATGACGAGCACGCCGTGGTTCCTCATGAACAGGACGTTCTTGCCTTGCATCAGGCCGGCCAGCCGTTCGCCCTCGGCCAGCGAATCGGCCAGCCCCGAGTAGTGGTCGTCGTACGCGATGCGGTCGTGGAAGAAAGCCGCCGTCTGGCTCGCCGGCAGCAGGCGATTGTCCTTGAGCATGTTCAACGCCGTGGCCCAGGTTTGATGCGTGTGCAGCACCACTTTCGTGCCGGTGAGCCGGTGAATGGGCGCATGGATGCACTTCGCCGACAGCTCGACGACGCCTTTGCCTTCGAGCGTCTGGCCCGCTTCGTTGAAGACCATCATGTCGCTGGCGCGGGCTTCGGACCAGTGAAAGCCGAACGGCAGGATCAGGTACTGGTCCTCGCGTCCCGGCACGGTCATGGTGAAGTGGTTATCGATCCCTTCTTCGAGGTCGTGCAGCGCCGCCAGGCGATGCGCGGCGGCAAGGTGGACTTTCCCCGCGGCGATGGCATCGGCCGTGGTGGCGGTATGAAGCGAATGGACTGACATGAGGATTCCTGTTGCGTGGAAAGTGCGGCGAACGCCTATGCCGCTTTATACCTGTTGTGCATTTCCGCCATGAAGCGCACGGTCGGCGCAATCGACGATCTGTCCCGGCGTTGTCCACCAGGCCGCGCCCTTGGCCACGCTTGGGTCGCCCAGATGCGCGAGCGCCTTGCGAAGATGGTGCAATCGATGCGGCTGCCCCACGATGTAAGGGTGCAGCGCGATGCCCATCACCAGCGGCTGGCTCGCGCACTGGCGCAGCATCTCCTCGTACTGGTGCACGATCATGTCGGCGAAGTCCTGCGCACCCATCAAGCGGCCGATGATCGTGGGGAT
>Ga0068855_100009122_pt1 | contig 11980 bp, 10 predicted proteins | sample KBSCornC52_FD_66592 | JGI IMG/M metagenome (GOLD analysis project Ga0068855, IMG submission 66592) | Corn rhizosphere microbial communities from Kellogg Biological Station, Michigan, USA - KBS Corn C5-2 | ecosystem: Host-associated > Plants > Roots > Rhizosphere > Soil ...
TCTCGAAACCATAGCTCCGCTTGGCTTACAGGAACCATACGATAATGCAGGGCTTGTTGTAGGCGACGCTCAGGCAGAGTGCTCAGGCATCATTACGTCGCTGGATGTTACCGAAGAGGTGATACAGGAAGCCATCGATAAAAAATGCAACCTCGTTGTAGCGCACCATCCGATTATTTTTAAAGGATTAAAGAAACTCAACGGCAAAAATTATGTAGAGCGAACAGTGATGATGGCGGTCAAAAATGATATTGCTATTTATGCGATTCATACCAATCTTGATAATGTTTTGGAAGGAGTGAATCAAAAAATTGCAGAAAAATTACAGCTTCAAAATTGCAAAGTGCTTTCAGCCCGGGAGGGCGTATTGGAAAAGCTGGTAACATTTGCCCCTGTTGACAAAGCCGCCACAGTGAGAAATGCTTTGTTTGCTGCCGGAGCCGGAGCAATTGGAAATTATGACCAATGCAGCTACAATGTAGAAGGCACGGGCACTTTCAGGGCTTTGGAAGGTAGTAATCCTTATGTGGGAGAACGGGGTATACAACACCAGGAAGAAGAAGTCAGAATAGAGGTAATATTTCGTGCGCAGATGGAATCAACCGTAATTGAAGCGCTTAAGAAAGCGCATCCTTATGAAGAAGTGGCTTTTTATGTTCAATCGTTGAAAAATACATTGGATACTGTTGGCAGCGGCCTTATGGGTGAATTGCCATCTTCGATCAGTGAAAATGAATTGCTGCAATTGCTCAAATCTGCATTTCATGTTAAGGTAGTCAGGCACACAGAATTCCTGAATAAGCCTGTCAATAAAATCGCTGTTTGCGGCGGTTCCGGATTTTTTCTGTTGCCAGCCGCTATTGCAAGCGGGGCGCAGGTTTATATCACCGGTGATGTGAAATATCATGAATTTTTCGATGCCGACCGCCGGATTCTGCTTGCGGACATTGGCCACTACGAAAGTGAGCAGTTTACGATTGAACTATTAACTAAACTTTTGCAGGAAAAATTCAGTAACTTTGCCGTCCAAAAAACGGAAATAAACACAAATCCTGTAAGGTATTTTGGTTGAAACAGGAAGCGACATTTACCGTTTTAAACAATAAATCATCAAAAAAATATGGCACAGGTTAAAGATTATTCTGTAGAAGAAAAATTAACATCGCTTGTAAAACTTCAAAAAGTTGACAGCAAAATAGATGGAATCGAAATCCTCAAGGGAGAATTGCCAATAGAAGTAAGCGACCTTGAAGACGAAATTGCCGGCTTAAATGCCCGCCAAAACAGGATTGAGGAAGAGATAAACGGAATGCAGCAATTTATTGAAGACAAAAAAACAGCGATTAAAGAATCACAGGAGCTTATCAAAAAATATGAAAAGCAAAGTGAGAATGTAAAGAACAACCGTGAGTTTGAAGCCATCAATAAAGAGATTGAAATGCAAACGCTGGAAGTGAAGCTTTCAGAAAAACATATTAAAGACGCTACTGAAGACCTTGCTGAAAAAGCAAGACAACTGGAGGCCGCCAAAAAAGCCATCAGCGTAAAAGAAGGAAATTTGAAAGGGAAAAAAGGCGAGCTTGAAAAGATTATTGAAGAAACAGATAAAGAAGAAAAGCACTATAAAAAATTGCAGGAAGCTGCGCGTACCGCCGTTGACGAGAGATTATTAACCAGCTACGACAGGATAAGGAATAATTACCGTAATGGACTTGCCGTGGTGCCGATTGAAAGAGATTCCTGCGGCGGTTGTTTTAATGCTATCCCTCCTCAGAAGCAAAGCGAAGTAAAACAGCGCAAAAAAATTATTGTTTGCGAAAACTGCGGCCGCATTTTGGTGGACGACGATTTGGAAAGCATGGTGGAAATCCAATAACCGCAAAATTGAAATAAAGAAATCGGGGCGCAATGATTTGCGCCTTTTTTTATAATTAAAATTATCCTGATTTCACGGAAAACGAACCGGATAAAACAACAGAATATTGTAATTTGCCCTTGTATGCTTCAGCAATTACAAATTCATAATTACGCAATCATTGATTCGCTGGAAATTAATTTTTCAGGCAATCTCAATATTATTACCGGCGAAACCGGAGCAGGCAAAAGTATTTTAATGGGCGCGCTTGGCTTAATCCTGGGAGATAGAGCCGATACCTCGGTTTTGCTTGATAAAGAAAAAAAATGTTTTATTGAAGGAATTTTTAAAACAGATTATTCCTCCGTAAAAGACTTTCTTCTGAAAAATGATTTGGATGCTAGCCAGGAAATGCTTATCCGGCGCGAGATTGCTGCAAATGGTAAATCGCGCGCCTTTATTAATGATACGCCTGTTACCATCAACCAGCTAAAACAATTATCCCAATTATTGGTTGACCTTCATCAGCAATTTGATTCGCTTGAATTAAATAACAATGATTTTCAAAGAGACGTGATTGACGCACTTGCAAAAAATTTAAAAGACCTGGAAGCGTATCAATTGGTTTTTAAAAACTATAAAACTGAACTGCTGCAACTTGAGCAGTTAAAATCCGAACAAATTGCAGCCAACCGGGAATTGGATTACAATAGATTTTTATTTGACGAATTGGAAGAAGCCAATTTTTCAGAAAATGAAATTGAAAATATTGAAGCCGAGATAAGACTAATGAGCAATGCTGAAAATATAAAATCAACATTATCTCAAGTCTATTACACGATGGAGGAAGGTGAGCAGCCATTGCTACAGGAAATCAAAGTGATTCATCAAAAATTACAAAGCCTTCAAAAACTATATCCGGAAATTGAATTGCTCAATCAGCGGTTATCCTCTGCGCATATAGAATTAAAAGACATTGCTTCAGAAATTGATTCTATTAATGCCAGGGTGAATTATGATGAAGAAAAGATTAGCCGGCTCAATGACCGAATGGCGGTGGGCTATGCACTATTAAAGAAACATAATGTAAACACTACCGCTCAATTAATTGAGATAAAAAATAATCTTGAAGCTGAATTGGAAAAGGTGACAAACCTTTCAGAAGCCATTGCGATGAAAGAAAAAATGGCTCAGCAATATTTTGATGACGCTGTTGCACGTGCAAAGTCAATTTCTGCAAAGCGACAGAAAGAAATTCCTTCTTTTGAAGAAAAAGTGAACCGTCTTTTGGTTCAAATGGGAATGCCAAATGCAAAAATCAAAATTGAAATAAGCCACGAAGAAAATTTAAACGCTTTTGGTGCAGATAAAATTGAGTTTTTGTTCAATGCTAATCTATCGTCAACGCACCGCCAATTTGAGCCGGTTCGCAAAGTGGCCAGTGGCGGGGAGCTCAGCCGTTTGATGTTAAGTATAAAATCGTTGGTAGCTAACCGCATTCAATTGCCTACCTTGATATTTGATGAAATAGATTCAGGCATCAGCGGTGAAGCTGCCCGGCAGGTGGGGATTATTATAAAACAACTTTCTACATCCCACCAGGTGATTGCCATCACGCATCAACCGCAAATTGCCGCAAAAGCAAATACTCATTTTTTTGTATACAAAGAAATCAAAGAAGATAAAATAGCTACCGCCATTAAAATTCTTGACGAGGACGAAAGAATTACAGCAATAGCTACCATGCTCAGCGGTAAAAAGCCCACTGCCGCTGCGTTTGAAAATGCAAAAGAAATGATGGAAAGGTGATTAGCTAATCAGCTAATTTGAAAATTGTGAAAATTGAAAATGAAAAGTACGTAGTGCAAAATAAAAATCTGAACTAGTTATTCGTTTACTGCAAAAACGGTGAATGTGAATCAACAATAAAACAATGTAACCATGTAACAATAAATAACAATTTGTACTTTGTAAAAAATTAAAAACTATGTCGTACAACTTATTGAAAGGAAAAAGAGGAATTATTTTTGGAGCGTTGGATGAAAGATCCATCGCGTGGATTACTGCATTAAAGTGCCATGAGGAAGGCGCTGATATTTTGCTTACCAATGCACCGATTGCCATGCGAATGGGCGAAATTAATAAGCTTGCTGAAAAAATAAATGCACCCATAGTTCCATGTGATGTAACCAGCAATGATGATATGCTTAATTTAATCACCAAAGCCAAAGAGCATTTTGGCGGCAGCTTTGATTTTATATTACATTCTGTGGGAATGAGCATGAACATGAGAAAAGGGAAACCTTATACAGAAATTGATTATGGCTTTAATCAGAAAACAATGGATATTTCTGCCACAAGTTTGCATCGTTTATTGGCAACTGCTTATAAACTGGATGCTTTAAATGAATGGGGTAGCGTGGTGGCGCTTACTTATATTGCGGCGCAGCGCGTATTTCCTGATTACAGCGAGATGGCTGACGCAAAAGCTTTGCTGGAAAGTATTGCCCGTAGTTTTGGATATCATTATGCGCTTAAAAATAAAGTGAGAGTAAACACGGTTTCACAATCGCCCACCAGGACAACTGCAGGCAGCGGCGTAAAGGGTTTCGATGGCTTTATCAATTATGCCGAACAAATGAGCCCGCTGGGAAATGCAACCGCTGATGATTGCGGAAATTATATCGTTACTCTTTTCAGTGATCTTACGAAATATGTAACGATGCAAAACCTTTATCATGATGGAGGATTTTCATCAACAGGCGTTACGCATGCAGTGATAGAGCAGATGGAAAAATAAATTATTCAGTTATTTTATTATTGAATTAATGTTACTAAAATAAAAAACCGCCTGCATCAGACGGTTTTTTTAATATTTTCTTGTGATGAATATTTTTCCAAATTACAAACCACTAGCTACCAACCACCAACTAATACTCATCCTCATTAAAGAAGAAATCTTCCTGGCTGGGATAATCGGGCCATATATCTTCAAGACTTTCATAGATGTCTCCACCGCCTTCGTCTTCCAATTCCTGCAAATTTTCAACAACTTCCAACGGCGCGCCACTGCGGATTGCATAATCAATCAGCTCGTCTTTGGTTGCAGGCCAGGGTGCTTCCTCAAGGTGAGATGCAAGTTCTAATGTCCAAAACATATTTACTAATCTTTAATTATTATAGGGTTTAAAATTAAAAAGAGGCTTTCTAATTTTCCGCAAATGTAAAAGTTATATTGAGAAAACCAAATATTGTTTTTGACGTGCCTCTGTCAGGTTAGTTTACGATTTTTAAACGATAATATTGCATACATCTGTGATTATTTTTTTATTTTAAACTTCTATTTATCCTTACATTTAAAAATGCTAACAGCTACTGATATTCATAAAAGTTATGGTCCGCTTGAAGTGTTAAAAGGAGTGGACATCTGCATTGAAAAGGGCGAAATTGTCAGCATTGCCGGTTCTTCCGGCGCCGGCAAAAGTACTTTGTTACATATTCTGGGAACGCTTGACCTGGCAGACAAAGGTGAAATTGTAATTGACAACGTGAAAGTGAGCAACTTACATGGCAAAAAGCTGGCGGCGTTCCGGAATGAACACATCGGTTTTGTTTTCCAGTTTCATCATTTGCTTCCTGAGTTTTCTGCGGTGGAAAATATTTGTATTCCGGGCTGGATTGCAGGAAAAAGTAATAAAACGGTTGAGAAAAGGGCTCATGAATTATTGGAATTATTAAATCTCAAAGATCGCGGCGACCACAAGCCCGGCCAGCTATCAGGGGGCGAACAACAAAGGGTGGCCGTAGCCCGCGCGCTCATTAACAATCCTTCTGTGGTGATGGCAGACGAGCCTACGGGCAATCTTGACTCGGCGAACGCAAAAGAATTGCACAACCTGTTTATCGATCTGAGAAACCGTTTTCAGCAAACGTTTTTAATTGTTACCCATAATGAAGAACTGGCGCAGCTTAGTGATCGCCTGCTTCACATGAAGGATGGAAGAATTATCAGTGAGACAGGGAATCCGGCACAATAAAAATTCGGGTTTTTTATTGCTTTACTGCCTGTTTGAAGGGAGTTTGTTTGCAAGAATTAATTAAGAATACATGATTAAGGAAAAAATATTAGTAATTGGGGCGTGTGGGCAAATAGGTGTGGAGCTCACATTAGAGCTCCGCAAAATTTATGGTGGTCATAATGTAATTGCTTCCGACTTGCGCGCCGAAAACGATCTTTTAAAAGGAACGGGGCCTTATGTAAGCCTTGATGTGATGAACAAAGAGATGTTGCACGTGCAGGTAATTCGCCAGAATATTACCCAGATTTATTTACTCGCTGCAATTCTTTCGGCTACCGGAGAAAAAAATCCAAACCTTGCGTGGAGTCTGAACATGACAAGCCTTTTGAACGTGCTGGAAATTGCTAAAGATGAAAATGTGCATAAAGTATACTGGCCAAGCAGCATCGCCGTATTTGGACCCACCTCGCCGAAAATAAGCTGCCCCCAGCAAACTATTATAGAACCAATAACTGTTTATGGCATCAGCAAGTTTGCCGGCGAATTTTGGTGCAATTATTTTAATCAGCGTTTTGACATCGATGTCAGGAGCCTCCGGTATCCTGGTCTTATTAGTTATAAAAGCGAACCTGGCGGAGGTACTACCGATTATGCCGTTGAAATTTTTCATGCCGCGGTGGAAGAAAATCATTTTGATTGTTTTTTAAAAGAAGATACCTACCTGCCCATGATGTATATGCCGGATGCCATCAGGGCTACTATCGAGCTGATGGAAGCGCCGGTTGAGAAAATTTCTGTGCGCACTTCGTACAATATTTCAGGGGTTAGTTTTTCACCAAAAGAGATTGCAGATGAAATTAAAAATCATCTGCCCGACTTCACCATTTCCTATCATCCTGATTATCGCCAGGCTATTGCACAAAGCTGGCCACAAAGCATCGATGATTCGGTAGCAAGAGCAGATTGGGGCTGGAAACCTAAGTATGATCTTCGGGCTTTAACTGCTGAGATGTTGAAAAATGTGAAAAAAGAAAACGAAAAATAAATTCAGGAAATCTTATCTAAATCGGCTTTAAATTTGTATCAATTTGAAAAAATTCAAATGTATTTAACCGTATTTATTAACTGTAAAACTAGAAAAATGAAAAAGGCGATTTTAATTTTAGCAATTGTTGGATTGTCAACAGTGGAAGCCCATGCCCAAAGTAAGCCAAGGATGAGTATTGCTGCTAACATCGGCGTCCCCACCACTTCAGGGTATTCATTTGCATATGGTGCAGATCTCCAGGCAGATTTTGGCGTAGCTTCTACTACCTTCATCACTTTAAGTGGGGGATATGAAGGCTATTCATGGAAAGGTGGAGGCGGAAGTAGCGGAATTATTCCATTGCTCGCAGGTGCTAAATTTTTCTTTGGTGAAGCAAACAAATTATATGGCCACGCGCAATTAGGCTATGCATTTTATTCCAAAGGCGGTAGCGGCGCTTTTGCCTATGCACCCAGCCTGGGCTATTATGTAAATCCGAATTTTGATATCGCGCTTAAATATCTTGCTTCCAGCAAAGATCAATTTACCCTCGGTTCCTTAAATGTGAGGTTTGCGTATAACTTTTAATTGATTTTCATCTTTATAACAAAAAGGCTTCCATTGTGGAAGCTTTTTTATTTTGCGAAGTTTCTAAAACAAAGACTGCCAGTAAACAAACCGGTCTACCAGTGGATAGACAAATTTTATGTTGACCACCATTCCGATTTATGTTGATCCACCATTCCGGTGATGTTGACCCACCTGTTTACCAGAAAATAAATTTCATTCTGATTTCTGAAGTTAGTGTCATTCCGGCATGTTGACCCACCTCATCAGAACAGATTGATTAGCAGTTTAGATTTATTCCGGGATGTTGACCCAGCTCTTGCAGGCAATAATTGTTCGATCCTTTTTGATGTCTTTTGCTCTTAAAAAATAAAGGAGAGCAATGGCACAAAAACCGATAGCAATGGAACAATTAAAACAAATTTTACAACTTAAGAATGATGGTATCAGTATCCGTGAGATAGCACGTCGTGTGCACATTAGCCGCAACAGCCTGCGTAAGTATCTTTCATGCTTTGATGATGGTCTTCACTGGTTCCTTTTACATGAGCAAAAGCAACGATAAGGCTTTGCCAAGTGAGAAACTTTTTGTTTCTTTAAATACGCATTGGTGGATTCTTTGCCAGTTTGGGCACCTCCCTGATGCTATGATGCCGGAAATAGATTATTGATGGGTATTTCAAATCGAAAACAACATTCAACTATCCAGGTATGCCAGTTCAAAATGCCCTTACCACAACTGATTTTGAGTCGTTAGTTCAAATAGCAAGCGAACTTACTTCCCAAATTGATTTAAACGAACTATTACACTTGATCCTGACAAAGTCAGGAGAGTTATCGGGTTCACCAGATGGAGCAATACTTCTTCATGATGAAAACCGTAACACGCTTTATTTCGCAGGGGCGATAGGTCAAAATGCTTCCATGTTATTGGAAACATTCGGGGAGTTCGCTAAACAGCAGGTTCCGGTGGAAGGTAGTAAAGCCGGTTCTGTCTTTCAATCAGGAGAATCGATAATTATTGATAATATAGCAGAGGATCAGAATCATTTCAAGGGGGTTGACAGGGAAACCAGGGAAATAACCCAGTCAATGGTTTGTGTACCACTTGCAGTAGATGGTAAATGCATTGGGGTAATGCAATTGCTTAATAAGCGCTCTGGCAATTATACTAAACGTGACCAAATTCTTCTTGAACAATTCGCGATTTATGCCGCTGTTGCATTACGTAATGCGCGTGTGTTTGAAGACCTTATAGCTCACATGGGGTTATATAGTTCGCCTGAATTTAGCGGCGGAGCAGCAGAACTTTTAAATCAACTAAAGAGTCCGGCACGTGTCGAAAAATTGACCGTATTGTTTGCAGATATGCGTGGCTTTCGGTTGTTATGCCAAATAATAAATAATCCTGAAAGAATTCTGCAGATCTCAAGTCAATTTATTACTATGTTATCTGACCAGGTACTTCAGAATGGCGGAATTGTCAACAAATTCCTTGGGGATGGTATCCTTGCTTTATTTCGCAAAGAAGAGCATGCTCAACGTGCGGTCACTTGTGCATTTAAGATGTTGGACAGGTTTGCATCGCTAAAGACCAAATGGGACCAGGAGAGCATTGCACAACTGGATTTTCTTGACATTGGTTTAGGGATTACTACTGATGAAGTAATCATTGGAACGATCGGCAATTCAAAGATCCATGATTTTACAGCTATTGGGAATGCGGTGAATCTTGCTGCTGCTTTTGAAAAAGAGGCAAGGGGTGGCAAGCGAATATTGGTTGATCAATTGACGTATTTAGCTGTAAAAGATATGGTTTCCAATATTGAAGGACCTTATAATTACGAACTCAAACAACCCGACCAGCGTATAGGAAACCTTTATAAGCAATACCACCTTAAGCAACTCACTCCGATTAAAGAAAGTAGGGTTTTTATTAGCCATAGCGAACCCGATCGCAAATTTGTTGAGGACGAGTTAATTCCATTTCTTGATAAAAATGGAATTAAACATTGGTATTCAAGAGAGAGCATCACCGTTGGGGAATCATGGGTTGCATCAATAAATAAAGGCCTTGAAATCTGCAATTGGGTTATTGTATTAGTTTCGAAAGCCTCACTTGATTCAGGCTGGGTTAAGGAAGAAATTGATATGGCCGCTGCACGCCGACATCTTCGGGACAAAATTATCCCACTGCGGCTTGACGATACTAAACCAGAGGAGGTTAACCTATTTCTTAGCCATAAGCAATCAATTGACGCAAACAATAAAGAAAGATATCTGCCTGAGTTAATCACCCTATTTAAATAGATCAATTAACGGTTGTTGGAAAATTCAAAAGCGAAGCCCAGCCCGAAAACATAATATGAGCAATATTCCGTTCGCCATAAGCCCAATATTCTAGTTTCAATTTTTAGCAAAAAAGCCAGCTATAGAGCCTTCTCTTAACTCAATCTACCAGGTCTTTTTCATTCGACCTACATGCCATCCGGAAAATTTTATGGTTTTAAAAAAATCATTGCTGCTTATCTTCGCACTCCATTTAATAAAAATTGAAACAAAAAATGACACAACTTCCGAAAACACAGGCTATCAGAATCCAAACCCGGCAAACCAACGAAAAAGAACACAGCACGCCACTATTTCTGACGTCAAGTTTTCGGTTTGACAATGCCGAAGAAATGAGCCAAACTTTTGCCGGCGACCTGGATAACAATATTTATTCACGCTTTGAAAATCCAAACGCACAGGAGTTTATTGATAAAATGTGTGCGCTCGAAGAGGTTGAAGCAGGCTTTGCTACTGCCTCCGGCATGAGCTCCGTTTTCGGCTGCTTTATGACCTTCCTGAATGCAGGCGATCACCTGCTCAGTTGCCGCTCCATATTTGGCTCTACCCATACGGTGATTACCAAGTTTTTTCCGCGGTGGAATATTGAATATTCCTACGCTGATATAAACGACCCCGAATCGTGGGAAAGTCAGGTGAGACCAAATACCAAAATGATTTTTATCGAAACACCCACCAATCCCGGGCTGGATATCATAGACCTGGAATGGATTGGCAATTTTGCCAAAAAACATAATATCATATTGCTGGTAGACAATTGCTTTGCTACGCCCATTTTGCAAAAGCCGGCCAGGTATGGCGCAGATTTGATTTTGCATTCTGCAACAAAATGGATAGATGGCCAGGGCCGTGTGCTCGGAGGTGTGGTAGTGGGCAAAAAAGAACTGATTGACCAGATTTTTGTTTTCTGTAAAAATACAGGACCCTCCATTTCGCCGTTTAATGCGTGGTTGCTAAGTAAAAGCCTGGAAACGCTCGACGTACGACTTCAAAGACATTGCGACAATGCAGAAGCGTTGGTAAAGGCGCTGGATGGCCATCCCAAGCTGAACAACATTAGGTATCCTTTCCATCCCTCCCACCCAATGTATGAAGTGGCCAAAAAACAAATGGCCCGTGGCGGTGGTCTGGTTACTTTCGATATTAAAGGAGGGCTCGAAAGCGGAAAAAGATTTTTAAATAACCTGAAAATGCTTACACTTACTTCTAACCTGGGCGATACACGCAGCATCGCTTCGCATCCGGCTTCTACCACGCATGCAAAGCTCACCGATGAAGAAAAAGCCAGTGTAAGCATCACTCCCGGCCTTATCAGGATTTCCGTGGGGCTTGAAGATATAGAAGACATCAAGGCAGATATATTGCAGGCGCTGGAAAAATGCTGATGGCACAAATAAGGATTCATCAAAATAAAAAATTGCCCTATTTATTGATTCACTGTAAAATATAATCTTTGATTTTCTTCCTTTTGATTGATCGCAATCATAAAGCAAGTTGACTTATATCATCTCAAATCCGGCTCGATAACCATATCATTGCTCGACAAAAATTTACAGAGCAATGCAAAAAATATTGGTTCCTACGGATTTTTCAGACAATGCCTTAAAAGCGGTGGCCCACGCCTGTGAAATAGCCAAAAAGTCTAATGCGGTGATTCACCTGTTGCACGTAGAGCCCACGCTCAGCATGGCCACCATGCAGGCAGACCCTTCCGGCAAAAAAGTGGTTGCTGATAAAACTGATCATCTCAATTTATCGCTGGAAACCATTGCCGACGTGTACCCGGATGTAAAGATTTTGTCCTTTGTTGTTGGCGGAAATGTAATTCCTTCCATTCTTGCCTATGCGGAAAAGGAAAATCCAGATTTGATTGTTATGGGTACGAAAGGCGCTTCCGGATTAAAGAAAATATTTACCGGGAGCGTTACTGCCGGAATCATTGGCAAAACCAATTTCCCGGTATTGACGGTACCTGCTTCATACGAATTAGCGAAGCCCGAAGCGATTGTTTTTGCTACCAATCAATTTGAAAAAGGTGAAGCGCTGCTCAAAAAATTTGTGAACCTGGCCCGACTTTTTTCCGTTCCGGTTCACGTAATTATTTTTAAGGATATTGATGCCAATGGAGATGCCGATTTTATTTACAACGAAGAGCAATTAAAT
>Ga0068855_100009123_pt1 | contig 11980 bp, 9 predicted proteins | sample KBSCornC52_FD_66592 | JGI IMG/M metagenome (GOLD analysis project Ga0068855, IMG submission 66592) | Corn rhizosphere microbial communities from Kellogg Biological Station, Michigan, USA - KBS Corn C5-2 | ecosystem: Host-associated > Plants > Roots > Rhizosphere > Soil ...
GTCCCGATGCGGCTCGTCGCAGCGATCGACCGTGCGCTCGCGAAAGATCCCGCGCAGCGGTTCCCCTCGATGGGCGCGTTCTGCACGGAGCTGCGCGCGTGCCTCGCCGAGCTCGGTACACCGGACTCGGACCGCACGGTCATCCGGCCGAGCCCGGTGCTGAAGCAGGGACGGCCGCATCGCATGCGTCCGGCGCGGCGCCGGCGGTGGCCGCTGCTCCTCGTGGTTGCGCTTGCAGTCGCCGCCGCGATCGTCGCAGTGTTCGCGCTGCGCGGCTCGAACGACAAGAGCACGACGTCGACGGGCTCGACGCGGGGCGCCGTGATCGCGTTGACCGGAGCGCGGGCGTTCGACCCTGCGGGCGATCTGAGGGAACACGACTCCTCCGCTCGGCTCGCGACCGACGGAGACCCGTCGACGTACTGGTACACCGAGCACTACATCGACGGGTTGGACAAGGAGGGCGTCGGCCTCGTTCTCGACGCGGGCGGCGCGAAGAAGATCGGCTCGATCACGGTGCAGAGCACGACGCCGGGCTTCACCGCAGAGATCCTTGCCGGCAACTCACTCGATTCGTCGCTCAAGGTCGACTCGTCGAAGCAACAGGTCGGCCCGTCGACGACGTTCTCGCTCCGCGGCGCCACGGCGCGCTACTTCGTCGTCTGGATCACCGATCTCGGCGGTCTGGATTCGGCCCGCGTCAACGAGGTGACGGCGAAGGGCTAGTACTCGAGGCTCGACCGGCGCTCGTGCCGCTCGAGAGCGAGCGCGATCAAGCGATCGAGCAGCTCGGCGTAATCGATCCCCGACGCCTCGAACAACTTCGCGTAGACGCTCGTCGCCGTGAAGCCGGGCATGGTGTTCAGCTCGTTCAACACGACCTCGCCGTCGCTCGCCCGCACGAAGAAGTCGACACGCGCGAGCCCTTCGCACTCGGACGCGACGAAGGCCTCGACGGCGCGCTGCTGAATCAGGTCGATCGTCTCCTGCGGCAGCTCAGGTGGGATGACGAGCTGCATGCCGTCGGCGTCGTACTTCGACGCGAAGTCGTACCAGTCGTGGCCGAGCGTGTCGATCGCTCCCGGTAGCGACGCGATCGGTGCGGGCACACGGTTGCCGAGCACACCGACCTCGACCTCGAGGCCCTCGACGAACTCCTCGACCAGCACCTTCTCGTCGTGCCGTCGTGCGAGGGCGACGGCCTCGGCGAGCGACGACTCGTTCGCGACCTTCGAGATGCCGACCGACGATCCCAGTCGGGCCGGCTTCACGAACACGGGATAACCGAACGGGTTGGCCGGGTCGTCGCCGAGACGGATCGTGTGGTGCCGCGCGACGGGGATGCCGCTGTCGCGCATCACCTTCTTGAACAGGTCCTTGTCCATCGCGAGCGCGGACGCGGCGACGCCCGCGCCGACGTACGCGACGTCGAGCAATTCGAGGAGCCCCTGCACGGTGCCGTCCTCGCCGAACGGCCCGTGGAGGATCGGCAGGACGACGTCGACGGAGCCGAGCACCGCCGGCGTGCGTTCCTCGGCACGCATCGGTACGGAAGACGACCCGGTACGACGTACCAATACGTGTTCGTCACCACTTTCCAACGCCCAGGTGCCGTCGCGGGCGATGTGGACGCCGATCACCTCGTACCGCTCCGGATCGAGCGCCTCCAAGACCGAGCGCGCGGACGCGAGCGAGATCTCGTGCTCGCTCGAGCGGCCGCCGGCGAGCAGGGCGACGCGGAGCCGGCCGCTCACGGCGTCGTCGTCGTGGTGCCCGTGGTGGTGGTCGCCGTCGTCTGGGTGACGAGGTGACCGATCGTGAGGAGGACGACCGATCCGGCCGTCGCCTGCTGCCCGCCCTCGGGCGACTGCGTCAGCACCGCGCCGTCGAAGTTCGGATCGGTCACGTCCTGGTGGACGACCTTCCACTTGAATCCCGAGGCACGGAGCGTCGACTCCGCAGAGGCCTCGTCCGTCGAGGTCACGTCGGGGACGGTGGAGGTCTGCGGGCCCTTCGAGATCGTCAGCGAGATGATCGAGCCCTTGCCCGCCGACTGGCCCGCCGGCGGCGCCTGGTCGATGACGGTGTTCGCCGGCTGGTCGGAGTCGACCGGGGTGACGGCCACGTTGAAGCCGAGCGCCTTCAGCTCGGAGCTCGCCTGGTCGATCGGCTCGCTGCGCACGTCCGGCACCGCGACCGGCAGCGGCCCCTTCGAGACCTTCAGGTGGACGACCGAGCCGGACTCGACCTTCGTCTCGGCGGGCGGATCCTGGGAGAGGACGGTGCCGGCGGGCTTGTTCGACGCCACCGGCTGCAGCTTCGCCTTCAACCCCGCCTTCGTCAGGTCGGTGACGGCATCCGTCGACGACTTGTCGACGACCGACGGGATGACGGCGCGCGGCAGCCCGGTCGAGACCCAGATCGTCACCGTGCTGCCCTTCGGCTGACGACGACCGGCTGTCGGGGTCTGCTTGAACACGAGCCCTGCTTGTGTCTGGCGGGACGCGTGATGGTTGACGACCGGCGAGAACCCGTCGGCTTTGATCTTCTGCCGCGCCAGCTGCTCGGTCACGTAGAGATAGTTCTGCACCGCGACCGGCGCGTTGGATGCGAGCTTGTGCGAGATCTGCGAGTACAGGAGCCAGCCGCCGATCGCGGCCACGCAGACGAAGAACAGCGCGGCGAACCATGGCCATGCCTGCCGCCGGTGGATCGGCTCGTCGAGGTCGTAGTACACCGGCGGCGGCGGAGGCGGCAACACCGCGGTGCGCCGGGACGACGGCGGCGCGATCATCGTCGCCGCGGTCGCGGCGTACGGCTGGTCGGAAGCCGGCAGGCGCATGATCTGCGTCGCCGCTTCCTCGGTGACCGGCGAGACGGTCGCGCCGCGCAGGAAGCGCTCGAGATCGGCGTCCATCTCCTCCGCGCTCTGATAGCGGTCGTCGGGATCCTTCGCGAGCGCGCGCATGACGATCAGGTCGAGGTCGCGCGGAATGTCGGACCGCTTCGCCGACGGCGGCTCCGGCAGGGTCGAGAGGTGCTTCATCGCGATCTCGACCGGCGTGTCGCCGTTGAACGGAACCGTCCCCGTCAGCAGCTCGTAGAGAACGATCCCCAACGAGTAGAGATCGCTGCGCTGGTCGACGTTCGTGCCGCGTGCCTGCTCCGGCGAGAGGTACTGCGCCGTGCCGACGATCGATCCCGCTTCGGTCATCTGCGACGTCCCCGCACGCGCGATGCCGAAATCGGTCACCTTGACGCGGCCCTCGGCGTCGACGAGCGCGTTGTGCGGCTTGATGTCGCGATGCACGATCCCGTGCCGGTGCGCGAAGCGCAGCGCGGAGAGGATCTGACGCGCGTATTCGACTGCGACCGTCAGGGGTGCGGGCCCGCGCGAGACGATCAGCTCCTTGAGCGAGCGACCGTCGATGAACTCCATCGCGATGTAGTACGTCCCCTCCGCTTCGCCGCGGTCGTAGATCGAGACGATGTTCGGATGGGACAGCGCCGCCGCGTTTTTCGCCTCGCGGCGGAACCGTTCGACGAACTGGTCGTCGTTCGCGTGCCGGTCGTTGAGGATCTTGATCGCGACGCGGCGACCGAGCTCCTGGTCCTCGGCGAGGTAGACGTTCGCCATCCCGCCCGCGCCGAGCTTGCGCACGACCGTGTAGCGGCCGTCGAAAAGCGTGCCGATGAGCGTGTCCGAGACGGCCACGGAGGTCTCTAGAGGGTACTCACCGGGCCAGAAGGGCCTCGATGACCTGCTTCGCGATCGGCGCCGAGACCGAGCCGCCGAAGCCGTTCAGCTGCTTCTCGAGCACGACGGCGACCGCGACCTGCGGATCGTCCGCGGGCGCGAAGCAGTCGAACCACGCGGTGTAGTAGTGGCCGTCGCCGGTCTCCGCGGTGCCCGTCTTGCCGGCGACCTTGATCCCCGGGATCTGCGCCGCGGTGCCGGTGCCGCCGGTGACGACCGCTTCCATCATCTGCGTCAGCTCCGCGGCGGTCTCCGGCTTGATCGCGCGGCCGAGGGTGCGCGGGCTCGTCTTCTTGATCGTCGAGCCGTCCGGCCCGGTGATCTTCTGCACGATGTAGGGACGGGGGACGACGCCGTCGTTCGCGACCGTCGCGGCGACCATCGCCATCTGCAGCGGCGTCGCTTCCATCGTCCACTGACCGAACGCGAGGCGACCGGGATCCATCTTCGATGCGTCGTCCGTCAGCCGATGCGTCTTCTGGTCGTACGTGCCGCTCGGCAGCCGTTCGTTCGCAGGCGTCTCGAGCGGCGGCACCTTGTAGAAGCCGAACCGCTTCGCGTAGTCGACCAGCGTCTTCGCACCGAGCTTCATGCCGATATTGCAGAAGACGGAGTTGACCGAGTGCTGGAAGCCCGAGAGCAGGTTCAGGTGACCGAACACCTCGTGACCGCCCTGATCGGGATTGCCCGAGTTGAAGACCTTCTGTCCGTACTCGGTGCAGTAGCCGGGGTCGGTGAACCCCGAGTTCGGTGTGAACGCACCGGTGTCGAGTGCGGCCGCCGCGGTGACGATCTTGAACGTCGAGCCCGGCGTGAACAATCCCTGTGTCGCGCGGTCGTAGAGCGCAGATGCGCCGTCACACGCGCCTCGAATGTGCAGGATGCGCGCGTAACCGCCCGGCTGGTCGACCTCGTTCGGGTCGTACGTCGGCGAGGACGCCATGACGTAGACCGCTCCCGTCCGCGGGCTCATCGCGACGACCGCGCCGCAACGGTTGCCGAGCAACTGCTGCGCGAGACGCTGCACCTTCGGCCGGATCGTCAGCTGCAGGTTGTCGCCCTTGATCGTCGCCCGGCCGAGCTTGTTCAGCAGATTGTGGAAGGCGTTGCTCAGATTCGTGTTCGAGCCGGTGAGGAAATCGTTCATCGACTCCTCGAGCCCCGTCTGCGACCGCGACACGGTCGAGTAGCCGATCGTCTGCGCGGCGAGGCCCTTGTTCGGGTAGCGGCGGAAGAAGAGCGTGTTCGTACCGGTCTTCTTCTTCTTGTTGGCTGCGAACACCGTCTTGCCGTCGGCGCCGTAGATGAGACCGCGCGCGATCGTGAACTGCACGACGCGCTGGATCGCGTTGTCCTGCTTCGCCTTCAGGTCGCCGGCCGCCCAAGCCTGCCAGTACGTCGTCGCGACGATGAGCGCGGTCAGCAGCACGACCGCCACGACCGCGAGACGGTTCAACTGCCTGTTCACCGCAGGCCTCCTTGCAGCTCCGCGTTGGCACGGTTCGAGACGAGCATCAAACCGGCGAGCAGGAGGAAGTTCGAGATGATCGACGAGCCGCCGTACGAGACGAGCGGAAGTGTGATGCCCGTGAGCGGGATCACGCGCAGGATGCCGCCCACGATGATGAACGTCTGCAGCGCGAAGCCGAACGTCAGGCCCGCCGCGAGCAGCTTCGAGAAGCCGTCACCGGCGAACAGCGAGATGCGGAACCCGCGCAGCGTGAACACCATGTAGACGAGCAACAGCCCGGCTGCGCCGATCAGGCCCAGCTCCTGCGCGAGCGCGGAGTAGATGAAGTCCGTCTTCAAGGCCGGGATGATCTGGCCGCCGGAGGCGTTCTGGAAGGTGCCCGCGCCGAGGCCGGTGCCGCCGAAGCCGCCGTGGCCGATCGAGTAGAGCGACTGCACCTCCTGGTAGCTCGCACACTCCTGCCGGTACGTCAGCTGGCCGTTCGTCGCGCACAGCACCTTCGTCGTCGTCCATGGGTGCAACCAGTTGGCGACGCGCTCGCGCACGTGCGGCGTCCCCTGGTACACCGCGACGGCCCCGGCGAGGAACAGCCCGAGACCGACCGCGACGAACGTGATGCGCGCCGTCGCCGCGTAGAGCATCGCGAGGAAGATCCCGTAGTAGAGGAGCGCCGAGCCGAGGTCGTCGGTCGCGAAGAGGACGAGCATCGCCGCCCCCCAGATCACGAGCAGCGGCCCCCAGTCCTTCAGCCGTCCTGCGGCGAGCACCTCGCGCTTCTCGCGGAGATATCCGGCCAGGAAGATGATCAGCGCGATCTTGCCGAGCTCGCCCGGCTGGAACTGGTACCCGCCGACGTGCACCCACAGCCGCGCGCCGTTGATCGTCTCGCCGAGGCCCGGCAGCAGGGGCATGAAGAGCAAGGCGATGGCGCCGAGACCCCAGAGGTACTTGTAATTCTCGAGCGTGCGGTAGTCGCGCCGCAGGAAGAAGAGAGCGAGCGCGAACACCACGACGCCGATCACGACCCACGTCCCCTGACGGAAGGCGTCCGTCGGGCCGAGCCGGTAGATCTCCGTCAGCCCGATCGCGGTCAGCAGCGCAGCGATCGGCAGCACGTATGGATCGGCGAGCGGGACGGCGTAGCGCGCGATCAGATGCGCTGCGATATAGAGCGCGAAGAAGAAGACCGCGTAGCCGAGCGAACCGCCCGAGATGCGCGACTTGTCGGCGATGTAGACGCTGGCGAAGCCGAGGCCGGTGAGGATGCCGACCACGAAGAGGTAGGCGAGCTCGCGATTGCGTGGGCTCAGAAGGCCCGCTCCCGCTCCTGGGTGAGCTCCGTCGAGCCGACGCTCACCGCGTCAACCCCACGACGAGCAGGACGGCGGCGATCGCGAGCAGCACGAGCATCGTCAACACGAGGCGGACGCGGCCGGCGGGCGACATCGGCTTGCGGCGGCTCAGCTCCGCCGCCTCCGGCGACCCGGGCTCGACGAACGCATCCTCGACCTCGTTCGGAGGCACGACCATCGTGTCGACGCTCGGGGCCGGCAGCACGTGCTCGGCCGTGTCCGCGTCCGGATCGTCGTCGACGGAGGGCATGCGCAGCGTCTCGTCGCCGTCGCCGTCGGCGGCGATCGCGAAGGCGATGACGGTGATGTTGTCCTCGCCGCCGCCGCGGTTCGCGGCGGAGACGAGCGCCTTCGTCACACGGTCGAGATCCTCGCGATGCCGCTCCACCGTGTCGAGGATGTCGTCGTCGCCGACCATGTCGGTGAGACCGTCCGAGCACAGGAGAAAGATGTCGCCCTCGGTCGCGTCGACGACGAACGCGTCGACGTCGACGTCCGGGTCGGTCCCGACCGCGCGCGTGATCACCGAGCGCTGCGGATGCAGCTCGGCCTCCTGCGGCGAGAGCTTGCCGCTCTTCAGCAGCTCGTTGACGAGCGAGTGGTCCTCCGTCAGCTGCTCGAGCTTCCCGTCGCGCACGAGATAGGCGCGCGAATCGCCGACGTGGCCGATCGTCACACCGGCGTCCTCGACGACCGCGACCGTCATCGTCGTTCCCATCCCCGACGTCGAGGGATCGGACGACGACCGCTCGTAGACGCGCCGGTTCGCCTCCTGGATCAACGAGATCAACCGCTCGGGCCCGGAGAGCGTCGCCGGATCGGTCTCCTCGAGCGCGGCGGCGGCGAGCTTCGATGCAACTTCGCCCGCCTGCGCGCCGCCCATCCCGTCGGCGACGGCGAACAGCGGCGGCGCGACGACGTACGAGTCCTCGTTGCGGCGGCGCTTCCGACCGGTGTCGCTCGCCCGCGCGTACGAGCCGACGCTACTCATTCTTCGAACCTCAGCTCGGTCTCGCCGGCGCGCACGACGTCGCCGTTGACGAGCTTGCGCGGCCGGTCGATGCGGACGCCGTTGACGAACGTGCCGTTCGTCGAGCCGAGGTCGTGCACCCACACGCCGTCGCGGCGCGGCTCGACCCGCGCGTGCCGCGCGGATGCGAACTCGTCGCCGTCGATCGCCACGTCGTTCTGCTCGGCACGGCCGATCGTCACCGCGGCGGAATCGAGCGAGTACTCCGCGCCTTCCTCGATCACCGGGCTGTGCGTGACGACGAGGCGGCCGGACTGGATCGCCTGGCCGATCGCGCCGCCGGTCAGCGCGCCCCCGGGCCGGAGGATGAAGCTCTCCTGCGGCAGCCGCATGTCGCGGCCCGCGGTGCGCACGACGCGCCACACGAACAGGTAGAGGAGCACGAGGAAGGCGATCTTCAGCACGAGCAGGACGCTCTCGTACGTCGTCCCCGCCCCGACGGTCATTCACGCTCCGTCGTGAAGGTGATCTCGGTCGAGCCGACGGTGAACATGTCGCCGGGCTCGAGCTTCGCGCGCTTGACGCGCTTGCCGTTGACCTCGACGCCGTTCGTCGAGTCGAGGTCGACGATCCAGTAGCTCGAGCCTTCCTGCCGCAACTCGGCGTGCCGGCGCGAGACGTTCGCGTCCTCCACCTGGATGTCGCACTCCCGCGAGCGCCCGAGCAGGACGCGACGCTTCGCGACGCGCATCGTCTGCCCGTCCCAGGAGAGCGTCGCGACCTCACGGTCGACCTCGGGAGCGGGCCCGTCTTCGGGGGCGGCGGGCGGTGGTGTGCGCGGCTTGTAGATCATCGTCGCGCCCGGCTCGACCTGGCCCTCCGGCTCCTCGGCCACGTGCCGCTTGCCGCCCGCGCGCGGCTGGACCATGCGCGTCGCGATTCCGAACTCGCCGAGCTCGAGATCGTCGTCCACCTCGAGCAGGACCCGCGGCGGCGTCAGCAGCGCGTAGCTCTCGCGCTTCGCATGCTCCTGCAGGTACTCCTCGAGCTCACCGACGAGCGAGTTCTCGTAGCCCGCGAACTGCTCGTGGTCGGCCGTCGAGAGATACACGGTGTACTCGTTCGGGACGTACACGCGCGACACCGAGACGGTGCGGTGGTCGTCCATCTCCTTCGCGAGCTTGCGGGCGAGCTCGACCGGTTGCACGTTGGTGCGGAAGGCCCGGCCGAAGACGCCCTCGAAGAGCGCCTCGATCTTTTGCTCGATTGCCCTGAGGACCATGGTCGCGCCGGGACATTACCCCCGGCGGGGGCGGCTTAGACCTTCGTGGCGCGCGCGGCGAGCGCCGCCGCAGTCAGCCACGCCGCCACGGCCAACGGCACCGCCTGCACACCCGGGATCGCCGCCACGGTCAGCACGAGCATCCCGGCGCCGAGGCCGGCGGCGCCCCAGCGGCCACGGGCGAGTGCGAACGGCATCAGGAACGCGATCGCCGCGAACGCGCCCGCTTCGGCGAGAAGCGCCGGCTGCGCGGCGAGCGCGCGGGCGAGCGAGCCGACCACGTCGAGTGGATCGCCCGCGCCGGCGACGCCGACGCCGAGCGGCGCGTGGCCGCCGACGAGCGGCAGCCCGCCGTGGCGAAGGCCGGCCGCGAGGGCGGCCGCGAGCACCGCGGCGCCCGCCTGCGCCGCGCGGCGTGCGCCGGCGCGGACGGTCGACGCCGCCAGCGGAACGAGGCCGAGCGCCGCGATCGGCGCGAGTGCGGGACCGAGCGCGAAGAGCAGTCCCCACTGCGCCTCGTTCCAGCAGAGCACGAGCCAGAGCGCGGCGACTGCTGCGTAGACGACCGCAAGGCCGAGCGAGACGTTGCCGAGCGGGAGCACCGGCAACGCGAGCGCGACCGCGAGACCGAGTCGCGGACGGAACCCGGCCGCCAGCGCAGCGAGGGCGGCGAGCGGCACCGTCCAGGCCGATGGGAAGAACGGCAGCTCGGCCAGCACGAACCCGGCGTATGCCCCCGCGAGGAGGCCGCCCGCGGCGCGTGGGGCTTCCGCCGGCAGAGGGAGGGAGCGCGCCTGCCTCGACTTCTTGCGCCGGGGCTGGACGCCGCGCAGCCCTGCCGCGAGGTTGGCTGCAGTCGGCCGCCCCGCCGGGTCGAGCGAGAGAGCCGTGTCGACGAGCGTGAGCAGCGCCTTCGGCAGATCGGGGCGCAATTCCTCGAGCGACGGCGCGCCGGACTCGATTGCGCGCGCCGTGTCGAGCATCGAGGTGTGCCAGAACGGATGCCGCCCGGAGAGCGCTTCCCAGAGCATCACGCCGATCGCCCACACGTCGGCGGCGAAGGTCGCGTCATCGCCGGCGAGCCGCTCCGGCGCGATGTACGCAAGGGTGCCCGGAACGTCGCCTTGCGCCGTCAGCGTCTCCGCCTCGGCCATGCGCGCGAGGCCGAAGTCGAGCAGCTTCGCCCTCCCGCTTGCGAGCAGGACGTTGGAGGGCTTGACGTCGCGGTGGAGGATGCCCTCGGCGTGCGCGTGCGCGAGCGCGTCGCAGATCTCGGCGCACGCGGTGATCGCCGCGGCGTCGTTCAGCTCGCCCGCCCGCATCGCCTCGCGGAAGGTCATGCCGGGGAGGTACTCGTAGGCGATGTAGACGTTGCGCGCGTCGCGCGCGAAGGCGTACGCGCGCAGGCAGCTCGGATGCCGCAGCCGCGCGGCGGCAGCGGCCTCGCGCTCGGCCCGCGCGGCCGCCTTCCCTTCTCTCGGCACGATCTTGAGCGCGACCTCGAGCCCGGTCTGCTCGTCCCGCGCCAGCCAGACCGAGCCGGATCCACCGCTGCCGAGCGGCTTCAACGGGCGGTAGCGGTCGAGGACGAGGCCAGCCCCTTCGAATGCGAATGCAGCGCTCGACACGGTCAAAGCACCTTCTGCCGCGGCAGGGTCATTTCCTCCACCGTCCGGGGGGAAGTTAAGGTCCCCCTCGGATGAGCACGTACGACGACGACGACATCCAGTTCGACTTCTTCGACGAGCCGGAGACCGTCGAGGCGACGCAGCGCCGGCGGCTGCCCCGGCTCGAGCGCCCCGGCCGTGGCGGCGGCGGCGAGGAGCGGCCGCCGCGTCCGCCCCGCCCGCCGGCAACGGGGCTCGTCCCGCTCGCCCGACTGGTCGGCCTGATCGCGATTGCGATCGTCGTCGTGGTCGGCCTCGTCTTCTGGGTCAGCTCGTGCCAGGGCAAGAGCCGGCACGACGAGTACGCGTCGTATGCGACGAAGGTGCAGGCGATCAGCAAGGCCGACAAGAAGCTGAGCGACGAGTTCGGGGCGGAGCTGATCAAGGCCGGCGTGAAGGTCTCCGACCTCGAGACGAGCCTCGCGCAGTTCGCCCAGCAAGAGCAGCAGGAGTACGCGCAGGCGCAGCAGATCAGTCCGCCCGGGCCGCTTCGCGCGATCCACACGCACCTGCTCGACGCGATCGAGCTGCGCGCGAAGGGCCTCGCCGGGATCGGCGACACGCTCGCGCAGGCGGGTGCCGGAAAGATCTCGAACGACACGGTGACGGCGCTCACCGCCCAGGGCGACCTGCTCACGGCGAGCGACGTCGTCTGGGAGCAGCTCTACCGGCTGCCTGCAACCGCCGAGCTGAAGCGGCAGAACGTCACCGGCGTCGTCATCCCGGTGTCGCAGTTCGTCCCCAATCCCGATCTCGTCAGCGCGCGCGCGTTCACGATCCTGCAGGGTCGCCTCTCCGGGGCGTCGACGGGCGGCACGCCGACCGGCAAGCACGGTGACGGGGTCGTCGGCGTGCACGTGTCGCCGCAGGGCTCCGACCTGTCGACGTCGGCTGCGACGACCGTCAAGGTCTCGTCCGACCTGCGGTTCGTGGTCACGGTCGAGAACTCCGGGGACTTCCCCGAGACGGACGTGCGGGTGAAGCTGACGATCGACTGGGGCGGCGCGAAGCCGCTCGTGCAGACGAAGCACATCACTGCGATCCAGCCGACCGAGCAGCAGACGGTCGACTTCGACAACCTTGCGACGAACCTGCCGCCGGCGGCGTACGGCGCGACGAACGAGACGGTGACGGTCGCGGTGGGCAAGGTTCCCGGCGAGACGAACCTCTCCAACAACACCGTCACGTATCCGATCTTCTTCACCCTGCCGTAGATGCATCTCAGCTCGACCGTTGCCGGCTGGATCGCCGTCGGCGCCGCCGCCGTCGCGCTGGTCGGGCTGCTCCTTCTGCTCGCGAACTGGCTGACGCTGCGACGGGTCCGTCGCGCGCAGAAGACGCTGCTGGCGGGCGGCACCGGGGATCTCGTCGACTTCGCCGTCTCGCTGCAGGCGCGGATCGACGAGCTGCACCGCGCGGTCGACGAGGTCGGCGGCCGGGTCGGACGGGTCGACGCCCGGATCGACGGGACGGTCTCGAAG
>Ga0068855_100009124_pt1 | contig 11979 bp, 9 predicted proteins | sample KBSCornC52_FD_66592 | JGI IMG/M metagenome (GOLD analysis project Ga0068855, IMG submission 66592) | Corn rhizosphere microbial communities from Kellogg Biological Station, Michigan, USA - KBS Corn C5-2 | ecosystem: Host-associated > Plants > Roots > Rhizosphere > Soil ...
CCCTCCGGGGCCAAAGTCAGAAACGAACGATTCCGGTGGCTTTCGCCACCGGCTAAATTCCTTCGTCCCTTCGGGACTAAGCTGGTTCGCCATCCACCAAAGATGTGGGTAATGCTTAGCTCGCAGACTCGGCTTTCGACTACGCGCTTCCCGACGGATGACATCGGGAATAAAGCGCATCCCCGGCCCGGAACAAAAATCGGTGTCAAGCCGTGCGCCAGGTGAGCTGGCTCACTTTGCCGTGCTCGGGATGGGTGGTGTCGTGGGCGTGCATCTCCAATGACATCCCGTCGGCGCGTAGCTGGCAATCGACCCAACCGGTGACTTCCGCTTTGTTGAAGGGATAACCGACGGCCGGGAGATTCACGAGGTGCAGGCCGTCGTGATCGGTCAACCGCCAGGTGTGCGTGTGACCGAAGATCAACGCTTTCACGTGTGGGCGTGGCTTGAGGATCGCCATCAATTCCGCGGTATCGAGCAGGCCGGTCTTCTTGGCCTCGGTGAACATGGGATCATGATGCACCATGACCAGCGCCGGTTTGTCCGTTCGCGCATCGAGCGCCTTTGACAACCACGCGCGTTGCTCGTCGCCGAGCACGCCCGGCGTCTTGTTCGTCACGTCCAGGGAATCGAGCATGAACCAATTGGCATGGCCGGCTTCGACGATGGATACCTGCCGGCTGGCCAGCGGCGGGGGCGTCTGGCGCGCATCCTTGATCGCGTTCCAAAAGACTTCGCGATCATCGTGATTGCCAAGCGAGAGATGCAGCGGCAAGCCCGCCTCGGAGAGCGGATGCAAGAGGCTGGTAAAGGTGGCGTAGTCCCCGGCGAGGCCGTGATTGAAAGCGCAATCGCCATTCACGATCACCCCCGCCGGCGGCGAGGAAAGGGCGCGCACTCCAGTGACCGCGTTGCGGAGATGATCTGCCATGTTCACGTCGAAACGCGCCAGGGAAGCATCCGCCGCAATGTGCGTGTCGGAGAGGAGCGCCCAGTGATTGGGATCCGCTTTCGAATCCGCTGCACGAAGCGCGGGAATGGTGAGGAGGCCAGCGCCCGTCAACAGCGAGCGGCGCAGGAATTCGCGACGGGAGATGGGGGGGATGTGGAAGGGCATGGGGCGGTAGTGCTTAGTGCTTAGTGCTTAGTGCTTAGTGCTTAGTGCTTAGTGCTTAGTGCTTAGTGCTTAGTGCTTAGTAATCAGTGATCAGTGATTCGTTTACTTCTTCAGGATGCTTTCGAGCACCTGGCCGTCAGTCTCGGGCATTTTCAAGCCGAGTAAATCTGCGATCGTTGGCGCGACGTCGGTGTTGTTGATCGTCCCGAGTTTCGCGCCTGGCTTGATGCCCGCGCCCCAGGCGACAAACGTCCCGTGCAGGCCATCCTCGTTCGAGTCGTAACCGTGCGTGCCTTTCACGTCATCCGTCTTCGGTGTGACGACGAGATCGCCGGCCAGCGAATCGGAGAACGAGTACCCTTTCTTCGCCGAGAGAACGAGGTCGGCCATCTTCGGATTTTTCTGCGGATCGACCATGCCGTATTTCGCGTAATCCTTCGGGGTGATGACCAGCTGCACGCCTTCCACGCTTTGAAATTTTTCCGCGAGGCTGGCGATGAGCGCGTCACGGTTTGCCTGATCGAGCACATAGATGAACGTCGCCCCACCCTGTCCGACCGACCGCACTTTGCCACCGGTGATCTTCGTTCCCTCCGCGGTCAACAGCCCTTCTTTGCGTAGCAGCACGTTCGGCTGAATCATCTGCTGATACGGGAAGAACCCATGATCGGACGCCACGATGAGCGTCGCCTTGCCGGGATAGTCTTTTTTCAATTCGTCCCACACCTCGCGCACTCGCTCATCGGCAAACTTCACGGCCGCGTAGGCCTCGGGAGTTTGCGGCCCTTTCGCGTGCTCCACGTGGTCCACTTCCACGAGATGCAGCAAGGCGAGATTGGGCCGGTGCGTGTGGACCACGAAGTCGAGCATCTGCGCATACATGTGGTCGCGGCTCTCGCCGTCACCGCTCTTGCACCACGCCCCCTGCTTTTCATACGGGATGCCCGCCGCCTTGAATTCGGTAAGGAGAGACGGCGTGCCATACTTTTGAAAGAGCTCGTCGGTGAAGACATCGGGCACCGTCCAGTCAAGCGTCTTCGCGCCGCGACTCGCCGGCCAGATGATGGCTGCGGTCTTCAATCCCGCCGCCTTGGCGACGTCGTAAACGGTGGGCGTCAGCACGATCTCATCCTTGTTGAAAATCGGATCGGGAATGAGCGAGACGATCTTCCCCGTGCTGCGGTCGAGATAGCTGTTGCCGATCACCCCGTGTTTGCTGGGATTCACGCCGGTGACCAAGGTGGTGTGATTCGGCCACGTAACCGTGGGCATCGAGCATTTCATCCGGTCCGCATGGGCGCCTTCGGCGGCGAGCTGGCGGATGGTCGGCATCTCCGCCTTCGGGTCGTCGAAGTAGTAATGGGCGAGCCCGTCGACACTGATCAGCACCACGATGCGGTCCGCGACGGGATCCAGCGCCAGTGCAGGGGTGAGGAGAGCGGCGGAGAGGGCTAGGATGGAAAACAGGCGTTTCATTAGGGGGAATGGGAATGGGTGACCGGACAATCCCGATGGGAGCAGGGTCATTAGGCGCCGGTCGAGATTAAGCCTTGTGCTTTTTCTGCAGAGTCAGATGGTTCCATTTCGACACACCGTTTCCCCCGTGCATGAAAGCGCCTCCCCCAACGGTCCGGCTGTTCACCTTCCTGCTAGCTCTCCTGGCAGCGATCGCCTACGGCGACGATGCCTCCAAGCCTGACGACGCGCAACTCCGCGCCGGGGTGATCAAGAGCCTCGCCTTTCTCGACAAGGAAGCCGACACATGGATGGACGAGAAGACCTGCAACGGCTGCCATCACATGCCGGAACTCCTGTGGAGCCATCGCGAAGCGAAGCGGCGCGGCTTCACCATCGACCCGAAGATGTTCGATGAATTCGTCGACTGGTCATACTCGCATTCGAAAGATACCCAGGCCGGGCTCGAGATGGTCGCGCTGCTCAAGCTGGCCATGCCGGACAAATCCGCTCCCGAACTCACCGACCTCATCGTGAAAGGCCAGCAGCCCGATGGCTCGTGGAAGCCGGCCGGTCAGCTCGCCAACATGCAACGCCGCGGCCCGCATGACGCCACCGGCAACTCGACCCGCCTCTTCCTTCTCGCGCTCGGCACCCAACCCGGCACCCAACCCGGCGACCAGGCCGCGGCCGAAGCGGCTCGAGCCAAAGCCGCAGCCGCGTTGGCGAAAGATGAGCCGGCGAAATCCGTCGAGACGCTGGTCTATCGCGGGCTCTATGCCCAGCGATTTGGGCCGTCGGACGATGCCGCCACAGCGTGCGCCGAGCTTTTGAAGCTCCAGCATTCCGATGGTGGATGGAGCTATATCGTCGGGCAGGAGGCGAGTGATTCGCTCGCCACCGGCCAGGCCCTCTACCTTTTGCAACAAGCTCTCGACACCCGCTCCGCAGAGGCCATCGCTCACGGTCAAGCGTGGCTTCTGAATCATCAACGCGCCGATGGCGGATGGGACATCGATATCACGAAAATCAGCAAGATAGATCGCAGCGCGCCGGAGAAAGCCAAATCGCTCAAGGCAGCGACCGGTATCTATACCTTCTGGGGCAGCGCCTGGGCGACGATCGGATTGGTTCAAGCATTCCCGATCAAAGAAACTTCGCCTTCGCCGACACAGTAAGCAACGTACCGACGCCGATAGACCTGATCTTTATACGCACGTCAGGACGAACAGCCTTTCAGGCCTTCGGCCTAATCCGCCGATGCTGACTGTGTATAAAGATTAGCTGATAGGCCGCCGCTAGAGCGCCTCCACCCTCGCTACTTGGTCGTGGGCATGTACCGGTAGTAAACCTCCAGCATCAGAATGCAGAGGTTCGTCCGGTAGTATGGGCCCATGCCTTCGACCGAACGTTGGAGGTCACCGCCGGCGGATTTACCCGCGAGAGGAGGCCAGCTTCCATCCGGGCTCTGATTCTTCACAATCTCTCCTTGGAAAAGACGGTTCCAGGTATTCCACGCCGCGCCGCCCACCATGAGGCAGGCCTGCGTGTTGTAATACCACGCATAGAGATCGGCCTTATCCCCCTTGTACTCCACCGGATAGTACTGGTCCTTGAGATTGCTCTTCGTGGTGTGGTCCATGATGTACTCGATGCCATCGCGGACCATCTTGTCTTTCTCCTGCTTCCAGAAATAGGTGCACAGCACACCGACGCCGGTGAGACTGTATTTTTCCTGCGCCGCGTTGCGGTAGCCGAAGCCACCGTTCTTGCCGCGCACGCGCTGGAGATCGAGCATCGCCTTGTCGAGCGCCGCATCCACCCCGGTGATATCCAACCCGCTGAGGTGCGCCGCCTTCAGTGCCTGAATCTGCCAACCGCTGACCGAGGTGTCGCTTTCCGTCTTGTCGTAAGAGTACATCCAGCCGCCATCCGGCCCCTGGCCATCGACGATGTAGCCGACCGCTTTCTTCAACAGCGGCGCCACGCGCTCGTCCTTGGTCATGGTGTAATACTCACCCAAGCCGTAGCACACGATCGCATGAGCATATACGCCCGGCTGCGAAAACTGCTTTTCCATGTTCAACCGGCCGTCGTTCGCCGTGCCATTCTTCAGCACCCAATCGAGCGCCTTTTGGATGGTCGGACCAAACTCCGCCGACACCGGCGTCTCGCCGTGGCCGAGGAAAGAAAGGATCGAAAAACCTGTCATCGCCGCACCGGTCGGGCCGCCGCCGTTGGGTTTGCCCCAGGAACCATCGGCATTCTGGTTCTTCACCAGCCAGCGCAGTCCGCGCAGCACCGCCTCTTCGCTCTCCTTCTTGCCTCCGTTCATCTGCATGGCCGCGGCGCGCGCCGTGCCGCCGACGCGGGAAGCCATCGTGCCGGGGATGCCGGACGAGCCGCCTTTGCCGAGCGACTTGGCCGCATTGGCAATGGCCTTGGTCATATCAGTGGTCGGCGCCGAGATCGTTGGGACCGCCGCCGCCACGGTGAATTGCGGCGTGGTGGCATTGTTGGTCGTGATGGCCGAGAGGCTCGGCGCATTCAACTGCGGCGTTTGCGGCGTGAATTCCTGCGTCAGATCCGGCGGTTGCTCCGGGGGAGCCTGCACCTGCGTATCGCTGGCCACGAGATCGCCACCGGAAGCCGCGAAATCGGGCGTATCGGTAACCTGTTTATAAAGAACGACACCGCCCCCGAGGAAGATGAGAATGGCGTGCAAGAGCGCCGAGAAGGTCAGGAAGCGGGAAGCTGCCAGACGTTCCTGTATGCGTTCCATGAAGGGCTTTTTGGCCTCGGGGGTATACATAACGATAATAATTGCCTTCTAATGGTTATAGTGTCAACGGCAACCCACTGGGAAAACGGGTCATTTTCTCCCGAAGTCGACCCATTCCGTATGGGAGAATTCTTCCCACTGCTTCTGCAGGGCGTCCACCGGCGGAATGCCCGCGTGGATATAGAGTTCGTAGCGGAGGCGGAGAGGCTTGCCCGGTTCGATCACGATTTCGCCGGGAAAGGTCAGTGAAGCGCCCATCCAGCCGTCGTTGCGCACGTGGAAGGGCGTAGGGAAATGCGGATTCTGCGGGTGATCCATGAGGGTGATGCCCTCGCTCGCCTGCGGTGTGATCGGCCCGGAATAGTCCACCCAACGCGCCGGCTTGCGGAAGCAGCCCGCCTCGTCCACCCCACCCTCGGAGTTGCGAATGGTCCCGCCCCCATCGTTCACCCCGATGGTCTTGGCCATGCGCACGGCCATCATGCCAAAGGCCGTCTGCCCCAACGTGACCGGAGCATTTGGCGGCGCCTCGAGTTGCGAGTCGACGAGCAGCAACCACTCGCCGTGGTCGAGCACTTTCACTCCCGTGCGGCGATGCTCGTTCATCAATGTCTTGCCGTCTTTGTCCCGCCAGGCGTTGAAGGTCTCGATGGAAGCCGCATCCATCCCGTCCTCGAGCTTGTCGGTCCGCACGTGGACGATGTGCGCCGCGCGATCCTCCCAGAAGTTCACCCCATTCACAAACTGATGCGACATCCACACGGAATTGTGATGGCTGTGCGTGACCGGATCGTGTGGATGCCCCATGCGGGTGAGCGAACGACCCGAGGGGCCGATGACCGGATAGATGAACGGGCGGAAACCATCGTGTCCGGCGCGATAGCGGGCGATCTCCACGCCGTCGCGCTGGAAAGAGACTTCGTCGTGCGGTTCCGGGATGGCCTGAACGCGGGGGACGGGCTTGGGCTCGGCGTGCAGCGGGGGGGCGGCGCTGAGGAGGAAGAGGAGGAGGAGAAAACATCCAACACCCAACATCCAACGCCCAACATCCAATGGAAGAGACGCGACCCCACACGCTTGCGCCATTGGATGTTGGGCGTTGGGTGTTGGATGTTGGATGTTCTGCCTTTCTCTCGCTTGGATGTTCTGCCTTTTCATAATCACTGTCCTTGAGCCTTGAGCACACTCGACGGCAATGCCGGGCACGGGTTCGGCGCCTTGGGGAATTGATCGCGGATGATCTGCCATTCGCGGTGCCCGTCCTGATAGATCATCCACAGCGCCATCGTCTGAATGAGGTGCGCGTAGCCGCCCGTGTCGCTGATCTCCCACGCGCCGGCGGGCGCGGTGGGCGTGTGCCAGCCGCTGGGGATGATGCCGCGTTCTTTCCAGACGCGACTCCAGAAATCGATCGTGCCGAGCACACTATTCTCCAGCCGCTTCTGCACCCGCGACGCCTCGCTGCGAATACAAACGATCTGCTGCGGGGCGTTGTCAATGCCCACGCGATAGCGACCGAAATCCACGCCATTGATCCAGGTATTTTGCGCCGGGACAAACGTGTAGGGAATGCGTACCTCGGCGATCCAGCCGTCGCCATCGCCCTGCTTGAATGCATCCTGCTTGAAAGCCGCCGCGTGAAGCAGCGGCTCGCCCTTTTCATTGACCAGCGTGCATTGCCCTTCCTTCGTCACCGTGAGCTTGCCGCCACGGACAAAGACCGGTTCGGCGGGACCGGTTTTCTTCGCTTCGTCGTCCGACTTGTGCGCCGGCTTTTTCTTCGCGGCGGTGAGGTGACTCGAGTCCCGCGCATCGGACTCACGCATCGCCGCATTCGAGCCGGTGTGAACGCCGGTCTGCGCGGCGTGCAACTCACCGTTCTCCTCCTGGAAAGTCACTGTCAATTGCGGGCGTGTGGTCTCGATGAGCACATGCAGATTGCGCGGGTCGCTGATCAGCGTGACGCGCGCATTGTCCTCCCCGAGCGCACCGGACTTCGCATACACGGGATCCTTCACCCCATCGGTCGCGGGCGGGTCGTCGACCATGCGCACGATCACATCGCCAGGGGGCGGCTTGGCGAAATTATCCCAGAGGGCCGGCTGGGCTTTGAACTCGGGCAGGATGGCGGCGGCGAGCCACGCGAGTTGCGCGCCGCGCGAACCGTAAAAATCCTTCGAGGTGGAGCTGTATTCCGCGAGCTTGCCCTTCCCCTCAATAAAAGCCGGCGGACGCTGGAGGTCGAAAAACCACGCGCCATACGGATACGGCCGATCGTCGAAAAACAGCTCCATCCCCGCGACGGCGCCGTAGCAACGGGCGATGGCGTGCGCGGCCAGTCCATGCGGCAGTTCACCAGAGATCAGCGCCCCCGCCGTCCCCTGCCGATACAGCCAGGCCAGCCCGTCATTGTAGACGGGCAACTGGGCCGGTTTCTTCTCAAAGAGTCCCTCGTAGCCCGGCCAGAGGGCGTGCGCGGAAATATCCGGCCCCTTGTATTTGAGAAAGGCATTCGCCTGCCCCGCGGTCGTCTCCGCGGCGATTTCGATTCCCTGGATCGGGCCGAAATACTCCTGCTTGTAATCGCGCAAATGTCCCGCGGCTTCGGCCACCGCCGGATCGCGGGTGGAAAGCCACACGTTCAGCAGCACGTCCGCGAGATCCTGCGAGAGGTGGTTCGAATCCGTGAAGTAGCCGTCGGGCATCGGCTGGCCGGTCTTGCGATCGAAACCGGAACCGTCGTCCCAGCCGCGCGGCGCCCAGCCCTTTAGCGGCGCGGGCCACGGATGCTTGTCCTCCTCGGTCGGCTGCATCTTCGGGAAGAGCAGGTCGCTGTTGTTCAGCAGGTTCGTGTAAAACGGAATGCCGTAACGCTGCGCGCGCAACATCCAATCGCCCTTCGGGTCCGCCCGCTGGGCCACGAGGAGGGAGGAGAGATACCACGCGCCGTCATGCATCGAATCGAGGCCGAATTCCTGCATCTTCTTCCCGCCCTTCCAGAACTCGTAGGCCATGCCGTAGGTCTGGCGCGCGGGGTCGCTGACGATGTGGTTCTTCTCCACGAAATCCGCCAGATCCTTCATGAAGCCCAGGAGCCGTTCGCGCGGCCAGATCTTGGCGTCCGGGGCGGGCGGCGCGGTGTACGGTTTCAACGCGAGTTCCTCCGGAGTCGCGGCGCTGACGAGCACGGCACAGAGGAGCGAGGCGGCAAGCGTGAGGGGAAACTTCATGCGCACGCGGAGTTTAAAGCCCACTCTCCCTTGGGCGAGAGAAAAGCATCGGCCTGCAGAGCCGAAGCTGGCCTGCGCTCGGAAAGAATTTGAGCTTGGTAAAGACATGTGAAGGCTTGGATGTCCTATGTCCCTAAAAGAACACGGAACCACGAATGGACGCCAATAAACGCGAATAGAAAAAGCGCATTCGGTCTCTCTTTTCCGCGGGCATCGGTTTTCGGTTGATCAAAGTCAATCCAACCCGGGATTGCCCTGCCACAGCCGCCCCACACATCTTCCTTTCATGAAACCTCCCCGCATCGCGCCTGCGACTGCCAATCAAATTCCGGCGATGGCGACGCTGTTTGAGGCGCAGCTTCGCGAGCATGGCATCGACAGCCAAGCGGTGGGCCTCGTTTCGGTTCTCCGAGTGCTGAGCGAGCAGCCAGAGCGAGGCTTTCTCCTCTGCGCAACGTGCGATGGCGCCGCAGTGGGTGTGGCGTATGCGGCGTGTATCCTCAGCCTGGAACACAGCGGCTGGAGCGGATGGCTCGAAGAATTGTATGTCCTCCCGGAATGGCGCGGACGCGGATTGGGGTCGCAATTGCTCGATGCGGTGATTGCGAGCGCGAAAGAGCGCCGATGGATTGCACTCGATCTCGAGGTCGATTCCGGACATCAGCGTGTCATCTCCCTATATGCCCGCCGCCAATTTCAACCCCTCCCGCGCAGCCGATTCGTTCGGCGCTTCCGAGACGACCTTTGAGGCCCGGACATGAGCCTGCGCGTCATCGAAGTCGTCTCCTACCGTCCCGAGTGGCCGGCGATGTTTGAGCAGGAAGCGGCGGAGTTGCGCCGCGCGCTCGGCGATGTCGCGCGGCACGTTCACCACATCGGCAGTACTTCGGTGCCGGGTCTCGCGGCCAAGCCGATCATCGACATCCTCCTTGAAGTCACCACCCTCGAGTCGCTCGATGCCTTGAACCCACCAATGCTCGCGCTGGGTTACGAGCCGCGCGGAGAATTCGGCATCCCGCGCCGGCGTTATTATCCGAAAGGCGGCGCGGATCGCACGCATCAGGTGCATGCTTTTGCGGCGGGCGATGAACACGTCATCCGTCATCTGGCTTTTCGCGATTATTTGCGGGCGCATTCCGAGACCGCCAAAGAATACGGCCAGTTGAAGATGGCCATCGCCCGGGAATGCGATAACGACATCGAGCGCTATTGCGATGGCAAGGATGCCTATGTCAAAGCCATCGAGGCGCGGGCGCTGGCGGCGTTCACCGGTCTTGATCGACATCAGACACTTCTTTGACAATTCCCTGACAAATCCGGTCCGCGTTCCGCGTATTTCTTTCCCGAGAACTCCCGCTCCCCCATTCATCGTCCCCTGCCATGAAGATTCGCTCCCTTTTTTTTCTTCTGCTCCCGATCACCACGCTGTGCGCGACCGATTTGCCCAGCGGCCACGGCTCGCCCGAAGGCATCGCTTGCGACGCGGTGATGGCTTACATCCATTGCGATTCCAAGGCCTGGCTCGAAACGCTGATCCGCCCGATCTATGGCCCGGAAGGGAACAAGACCTACGCGGATTTCAAAAAGGACATGGTGGCCGAGGCCGATCAAGCCAGGCAGAACAAATCCCTTAAGCCGGCGCGTCTCGTCAAATGCTTCAAAGCGCGTACCCTTACGATGGAGGGGCCGGCTTCCGCGGCCTGGGCCCTCGACTCGCTGAAGGAAGATCTCTTCGTCGACCTCGTCCTCGAGATCGCACCGGGACAGACGCGCGCTCTGCGCTATCACGTCCTCCAGGACAAGGATGACAAATGGTATTTCGAGCCGCGCCCGGATCTGTGCCCGCTCTATTCCATGGGACTGAACAAGGAGTCGGAATCGACGGAAGTCATCTACGAGAATCCCTAGCGATCGCCTACGGCAACACCCGCACGCGGTAAAAGCGATGCGGTTTCGAGAGGGCGCCAGTCACCGTAATCTGTTTCACTGCGCCACTGCCCGCGATGTTGTCGGCTGTCGTGGCCCATGAGATCGCCGACATGTCCGCGCTTTCCTCCACCCGATAGCTACGACCGAAAATCGTTGGAAATTGCACGACGAAATCGCTACCGCTGCGGAAGCCGGTCGAAGGCAGCACGACGTTGATCGTCACCGCATCGCGAGCGACGGCGTGCACGCCATCATCGGCGTTGAGCATCAGGATATAGGCGCCCGGCACAGTGAAAGTGGCGGTGGTGGCTGCCTGCGCGGCATTGCCGAAAGTCACCGCGCCGGGGCCCGAAACCATTTTCCACAGCACCGTTGGCGAACCCCTGGCGGCAACGTTCCCCGCCAGCGTGGCCGTGGCGCCAAAGGGAATCGCCTGGTCAGCTCCAGCCGTGGCCGTCGGCGCACCCGGCGAGCGCGGCCCACCGGTGGCCCCTGTGGATTGCACTACTTCGAAATTGCTGATCGCGATCGTGGAAAGGTTGTCGAAGGCGCCCGCCGCGAAGCGGTCGTCCGGGCAAACCGAAAACGAGAGGAAACCGCCGTTGTCCGCCACGATGCCACCGTACTTTTTCAGCGCGCGCGCGACGGCTTGGGATTCCCTGGTCCACGTGGACGGGATGACGAAACTGGCCTTGAGCCGCAGACGCTGGCCCATCGCCGGGACATTGGCCAGCGTGGTGCTGCCCGCCTGGTGGGTGGCCGGATAAATGGAACTTTGCCGCGATCGCTTCACCACCAGCCGCACAGCGTGCTCGACCATGCCCCGCTGGCATTCATCGTAGCGAACGAGCGCGGGAAACATTGGCAGTCCCGCGGCGTCGCCCGAAGTCCAGCCAGCGGGCCGGAGGGTGTTCGACTTGAGGTCGAATTTCGCACCATTCGAAGCCTGCCAGGCGTTGCTCACCAAAAGCGTCTCCCACGTTTCCCAAATGAATCCGGCGCCCGGCTTGACCATGATCGCGTGTCGATCGCTACCGTCGTCATCCTGCTGCCACTGCGGAAGCGTCAGGGTGCCGGTGGCCGCCGGCCAGGTCTCGATCGGCAGATTCGCCGGGATGGGGTACAGACCATTGGGCGAGACACCGCCATCGAGATCGGACTCGTCCGGGTAATTGAAGAAGTTGATCGACTGCGTCGGTTGATTGTCCGGCACGAGCACATAATTCATCTCGAAAAACGCGCGGAGGGTGCGCCGATTCGAGGCGAGATCGTTGGTGATCTGCGTGATCATCGCATCGGAATTCGAGAGCAACGGCAGGCGGGACACGTCTTCGTTCCAGGCGCTCGTCACCGGCATGATTTGCATGGGGGCAACGACCGCGTCGGCCTCCGGGGTATTGAAGAGAATCGGCGCCGTGACGACCGGTACGGGACCGAGAACACGGCCTTCCTGATTGATGCGAAGT